>ODAK010007923.1_pt1 | contig 10660 bp, 5 predicted proteins | sample 1539591 | NCBI WGS metagenome assembly ODAK01 (sample SAMEA3539303, study PRJEB22396) | soil metagenome | biome: tundra; feature: field; material: soil | place: USA | collected 2010-05 | depth 0.15 m | reverse complement strand
GCCCGAGGTCTCGCGCAGGTAATGCACCATGGCGCCGGCAGCGGAGATGGCCTGCAAATGTCCCGCAAGGCCGAACCCGTCGAGCGTCGCCACGCCGAACTGCTCGCGTAGCATGCGCTCGGCATAGTCCGGGCGGAAGACCCACTCTTCGATGCGTGTTTCGACGGCATCGCGCATTTCGCCGCGTGTCCCGGGAGAGTGGCCGGGGCCATCCGCGTCACCCACGGGAGTGGTAAACAATCCTGCTTGCCGGGGGAGCAGGATTTCGCGCGGTTTCAGGCGGTGCAGTTCATCGCGCAATTTTTCATCGGCGCCAGCGCCCGAGAACTCGGTCACCAGAAATTCGCCGGTGGTCACGTCCGCGTAGGCCAGGCCGACAGGGGTTCCCGTTACGCCGCGTGCCAGCGCGGCCAGATAATTATTTTCCTTGGGTTCGAGCACATTGAGGCTGGTGGCCGTGCCGGGCGTAATGACGCGCACCACTTCGCGCCGCACGAGTTTCTTTCCGGGGCCCGGCTGTTCCATCTGGTCGCAGACGGCGATCTTATAACCAGCGCGCAACAGCCGCGCGATGTATCCCTCCGCGGCATGGTAGGGAACTCCGCACATGGGCACGGGTTCGCCTCGCTCGCGGTTCCGGGAAGTCAATGTGATCTGCAATTCGCGCGATGCGGCAATGGCGTCTTCATAGAAGAGCTCGTAGAAATCTCCCAGGCGAAACAGAACCAGCGCATGCGGGTAGCGCGTCTTGATCGCGTGATACTGCCGCATCAGCGGCGTGGATGGTTCAGTCATGTATTCTTGGAGCGCCGGGAATGAGGACGCCGGACAGCTACACAAAGCTTATACCCTGTAGCCTTTGCTTCTGTCGAGCCGGGCGGGAGCCTTGTCAATATCACTGATTTTGAGTATCTGGGAAGATTCGGATCGCAACGAGGATGAGGATGAAGTCGTGCGATCAAGAAATCCCGATCCATCTCTCTCGCTATTGCTCTAACCGTGATCGCTGAGGAATGGGAAGCACGTGACTGATTGGACCCGCAGGGGTCCAACCAGTCAAGCACAATGCTGTAGTGTTAGCGCGCGGCCGAAGCCATCCGTGAACCGCTTTTCCCGGAAGGATCGACGAAGCCTATCCGATCGCCAAAATATTCAGTAAACCACATTCTACCTTGTGCGTCCGCTCCGATGAATCGAGCGTACGCGTGATCGGGCCGTTGCGGAATCGGAAACTCGGTAAACTGCTCGGTCTTGATGTTGAAACGGGTAATGTTGTTGCCGTTCATATCCGCATACCACACGTTTCCATCAGCCTTGTTGTAGCTGACTCCATATGCCGTTGCATTGGGTGTCGGCGGTTTGTAGAACTTCACCGCTAGCGTCTTCGCATTAATCTTTCCAAAGCGGTGTCCGTGGAAGTCACCGAACCAAATATTATCGTCTGGATCAGAAATGATCCCTCGTATGCTGATGGTTCCCTCGGGTCTGATGGTCTTTGTTTCTCCAGTGGCCGGATTCAGCCGTGTAAATAGGCCCAGACTGATCATGGCAAACCAAATGTTTCCGTCATTGTCCGCGGTCACGTCGTAAGGAGCATTAAAGGGAGCTAGCTTCGGTTGTCCGGGCGTTTCCTCCCACTCCATTCTCGAGCCTTTTGGATAGGTCGCATCCGGATATGGGTTCTTATACATCTTGAACTTCTTGGTTTCCACATCGAAGGTCCATAGCTCACCAGATGGACCTCCAGAGAACCAAATGTTTCCTTTCTTATCAAACTGAATGGTATGGGCCTGATACTTCGTTTCCTCCGGCCAGTCATATAACTTCACTTCCCCGGTCTTCGGATCGCACGAAGCAAGTTTGGACTCGTTAGTTGTATTAGCTAAAGCTACCCAATAGGTGCCGTCACTGGCTAGGGCGCCAGTATGTGGACGCAAGTTGGGCTTTGGCAGTGGATATTCGGTGAACTTCTCTGTATCGATATCGAACCGGGCAATCTTATTGCCGTAAAACGACTCCTCAGCGAACCACGCAATATTGTTTTTTGTGTCGACCTCAATGCTATGCGGCCGGGAGACCTTTGTCGGAACATCAAACTGGACCACAGTCGCCTGCATGGCCTCAGGGGAAAGACCAACGTGTTTAATCTTATCGGGGGTTAGCGGGTCGGCATCCGCGCCAAAATTAGGTGAGTCGGAACCAAAATATTTTGCCAAAGCCTCGGCGATATACGTGACCTCTGGGTCTGGTGCATTGGCAAAAGGCTCTCCGGTTGCGCCCTTGACCATATTCCGCAATATCACTTTCCATTCCCCGACCGTGCTTCCCCGTCCATGTAGTACCGTGGGGAAGCTATGGCAATCAATGCACCGGGACTTAAGGTTTCTGGCGTCAGGAGTATCGGGTAACAGGCTTTCCATCTCTGCACCCGTCAAGCGCGCCAAATCAAGCGTCCCTGCTGCCTTCAGCTGGAAGTCTGTTGATCCCGCCTTCGCGGTGTTCACGGACTCTCTCTTTATGCCATATCCGTACGCGTCGACAGTCAAATCGTAGGTCCCGGCCGGAACCGCAATTTCGTACCGACCGTCGCTCTGCGTAAACCGAGTCGTCGTCTTGATACCCGCCGAGACGCTGACGCTCGCGCCCGAGACAGGCTTGCCTGCAGTATCCGTCACTACGCCTTTAATTACTGCATCTGCAGCAGTGAGTGATGCAGTCAGACACATCACCACCAGGCAGGTCCACAACATTTGTTTGAATGTTGCTGGTCTCATTTGAGTCCTCCTATTCCATAAGCAAGGTGCCCGGCATCTGCTAGGTCGGATACTTCAAGTTCTAATCCGGAATTTCCATTTTGATCTACCGGCCAACCGGCAACATACACCCGACCGCCTCTGAATGGAAGGTCCAGCCGAGTTTTCAGTGCTGGGTGCTTCCACGGACCATGGAACGGGTCAGTTTCACCTCTCCGGAGAATCCCAAAGCCCCAAGCTACCATTTTTCCGACCCTGTCCTCGTAGCCTTTGCTTCTGTCGAGCCGGGCGGGAGCCTTCTCAATCAGACATTTATCCAAGGCCCGCAAAGGCTCGGAACAGGTATAATCCAGTTTCTTCTTTAGATAGATAGTGCGGGTTCAGGTATGCACATTTCAGCGCCTTTTATTCGCCGGCCGATTGGGACGTCCCTGCTAACCGCTGCAATTCTGCTGGCTGGCGCGGTTTCCTATTATTTCCTTCCCGTGGCGCCTCTCCCGCAGGTCGAATTCCCCACGATCAGTGTTCGTGCGGCCTTGCCGGGAGGAAGCCCCGAGACTATGGCGTCAGCGGTCGCGACACCCCTTGAACGGCAATTCGGGCGGATCGCTGGCATAACCGAGATGACTTCGAGCAGCCAGCTCGGCTCCACGAGCATTACCCTGCAATTTGATTTGAACCGGAACATTGACGCGGCTGCGCGAGACGTGCAAGCTGCCATCAACGCAGCTGCTGGACAATTGCCTTCAGACCTGCCGAGCCTTCCCACATACAGGAAAGTCGATCCGACGGACACGTTTATCATACAACTGGCCTTAATTTCGGACGCAGTTCCCATTGGGCGTGTTTACGATCTTGCGGATTCGATCGTCGCGCAGAAGATTTCCCAGGTGACGGGTGTGGGTCAAGTGACCATCGGTGGTTCGGCGCCGCCGGCCGTGCGCGTGGACCTGAATCCTATGGCGCTCGCTCATTATGGAATCGGGCTGGAAGACGTCCGCGCGGCATTGCAGGCGGCAAACGTAAACTCCCCCAAAGGATCACTCGCAGATCAGGAAAACCGCTGGGTCGTATCGACTTCGGACCAATTACTCGAGGCCAAGCTATATCGGCCGCTGATCGTAGCTTTCCGGAACGGCGCCCCTGTCCGGTTAAGTGACGTGGGAGAGGTCAGCGATGGGATCGTGGATGTGCGGAACTCAGGATACGCCAATGGCAAGCCTGCGGTTATCATGTATATCTTTCGCCAGCCCGGCGTCAACATAATCGCAACGGTGGACCGCATCAAAGCCATTCTACCGGAACTGCGGGCATCGATTCCCCCCTCGGTTTCTTTGGAAATCGTTGGAGATAAGACGGTTACGATCCGTGCCTCTGTCAAGGACATTCAGTTCACGCTGCTTCTAACCGTAGCGCTGGTGGTGATGGTGATCTTTTTGTTTTTGCGCAATATTTGGGCAACAGCCATTCCAAGTATTGCAGTGCCGCTCTCGCTGGTCGGGACGTTTGGCGTGATGTACTTGCTGGGCTACAGCATTGACAACCTGTCGCTTCTTGCGCTGGCGATTTCGACCGGTTTCGTTGTTGACGACGCTATCGTCGTCATTGAAAACATCGCACGGTATCTCGAGGCCGGCCTTTCGCCAATCGAAGCGGCCCTGGAAGGCTCACGCGAAATCGGTTTCACGGTACTTTCCATGAGCACTTCTCTGGTTGCCGTGTTTATTCCCATTTTGTTGATGGGGGGGATCGTCGGCCGTTTATTTCGGGAATTTGCAGTGACGTTGAGCACGGCGATCGCTGTTTCCTTATGTGTATCCCTGACCACGACTCCCATGATGTGTGCGCGATTTCTGAAGCCGGTGTCGGAGCAGCAACACGGCAAGCTCTTCCGCGCGAGCGAACGAGTGTTCCAGGGGGCGCTCAATGCATACGCATACGGCCTGCGTTGGGTTCTGCGTCACCAGCCGTTCATGCTGTTTCTCACTGGAGCGACGATCTGCCTAAGCATCTATTTGTATGTTGTTATCCCAAAGGGCTTCTTCCCCCAGCAGGATATAGGGCGCTTATCCGGAACGATCCAGGCTGCACAGGACATGTCTTTCCCCTCGATGCAACAGAAACTGAAACAATATCTTGATATTTTGCAGGCGGATCCGGCCTCGAAAGATGTAACCGGCTCTACGGGTGGCGGAGCGGAGAATACGGGCCAGATCAGAGTCGAGTTGAAACCTTTGAAGGAGCGCAATCTCAATACGGATCAAATTATTGCGCGCCTGCGGCGGAAACTTGCGGTCGTGCCGGGCGCCACGTTATACCTGCAGGCCATCCAGGATGTGAGGATGGGCGGGCGGGCGAGCAATTCTCAGTATCAGTACACGCTTCAAGGTGACAATGTGAGCGAGTTGGAGGAGTGGGCGCCGCAGGTTCTAGCGATGATGCGACTGGTGCCAGGGTTGCGCGACCTCGCGACCGACCAGCAGGATCGTGGATTACAAGCCACTGTGGCCGTCGACCGCGATACGGCGTCGAGGCTGGGAATTCGCCAGCAGACGATCGATGAAACGCTATACGACGCCTTCGGCCAGCGGCAGGTGTCGACGATGTATACGGAACTGAACCAATATCACGTCGTGATGGAAGTAGATCCGCGATTCCAGCAAAGTACGGATGCAATCCAGCAACTCTATGTGCGATCGGCGAAAGGGACGCAAGTGCCGATGAGCACATTCACGCATTTCGAACGGAAGACTTCAGCGTTGCAAGTGAACCACCAGGGCCAGTTCCCAGCGGTTACAATGTCGTTTAATTTGGCTCCCGGGTATTCTCTGGGCGATGCGGTAACTGAAATTCAGGCAGGCATACAGCAAATACGAATGCCTTCCAGCATCCATCCGAGTTTTCAGGGTACCGCACAGGCATTCCAGGCGTCTTTGGCGACTGAGCCTTGGTTGATCCTGGCAGCGGTGGTCACGGTTTACCTCGTGCTGGGGATGCTGTACGAGAGTTACATCCATCCGTTGACGATACTCTCCACGCTGCCGTCAGCCGGTGTGGGAGCCTTGCTTGCCTTACTGATCTTCCGGACCGAGTTGAGCGTTATTGCCCTGATTGGAATCATTCTGCTCATCGGAATTGTCCAGAAGAACGCGATCATGATGATCGATTTTGCCGTGGAGGCGGAGCGCAAGGAAGGCAAGGGTCCCGAGCGAGCAATCTATCAGGCTTGCTTATTGAGGTTTCGGCCGATCATGATGACAAGGATGTGCGCGCTACTGGGTGGATTGCCGCTGGCGTTGGGGACTGGGACAGGCTCCGAATTGCGGCGCCCTCTCGGAATCAGCATCGTCGGCGGTTTGATCGTGAGCCAAATGCTAACCCTGTATACGATTCCTGTGGTGTACCTATATATGGACCGATTACAGCTTCGATTCGCGCGTCGCAAACAGGAGCCCGTTCTTGCGAGCAAAGTCCCCCAGCAAATATCTCCCGCGGAAAATCTTCCGACGCTCTAAAGAGCAATGGGCGCGTACAGGCAGTATCGAGGTAGGGCCTGCTATGCCGGTGGTGCGTTCGAATATTGGCCGGTGCGAACGGGAACGCCGAGCCGGCTACCTAACGTGAAATTGTCAGGCTGCGGCGTACACGGGCGAGTGTCGTATACTGTCTCTTCATGCCAAGAAGCAATTTCAGGCAGGAAGTCGAAATCAAGCTTCGCGTTATGGATCTATCCACGCTCCGCCATCGCCTGAAGCAGCTACGGGCACGGGAGATCCTTCCACGCACCTACGAATCCAATACTCTCTATGACACCCCGTCGCGGAATCTGAACCGCCGAGGCCAGCTCATACGCATCCGAATCGAGCAGCCAAGCGCCAACGCCCGCAGTATTCGCGGTGCGCGGACCAGCGGGGCCATCCTCACCTACAAGGGCCCCTCTCGCTCGTTTCGAGGTTCGCAAACCGCCTCCCGCAAGCGAAAAGACCGGACGCGCTTCAAAATAAGGGACGAGGTCGAGGTCATCGTCAGCGATGGAGAGCAAATGAGCGCGATTCTACACGCATTGGGATTACGTCCAGCGTTCCGTTACGAAAAATTCCGCACAACGTACGCTCTTCGCGGTATCCGGGGCCTGAAGGTTGAATTTGACGAGACCCCCGTAGGTCTTTTTGTCGAACTGGAAGGCAGGTCCGCCGCAATCGATCGTGCGGCTAGGCTCCTCGGGTACGCCCGCTCTGATTACATGACCGAGAGCTACGGTGCCTTATACATTGCCGACTGCCGGCGGCGTGGAAGAAAGCCCGGCCATATGCTCTTCCAGCCAATGAAAAAATTGCATTAACTCGCACTCTTTCCTTGACAAAGAATTCAACACCGTTTACCTACTAAGTTGAAGTTTTTTTGTGGCCATGAGCGAATCAGAAGAGCGAGACCCCTTTCCTAGCAGGAAGCGATTGGCGGCGCCGTGTTCCAAAACGGCCCAGGCAGTTTGTGCCGGGATACCCGTTCGGCGCATTTTGAAAGGGATCTCCAGAGGGCCCGGGTAGAGGTCAGAGTTCGCCTTCACTCGCGGCCGGGCCATACCCTAGTCGCGGGTTTCATGTGTTCTAAACCCCGTGATAACAAGCGATTTGGGTTCATTGGAGGGGTGGCCTCTTGTGGTGAGCCATGCGAACCATCAGCCCGGCCGAAACGTGGTCTTTTGAATTCGGCTTTATCCACTGAAGTTGGGTTCGGTGCGCATGTAAACCGAGAACCAAAGGCGTTGCTCGTCAAATACCGTAACTAAGCTCCGTGATGGGGCCGATCACCGGCGCGCGGCTCCGGGAAAAGAGGGCGAATGTTGCACGCGACCGAGCTATTGGGCGGAGAGACGTACGACCGTGACGGCCATTTCGTCGGGCACGTTACCGAGCTTTTTATCGAGCCTGCCGACCAGCCAAACCGCGTTGCCCGTGTGCTCCTGGGGCGAGGAAAATATCTGCCGTTAGTCGCGCGCTATGACCATGTCGCTTTTGTTGCCCCGGGCGTCATCCGCTTGAACGTCGAGGAGAAGGAACTGGAACATTACCAATCGAATGAGGGCTGGCTGGCCCTGCGAAAGGATTTGCTCGACCAACAGATCATTGACACCAGCGGGCGCAAAGTCGTGCGCGTCAACGACATTGATCTGTCCGAACATCGAACCAACGGTACAGTCGAATTGCGGGTCACGCATGTGGACGTGGGTTTGACGGGAGCGGCGCGGCGCCTTCTGCACGGTGTCGCATCTCCCGGTTTGATTCGGAGTTTGGAGACCAAGCTCCCCACCCGTGTCATTCCATGGGAATTCGTCAACCTGATCGAGCCGGACCCGCTCCGCCGCGTCAAGCTGCGGATCACACACCAGAAACTCGAGCGCATGCATCCCGCCGATTTGGCGGACATCATGGAAGAGTTGTCGCCGGTCGAGCGGCAATCCATCATCGCCTCGCTGGATGAGGAGACCGCCGCCGAAGCCCTCGGCGAATTGGACAAGCGGCTGACCACGCAGATCGTTGAGACCATGGACCCCGAAAAAGCAGCGGGAATTCTCGAAGAGATGGATCCTGACCAAGCTGCCGATATTCTGGCGGGTTTGACCCCGGAAAGTTCGCGCCAAGTGCTGCGCGAAATGCCGGGAGAAGAAGCGCGGGAAGTGCGTGAGCTATTGAAATTTGAAGAGAATTCGGCCGGCGGAATGATGAACACTGATTTCATCTATGTCAGCCAAGCAGCGACCCGGGAAGAAGTCGTCGCGTGGATTAACGAAAAAGATGTGAACCTCGAGCAACTGGATACCGTGTTTCTAATCGACGCCGACGCAAAGTTCTCAGGCGCGGTCGCGGTGGGACGCCTGTTACTTGCGCCGCCGGGGGAACGGATGGAGGCATTGAAAGCGGAACACTTGCTCTCGGTTCCTCCCGACGCGGATGAGAAGGAAGTGTTTGAAATTTTTGACAAGTACAATCTGCACAGCCTGGCCGTGGTGGACGATTTCGGCCGCCCGATAGGCGCCATCGAGGTGGATGACATCGTGACCCGCCTCCGGAACCGGTAAGGCATGTGGAAATTGCAAAGGATTGCCGTGGATGTCTTTGTGAGTCGCGGCTTCAGAGTCTGATGACATAACGAAGTCAGGCCTTGTAGCGCCCACCATCAGGTGGGCATGTGCCTGAATCCGCAGAGTCGGCCTAAAGGCCGATTCTACAGAAGCCTTTCACGAATAAAGGAAAGGTCAACGGCGTGGCAGTTCTCGGCAAACCCGAAGAAGGAAAGCAACGAGCGGAAAACTCCACTCCTGTGATCCGGTGGAAGCTCGTCCCCGGCTGGGTGGATCCCTGGCGCGAGCGCCTGGAGGAATGGAACAAGCGAACGCGCTTCTGGCGCCGCCGGCTCCTGCTGTTTCTCGCGGTGGTAGGTCCCGGCGTTATCACGTCCAACGTGGACAATGACGCCGGCGGAATTTCGGTCTATTCGCAGGCGGGCGCGATGTACGGCTACGCCTTGCTGTGGTCGCTCATCCCCATGACGATTGCTCTCTATGTCACGGAAGAGATGTGCGCGCGCATGGGCGTAGTAACCGGCAAGGGGCTTTCGGACCTCATTCGCGAAGAGTTTGGATTTCGTCCCACGTTTTTTGTCATTGTGGCCGGGCTGATCGTGGATATGGGGAACGTCGCGGCGGAGTTCGCTGGCGTTGCGGCCTCGATGCAGATTTTCGGCGTTTCGAAATATATCTCCGTGCCGATTGCGGCGTTTGCCGTCTGGATTTTGGTCCTGCGAGGAACATATCGCTCGGTGGAGAAGATTTTTCTCGCCGCGTGCGTCCTCTACTTGTCGTATGTCGCCTCCGCGTTCCTTGCTAAACCGGATTGGCTGGCCGCGATGAAGAACACGGCAATCCCTTCGATGCATTTGGATGGCGGCTACCTGCTCATGCTGACCGCGCTGGTCGGCACGACGATCGCGCCGTGGCAATTCTTTTACTTGCAGGCGGCGTTTGTGGAGAAGCGCGTTGCCCGCCGCCAGTACGCACAAGCACGCGCGGATGTGATGATCGGCAGCATCAGTTGCATGGCCATCGTTTTCTTCATCATTGTTTGTACCGCCGCAACGTTGCATGCTGCCGGACATTTCCCCATCAATGACGCCAGTGAGGCCGCCCAGGCCCTGGTGCCGCTGGCAGGGAAGTGGGCCGGCTTACTGTTCGCTTTCGGACTTCTGAACGCGTCGCTGTTTGCCGCGTCCATCTTGCCTTTGTCCACGGCGCACGTGATCTGCGAAGGCATGGGCTTTGAAGCGGGCATTGATCACAAATTTAATGACGCGCCGATTTTCTACAGCCTCTATACCGGGATGATTGTCGTGGGGGCGGCCGTGATCTTGATCCCACGCGCTCCGCTTGAGAAAATTCTCATCCTTTCGCAGGTGGGCAATGGCGTCTGGCTGCCGGTCGTATTGATTTTCATGCTCCTGTTGGTGAATCGCCGCGACTTGATGGGCGATCAGGTCAATACGCGCACTTTCAACGTCGTCGCGTGGGTCACAACGGTCGCCATGATCGTTCTCACTCTCGTCCTGGTCTACGTCACCATCTTCCATTCTGGCAGCGTTCCCGGCCTTCCAGGTTCATAGCGCATCGAAGCGATCAAACTCGCTCTTTGATGAAATTACCACTACGAATTATTGAAATGAGTTCTTGGCCCGCTCCGCTTCCACGCGCAGCGGGCCAGGGTCTTTCGGACCCGCGTCCAAAGATCCTCAATGTGGCGCCCGGCAGGTCTCCACAGTTTCACAAAATGCTAGTCGGTGTGTGTTGCACCGTCTGATGCTGTGTGTTAGCTTTTCAAGAATGTGGGCAAACTGGCCTCAATCCGCTTCTTGGA
>ODAK010007922.1_pt1 | contig 10660 bp, 13 predicted proteins | sample 1539591 | NCBI WGS metagenome assembly ODAK01 (sample SAMEA3539303, study PRJEB22396) | soil metagenome | biome: tundra; feature: field; material: soil | place: USA | collected 2010-05 | depth 0.15 m | reverse complement strand
ACTGGGCAGAGGCCTATTACCGCGCGCAACGCGATGACAAAAACAAATCGCACCACGCGGCCGTACGGTCGCTGGCATACAAATGGATGCGCATTGCCTTCCGCTGCTGGCAGGACCGTGTGCCGTACGACAACTCGCGATACGAAGCGGCTCCGGAAAGCCGCCGCCAGGCCGCACCCGAGCCGACACCGCCGTCGTCGTTTGAGTTGCCTATCCGGTGGACTTCCTGTGGAAGCTTCCAAAAACTCGTTCTAAAAAACTCATAAAAAAACAAAAAAACTATTGACAAGGCCCCGCAGATGTCTGGTCACGCTCCTGCTAGGGCGTGTCAAACGCGGCGGGCGATTCTCATCGCGTCAGATGAACAGGTCGGCCGGCAAGTTGAAGAACCCGGCCAGCTTCTTGGCTTGGACCTTGCTGATGGAGCGTTTGGCATTCAAGATCTCAGAGGCGTGCCCGCTCCCTCCGAGCAGGTGAGCGATGTCCGCCTGGGCCAGGCCGCGCTGCTCCAGAAGCGCGCGCAAGAACTCATGCGGAGGCGCGTGCGGCACCGCATAGTGCCGCCCTTCGTAGGCTTCGATGAGGGCGGTATACAGCTCGGCAAGTTCGCGCTCCTCCGGCGTGAGATCCTCGTCGCGCCGGTCCAAATCGTCCAGGCGGGCGATAGCCTGGTACAGTTCACCATCGTTGCGAATCGGTCGCGGACACATACGGCTGGGTTCGATATGGGGGAAATCCATTCTGACCTGCATCGGACTCTCCCAGCTTACCAGCTCGACGTTCAGCACGCGATGGCCGGTGTCGATCTTCCCGACGAGGACGGTCTCGGCGACGCTCACATGATGGCGAACGCGCTCGATGCAGTTGCAGTGGATCTCGATGTCGGTCAATGTCGGTCATGTCGGTCGGCATGACAGCCGGTCGGCATGGCTTATAAATCCTCCGGCGATACGTTATGATCGGTGCGGGTCCGGGTCCTCCGTTGGCACAGCGAAGCACATCGAATGGCGCTCACCAGCGGTCCGGCACATCGTGCCCTTGAGCGACCCGTAGCACATTCGCCCGGACCCATTCACCTCGCCACGATTGCCTTTGCGATGCGCGCCAGCGTCACCGGTTTGCTAACAGCACACTCCTTCACTCGTATGACGGTCCATCCATCGCGCCGAAGCGCTTGGGATACGCGCCGGTCACGGCGCTTGTTGGTCTCAATCTTGTTGCGCCAGAATTCGGTGTTGGTACGCGGCAGGTATTTGCAGCGGCAGCCGTGCCAGAAACAGCCGTCCACGAATACCGCCACCTTGCGGCCAGGCCAAGCGAAGTCGGGCTTTCCTGTGGCCAGCCAGTGCTTGCGGTAACCTCTGAGACCGGCGGCCCAGGGCAGCTTCGCAAGCGGCACTTCGGTCGTCGTATTGCCGCGCGAGTGGATCGCCGCCATCATCCTGGACCGGACTTCTTTCGGGACATGGTCCATAGAGCACCACCTCAGTTTCACCGCTTCGCGTACAGCTTGAGGTCTTCGGACCCGATCTGGTCGGAGGGAACGAGCTTGTAGTTTTTTTCCTCCACAAGTTTCACGTCCTCGCCATCGAGCGCCAACTCGAACATCGCGATCACGTCGCCGGACATGAACTGCGCCGATATCGGGCGGCAGGTTAGGCCCGCGAATTTCTCCCGGCAGCAGGCGAGGTCCTGCGCGGTCTGACCGACGCTCAAACGGTCGCTTCCACTCTTCGCCTGGACGGGGAGCGCGAACTGTTCGCCGTGCTTGTTGACGCCCACGTACACCTCGTCGATTTCGATCTGCGAGTCGCCCATCGCCTTGACGGTAGTCCGCAGATGGTTCTGAAGCGAATACGTCGTCAGGCCCAGGAAGATGTCGAGCAGGCGGTTGTAGCGCACTTTGGCAAGGAGCGCCTGTTCGTCGCTTAGGGCGCACGCTGCGATGATCTCCGGCGTCGCGTCGGGAATCTTGATCGCCATCATGCTCGGGTTCGGGACGATGTTCGCGAGTTTCGCAAGCCTGAAACGATACTTGGCGCGGCCCGCCAGTTCGATAATCCCTCGCGGTCCTTTCCGGCGGCGGCGACGATCTCGTCCGGCAAAACGGTTCGGAACCGAAAGGAGTAGATTGTGTCGCCCAGATTCTTCGGCAGCGCGATCTTGAGCGAACGCGCTATTTCGACGAATTCGTCCCGCGAAAACTCGAACTGCGTCTTGCCGGGATTGTAGTGATTCTTAAAGATGGTGCCGATGATGGCGGAATAGCGGTTCGGCTTCTTTGGCACTTGGGCGTCGTCCTTCTTAGCCATTCGCTTCGCCCCCCTGCCCCTGCGGATACGCTTCGGCACGACGTCGGGGGGCACGCCGTAGCGCGCGGCGGCGTCCGACATGTCGAACGACAGCAAGCGGGAGTCGCCCTGGGCAACGGAGCGGACTTTTTGGGAGCCGGGAACGCTTCGCGCACTTTCGACGCGACGGCTCTGGCGAGCAGCGGCGGCACGGAGTTGCCGATCTGGCGGAAGCCGTGCCATTTCGTCACGTGAAAACGGAACCAGTCGGGATAGGAGTGCAGGCGCGCCGCCTCGCGCACGGTGATGCAGCGCGGCGAATAGGGATGTATGCGACGTGGCGACGTGAACGCGCCCCGATCACTGGCGGTCCCGGCGCGAATCGTGTTGCAGATGCCCTTCGGGTCGAGCTTGTGGAAGCGGCTGACGGGTTCGGTGTCGCCGGGGCGCGTTTCGAGAAAGTGCTTTTTCGACAGATCGGTATGAACGGTGCGCAGGCTGGACGTGAGCAAGCTTGCGTCGAATTCGCGGGGCACCGAGTAATCGTCGGGATCGGCTTCGTCGCCCCGCAAGGGAGCGCTGTAATCGGTCGGTTTCTTGAACCTGGCTTTCACCCAGTCCCGATGCAGCAGTTCCTCGTAATCGTCGGCTTCGGGGATGTCGCGCAATGCGTCTCATACGGTGGGCGTCGATCGGCGAAACAGGCTTCCGGTGTCGGCGTCGCCGTACACTTCGTGGGTGGCTTCGGGATATTCCGGCAGCGCGAAGCCTTTGCGCGCGCCCATCAGGAACAGGCGTTGCCGGTTCTGCGGCACGCCGTGATGCGCGGCGTTCAGCACCCGGTAGTCTTCGAGCACCCGGTAGCCGTTCTTGCGGAATTCCGCGATGATCTCTTCGAGAAACTTCCGGTGCGCGCCGATGGTCAATCCGCGGACGTTCTCGAATACGAAGTACGACGCCTTCAACTCGACCACGAGGCGCACGAAGTGGTGAACGAGCGAGTTGCGCGGGTCGTCGAGCGCGGGTTTGCCGATCATGCTGAAGCCCTGGCAAGGCGCACCGCCGAACAGCACGTCTACCGGGCGGTCGCCGATGCGGGAATGGTCGCGGATGTACTTGCCGTCGATGTCGGCGACGCTGCGACAGATGGCCGCGCATTCGGGGAAGTTAAACTCATGCGTAGCGCAGTGGACGGGGTCGTATTCGACGGCTGCCGCCACGTCGAATCCGGCCTGCTCGAAGCCGAGACTCATCCCGCCCGCTCCCGCGAACAGATCGACGCCTATGGGTCTATTTCCGTTGCCGCTCATCGAACCAAAATGTTACCGAATGTTTAGCCGCTTCGGGGGAGGAGGTCAACATACGATTCTATGGCGAAGCGAACGGCTAAAGCAAACGGCGCCAGGGAACCTAGAGCCGGCCAAAGCCCGCGCACACCCTCCCCTTGCGCCCGCTGTGGATATATCGACGCGGATCGAAGCAGGCATTAGCGCGGCGTCGCTGCCTGCGCTCGGCCGCGGCGGCGGCATTCTGGGCCGCCCGGATGGCGTAGCGCTCGGCGTTTTCACGGGCTTTGGGGCGCTCCTTCATGAACTGCGCGGCGGTGGCCCAGTCGAGCATAGCTCGCCGTGGTTGGTGGCTGTGCGACCTATGGCCAAACCCCCGTGCCGCGCTTTGCGCGGTGTCCCTGAGTGCTGGTCTAATGCCAGCCCCGGCGGACCATTACCCAACACGGCACCGGAAACCTCCTTTGAGGTCCTGATCCCTAAGTCTTTGAGGCCTGCGAGCCAGAACCCAACACCCAACAGCGCCGAGCGAAGCTCGCCTTCGCATCAGTTATGCTGGACTGAGATGACCAAAGTCCGGATCGACTTCCAACTGCAACACGCCCTCGACGACGAGCTGATGACCCGCATCGCCGGGACCTACTCAATTTACGGGATTCAGAAGATCAGGCTGGCGCCGTCCGAAGACGGCCTCACGGTGGAGTACGATGCCACGCGCCTGCGGCCCGCCGAGGTCCATGCGGCGTTCACGCGCGCCGGCATTCCGGTCGCCCCAAAATGACAACCGGCGGCACCGAAGCCAGTTCTTTGGAACAGGTCCCGGTCCGCCGGTTCGCGCCACTTCAACTAATATCCGCACTTGCAAGACACATGCCAGTCCCGCAATGAAAGAATTAAAAAGACTTAACGCCGGCCGGCCAGCCTGGCCGGAACGCTTTACACGGCCGCCCTGCAGAAATTACGCGTCCTTGACCTCCGCGGCGTGATGCCGCACGTCCACTCCCTTCACCAGGAAGACCACATCCTCGGCGATGTTGGTGGCGTGATCGGCGATGCGCTCGAGATTGCGCGCGACGAAAATCAGGTCCACCGCGGCGGGCACCGTAGTGGGGTCCCTCTGCATGTAAGCCACCAGTTCCTGGTAGACCGCGTCGCGCAACGCGTCCACTTCATCGTCGGCCATCAACACGCCGGTGGCTTCCTCGGCGTCGCCTTTCACGAATGCATCCAGCACCCGCAACAGCATGGATTCGACCAACTGCGCCATGCGCGGGATATCGATCAGGGGCTTGACCGGCGTTTGCGCCACCAGGGAAAGCGCCCGCTGCGCGATGTTCACCGCCAGATCGCCCATGCGCTCCAGATCGGTGTTGATCTTCATGGCCGCGGTCAGGAAACGCAGGTCCCTGGCCATGGGCTGGCGGAGGGCGAACAGACGGGTGGTCAGATTATCGATCTCGATCTCCATCAGGTTGATGCGGGCTTCGTCCCGCAACACCTGACGGGCCAACTCCGGATCGCGATCCACCAGCGCGCGCACACTGCGGTGGATGGCCGACTCCACATAGCCGCCCATTTGCAGAACTTTTTCGTGCAGCTCCTCGAGCTCAACGGAAAATTGTCGCAATTCAGCTCTCCTAGTTCCCTCTGACCGCGGCTCTACCCGAACCTGCCCGTGATGTAGTCCTCGGTTTCTTGCTTGGTGGGATTCTTGAAAATGATCTCAGTCGTATTGTACTCGATCAACTTTCCCAACAGGAAGAAGCCGGTGCCGTCGGCGACCCGCGCCGCCTGTTGCATGTTATGGGTCACGATCACGATGGTGCACTGGTCTTTCAAAGTGAACAGCAAATCTTCGATCTTGGCGGTGGCGATGGGATCGAGCGCCGAGCAAGGCTCGTCGAGCAGGAGCACCTCGGGATCCACGGCCAGGGCGCGCGCAATGCAAAGGCGCTGCTGCTGCCCGCCCGATAGCGCATACGCGGACTTATGCAGCTTGTCTTTCACCTCTTCCCACAGCGCGGCGCGCTTCAGGCTCTTCTCCACCGCATCCTTCAGCGCGCCGCGGAATCCGTTTACTCTCAATCCGTAGGCCACGTTGTCGAAGATCGATTTCGGGAACGGGTTGGATTTCTGGAAAACCATCCCCACGCGCCGCCGCAGCGCCGTCACATCCACCTGCATCACATCCTCGTCATCCAGCAGGACCTGGCCTTCCACGCGCGTGTTACGAATCGTCTCGCTGATGCGATTCAGCGTGCGCAGGAAGGTGGATTTGCCGCATCCGGAGGGCCCGATCAGCGCCGTAATCCTGTTGGCCGGAACCTCCAGCGTGATATCGTGCAGGGCCTGATAGGCGCCGTAATAGAAGTTGAGATTGACAGCCTTGAGCTTGCCCTGGTGCCCAACCGGCTTCCCGGCGGTCGGACTGGCGGAAGGTAGATTAGCGGTGCTCATGATCATAGGCTCATCTTTGGACTGAAATTCCCCGCGACAAGATCACGCGGGCGGCGATGTTGGCTAACAGCACGCCGAGCAATAGGACCAATCCAGCGGCCCACGCCTGCCGGTGCCAGTCGTCGTAGGGCGCGAGGGCGTGGGTATAGACCATCATCGGCAGCGACGCGGTAGGCTGGCTCAAGCCGCCGCTCCAGAACTGGTTATTCAAACTGGTGAAGAGCAGGGGCGCGGTCTCGCCCGAGATGCGCGCCACTCCCAGGATCATGCCCGTGGCGATTCCGCGGTAAGCGGCCGGCACTACCACGGTGGCGATGGTCCGCCACTTGCTTGCGCCCAGGGCCAGTGCGCCTTCGCGCAGTGTTTGCGGCACCGAGCTCATGAACTGCTCGGTACTGCGAGCGGTGATGGGAATCAGGATGATTGCCAGAGCCAATCCTCCGGCGAGGGCCGAGAAATGATGCTGCGTCACGACCACTACAGTCCAGGCGAAAATGCCGATCACGATGGAAGGCACGCCATTCAACAAATCGGCCATGTACCGCACGAGGAATGCGAACGTCCTGCCGCCGAATTCGGAGAGGTAGATGCCCGCCATAAACCCCACCGGCAGGCCGATCAGAGTCGCCAGCAGAATGATCTCCAAGCTGCCCACGATGGCGTTGGCCATGCCGCCGCCGTTCTCGCCGGGCGGTTTCGGCAGTTTCGTGAAGAAGTTCCAATCCAGCGATCGTCCACCATTGTAGATCAGGTAGCCGAGGATCAGGAACAGTATGGAAACCGCCACTAGCGCGCAGACACCGGTCAGGCTCAGCATGAAGTAGCTAAGGGTCTTGCGCCAGCGGTTCCGCAGCGTCATTGATGGGCGCTCCCGCGGCGCGTGGTGGCGATGATGAGTAAGCGCGCCAAGGCGTTGATCACGATAGTCAAGAGAAATAGGACCAGTCCGAGGCCCACCAGCGATTGCAGGTACAGGTCGCCGGTGGCCTCGGTGAACTCGTTGGCTATGATCGGGGCAATCGCGTATCCCGGCGAGAACAACGAGGCGTGGATGCTGGGGTCGTTGCCGATGACCATGGTAACCGCCATCGTTTCGCCCAACGCCCGCGCCAGCGCTAGAAAGATGGAGCCGAAGATCCCCAGCCGCGCCCACGGCACCACCGCCTGCCAGGTGGACTCCCAACGCGTGGCGCCCAGCGCCAGCGCGGCTTCCCGCTGTTCGGTGGGCACTTCCAGCAGCGCTTCGCGGGATATGGAAATGATGAAGGGCAGTGTCATGACAGCCAGGATCACACCGGCCGTCAGATAACCGTACCCGTAAATGGTGCCGGAGAAGATCGGCAGGAAACCCAGCGTCTTTTTCAGGAAAGGGTCCACATAATCCCGCATCAACGGCACCAGCGTGAAGATGGCGAGCAGGCCGTAGATCACGCTGGGCACGGCCGCCAGCAACTCGATGAAAAAGGTGAACGTGCTGGAAACGCGCGCCGGCGCCAGCTCCGCCAGAAAGATGGCAGCCCCCACCCCTATCGGCACGGCGATGATTAGAGCAATCGCGGACGTGATCACCGTGCCATAGATAAACGGCAGTGCGCCGAACTGGCCGCTCACCGGGTCCCACGACGAGGACGTGAGAAAGCTCAAACCAAATTTCTGCCGGGGCAGTGCGGAAGTAATCCAGAGCTCGTAGACCAACCCCACCGTAACCAGCAGAATGCTGGTGGCGAACGCCAGGGTGATCAAACGGGCGATTTCGTCCCCGCTGCGAAGGCGCTGGACGAAAACCCGCGCGCCCCTGGATGGGGGCGCGCTTACTGGTACCGACGTTGCCATAATTACTTGATCAGCGAAATCTGGTTGTCTTCTTTGGCGACTACTTCCTTGGGCAAAGGAGCATAGCCGAGCGACCCCGCGTACTTCTGGCCGTCGGTCAGCATCCAATGCAGGAACGTGACGATGGCTTTCTTTTTCCCCGGGTCCTCGATCTTCGATGGTATCAGCAACCAAGTGAATGAGGCGATGGGGTAGGCCTTTTTGCCGGGAGGATTGGTGATGGAAACCCGGAAGTCGGCGGGCATGGTCTTGGCGATAGCGGCCGCCGCCTCCGTGACGCTATCCAGGTCCGCTTTCAGGTACGTCCCGGCGGCATTGCGCACCCAGCCGTAGGCCATTTTGTTCTGCAGCGCGTAGATGAGCTCGACGTAGCCGATCGAGTGGGGGGTTTGCTTAACGATGCCTGCCACGCCTTCATTGCCCTTGCCTCCCAAACCCACGGGCCAGCTTACCGAAGCATTCACGCCCACCTTGGTCTTCCATTCCGGGCTGACTTTGGCGAGGTAGTCGGTAAATACAAACGTTGTGCCGCTTCCTTCGGACCGATGCACCACCACGATCTCGGTATCCGGCAGTTTCACTCCGGGGTTCGCCTTCTGCAACTCCGGATCGTTCCACTTCTTGATCTTGGCCAGATAGATTCCCGCCAGCGCTTCTGGCGTGAACTTCAACTCCTGGGTGACACCAGGGACGTTGTAGGTAGGCACCAGCCCGCCCAGCACCGTGGGGAAGTGCAGCGGTTTGTTCTTGAACTTGCCGATCTGCTCGTCGGTCATGGGCATGTCCGAAGCGCCGAAGTCCACGGTGCCTTCAGTGAACTGCCGGATTCCGCCGCCAGAGCCAATCGACTGGTAGTTGATCTGCGCGTCCGGATCGGCTTTGGTGAACTCTTCGAACCACTTGCCGTAGATCGGATACGGAAACGTGGCGCCTGCCGCGTTGATCAGCACCTTGGCTTGCGCGACAGCCAACAGGATGGCGAGGGCGCCCAAGGCGCCCAGCCAGAAACTACTCTTCTTCATGTATGACTCCCTTCTTCAGCTTCCCATTAACACGTCAATTGTGGGCAGGCCAGGAGGCCTGCCCCACCAGCCTGCCCCACAGCATCCTAGTAGTGGGGCGCCTGTCCCGGCAGGGTGTACCTCAAGTCCAGGAAAACCAAGTTGTTGTGCGTATCCCGGGGCGACCCCGCAGCCACATACCACGGGTTCCGGAAGAGGTACGAGTACTGGAAGATGAAGCTCAACGCTCCGTAGTTCGGGTTCTTCCAGAACGTTTGGTTGAAACCGAACGTGCCTTCCTGGATGGTCCGGTTCTGGCTGTTGGCCGATTTCGAATAGCCGTAACCCACTAATGCGTTCTTGTTGGCCGTGTCGATGGCTACGTCCCGCCCGATGTAGTCGGCGCCGTAGTAGGCGAAGAACAGAGTTTTGCCCGCCGTGTACTCGAAGCCGTCCGTTGTAGAGTCGGCATGCAAGGGCGACGGACTGCCATCCGCCCGGACGATCAGATCGGGCGCCTGGCCGAAAAGATACCGGCCGCCGCCATCGCTCAGGAACGTGTTGACGATCAGGTGGAAGTTCTTCACCAGTTCCAGGTTGAAGTTGGCTTCGCCGCCGCCGCCCTGTTTGGTGAAACTCTGACTGGTGAGGGGATTGTAGGTCTTAAACGAGCTGAAGAAGCCTCCAAACTCGATATGCATCAGGTTGCCGTTTACCTTCGGATCGAACGCAATCTTGGCCTGGACATCGGGGTGCAGGTTCGGCTGGGTGTAGGTGCCGGCGCCCAGATCGATCTGCGTGTTGGTGTAAGGAGTGGCAAGCAGGCTGGGCAGAACGATCGCGCCTCCGCCGGAGGAACCGCCGCCGTATTGGTCGGCAGTCTCCAGGGCGAATCCCACGGCCACTACGTCGCTGGCGTGGTACACGGCGCGGAACTGGGGAGCGCGAGTCCACGGAATGCCCACCTGGTAATTCGTGTCCATATCCTGGCTATAGAAGATGTCGGATGGCAGCGGAGAGATGCCCTTGCGGCCGGGCGTCAGCATGCTCCAGGATTGTCCACCGAGCAATTCCCATTTCCCGTTGCGAAGGTCCACCCAATAGAGCCGCATGCGGAAGCTGTCGCTGTGCGTGCTCACGCCCGCGTTGGTAGACTGGGTGCCCAAAAAGTCAGACTCCCAGTAGGCCAGCACTTTCGTCCCATGAACCATCGCGTCGAAGCGTGCGCCAATACGCGAGTTCTGCGCGCTGAGGCGGAACTCGCTCAACTTCCCCAAGCCCGTTGAAACGTTGTTGTAAGGGGTACTGCCGAAATTGGTGCCGATGGAACTGCCCCCGTCCGCCGAGCGGAAGACGCCTGTGAAATCCATAAAGCCTATCGGCGTGATGGTCGCCGTTCCGATCTTTATTTGTAAAGGCGATGCGGGCTCGTCGCTCGACTGCGGGGTGCTCAACGCAGCCGGCAGGCCGGGATGCAGCACCGGCGCCACGTCGCCCGCCGGGATGATTGCCGTCGTACTGGCCACCTGGCCCAAACTGGGCGGCTTCGGCTGGCTGGCCCGATCTAAGACCTTCTTCTGCTCCTCCAACACGCGGCGAAGCTGATCGATCTGCCCCTGCTGGGCAGCCAGTTGCGCCTTCAAACGCTCGATCTCCGGGTTGGTGGTAGCGGGTTCCTGGGCGCGCGCGGGCACCCTGAGGGTGCCCAAAAGGAGCAGGACTCCGCCGAGCGTCACAAGTACTCTTCTCTTCATTGAAGCTCCTTGTGAGATTTGGAAGTTACAGCCGAACG
>ODAK010007921.1_pt1 | contig 10661 bp, 10 predicted proteins | sample 1539591 | NCBI WGS metagenome assembly ODAK01 (sample SAMEA3539303, study PRJEB22396) | soil metagenome | biome: tundra; feature: field; material: soil | place: USA | collected 2010-05 | depth 0.15 m | reverse complement strand
GGTCTCGTCAAGCGATCCAAGCGGTCAAGAAACAGGAGAGACATCGTGGCAGTAACGCTTCCAACCCCCGATCAGCTGCGTGCCGTCGCCGAATATTGCGGCTTGGCATTGACCGACGAAGACGTCACCTCCTTCCGCGGACTGATGCAGGGCTCGGTTGATGCGTATAACGCCGTCGCTGCGATGCCGGACGAAGTCCCGGTCGTCAAATATCCGCGGACGCCGGGCTACCGGCCGGGTCCGGAGGAAAACCCGCGAAATGCCTGGTACCGCAAGGCCACCGTCAAGGGCGCCGCGCGCGGCAAGCTGAAGGGCAAGGTGGTGGCGCTGAAGGACAACATCATGCTGGCTGGCGTGCCGATGATGAATGGCTCCTCGACCCTCGAAGGCTACGTTCCGGATTTCGACGCGACGATCGTCACGCGCATGCTGGACGCTGGCGCGGAAATTGCCGGCAAGGTCCATTGCGAGTCGTTCTGCATGTCCGGCGGCAGCCACACCAATTCGACCGGTCCGGTGCACAATCCGCACAAGATGGGATATTCCGCGGGCGGGTCATCCTCCGGCAGCGCCGTCGTGGTCGCGCTCGGCGAAGTCGATATGGCGATCGGCTGCGATCAGGGCGGTTCGATCCGGATGCCTTCATCCTTCAGCGGCACCTACGGCATGAAACCGACCTGGGGCCTCGTGCCCTACACCGGCATCATGCCGATCGAGATTTTCGTCGATCACACCGGGCCGATGACCGCAAACGTCGCCGACAATGCGTTGCTGCTCGAGGTGCTGGCGGGCGATGACGGCTACGATCCAAGGATTAAATCGCCGAAGGTGCAGGACTACACCAAGGCGCTTGGTACGGGAGTCAAGGGACTGAAGATCGGCATCGTCAAGGAAGGTTTCGAGCAGGCTGGTGCCGAAGCTGCCGTGAACGAGAGCGTCAGAGAGGCGGCGAAGCGGCTCAGAAGTCTCGGGGCCAGCGTCGACGAGGTCTCCATTCCGATGCATATGGTGGCGCCGGCGATCTGGATGCCGATCGGTACTGAAGGCATGACCCAGACCATGATGTACGGCGACGGCTATGGTCTGAGCCGCTCGGATCTCTATTCGACGTCGCTGATGGATTTTCATCGCGGCTGGCGCGGGCAGGCGGATTCATTGTCCGAGACCACCAAAATGATGTTGATGTTCGGCACCCATATCAACAACAATTTCGGTCCGCGCTATTACGGCAAGGCCCTGAACATCTCACGCCGGCTGACCGCGGCTTACGATAAGGTGCTCGAGACCTGCGACCTGCTGCTGATGCCGACGACGCCGATGAAGGCGACGCCGCTACCTGCTCCGGGAGCAAGCCGCGAGGAACAGATCGGGCGCGCGTTCGAGATGATCACCAACACCGCGCCGTTCGATATCACGCACCACCCGGCGATGTCGTTGCCCTGCGGCATGGTGGACGGACTGCCCGTCGGCTTAATGCTGATCGGCCGGCACTTCGACGAGCCGACGATCTACCGCGCGGCGCACGCCTTTGAACAATCCGGCGACTGGAAAACCATGTAGATTGCGGGAGGATTCGGAGTTGCTGGTGATGCCTTATGGATAATCTGATCGTCGCATTGTTCGAGATCATAAGCTTCGGCGCGATCGTTGTTCTGGTCGTGCTGGGACTTGGCATCATCGCCAGCATGATGGGCATCTTCAACTTCGCGCAAGGCGAGTTCGTTCTGCTCGGCGCTTACATCACCTATGTCGTGTATAGCGCGGGAGCACCGGTCTGGCTTGGAATGGCGGTCGCTCCGTTCGCGGTCGGCGCGTTGGGGTTTGTACTGGAGCGCCTGGTAGTCAGGCGATTCTACGCGGCGCCGATTGTCGCGATGCTCGGCACCTATGCGCTCGGACTGATCATCCGGGAGATCGTTCGCGGGCTGATCGGCGGTCTTTACATCTCGATCCCGGAACCGATCGGTGGATCGGTCGGTCTCGGCGTCATGCAGTTTTCCTCGTGGCGGCTCGTCATCATCCTGATCACGGCATTGGTAATGGTCGCAAGTTATCTGATGCTGTCGCGAACGGCTTTCGGGCTTCGAATACGGGCTTCCTTGGAGAATCCGTCGCTCGCTCGTGCATCGGGCATTTCGACCAACGCGATCTACGGCGCGACGTTTGCATTCGGCGCCGCGCTGGCCGGGCTCGCTGGGGCCTTGATCGTGCCGGTGTTCTCGCTTTTCGCCGATCTGGGTCTTCGCTTCCTCATTCAGGGATTCGTGGCTGTGATGGTCGGCGGCGTCGGCTCATTCGCAGGTCCTGTGGCTGGCGCCGGTGTGATCGGAACGCTTGCGGCCGCACTGCCGTGGGTGATCCCGCCGGTCATCGCCGATGTCCTCGTGTTCGTTCTCGCAATCGTCTTCATCAAGTTCCGGCCGCAAGGCCTCGTTTCAGGAAGAGGGGTTTAGTTCGATGTCCAGCAAGCGCAACCAAATGAACCGCCGCCGCTTTATGTCCAATTTTGCCTTTGCAAGCACGGCGCTTGCGACCGGCGCCGGCAGTTGGGTCCTTCGTCCCGAATGGGCGAACGCGGCCGCCGACCCCATCAAGGTCGGCATCGCCACCGATTTGACCGGTCCGATCGGTTACGCCGGGAATGCCGACGCAAACGTCGCGAAGATGGTGATTAAGGAAATTAACGACGCCGGCGGATTGCTCGGCCGGCCGCTGGAATTGTTCATCGAGGATACCGCATCGAACGAGTCGGTGGCTGTCGGCAATGTCCGCAAGTTGATCCAGCGCGACAAGGTCGACCTTGTGCTCGGCGGCATCACCAGTTCGATGCGCAACGCCATCAAGGACGTGATCGTCGCGCGCGGCAAGACACTTTATATCTATCCGCAGCTTTACGAGGGCAAGGAATGCACGCCCTATCTGTTCTGTACCGGCCCCACGCCCGCACAGCAGTGCGACGAATTCATTCCCTGGCTGATCAAGAACGGCGGCAAGAAATTTGCGCTGCCCAGTGCCAATTATGTCTGGCCTCATACGCTGAACATCTATGCCCGGAAGGCGATCGAGGCCAATGGCGGCGAGGTGGTGTTTGAGGAATATTACCCGCTCGACCAGATCGATTTCAGCGCGACGGTGAACCGGGTCATCTCCAACAAGGTGGACGTGGTTTTCAACACCGTCATTCCGCCGGGGGTAGGGCCGTTCTTCAAGCAGCTCTATGAGGCGGGATTCCTGAAAAGCGGCGGCCGGCTGGCCTGTGTTTATTACGACGAGAACACGCTGAATATCAATCAGCCGACAGAGATCGAGGGACTTGCGAGCTGCCTCGACTATTTCAAGGCGCTCACACCGGAAGATCCGTTCAGCGCGAAGCTGCAGGCGACTTACGACAAGGAGTTTCCGGGCAAGTTCCTTTTCGCGGCCGGAAGTGCTGCAACCGGCACCTATCGCGGTCTCAAGTTGTGGGAAGCCGCCGTCAAGGAGGCGGGCAAGGTTGACCGTGATGCCGTCGCCGCCGCGCTGGATCATGCCAAGATCGCCGAAGGACCCGGCGGGCCGGCCGAAATGGTTCCCGGCAAGCGGCATTGCAAGATGAAAATGTACACGGCGGTTGCGAAAGGCGGTAACTACGAGATCGTCGGGCGCAGCGCCGGTATGGTTGATCCCAAGGAATGCTGAGTGGATCGCCGTGGCGGCAAATTCGGCGTGATATCTGGAGCTGATGGGCTGGCAACTTGATGACAGAAACGACGCCGCCCGCCCTGAGGCTTCCCATCAGTATCGATCGCCCGCGCCGGTGGCGGTTGCTGCCAGTCATGGAAATCGTGGTGCTTGCGATCGGCGCCCTGCTGCCGGTCGTGCTTGCGGATTATCTGACCATCTACGCCACGCGGGTCCTGATCCTCTGCCTGTTCGCGCTCTCGTTCGATCTGGTGTGGGGATACGCCGGAATCATGAGCTTCGGGCAGGCCGTGTTCTTTGGTTCTGCCGGATATGGCGTGGCGCTGATCGCCCGGGACATCGGCGTGACGTCCATGCTCGTCATATTGCCGGCAGGAATATTGATCGGGTTCACATTCGCGTTGCTGCTGGGCGGCTTCCTGCTGTTGGGAAGGCATCAATCCAGCGTCATCTTTGTTTCCCTGGGCACGCTGACCGGGTCGTATGCCTTCGATCGGCTGGCGCGGGGCTGGTACTATCTCGGTGGCCAGAACGGCATCCCGTCGATCCCGTCCATGAGCCTGGGCAGTTACGACCTGGACGAGGGCCGGGTGTTCTATTATTTCGCGCTAGGTATTCTCGTCCTGGTCTATCTCTTGTGTCGCTTCCTGGTGGGGTCGCAGTTCGGATTGGCTCTCGCTGGGTTACGCGAGAATGAACAGCGCATCACATTTTTTGGCTATCGCGTGCAGCGCCTCAAAGCGATCATCTTTTCGTTCGCGGGCGCCATCGCCGGGCTTGCCGGCAGCCTTTATGCTTTTCACGAAGGCTTCGTCTGGCCGAACATGCTGGGCGTGGTGATGTCCACGCAGGTCGTGCTTTATGTCTTGTTCGGCGGCTCCGGAACCCTGATCGGGGCTGTGATCGGTGCCATCGTGATCGAGGCGGTCAGCTTCTGGCTGTCGAACAGCTACCAGGACATCTGGCCGATTATCCTTGGTGTCCTGCTGCTGCTGGTTATTCTGTTTCGTCCCGCCGGGCTGATCAGCCTGATCGTCGGCGAACGGGAGCGCGTGGGTGATTTCGGTCGGCCGCCAAAGGAGAGACATCATGGCTCTTCTTGAAGCACGCGGGATCACCAAAATATTTGGCAAATTGACGGCCTTGAATGGCGCTGAACTCACGGTTGCAGAAAACGAATTTCATGGCCTGATCGGACCGAACGGCTCCGGCAAGAGCACGCTGATGAAATGCGTGGCTGGCGCCGAGGTCCCCACCGCCGGCACAGTAACCTTTGGCGGCCGCGATATCACGCAAGCCCCTCCCGCCGAACGGGCCCGCGCCGGCATGAGCCTGAAGTTCCAGATCACCAGCGTGCTGCCGGCGTTGACGCTATACGACAATATCCTGCTGGCGCTGCAGGCCCAGACTTCGCTGCCCAGCCTGCTGTTCTCCCGGACGCGAGGCATCCTGCACGATCGTGTCATGGCTATGCTCGAACAATTCCGCCTGGTGAATCAGGCCGCAGAGCCTGCGTCCACACTCTCTCACGGTCAGCAGCAATGGCTTGAAATCGCCATGGCACTGGCGCCGGAGCCCAAGCTGTTGCTGCTCGACGAGCCGACCGGCGGCATGAGCCTGGAAGAACGACGGGTCACCGGCGAGCTGCTGCAGCCCATCAAGAAGCGGTGCTCGCTTGTCATCGTTGAGCATGATCTCGATTTTATTCGCGACATTTGCGACCAATTGACCGTGCTCGATCAGGGCAGCGTGCTCGATTGCGGCTCGGTTCGACACATCCAGTCAAGCCCCAAGGTCCAGGAGGTCTATCTGCGCCGTGCCTGACGACAAATATCTCGACATCCAGAATCTCGATGCCGGTTATGGCCGCAGCCAGGTCTTGTTCGGCATCAACATGTCCGTGCCCTGGCGCGGCGGCGTCGCGATCCTTGGCCGCAACGGCGCCGGCAAGACCACGTTGATGAAGGCCATCATCGGAGAGCTGCCATTGCTGGGCGGGTCCGTCACGCTGGACGCCCGCGAGGTCGGACGGCTGCCGACCGAGCAGCGCATTCGCCTGGGCTTCGGATATGTTCCGCAGGAGCATTCCGTGTTTGGGCGGCTTTCGGTGCGCGACAATCTCGCGGTGGGGGCGCTTACGAACCGTGACAGTCAGGCGGTCAATCGAATCCTGGAAATATTTCCGAAGCTGGGTCAAAGGATGGACCAGGTAGCGGGCACGCTATCGGGCGGTGAACGCAAGATGCTAGCGATCGGACGAGCGCTGCTGTCAGACCCGCGGGTGCTGTTGCTGGACGAGCCGACGGAAGGCGTCTGGATTGGTGTCATCGAGGAAATTACCGAGCGGTTGATCCTGCTGGCAAAAGAGATCGCCGTCGTCATCGTCGAACAGCATCTTGAACTCGCGTTGCACGTTGCCAGTCACGCCTACGTGCTGGATCGTGGCACGGTTGCGCTCACGGGATCGGCGCAGGACGTCCGCACTGATCCAAAACTGTTGCAATATCTCGCGCCTTGAGGCTGTCGAACTGCCGCAAAGCGGACGTTCCCTGAAGGACGCTGCCGGGCCGTAGCGCCCGTCAGCGGCAAGATTTATCTCGAATCCTTGCATCTTTTGCGCGTGCGCTTCCTGGATGCAACGACACGTGGCCAGTCTGGCGTCGATACCGCCTCATACGACGCCCGCCGCGTCCTGGCATCTGGGGTGAACCGACCGATTTCAACTCGTCCGTTCCTGATTATGATCGTTGCCGCGGCAATTTTGCCGGGCCCGATGGTTTTCTTTGCAAGGATAGCAGGGCAGGGCATCGAATCCATCGATGGCTGACGCTCGGACTTGCCAAGATATAAAGCCTGCAACGAAGGAATTGCGAGCGGGCTGATTTGCCGATTAGCAGACAATCTGTTAGCAAGGCCCAAGAACTTGCCGGCGTCGCGCCGCGCCTTAAAAAACTGACGGGGGAAGAATTTGGCGCTTCGGGTGCGTGATCTATCGCTGCGGTTTGGCGGCGTGCTCGCGGTCGATCGCATGTCGATCGACGTCGCACCCGGCGAGATCGTCGGATTGATTGGCCCCAACGGCGCCGGGAAGACCACCTTCATCAATTGTGTTTCAGGCAATTATCGCGCGGACGATGGCGTCACCGAGTGGCAAGGCGAATCGTTGTTCGGAAAACGGCCGCATGAGATCATCCGGCGCGGCGTTGTCCGAACTTTCCAGAACGTTGCCTCGCTGCACGATCTGACTGTACTCGACGTCGTGAAGCTCGGCGCGATGATGGCGACCGATGTCGGCCTCGGTGAACGGTTCGCCGCGATGCTTCGTTCGGAGCAAGCGCGCGACAAAGTGTTGACCGAAACGATCCTGCGGCCGCTGCAACTTGCTGAAGTCGCGGATAATCCACTGCAAAGTCTGTCCTACGGCTTGCGCAAGGCGGTCGACCTCGCTCGCGCTCTTGCCGCACACCCCCGGCTGCTTCTGCTCGACGAGCCGGTCGCGGGTCTTACGTCCCAGGAGGGCGCGGTCATGTCGCGGGCGATCCGGGATGCGCGGGACAGGCTTGGCTGCTCGGTGGTCATGGTCGAACACAAGATGGATGTCGTCAATGCGACCTGTGACCGTATCGTCGTGATGGCTGCGGGCGCGAAGATATTTGAAGGCACCGCCGCGCAGGTTCAGGTCGATATGGAAGTGCGCCGCGTCTATTTGGGTGAGCCATGACGTTCTATCTGCAACTCGCCGTCGCGGGCATTGCGGTCGGCAGCGTTTACGCGTTGATCGCGATCGGCATCGTGCTGATCTACAAATGCTCAGGCGTCGTCAATTTCGCGCAAGGAGCCCTTGTCATGCTCGGCGCTTATTTTACCTTTGCGCTGACCCGACTCGGCCTCGCGCCGGTTGCCGCGGTAATCGGCGCGATGCTGGCGATGGCGCTGGTCGGCATGTTGACAGAGCGATTGGTGCTGCGGCCGATGATGAAAGCGCCGGTCGTCGCCATCATGGCGGTCACGCTCGGCATACTCATTCTGACGCGGGCGGTTTGTCTGGCGATCTGGGGACCCGACCAGATCGCCTTTCCAAAGTTATTTCCCGACGGGGCGGTCGATATCTTCGGCGTCTTTATTACCTACAATTACCTTGCGGCGGCGATCCTTTCGGTTTTTCTGAGTCTTGCATTTCTGGCATTCTACCAGTTCACCTCGATTGGGCTTAAGCAACGTTGCGCTGCCGACAACACCCGTGCTGCCCTGGCGATCGGAATCCACACCGGCAATCAGAATTCGCTGGCGTGGTCGATGTCGGCAGCCCTGGCGGGGCTCGGCGGAACGCTGCTTGCCACCCTTAACGGCTTGTCCCTCGGCCTCTCCGACATCGGTCTGGTTGCGTTTCCCGTGATCGTGCTCGGTGGCCTCACGAGCTTGCCGGGGGCCGTCGTGGCGGGCCTGCTGCTCGGGATATTGCAGGCATTTACCGACGGCATTCTGACGCCTTTGTTCGAAACATTTCTTCGCGCCTATACCAAGATCTATTCGGCGGGCGCGCTTCAGCAAGTCGTACCCTATATGATCCTCGTTTTCGTCCTGCTGGTCCGCCCGCAAGGTATCTTTGGCCGCCGCGGCACAGAAAGGCTGTGACGGAATGACGAGATCAAGCCTCATTCCGTTAATACTGGCAGTTGTGGCGATTATCGTCAGTCTCATGCTTGGGCGTTATGGCGCCTATCTCGCGCATGTCGTCGCCATCGCGGCAATTGGCGCGATGTCGCTCAATCTTTTGAATGGCTGGTGCGGCCAGATCAATTTCGCGCAGGCGGCATTACTGGGCGTCGGGGCTTACACCGCGGGCAATTTTGGCAATGCCGGCTGGGACGTATTTTCGCTGCTGGCCGCCGGCATTGCGTCGGCGCTTGCTGCGGTCTTGATCGGCCTTCCCGCGCTACGCCTGCGCGGACTGTATTTTGCTATCGCGACGCTCGCGGCGCAGTTTATCTTCGAGTATCTCTTCAAGTTCGCCGAGCCGATCACGCATGGCGTCTCCGGACTTTTGATCCAGCCGATGAGACTGTTCGGGCGGGTGATCGACACCGATCAGAGTTATGCCGTGCTGGCGATATGCCTGTTGTTGCTGACGTGGTTTTTCATGACCTGGATCAGGCGAACCGATTTGGGCCGCGCGTTCCTGGTCGTCCGCGAGAACGAAGTGGTGGCGCGCGGCATGGGCATCAACGTGCCGCAGACCAAGATGTGGGCGTTCCTGATCAGCGGATTCTTCGCAGGCATTGCCGGCGGGTTGATGGGTTTTACCGATCGCCTGGCTCATCCGGAAGCGTTCGGCATGGGGCTTTCGGTCGATTATATCGCGATGATCATCGTGGGCGGGCTCGGGTCGCTTACGGGCTCGCTGCTGGGCGCGGCGTTTGTCAGCCTGCTCCCGGAAGCGATCCAGCGCTTTGGAGAGGCGTTTGGCATAGCCAACCAATTGTCAGCCCTTCGCGAGATGGCGTTCGGCCTTCTCATTATTCTTTTCCTGATTTTCGAGCCGCGCGGTTTGTCGGCGATTTTCGGAAAGGCTAACGTTCAGCGGATGATGGCGCGGTTCTTGCGGCGCCCGACCAATCCCCTCAGGGATCAAGCCAAAAACCAACCAAAGTGGAGGAGCGTCGAATGAGCAGATTGCTGAGAAATGCGATGTTGACCGCCGGATTGTTGTCGTGCATCGCGCCGGCCGCTGCGGCAGATATCACCGTCTGCATGTGGGGGACCATTGCCGGACCAGATGCGCTCGTCAACGGCATGGCCTACGGCCCCCGCGATTACCTGGAATTCCTCAACCAGACCAAAGGCGGCATCGCGGGCAACAAGGTAAAGTTGCTGCTGCTGGACGGGCGTTACAAGCTGGACGAGGAACTGAAGAATTACCGGCGTTGCGTCGACCAGGAACAGGCGGTCTTGGTCAATGGCTGGTCGACCGGTTCGGTCAAGGCGCTGCGCGACCAGATCACGCAGGACCAGGTGCCGTTCCTGACCCAAAGCTATTCCAGCGAAGTCCTCGACCCCGTCAAGCTGCCCTACATCTTCATGGCCGGCCCGACCTACGAGCAGCAGATGATTATTGCGCTGCGCGATGCCGCAAAGGCCGGCGGCAAGACGGTTATCATCATGCATGGCGACAACGAATATGGGCGCGGCCCGACGACAGTAGTTCGGCAGTCCGGCGTCATTGAAAAGCTCGGATTGACGCTCGTCGATACCGTCGAGTTTCCTTATGACGCGCAGGACATCACCGCGCAGATGCTGCGCGTCAAGGCCAAGAACCCCGACCTGGTCTACGTCCAGAGCTCGACGCCGCAATTGATCGTGGCGCTGCGCGACGCTGCCAAGGTCGGCCTGCCAACGACGAAATTTGTCGGTAACGCCTACAATATCAGTCCGGCGATCCCGGCGCAGCTTGGCGCGGCCGCGGAAGGCTTTCGCGCCATCCAGATTTATTCTGACTATGGTAGCGACATTCCGGCAATGAAGGACATCAACGCCTTCAAGGCCAACAACAAGATTGAGAAGGAAGACGTCTATTACATGAAGGGCTGGATGGAAGGCGTCGCGATTTCCAAGGCGATTGAAGCCGCGATCGCAAAGAATGGGGGCAAGGTGCCGGATGACATCAAGGCATTCCGCAAGAGCGTGCGCGATGAGATGGAGAACCTCAAGGACGTCGATGTTGGCGGGATTACGCCGCCGCTCAGCTTTGCCGGCCATCAGGGATCGACCCAGGCCCGGTTGGCCGTGATCAAGGACGGAAACTACGTTCCGCTCGGCGATTGGATCAACGCTCAATAGTTGTTTTGGCCTCGGACGCTGCCTCATGCTGACCGTCAAGGGCGTCACAGCCCACTATGATGGAGCCATCGTTGCCCTGGAGGACGTCGATATGACGGTCTCGAAGGGCGGCATCGTCGCGCTGCTTGGTCCCAATGGGGCCG
>ODAK010007919.1_pt1 | contig 10662 bp, 8 predicted proteins | sample 1539591 | NCBI WGS metagenome assembly ODAK01 (sample SAMEA3539303, study PRJEB22396) | soil metagenome | biome: tundra; feature: field; material: soil | place: USA | collected 2010-05 | depth 0.15 m | reverse complement strand
ATCCTCGAGCTCGGTCCGCTGCTCAAACGCAAGCCCCGACAGCTGTCCGGCGGCCAGAGGCAGCGAGTGGCGCTCGGCCGAGCGATCGTGAGAGAGCCACAGGCCTTCCTTCTCGACGAACCGCTATCCAACCTCGACGCCAAGCTGCGCGTGCAAACCCGCATCGAGCTACAGAAGCAGCATCGCGCGCTGCACGCCACCTTCATCTACGTCACTCACGATCAGGTCGAGGCGATGACGATGGGTGATCGCATCGCGGTCATGCGCGAAGGGGTGCTGCAGCAGGTCGGCCCCCCGCGAGAGATCTACGACCACCCCGTGAATATGTTCGTGGCCGGTTTCGTCGGCAGCCCGACGATGAACTTCATCCCGGTCGCGGTGCAGGGGACCACCGCGAAGGCGTCAGGCTTTGAGGTCGAGCTGCCACGTGCCCCCGGTATCGAGAAGGGCATCGTGGGCCTCCGGCCCGAGGCGCTGACCGAGCATCCTACGGATGGCCATCCGGGGCTGGAGTTGAAGGTCGAGGTGGTCGAGATCCTTGGCGCCGACCAGTTCATCTACGGAATGGTTGGTGGTGACGCCATCACGGCACGGGTCGATCCCGACCTCGATGTGTCGGCCGGCAGCCGGCTCCGGCTCGGCGTGGACACCCGGCGCATCCACCTCTTCGATCCAGTCACGGAGGCGGCGATCTTCTAGACCAACCTCCGAACCGGGCTTGCCGACGAGCAGGTCCCTAACACGAACGCGGGGGATGAAGCCTGGCGATACAGCAACGCGGGCAACATAGCGTGGTAAATGGCGACACTCAGTGGCACTCAGTGGATTCCGGAGTGCATTTCCGAACGTGATGCAGCGATCTGTTAACCGCAAGGTTCAGGGTTCGAATCCCTGCTCCGGAGCCAAGACTCAACTCTGCAAGCACAGGCGCAAGGGCAAACGGCAGCCAGTCACATCTTCGACCTATCTCCTGGCGTTGCGGTGCCGAGCAAACTGACAGCGGGACCGCATGCTATCGTCGCGACCGCCGCGTTACCACCCTGAGAAACGGCTTGACGGACCCAGCCTCCTTCATAGATGGCAAAGGCTCCTTAGGAACGCACGATGCGACAATCGCAAGCGCGGGTCGCGCAGCGACACAGGAAGCTAACCGTATTGGCGTCTAATGGAGGGCGGAAGCGACTTGAGACGGCGTTGGATCGTGACTGCCATCGCGGTGGCAGCGCTTCTCGCTGTCAGCGCGACTATTGCGACGATCATCTACTTTCCGCCACAGCGAGTTGATGTCAAGATCGCTGGCCCAGTTCAGCCCGTGGCTTCACGTCCCGGCACCTGGACATTCGACATCCGAAACATGGGCCCGAACATCGGCGATGTCGGTCTACGACTGAACGGTGGGGATGGTTGGATAGCGCAGCACAGCATCGTTAACACCAGTGCGGACTGCCAACAACCAGCACAGGATGGCTTGCTTCTGTGCGGCCCGATTCAGGGAGGCGAAACCAGAACTATCTCGGTGACCAGTACGCCCAAAGCGGCCGGTAGTTACTCATATGAGGCAAGCTTCTGTGACTGCAGCCAGGGTCGGCAGATTGCTCTTCTGGGACCAAACTCACCGCGCTTTGCGATTCCGGGCTCGCAGCCGGTGCGCTATACGGAGACGTGGACAGAAGTGGTTCTCCCCCAGCCTACTGCCGCGATTACGGTCACTGACATCAACGGGCATCCGTTGAGCGGCGCCAATGTCATCGTTCAAGGTTCCTCGGTCTCCGCGATCACCGCATCAACAGGAGTCGCGCGCCTCGGCCTGGGGCCGCTGGGACCAGGCATTTACACAGTAGTCGCGACGCGCAAGAGTTATATCGACACCGGTGCCCAGATCACGGTTCCAGATCTTGGCGATGCGCCAGTGGTATCGATACAGATGCCGTGGGCGGCGGCTCACCTAGCCCCCGGGTCGCATCCCAGCGTGCTGCCCGGACCCGTCCTGATCGCCGACGAAGATAACAACCGGCTGGTCGAAATCAGCCCAGCCGGCCAGGTGCTCTGGCAGTTCCCACGGCCCGGCGACCTAGCCTCCGGCCAGACGTTCAAGCTGCCCGACGACGCGTTCTTCAGTCCGGACGGCATGCAGATCATCGCCACCCAGGAGGAGAACTTCGCGGTCACCCTCATTGACGTGGCCACTCACAAGATCGTATGGCGGTACGGGCAGCCCGGCGTGCACGGTTCGGGCCCGAACCGGCTGTGGAACCCCGACGACGCTATGGTGCTGCCCAACGGTGACGTCGTGATCGCGGACATCATGAACTGCCGGATCATCATCGTGGCCAAGGGCAAGCATACGGTGGCCCGCAGCTACGGCCGGGTCGGCTCCTGCTACCACAACCCGCCGCTGCGGTTCGGCAGCCCGAACGGGGCATTCCCGCTGCAGAACGGCAACTGGCTGGTCACCGAGATCAATGGGGACTGGGTGAGCGAGATCGCACCCGGCGGCAAGGTGCTCTGGTCGACGCACCCGCCGGGCGTGGCCTATCCGTCGGACACCAACGAGATCCGCCCCAACCGCTACTTGACAGTGGACTACTCCTATCCCGGCCAGGTGGTGATCTTTGACCGATCCGGCCGCACGCTCTGGCGCTACCGGCCCACCGGCGCGGCGGCGCTGAACCATCCCTCGCTCGCAGTCGGGCTGCCCAACGGCGATGTAATGCTCAACGACGATGCCAATCATCGGGTCATCGTTGTCGACCCACGGACCAATCAGGTGGTCTGGCAGTACGGCGTGACCGGCCGGCCGGGCAGCACGCTGGGCTTCCTGAACAACCCGGACGGGGTGGATCTGGCTCCGCCCTATTCGCTGCTTGGCACGCACGCCGCCACGCTGCGGCCGCTGTGATGCCGGGCGGTGCGGTGTTTGCTCGGCTGAGCGCCAACACATTTCGATTGCCATTCCAACACCTTGCCGATCAGAGCGAATGGGTTGAGCTGAAACACGAGCCGCGGCAGCGCGAAAGCTTAGAAGGGTGGTGTCGCCGCGAAGCTGAGCGCCTTCTCCGGGTTCTCCCCGCGCTTCGGCACCTCGTCACCCTAGGTCATCGGGGTGGCGACGTACACCCCGAACTGGAGCGACGGGGCATCAGTCAGCTGGCCCACACTCGCCCTAAGGCCGCCCCCTATGTTTGACCGCGGGGGTGGGCTGAGGCCAACCCCGATGAGGTCGGATCGGGACACGGGGCGACGTGAGACGTCCAGGCAAACCGGACAACCTCCCCTAAGACACCAGGATCGTCATATAGGAGTCGCTGCTACACGGGCACCAGGGCAATCTGCGTTACAAGGGCAACAGGCGGGGCGCTGTATTCACCGTCACGATTCCGCCATACGGCGCTTGATGGCTGCGGCCAGGTCGTCCAGCTCCACGGGTTTCACCAGGTAGTCGCTCGGATCCAGGCTCGACGCCAGAGCTCGGGACGCCGGATCGGTAGCGCCTGTCACGACGATGGGCCTCGCCGCCCGCACCGATTTCTTCGCGGCCGCGTCCAGGCCGGCAAAAAGGCTCAAATCGAAGACGAGGACCTCTTGAGCCTTTAGCGGGCGGAGCGCGCTGCTCGAGTCGGCCGCGTAACCCAGCCGGCGCAGCCCACGAGCCGTGATCTCGGCCAACCGGCCATCGTCGTCTACCACCAGAACGTGTGCGGAAGGCTGACTCCGTTCTTCGACCGCCCCCAGCAGCGCGAAGGCCTCGTCGAGGTCCGCGAGCAACCGGTCGATCGGAGGCGTGGTGCCATCCACCTCGGAAAGCTCCAGCTCGGCCTTGAGCCGCGCCAGCGTCGAACGCAGCCGGTGCAGCCTTGCCGCGAGCTCATCCCTGGGTGACGAACTTGTATCCGATTCCACGTACGGTCTCGATCCAGCCCGGTTCCTGCAAAGCTCGACGGATCTCGTGGACCGCCTGCTCAACACTGTGCTCGAACCCGGCATAGCTGCTGCCCCACACCCTCTCCAAGAGCTCGCCACGAGTTACCACCTCTCCCGTGCGGCCCGCGAGCAGCTGGAGCAACAGGAGCGGCCTACGCTCGAGCTTAACCGCATGATCGCCGAGCCAGGCCTCGCCTCGGGCGGCATCGATGCGCAGGCGGCCTCGCACGACCACGCGATCGGTGGCCCCCCTCTCTCTGAGCGCTCCGCGTACTCGCGCCAGGAGAACCTGGCGGTCGGTGCCCTTGACGATATAGTCCGTCGCGCCGCGCTCGATCCCAACCACCTGGTCGCCCGTGGAGTGCCGCGCTCCGGTGAGGATGATCACGGGGAAGTCGATGCGGTCGCCGCCCGATCGCAGCTGATCGAGCACCTCGGGCGCCTCCATATCGGGCATCTCGTAATCGAGCAGCATCAGGTCTGGCGAGCTGACACGGACCCGTGCCAGGGCTTCCGTCCCGCTGAGTGCGATGTCCACCATGTAGCCGGCCCGTCGCAGCAACTCGGCCGTGAGCTGGGCCGTACGGGGCTCGTCGTCCACGACCAGCAGCTTCGCCGTCACGCCGCCGTCACGCCGCCATCCCGCAGGCAACCTAGCAGGTTCAGCGTTTGTTGAGGAAACGGTGAGGCAGCGCTGAGGCTTGGATCGCCAGCCCTGCCTAACCTCCCTCTCATGGGCCAGCTCCCAGACCTCCAAGAAGCCAGGCGGCGGCTGGGATTGGCCCTCGAAGTGTTTTGCCACGACCGCTGGGTCCTCGGTTACCTGCGCGCAGGCTGGCTCCAGCCGATCGCGGCTTCCGAGGTGTCGCGCCGCTGCATGCAGGGCCGTCCTCTGATGCAACTGGCACGCCGTGCGCTGTACGAGAAACGACCCGTGGTCGTGAATTCCGTGATCGAAAATCCGAATCCCTCCAACGGCTACGAATGGGAGCTCGACTGGCCGGCGATTCTCTACGCGCCCGTCGGTGAGATCGGCCAGCGGCCGATCGGCCTTCTGATCCTTGGCTGCCGCCGCGACCATTGGTACTCGGAGGAAGACATCCACTACGCCGGGAGTCTCGGGGTCACGCTGGCACCGATGGTCGCCGCCCTGCGCCGACCGCTCGGGCGTCTCAACGAGATTGAGAGCGAGGTTGCGCAGCTGCTGAGCTACGGGCTGTCAGAGTCAGAGATCGCGCGGGCGATTCGATTCGACGAGCACAGGACTCGGGCGCTGGTCGACGGTGTCACTCAGAAGCTCAAAGCCGTCACCACCGACGAGATGGCCCTGCCGCTGGTCGAGCGGCCGGAGCGGCGCAGGGAGTTCAGGCTGTGACCTGGTAGGCGCGGCCCCTAGTTCGGTCCGAACAAGAAAACGGTGGTGCCGCGGCCCTCCGTGCTGACGACCTCCAGCCTCCCGCCGACGCCTGCGGCTCGTTCTCGCATCCCGACCAGCCCGTAGCCGCCAAGCCGCGCCGACGCGAAGCCGAGTCCCTCGTCTGCGATCTCGATCAAGAAGGGACGAGCGGCGAACGCCATCTTGACGCGACAGATCGAAGAGCCGGAGTGACGGCGAACGTTCGTGAGAGCCTCGCGCACGACCTGGTAGACGACCTCGCGCTGGTGCGTGGAGAGCATCTCCTCGGTGCCGTTCGTCGAGATCTCGACACGAATGGAATACAGGCGGGAGAACTCCTCGGCCTGTTTCCGAATGTCGCCCACCAGCCCTTCCGGGCCGATGGATCGAGGGCGCAGATCCGCAAGCGTTTCGCGCACCTGCTTCAACATCCGCTCCAGGATCTCGAGCACGTTGATCAGCGTCCCGTCGGCCGGGCCCTTATTGGCCGAATCCGAATGTCCTTCGACGTAGACCTTGAACAGTGAGATGGCGCCGGCCAGGTCGGTCGCGACGCTGTCGTGAAGCTCACGGGCCATCCGGGCGCGCTCGCGCGCTACGGCATCCTCTACCGCCTGGTGGGCGGCCGCCGCATCCGGCGTCAGGGCTGCCCGCCGTGCCTCCGTCACCTCACCCTCGCCCTGCGGAGGTAGGACTGCCAGAGGGCGATGGTGAGCGGGTGGCCCAGCCACCGCAGGGCCGTGCGGTAGGGCCGCCACAGCCGTTGGGCCTCCTCCACGGCAAACCGCAGCTTTTTCAAGTCCGAGTCCAAAATCCCTCGCGCCGTCTCCAAGCGCTCAGCGAGCTTGGTGGCACGCCTTGCGACCGCCACCGCCCAGACGGCCGCCAAAGCCATTTCGACGACCATCGCCAGGCCAGCCGCGACGAGAAGTCCGACGCCGACCCAACCGACGGTCGTCACTCTTTGGTTTCTCCTTCCTCGAAGGCTTCGACGGGCGCGATGGCCACCACCTGGTCGTCGGGCGCAATGCGAATCACGATCACGCCCTGGGTCTGGCGACCGATCTGGGAGATCGCTCCCACCTGCGTGCGCAGAACCATCCCGCTGGCGCTGATGAGGAGCACCTCCTCCTCAGGGTCACTGACCACCCGCACTGCGGCAAGCTTACCCACGCGATCGGTCACCTTGAGCGTGTACACGCCTTGTCCGGCGCGGTGGTGCATGGGGTAGTCGGCGAGGGGAGTCCGCTTGCCGTAGCCGCGCTCCGTGATGACCAGCAGATCACCACCTGGCACCGCCGTGGCCATGCCGACGACAGAATCGCCCTTGCCCAGCCTGATGCCGATGACACCCTGGGTGTCGCGGCCCATCGCGCGTACCTCGGTCTCGCTGAAGCGGATCGCCTTGCCAAGGGCGGTGGTGATGACGATCTCGTCTGAGCCGATCGTGGGCGTGACCCAGTCCAGCTCGTCCCCTTCCTGAAGATTGATCGCGATCAAGCCGTTGCGCCTCACGTTGGCGTATTCGGCCAGAGCGGTCTTCTTGATGTAGCCGTTCTTTGTGAGCATGAGCATGTAGCGAGCTTCGGCCTCGGTCTCGGGTCTGACGAAGACCGCGGTAATCCGCTCATTGGTGCCTATATCGATGAGGTTGTTGACCGGCAAGCCCTTCGCCTGCCGCTCGCGCTCCGGCACTTCGTGGACGCGAAGTTGGAACACTCGCCCGCTCTGCGTGAAGAAGAGCATCGAGGCGTGCGTGTGCGTGATGAGCAGGTGGAGCGCGAAATCCTCTTCACGCGTACCGCTCGGCGCATCGCTGCCGGCGGTCGGCCGCGCTCCCTTCAGCCCAACGCCGCCACGCTTCTGCGCACGAAACACGCGCAACGGCTGGCGCTTGACGTACCCCCGGTGGGTCAACGTCACGACGACATCTTCTTTGGGAACGAGGTCCTCGGCGGAAAGCTCCGTTGCCTCCTGGTCCGTGATCTCGGTGCGGCGGTCGTCCCCGTATTTCTTCGCAAGGTCGTCCATCTCATCCTTGATGAGCAGGCGCACCTTCTGATCGCTGGCGAGGACGCTTTCCAGGTACGCGATGGTCTTGATGACCTCTTCGTACTCCGCGTCGATCTTGCCGCGCTCGAGCTTGGTCAAGCGGCCAAGCGTTAGTGCGAGGACCGCTTTTGCCTGGCGCTCACTGAGGCCGAACTTGGTCTGCAGCTCCGTGGCCGCGGTGTCCGGGTCGGCAGCCGCACGGATCGTCTTGATCACCTCGTCGAGGTGGTCGAGGCAGATCTTCAGGCCCTCGAGGATGTGTGCACGCTCCTGCGCCCTTTCGAGGTCGAAGCGGGTTCGCCGGACGATGACGTCCCTGCGGTGGTCGATGAAGAGCTGCAGCGCCTGCTTGAGGCTCAGGACCACCGGCCGGCCGTCGACGATGGCGAGCATGATCACGCCGAACGTCGACTGCAGCGCAGTGTGCTTGTACAGATTGTTCAGTACCGTGAACACGCGTGCATCGCGCTTGAGCTCGATGACGATCCGCATGCCCTGGCGATCGGATTCGTCGCGCAGGTCGGCGATGCCTTCGAGCTTTCGATCTGAAACCAACTCTGCGATCTTCGCCACCAGCGTGGCCTTGTTGACCGCATACGGGAGCTCGTCGATGATGATGCGCTCGCGTCCGTTGGGCGCTTGCTCGAAGGTGTGGCGCGCCTGCACGATGATGCGGCCGTGGCCCGTGGCGTAAGCGGCCTTGATACCGGCCGTGCCCATGATCTTGCCGCCGGTCGGAAAGTCCGGTCCCTTGATGAACGACTGGAGATCCTCGCCCGTCGCCTCGGGATTTTCGACGAGGTGCTTCACACCGCTCGTGATCTCGCGCAGGTTGTGCGGCGGGATGTTGGTCGTCATGCCCACCGCGATGCCGGTCGCACCGTTGATCAAGAGGTTCGGCAGCCGTGCCGGTAGAACTGCCGGCTGCTCCTCGGTGCCGTCGTAGTTCGGGACCATGTCGACCGTCTGCTTCTCAATGTCGGCCATGAGCTCGCCGGTGATGGCGGACAGCCGCGACTCTGTGTAGCGCATGGCCGCCGGCGGGTCGCCGTCGACGCTTCCGAAATTGCCCTGACCGTCGATGAGCGGATAACGCAGCGAGAACGGCTGTGCCATGCGGACCAGCGCATCGTAAACAGCCGTGTCGCCATGAGGGTGGTACAGCTTCAACACGTCTCCGACGAAGGCGGCACTCTTGCGATGCCTGCTGCCGGCCGTCGCACCTGCGCGGTGCATCGCATAGAGGATGCGGCGCTGCACAGGCTTCAGCCCATCACGCACTTCGGGCAGCGCCCGGCTGATGATGACGGACATGGCGTACTCCATGTAGGAGGTCTGCATCTCCTCCTGGAGACTCCTGCCAACGACCGTCCCGATGTTGTTCTCGTCAGTCAAGCTGGGTCACTCCTCGTACCTCTTGAGGACCACCACGGCGTTGTGGCCGCCAAAGCCAAAGCCGTTCGAGATCGCGATGCGCACATCCTTCCGCCTCGCCTGGTTGGGGACGTAGTCGAGGTCGCACGCCGGATCCGGGTTCTCGTAGTTGATGGTCGGGTGGATGATGCCGCGGTTGATCGAGAGCAGGGTGGCGATCGCCTCCACCGCGCCGGCCGCGCCAAGCAGGTGGCCGATCATCGACTTCGTGCTGCTGATCGCCACCTTGTACGCGTATTCGCCGAGCGCCATCTTCAGCGCCCTCGTCTCGGCTGCATCGTTCAATCCTGTCGATGTGCCGTGGGCGTTGACGTAGTCGACGTCCTGTTGCTCGATGCCCGCGTCTTTCAGCGCCAGCGTGATGCACCGCGCGGGCGCCTGGCCCGTCTCATCCGGAGCCACCTGGTGAAAGGCGTCGCAGGTGAGGGCGAAGCCCAACACCTCGCCATAGATGCGTGCGCCCCGAGCAAGAGCGTGCTCGAGGGATTCGAGCACGAGCGTGCCGGCGCCCTCGCCAGGCACGAACCCGTCGCGATCTCGATCAAACGGGCGGCTGGCCTTATCGGGAGCGTCGTTGCGCGTCGAGAGGGCACGGATGGAGTTGAACGCGGCGATGCCGACCTCGCACAGCGATGCCTCGGAGCCGCCGGCGAGCATGACGTCGGCGTCGCCGTGCTGAATTATGCGAGCGGCGTCGCCGAGGGTGTGCGTGGAGGCCGCGCACGCTGTGGTCACCGTGGTGTTGGGCCCGCGTAAGTGGAAGTTCATCGCCACCGAAGCGGCGGCCATGTTGGGAATGATCATCGGTGCGTAGAGCGGGTTCAGGCGTCCTTTCGTTGCGTACGAGATGGCCCCTCCCGTCATCTCTATGAAGCCGCCGATCCCGGTGCCCATGTCCACGCCAACTCGGAAGCTGTCCTCCTTGGCAAGGTCCAGACCGGAGTCGGCGAGCGCCATGGCCGACGCCGCAACCGCCAGCTGGGAGAAGCGGGCCATGCGCTGGGCGGCCTTGCGGTCCATGTAATCCTGGGGGTCGAAACCGTGCACTTCGCAGGCGAACTTCGTAACCAGCTTCTCGATCGGATAAGTGCCCTCGACCGTACGGGCTGTGCTGCGACCTTCGATGAGACCGTCCCAGTACTGGTCCAGGTTCTTACCGAGCGGGTTGACGGTGCCCATCCCGGTGACCATGACGCGAGTCCGACCATTCTTCATGACTTGCCCACCTCTGCCCGAATCTTACTCACGAGCTGGTTTTCCACCGCCTCCTTCGCCACCCTGATGGCGTTCTTTATGGCGCGGGCGTCGGAACGGCCATGTGCGACGACCGCTACGCCATCGATCCCAAGCAGAGGCGCACCGCCGAACTCGCGCCAGTCGATGCGATCTCGGAGCTTGCGCACGCCGCTCCTGATGAGCAGGCCTCCGATCTTGCCGCGTGTGGTTCTCGGTATCTCCTCGCGCAAATTGCGGAACAGGAAGTCGGCTGTCGCCTCGGCCATCTTGATGGCGATGTTGCCTACGAAACCATCAGCGACGACAACATCGGCCTTGGCCGCATAGAGGTCCTTCGGCTCGATGTTGCCCACGAACCATCGCATTGAGCCTTTGAGCCGGCGGCTGGTCTCCTTGACCAGCTCGTTCCCCTTGCCCTCCTCCTCGCCGTTGCTGAGCAGACCGACGCGAGGATTGGTGCGGCCGAGCATCTGGCGCGCGTAGATCGCGCCCATGACGGCGAACTGGACCATGTACTCGGGCTTGGAGTCGACATTCGCTCCGACGTCGAGAAAGTAGGCGAACCCGGTCTGCGTCGGCACGATGGAGCCCAGGGCCGGCCTTTCGACGCCCCGGATCCGGCC
>ODAK010007918.1_pt1 | contig 10664 bp, 11 predicted proteins | sample 1539591 | NCBI WGS metagenome assembly ODAK01 (sample SAMEA3539303, study PRJEB22396) | soil metagenome | biome: tundra; feature: field; material: soil | place: USA | collected 2010-05 | depth 0.15 m | reverse complement strand
CGAGGCGCGTTGCCTTGTGGATCGCGGCCACGCCCGAGGCGACCGCCCGGTACTCCTCTGGGAGCAGCCCCGTGATCGTCACCTCGAGGCCAGCCTGCCCCACGAAGATGACGTGCGTGCCTTGAGCCATGGCGAGGACCCCGATACGCGCAGAGATGCCATCGCGTTGGTGCCCATCAGCCCACGTGAACCATGCGCAGCGGGTCGGCGACGTGGCCCACGGAAGGCGCATCGTGAAGCCCCACTGCCGCGTCCTCCAGACGTTGCGTCTCCGAGGCTGGGAGCCGGTCGCCCACCAGTTCCCTGAACTTGCGCCTCAGCGCGTCGCCCGATAGCGGGTTCTCGGGCTCGCCCAGGGCGTACTCCACCCGCGCCTTGTAGACCCGGCCGTCGGTCATCTCGATCTCCACGGCCGCCGGCCACCGCTCGGGGTATAGCGCGTCGAGCTCGGCTGAGGTGTAGCAGTCGGTGACGGCCATCAGGGCGCGGATCCGGGAGTCGTCGATGACCCGCTGTCGGTACTCTGGCGCGCCCGCCGCCCCGAACACGAGGGCGATCGCGGCCGCGAACGGCGCGCTGAACTGAGCCTCGACGGGGTTTCCCGGGGCGCGCTTCTGCTCGATCGGATCTGCGACCAGGCCGGCGCCGGCGGACAGCACCCCGAGCCGGACCCGTCGCACCGCCAACGGATCGACATCGTGCTCGGCCCTGATCTTGAGCGTGCCGTCGATGAGGCCGTGATTGTACCGGCAGCAGGCGTACGGTTTGATGGCGACGCGGGCGATCTGGTACGACTCGCCGAGGCCCTCGGTCAACAGGTGTGGCCGTGGGGCATCGGTGTAGGCGCAGAGCACGCCGAAACGACCCTCGAGCGCCGACGCGGGCCCTGTGAAACCGGCGGCAGCGAGCTCGGCCGCCATCACGCCGACATGCGCCGCCCACCCGGCGTTGAGCCGCTTGGTCCATGAGCCGTCGCTGAGGTATTCCATGGAACCCGAGGCCATCGTGCCGGCGATACCGAGCGCGCGCCCGATCCCGGCAGCATCGAGACGCATCAGGCGGGCCGCACCAGCAGCGGCACCGAACGCGCCCGCCACGCCGGTCGGATGGAAGCCCCGCTCGTAGGCGGACGCCGGGTTCAATGCGTTGCCCACCCGGATCACGACCTCGTAGCCGGCGACCACCGCCTCCAGGAACGCCCGCCCGGTGGCGCCTCGCTGCTCGGCGATGGCGAGCGCAGCGGGGATCACCGCGACGCCGGGGTGGAGCGATGACTCCCGCGTCACGTCGTCGAGCTCGACGGCATGAGCCGCCGTGCCGTTCAGAAGCGCGGCGGCGGCCGGTGCGAGTCGGGACGAAACGCCGATCGCGCTCGCACCGTCTGCATTGAGGTAGCCGCTGACGACTGCTCGGACGGGGCCGGTCGACGGTTCCGCCGAGCCGCGGATCGCGACGCCGAGGTGGTCCAGCGTGAGTTCCGCGGCTCGTCTGCCGACGTCGGCGGGAAGACGCTCCCAGCTCAGGTCCGCGCACATGTGCCCAAGTCGTTGTGCCGCTGTCATCGATGCCGAAGCCATGGTCACCGTCCTCTCCGTCGTGTCGCGACGCGGGACCCCGTCACCGCTCGACCCCGTTCCCAGCCGCTCGCGCTCGGGCCACGAGCCGCCGTGCTGCGGCGACGACCGGCTCATCGACCATTCGCCCCTCGATGACGACGATACCCGAGCCGGATCGGATCGCCTGCTCGAAGCCCTCGATGACGGATCGTGCCCGCCGGATCTCGTCGTCTCGGGGTTCGAACGCGGCGTTGATGACGGGGACCTGGCGGGGGTGGATCGCCAGCTTCCCGGTGAAGCCGAGCGCTCTTGCCGCGACCGCCTCGGCGTGGACAAGCTCCACATCGTTCGGATCGAGCGTGGGGGTGTCGATCGCTCCGCGGCCCGAGGCGGCGCACGCCAGCGCGAGATGGCCGCGGGCATGCCGGAGCTCGACCCCTGTGTCGCTCCGGATGACGCCGAGGTCCGCGGCGAGGTCCTCGCCGCCGAGCGCGACGGCGGCGACCCTGCCCGCGGCCGCGATCGCCTCCGCGTGCAGGATCCCAGAAGCGGTTTCGAGGAGCGGCACGATGGCGCAGCGTGGCCACGCCCCGGCAAGACCCGTCGCGTAATCGTCCATCGCGGCGGCCAGCTGCTCCACGTCACCGACTGCGGCCGCCTTCGGCAGCATCACGGCGGCCACTCCGGCGGAAACAGCCATCGCAAGGTCGGCGGTCCACCACGGGGTGGTAAGGCCGTTGATGCGGACGGCGACCGGCTGTATGGGCCGAACCTGCACCAGGGCAGCCTGAACGGTCTCCCGCGCCTCGTCCTTGTGCGCCGGCAGCACGGCGTCCTCGAGGTCCAAGATCAAAACGTCGGCGTCCGAAGCGGCCGCCTGACCGAGCCACCGGTCGGCGAGGTGGCCGGGTACGAACAGCCAGGAGCGCGCGCCCTGCAGCGCTCCGCTGACCGTCGTCGAATCCCTCATGGATCTCGGCCGCCGTAGCCGGGAAGGTCCGGCACGGCGCCGGGGCGCGGCGTGAACCCGACGATGTTGAACGGCGGGACGAGCGTCCGAACCGGTCCAGCCGGACTGTCTGCCTCCATCCAGCGATGGCGGGCTGCGAGTTGCGGGTGATCCACGAGGTCGCGCACTGAGTTGAGCGACCCGAAGGGAACGTCGGCCTCCTCGAATGCGCGTTCCACCTCGCTCTTGGTTTTCGCGCCCAAGACGGCGTCGATAACAGCGTCGAGTTCGCTCCGGTGCGCCACGCGATCCGGGTTGGTGACGAACCGGGGGTCCTGCGCGAGCTCGGGCGTGCCGAGCACGACCGCGCAGAGACGCTCCCACTGGCCATCGTTCTGGACCGCGACGATGACGCTGCCCCCGTCGCCGGTCGCGTACGGCCCGTACGGCGCGATCATGCTGTGGTGGAGGCCAGCCCGGCGCGGCGCGGCCCCGGCGTACAGCTCGTAGTAGGCCGGGACGGTCATCCACTCAGCGAGGCAGTCGAGCATCGAGATGTCAATGAGCCGGCCCTCACCCCGCTCGCTCCGCTCGTACAGGCACGCGAGGATGGACGAAAGCGCGTACATCCCCGCGCTGATGTCGGCGATCGAGATGCCGACTCGGGCTGGCTCCGCCTCGGAACCCGTCACCGAGAGGAGCCCGCTCTCGCCCTGGAGGAGGAGGTCAAAAGCCTTCCGCGAGCGATACGGGCCATCGGCGCCGAACCCTGAGATCGCACACACGATGAGGCCCGGCGAGCGAGCGTGGACTTGGTCCCACCCGTAACCCAATCGATCCACGGCACCGGGCCCAAGGTTGTGCACGAAGACGTCCGCCTCGTTCAGGAGCGCCTCGAACGCATCGCGGTCGCCGGGACGCGACAGGTCGAGTGCGACGCTCCGCTTCCCATGGTTCAGCCAGACGAAGTAGGCGGACATGCCGACGACGACCGAGTCGTAGTGCCGCGCGAAATCGCCCCCGGGCCGCTCCACCTTCGTGACCTGCGCACCGAGATCGGCGAGGTGCCGCGTGCAAAGCGGCCCTGCCACCGCCTGTTCCAGGGCGACGACGCGCACGCCAGCCAGCGGTCCCGCCAGCTCGCCCAGCCCCGGATTCGATGGTCCGGTCATCCGTGCCTCCCGCAGCTGTTCTCCGGCGTGGGACGGCCCGACGCATCGGACGCGCCGGTCAATCTGCCCAGTAGCCGATCTTCGCGAGGTGCGCGACGACCAGCGCGCCGGCCCGCGAGACATGTGCGACCGTCAGCGCCCGCGCTGCGGCCGGGTCGTGCCGCTCGAACGCATCGAGCAGGGCGGGATGCTCGGCGACGGTCGCGTCGAGCCAGCCCGGGATCTCGTCGTAGAAGCGCCGCGGGATGTACCGAGTGGCGGCCCTCAGGAACCATCGCAGACGGTCCGCGTCGGGGATGCGGTTGACCGTCCGGTGAAACTCGTAGTTCAACTCAGCGACCTTCTGCGCGGCGGTGGAACCGGGCGTCGGCGCCCTCCCAGTCGACACGTCGACGATCTGCTCCTGGATCGATCGAAGTCTGTCCAGTTCGAAGTTCGTGATCTGCTCCGCCGCGGCGGCGGCGAGCAGGCCGGCCACATAGGCGTGGACGCTGAACGCATCCTCGAAGTCGCGGCGACGGATCTGCGCGACACGGAATCCGCGACGCGCGACACCGCCCACGATGCCCTCGCTGGCGAGCACCACGAGGGCCTCTCTGACGGGCATGGCGCTGACGCCAAACTGACTGGCGAGGTCCTCCACGGCCAGCCGATCACCGGGCCGAAACACGCCCGTCATGATCGCTTCACGCAGGGCGCGGGCGACCTCTTCGCCGAGCCTGGGACGACCTGCAAGGCTGGCAAGGACCACTCTGCTGGACTGATCAGGTGCGCTGAGTAAGCGAGCCATGACCATCAGATGGTACGTGTCCGACGCACTTCGGGCTCGCCCGCGTGCCCGCGATCGTAGTCAATAGGAGCGCGGCATCTTCAGGACGTGCTCGCCGATGTAGGACAGGATCAGGTTGGTCGAGATGGGGGCCACCTGGTACAGGCGGGTTTCGCGGAATTTCCGCTCGATATCGTACTCGGCGGCGAATCCATATCCCCCGTAGGTCTGGATAGCGACATTGGCGGCTTCCCACGATGCATCAGCCGCCAGTAGCTTGGCCATGTTGGCCTCAGGCCCGCACGCCTGGTTCGCCTCGAACAACGAAGCCGCACGCCAGCGCATCAGATCGGCCGCCTCGGCCTGGACATAGGCCCGCGCGATCGGGAACTGGACACCCTGGTTCTGGCCGATCGGTCGCCCGAAGACGAAGCGGTCCTTGGCATAGCGACTCGCGCGCGCGATGAACCAGTGCGCGTCTCCGATGCACTCGGCCGCGATCAGGATCCGTTCCGCGTTCATCCCGTCGAGGATGTAGCGGAACCCCTTCCCCTCCTCGCCGATGAGGTTGTCGAGCGGGATCTCGAGGTTGTCGAAGAAGACCTCGTTGGTCTCATGGTTCATCATCGTCGCGATCGGCCGGACCGTCAGCCGCGTCGATTCGCTCGCGTCGTGGAGATCGATGAGGAAGACCGAAATCCCCTCGGACTTCTTGTCGACGTCTTCGTATGGCGTCGTGCGCGCGAGCAGGACCATCAGGTCGGAGTGCTGCACTCGGGACGTGAAGACCTTCTGGCCGTTGATGACGTATCGATCGCCCTTCCGGACCGCCGTGGTCCGGATCCGCGTAGTGTCTGTGCCGGCCGACGGCTCGGTGACCCCGAACGCCTGGAGCCTCAGCTCCCCTGACGCGATCCTTGGCAGGTAATTGCGCTTCTGGTCCTCGGACCCGTGGCGCAGCACGGTTCCCATCGTGTACATGCCCGCGTGGATGGCGGAAGCATTACCCCCCGACGCGTTGATCTCCTCGAGCACGATCGAGGTCGGGCCCATGCCCATGCCGAGCCCCCCGTACTCCTCCGGGATCAGCATCCCGAGGTAGCCAGCCTCGGTCACGGCCTTGACAAAGGAGTCTGGGTAGGCCCGCGAGGCATCCACCTCTCGCCAGTATTCGTCCGGAAAGGCCTCGCAGAGGCGACGGATCGCCCAGCGCAGGTCCTCGTTCGTCTCGGAGGGGGCGTCCGCGGCGACCGAACCCCCGTCCCTGGTCACCGTTCGCGGGCCCCACGCGTCGACTTGGCGGCCAGCTCCTCGAGCGTCAGCCGCGGAACCTCCGGTCCTGCGCCACGCCGGTAGACGAGCAGCGCCCGGCGGAAGGTGATGACGACGGTACTCTCCTGGTTGTACCCGGTCGTGCGCACGGTCACGACCCCGACGTTGGGCCGGGACTGCGAGGGACGCGTCTCGAGGACCTCGGAGACCGAGTAGATGGTGTCGCCCTCGAACACGGGATTCGGGAGCAGAACCTCGTCCCACCCGAGGTTCGCCATGACGTTCTGGGAGACGTCGGTCACGCTCTGGCCCGTCACGAGCGCCAGAGTCAGGGTTGAGTTCACGAGCGGCTGGCGGAATTCGGTCTGCGCCGCGTAATGGTGGTCGAAATGTATGGGCGCGGTGTTCTGGGTCAGCAGGGTGAACCAGATGTTGTCGGCCGAGACGATCGTCCGCCCGATGGGGTGATAGTAGACGTCCCCAACCTCGAAGTCCTCGAAGAAGCGGCCCCGCCATCCGTCTCTGACGGTCACATCTTTCCCTCCCAGAAAATGGCCTCGTTCCTCGTTGGAGTTTATGTGATCAAATATCCAAACGCAAAAGCCGACGACGCGTATCATTCGCGGAACCGCGTAGCAGGAGCGACATGAACGTCAAGGCCGCGGCACCGGCCGTCTTCTCACTCCCCCCGACACGGAACGAACTGCCGCTCGACTACGCGCCCGACTCCAAGGAGCGCCGCGCGCTCGACGCAGAGCTCCGCCGGATCGCTGGTGAGACGCTCGAACTGCCGCTGCGCATCGGCGGTCGCGACGTTCGCACGGGCCGCCTGCATCCAGTGGTCGTGCCGCACGATCATGGCCACGAATTGGCTCGGAGTCACTGGGCGGGCGAACCCGAGGTCCGCCAGGCGATCGCCGCCGGCGCGGACGCCTGGCAGGATTGGTCCCGGATGGCCTGGGAGGATCGAGCCGCGATCTTCTTGCGGGCTTCCGAGCTGGCCCGCGGCCCGTGGCGGCCGACCCTCAACGCCGTTGCCATGCTCAACCTCAGCAAGACGGTCCGCGAAGCCGACATCGACGCCACCTGCGAGACGGCCGATTACCTCAGCTTCAATCTGCGCTACATGCGCGAGATGTACGCGATGCAGCCCGAGTCGATGCCCGGCTCGTGGAATCGGACGGAGTATCGCCCCCTCGAGGGCTTCGTGATGGCCATCTCACCGTTCAACTTCCTTTGTCTGGCCAACCTCGCCTACGCGCCCGCGATCATGGGCAACGTCGTCCTCTGGAAGCCGGCCCGGCAGTCCGAGCTGGCGGCCTGGTACGTCCTCAAGATGCTCGAGGAGGCCGGTCTTCCGCCGGGTGTGATCAACCTGGTCTTCGGCGATGGGCGCGAGATCAGCACGGTCGCTCTCGATCACCCCGACCTCGCGGGGATCCACTTCACGGGCTCGACGGCCAGCTTTCAGGAGATCTGGCGCACGGTCGGCGCGAACATTTCGACGTACCGCAGCTACCCTCGCCTCGTCGGCGAGACAGGCGGGAAGAACTTCATCGTTGCCCACCGCTCGGCGGACGTCGAGGCGCTGGCCACCTCGGTCCTCCGCGGCGCCTTCGAGTTCCAGGGACAGAAATGCTCGGCACCGTCGCGGATGTACGTGCCCGAGAGCCTGTGGCCGGAGCTGCGGGAGCGTCTGGTGGCAGAGATCCCGCACCTGCGTGTCGGAGATCCGACCGATTCGAGCGTGTTCGTCGGCGCGGTGATCGACGCCGACGCATACGCCAAGCACCGCGCCGCCATTGACGAGGCCCGGGCCAACGCCAAGACCGAGGTCGTGGCTGGCGGTCAGACGACGAAGGAGGTGGGTTGGTTCGTGCATCCGACCGTGGTCCGGACGAGCGACCCCGACTCCCGTCTCCTCCGCGACGAATTGTTCGGGCCGATCATGACCTCCTTCGTCTACCCCGACGACCGATGGGCCGAGGTCCTTGCACAGGTCGACCGCCAGAGCCCCTACGCGCTCACCGGAGCGGTGTTCGCGAACGATCGGTACGCGGTCGCGGAGGCCGATGCGGCACTCCGCCACGCCGCCGGAAACTTCTACGTGAACGATAAGCCGACCGGCTCGGTGGTCGGACTCCAACCGTTCGGGGGATCGCGCGCGTCGGGCACGAACGACAAGGCGACATCGATCTGGAACCTCAGCCGCTGGGTGACGATGCGGACGACGAAGGAGAACCTCATGCCCGCGCGCGACTGGCGCTACCCGTTCCTCGCCCCCGGAGGCAAGCCCGACAAGAGCCGATGAGTACGCCGTTCGAGACCGTTCACCATCTCTGTATTGTGGTGCGCGACATCGACAAGACGGTCGCGTTCTACGAATCGATTGGCATCGGCCCGTGGCACGATTACCCGCCGCTCAGGGACTACACGGATCTCGAGATGCCGAACGTGGCCGGCTTCCTGGCTCTCAGGTACAAGTACGTCCAGTTAGGTCAGGTGCAGCTGCAGATGGTGCAGCCCGGCGAGGAGGACTGCCCGCAGAAGCGTTTCCTCGACACCCACGGTGAGGGCGTCTTCCACATCGGCTTCGCGGTCGACGACGCTAACGTCGGTGAAACCGAAGCGAAGGCCCTCGGACTCAAGGTGCTGATGCGCGGCCGGCGTCCGGACGCAAGCGGGTTCACCTACTACGACACAGCGGAAGGCACGGGCGGCGTCCTCCTCCTGACCCGTCAGAGCCCAACGGTCGGATGAGGTTTCTCACGGGGACGGCCACCGGGATCGTCGCCATCAGGAGCGTCGACGGTCGGAGTGTGCCGGGTTCGATGAGCGAGCGCCTCATCGGGGCCTATCGCGCGACATGGGCCGACCCCGCGTTCGCGACCACACTGTGATCGGACGCGGGCTGATGGGGAGCGCGGCCCTCGATTCGTTGATCGCCCTTCCCATCCGGGCTGTCAAGCGTGCAGTGGTGTCCACGGATGGCGACCCCGGCATCCCCGACGTCACAGGCGCATGGTGGTCGGGCCGGATGCGGGATCTTCGTTGATGAGCGCCGGAGTCGAAGAGGCTTGGCCGGCCCAGCTTGCTCGCGCACTCATCACGGCCGGTGTCGAGGTGGCGGCTTGGGTCCCGGACAAACGGCTCGACCCGATCGCCGCTGTCCTCGCGAGCGAAGGTCTACCGGTCCGCACCTTGACTCGCGAGGAGGAATGCGTCGGCTATGCGGCCGGCTACAGGGCGGCCGGGGGCATGCCTGTCGTACTCATGCAGTGCTCGGGGCTGGGCAACTCGTTGAACGCGTTCGGCTCGCTCGTGATCCCCTACGGACTCGGATTCCCGATGATCCTGTCGATGCGCGGCACGCTGGGCGAACGGAATCCCTCCCAGATCCCGCTGGGCCGCGCGACCATCGAGATGCTTGCGCTCCTCGGGATCCAGAGCTTCTCGCTCCGCGCGCCGCAGGACATCCCCGCGCTGGTGCGCGGGGCGCTGAACCTCGCGGACGGCGCGCGACAGGTCGCGCCGATCATCCTCGAGCCCGAATTGGAGCTCTGAGATGGATCCCACCCAAGCGGTCCGCGCTCTGCTCAGGGTGACACCCGACGCCCTCTTCGTATCGTCGCTGGGCACGGCGACGTCCGCGCTGCGTGCCGCCAGCGACGACGGCCCGCATCTCTACCTGAGTGGATCGATGGGCTCCGCGCTGGCGGTAGCCATCGGCATCGCCGAAAAGCGCCCGGAACGACGGGTCGTGGCGATCCTCGGGGATGGCGAGACCCTGATGGGCGCCGGGTCGCTCTGGTCGCTGGCCGGGATCCGTCCGCCGAATCTACTCGTCGCGATCCTGGCCGACGGCTACTACAGCATCACGGGCGGCCAACGGCTGGGTGTTCCAGGCGTGTTCACCGGCGTCGCTGATGCACTCGGTCTTGCGGGCGGAGTCGCCCAGACGGAGGCGGAGATCGCCGACAAGGCAGTCACCCTCGCGTGGCCCGTGCTCCTCGAGATCCGCTTGGACGACCGCAGCTGGCCCGGGCCGTCGCCGTTCGTCGACCCGGCGGTCGTGCGCTGGCGCTTCGAGGCGGCGGCTTCCGCGGGCGTGTCGTCGACGAATGCCCCGCGTCCCTCCGGGCCGCCCGCAAAGGGTCCTTCGGACTAGCCGGCGTATGCCGTCGCAGCCCGCGCCCGGCACCGGGACACGGGCCGCTTCCCGCTGGTCATGTCCCTGACCGTCATCCCAGCTTGAACGGGTCTCGCGTAGCACCTTCGAGCTCGACCCACACCGCCTTCGTCTCGGTGTACGCGTGCATCGCCTCCAGACCGTTCTCTCGCCCCCAGCCGCTGTCGCCGAGGCCGCCGAAGGGGACCTCTGGCGCCACCACCCGGTAGGCATTGACCCACACCGTGCCGGCGCGAAGGCGGGCCGCGACACGATGCGCCCGGCCGACATCCCGAGTCCAGAGCCCCGCCGCCAACCCATACCGCGTCGCATTCGCTTTGGCGATCGCTTCCTCCTCGTCGTCGAAGACGTCGACGGCAAGGACGGGTCCGAAGACCTCCTCTTGCGCCAGTCGAGCGCTCGGCGTAACCCCATCGAGCACGGTCGGTGCCACGAAAAGGCCGCCCATGCCACCATCGTCACCGCCGCTCGCAAGGTGCGCACCGTCGGCCAGCGCCCGCTCGATATGGCCGCGAACGGTGGCCAGCTGGCGCTCGTTGGCGACCGGCCCCATCTCCGTGAGGGGATCTGCGGGATCGCCGAGTCGGATCGTGCGCGCGCGCTCGACGACGAGCCCGACGAGTTCGTCGTGGACCTCGCGAGCAACGAGCAGGCGGGAGCCGGCGATGCACGTCTGTCCGGAGGCCGCGAAGATCCCGGCTACCAGGCCATCACGGGCGGCCGCCATATCGGCGTCGGCGAAGACGATCTGCGCCGA
>ODAK010007913.1_pt1 | contig 10668 bp, 6 predicted proteins | sample 1539591 | NCBI WGS metagenome assembly ODAK01 (sample SAMEA3539303, study PRJEB22396) | soil metagenome | biome: tundra; feature: field; material: soil | place: USA | collected 2010-05 | depth 0.15 m | reverse complement strand
CATCGAAATACCTGAACAATCTGATCGAACAGGATCACCGCGGTATCAAATCCCGAACCGGACCGATGCTCGGCTTCAAAGACTTTGATTGCGCAGCAACTACCATCGCTGGAATCGAACTGCTCCGCCGTATTCGCAAAGGGCAATTCGCCCTGGGGCGTCTCCATCTCAAGAACCAAACTGTCCCTGCAATCTGGAGTGCGGTTCTCGCCGCATAGTCCTTACTGCACCTCAGGCCTTGCTGCGCCTCTCGCATATATTTGCACCAGAACCGAAATGACCACCCCACAACTTTGCACACTCTCCATTTTGACTCCGAAGGGGTCAATCCATAGAAGATGCATCTGTCATCTGCTCACTTTGATGACGGTTCGCCATTTTTTTGCGAATCGGAGTTAATCACCTGTGCTTGAAATGTATCTCGCCAAAATATGGTTGACAAGTTTGTCGGAAAGTAGGCTAATAGTCCTTTATGGTTGCGGTTTCAGAAATCGGTTTCCTAAATCCTTTTCTGTCCAGCAGCGGGGAGATGACGTTCCTTTGTTGCGCAGATGCCAGGCAATGAGTTTTTTTGTGTTGTGAAGTGGCCATACTGAAGCCAACCGTGAAAATGGCACCGCCTTTGGAGGCATTGAGGAAGATGAGAATTAACAGAGGAATCGTAGAGTGCTGGATGCTCGTACTGATCAGTTTGTTCTCAGTACGGCTTTCGGGGCAAGCAGTGGGAACCATTGTGGGCACCATAACCGATGCGAGCGGCGCGGTGATTGCCAAGGCGAAGGTTACAGCTCTTAAGGAAGATACGCATATCGCTCAAACTGCGGTCACCAGCGATACGGGCACGTATGCCATTCCGCACCTCGCGGTTGGCACCTACACTGTGACGGTCGACGTGTCGGGTTTCGCAACGAAGAGCGTCACCGGCATCATGCTCGATGTGAGTCAACAGCGCGAATTGGACTTCAATCTCTCGCCTGCTGGGACCACTGAAACCGCAGAGGTGAGCGCCTCCCTGCAACTGATCAACACTACCAACGGCGCAATGGCCGGAGTGGTGTCAGAGCACCAAGTGGAGTCGTTGCCGCTCAACGGACGCAGTATCCAGAATCTTGTGATGCTGCAACCGGGCATGGCTCAGGATACCGGAAGCATGGGCTGGCTTTCTCCCATGTGGATCAGCAACGGCAATCGCGGAGAGACCGCGGAGGCCACTCTGGACGGCTCCGATGCCACCGACGCCGAGATGGGCACCATTCAGTTCTGGAACTTCAACCTCGACGCCATTGCCGAGTTCAAGGTGCAGCAGGCGAATTACTCCGCGGAGTTCGGACAGGGCGGAGGATCGATCACCCAGATTGTTAGCAAGTCGGGATCGAACAAATTCCACGGTAGTGCATTCGAGTTCATTCGCAACAGTTACTTCGATGCCGCCAACTACTTCTCTACAGCGGGTGTCTCGCCTTTCCAGAGGAATGAATTCGGGGCCACGGTTGGTGGTCCTGTCATCCGCAACAGGACCTTCTTCTTCTTTGAATATGCCGGTTACCGGCAAAGGTTGGGTGAGCCGACCATTATCAATGTCCCTACCATGGACGAACGGAACGGCCTGGTAGATATCAATGGCTACCAATATCAGGTTCCTTTGAACTCGGTGGCGCAGGGGATATTAGCTAAGTACCCACAGCCAAATCAGCCGAACGGTATATACGGCGCCAACACTTACAACCAACTTTACAAGCAGCCAACGGATACCAATCAATACTCGGTACGCATCGATCACACGATTTCGGAGAAAGACAGCCTTTTTGGTAGAGCCTCTTACATCAATAACGAGCAAAAGGAAACGGACTCAACGGCGGCTATCGAAGATCCTACGTTCTCATCGGGCAATGTGAATAACCCGCGTAACTTTGCGCTCAGCGAGACGCATATGTTCTCGCCGAACCTGGTCAACAACCTGACCTTCACGGTAAACCGGCAAGTGGAAGGTGTTACAGGGGCCACGCAACAATATACGCAAACCACAACCGCTGACGGAACACTGTCAAACTGGGGGCCGGACGGCTTCACCACGAAGTACGTCGAAACCTATTACATCGGTTCGGACAAGCTGAGTTTGAACTGGGGCCGCCAGTTATTGACAATGGGATCGGATTACCGCTATGGCCAGGACGACGGATATGGGGTCACGGGAGCCGGGCCTAACGGACAATATACGTTCAATGCAGGGACTCCCCTGACGATCAACATTCCCTCAATAAACGGCGGGCCCACAATCACTGCTGGAACCGGCAGCCCCAGCGGATTGGTCAGCATGATGGCCGGCGATCCTGACACCTACAAGCGTTCTACCGCCATGCCCGGATTCGGTACCGGTGGGATGGGTGAATTCGGACTGCGTATCTGGCATGTCACACCCTTCATTCAGGACGACATCAAATTCACACCGAAACTGACTGTGAATCTCGGACTGCGCTATGAATACAACTCCGTGCCTTACGATATCCAGAGCCGCCTCGGCGGAGTTGCAGATACGGGCCCGCTTTATGGCCACTTTGTGCTCAACCCGCGCCCGCTTTACAAGAGCGACCGGTTGGGCTTTGCGCCTCGCACCGGAGTTGCCTATCACGCCACAAGCAGCACAGTGGTGCGCGGCGGCGTGGCCATCTTCACCAACACCATTCCCATGGTCTATCCGGATCAGGCCGCGGTCAATTTCCCGCTGGCAAGTTTTAGCGCACTCAACCACCCCACTTACTCCATGACGCCGCTGTCGGTGACCCTGCCTAACTTGACCAGCACCAACGGGACCGTGATGCCGCCCGATGGCGACACCAAGAAGATCCCCGCCAACACACCGGTGAACGTGGCGCCGATCGCAGCGAAAATTGGATCGATCATCGGTGATTGGGCCTCAAACACCATGACAAACGGTTACACGCTCACGGGGAACTTTACTCTTGAGCAGCAGTTGCCAGGCGACATCGCGGTCCAAGCGTCCTATGTCTCCAACCACGGACTGAATCTCTACCAGAGCAGCTACCCGAACGCCTTCAACGCGGCTCAGAAATCGGAAACGCCATTCACGACGATAACGCCAGGGCTCGGTGAACTGCAGATCTTCTATAACAACGCCATCTCCCACTATCACGCTCTGCAAATGCAAATGCGCAAAATGTCTCCTTCGCACGGACTGCAATACCAGGTCAACTACACCTGGGGCAAAGACCTCACCGATGCCGATGCGGTATGGAGCGCGCCTGGATCCAGCGGCGGTGTCACGCAGAACGATCCCAAGTGTATCCGCTGTGAATACGCGCGTGCCAGCTACAATCTCACACAGCGCATGACCGCCAATTTTTCCTATGCTGCTCCTGGCTCCTGGGGATTCGTGCCCAAGGTCATCAGCAAGGGATGGCAGGCACTTGGCATCTTCAGTATTCAAAGCGGTTTTCCGTTTACCATCGTCGGCCCATACGGCACACTGGAATACGGCTTTGACGCTCTGAACGGTGTGGGTGCGCGTCCCAACTTTATCAAATGGGCGGGCCGCGATTCGCAGCACCGCGCACAGTTCTTCTCGAGCGATGCGATCAACAATCAAGCCATTTACTTTAGCCAGTCGACGACGACCAGCAATGTCGATGGATCAACGGTGCAATTAACGCCCGGCAACTTGGGACGCAATACGTACACCGGACCAAGCTGGTGGAATCTGGACTTTTCCATGGCAAAGGACACACACATTGCCGAATCACTGAATATGCAGTTCCGCGCCGAGTTCTTCAACATTCTCAACCATCCGACCTTCGGAACCCCTGGTGGCAGTTTGGGTAGTTCAAGCTTCGGCATCATCGGCAACACGCAATCCGCCGAGCGCGAAATGCAGTTCGGACTCAGGTTCATGTTCTAACCGTTGCGCTCTACCAGCTCCCAGTCTCGTCGAGGTGTGCGGCACTTTGCCATACCCTCGATGGGGCTGGGAGTTGTCGCGAATACCGGCTTAGGTTGGGCTGCCAACGGGAAAGAGCTTCAGGCAATGTTCTCAACCCAACGTTATCTAGTCCAGAGGCAAAGGAGTTCTCTTCACGTGAAATCGCTAAGAACTGCAATCTGCGCAGCGATTGTGCTCGTCTTCGTGCTTACCGGGAGTTATGTTCACGCCGCCGACTCGACGAAATCGTTCCTCGGACGCTGGGATCTGACGTTGAAAAGCGCAAGCCGCGACTATCCATCGTGGCTTGAGGTCCGGCTCGAGGACGGACAGCTTAAAGCGCAATACGTTGGCCGTTGGGGGAATGCTCGGCCGCTCCCCAAGGTTGAAGTAGCCAAAGGCGTTCTCACTTTCGTTTCGCCAAAAGAAGAGGAAGATAGCAAGGCCGACTTGGTGTTTGAAGGAAAGTTGACACGGAAAACACTGTCAGGCACCGTCAGCGGGCCGGACGGAACAACCTGGCAATGGACTGGAGAAAAGGCTCCGGCGCTGGAGAAGACGGGTACACCGAAGTGGGGCCAGCCCGTCACTCTCTTCAATGGAAAGGACCTCAGCGGCTGGAAGATGGACAAAGAGGGTCCCCCGGTTTGGACGGTCAAGGACGGCTCCATTGTTACTCCTGGAAACGGGCCGGAACTTGTGAGTGACGTCAAGTTTCAGGACTTCAAGTTACACATCGAGTTCAATTGCGGACAGAATTCCAACAGCGGCGTCTATCTGCGAGGACGCTATGAATTGCAGGTTGAGACCGAATCCGAAGCGGAGCCGCCAAGTCACCACACAGGCGGTATCTATGGCTTCCTGGCTCCGTCGCCAGAGCTGCCTCGGGCACCCGATGTATGGCAAACTTACGACATTACCCTCATTGGTCGGCAAGTTACCGTGGTTCAAAATGGCAAGACTGTCATTGATAACAAGGAGATTCCCGGTATAACTGGTGGCGCAGTGAACAGTCATGAAGGATTGCCGGGACCAATCTACCTTCAAGGCGGCGAAAAAGGTCATGTTGCGTATCGCAACATCGTTATCACGCCGGCAGAATAAAAGGCACCTCACCAGGAAGGCGGCTGCGCCTCATCGTCAAAGCGAAAAGAGTTACGCCTTGAAAATGACACGGCCGCCTTTCCTGACCGTCAGAAGCAGGAGCGAATGCTCCCTGAAGCTGGTCTCGGTCTTGGCTCTTTATGGAACAGAGCGCAGCTTGGCGCGCCTCACGGGCCCTGTGGACTTGCGTAGCACCAATTCCGTCTCCAAGGTGTATTCCGCACCACGATGGCGTTTCAGTTGCAACATCTTTTCCAAAGCATGAAATGCGGTCTTCCCGAGTTCTTCACGTGGAACGTTGATCGTAGTGAGCGGAGGTCGCGCGAGAGTCGCGAAGGAGATATTGTCGATTCCTACGATAGAAACATCTTGGGGAACCTTGACCCCTGCCTCTTCAAGAGCACTCATTGCTCCCATGGCGATGAGATCGCTGCCGCAAAATATCACCGTAGGGGGTTTCGGTGCGACCAGAATATCCCTTACGGCTGAAGCGCCGGCGTCCACTCTATAATCGCTGTGCGTCACGGGAAATGGTTTCATGCCTCTTTTGGTCATCCCGTCCACCAGGGCCTCCATGATTGTTGCCGCAGTGCGGTTGTTTTTTGGACCTGCAATAACTGCGGCGCGGCGATGGCCAAGCTGAGCCACATGTTCGATTGCTTGTGAAATCCCCTTGCCGTAATTGACTGTGATGTTACTGACCAGCTTATCAGCCGGACATTGGTTACTGAACACAATGCCGATGCCTGCGTCTGTCAGCTCGGAAGTGGCCGTGCTATCAATGGACGATGTCATAATGGCCACGCCGCGTACATCGCTCTCCACAAGCTTGCGAATCACTGCTTTCGTGCGGGCTTGGTCGTACTCGGTGTTCAGCAGCAGAGCATCGAATCCCTGGTCCCAGGCGGCTGACTGAAATCCGCGAATGACTTCTGGGAAATACGGATTCGCAATGTCTGAAATCACCAAACCAAAAAGATCGCTCTTACCAGTTGCCAGTCTTCGTGCATGAACATTCTTGTAGTAGCCGAGCTCATTGACTACATCGAGAACACGCTTTTTGGTCTCATCGGAAATGTAGTGCGTATTGTTGAGGACCCGCGATACCGTTGCCGGTGAAACGCCTGCACGTTGCGCTACATCTCTCATCGTGTAGACCATCGCATCTCCCTTCCCCCAGCCGAATTCTCGGATTGCGCATCCTGCGTCTGGAAAATGTGTCGTGACGTCTGTTTCTTTAAGAATACGGCCTGTACCAGTTTTCTCGGGTGGCGCCCCCAGTTATAGCATGCTTTTCGGCTAAATGGAGCTTGATAGGCAGACAAAACTGTTTCAGGATTCTCGTCCGGCCGAGAAGTCCAGCCGGAACCTGCCGGTAATGCTCCAAAAGTTCCGTTAAGAGTCACGATCATGTATCTGTCTTTGATGCCAGGTTAGAATGTCGACATGTGATACACGAGGCGGCTCAACTGGATCGACCCATGCGATCTGAAGCGGCGGTATTAGCGTGACAAACAGCCCGCCGAAGTCTCCAGGATGCTGTTCGCTTTCATCCTCCTCGAATGCGCTTGACATACTCGAGCAGGGCGTTTACACATGTTATGCAACCGATTTCTGAAATCGATTGTCATGAATAGATTCGCCGCGCCTGTCAGGTCGAGAAGAACTCCAGATCTGCTTTATTCCCGGTGAGTAAACAATCTTGGTGTTTCGGTTGAGTCCGGATCGAGCTTCACCTTTTGTTTGAACTTCAGCGGCGCTTCAAGGCCTCGAGCCCAGTCCGCACATACAGGGCTTTCTGGAAAGGGAACGGGATGGGTTTCAAGGAGCAATCTTTTACACCGGTGTCGCGACGCAGTTTTGTCAGGAATGCCGGCTTGGGTGTGGCGGCCTTGACAGCCGCGCCTGCCTGGGCCCGTGTATTAGGTGCAAATGATCGCACCAACGTGGCTGTAATCGGCCTTGGCTTGCGCGGCACAGATTTGCTGAATCTGATTCTGGAGCACCGCAAGAACAGCCCGGATATCGAAGTCGCAGCGCTTTGCGATTTGTATCAGAAGCGCCTGACGATTGCCTCGCAAAAGGTGCCTGAGGCGAAGACTTACACCCATCATCAGGACGTATTGCAGCGCTCGGATATCGACGCCGTGTTCATCGCCACGCCCGATCAGTGGCATGCGCCAATTACCTTGGCCGCCATGGAGAGCGGCAAGGACGTCTATGTCGAAAAGCCGATGACGCACACCCTGGAACAGGCTACAGTCGTTGTTCGTCGGGCAAAGGAACTAGGACGGGTTGTTCAGGTGGGTGTTCAGGGCCTGTCTTGGCGGCGGTGGCCTAAGATCAGGGAGATTATTCAGTCCGGCATGATCGGTCACGTTGTGGCGGTTCAAGGAACATATAGCCGCAACGATACAAACGGGAACTGGAACTGGCCCATTGACCCGGCGGCGGGTCCGAATGCCTCCGGTGACAATCACATCGATTGGGAACATTGGCTTGGCTCGGCTCCCAAGATTCCATTCAATGCCGACAGGTTCTTCCGCTTCCGCAAATATTGGGACTATTCGGGTGGTATAGCCACTGACCTGCATTATCACGTCGTGGCGCCATTTCATCTTGCCGTTGCCAACGACTTTCCCACGCGCGTTACGGGAATGGGCGGTCTGTGGGTCTATCGGGATGGCCGCGAGGTTCCCGATACTTTTCTGACCGCAGCCGACTACCCAGGCAAATACTCCATGATGGTCCAGTCTTCGCAAGTCAACGAGAACGGGCCGAGGACCGTAATACGCGGAACCAAGGCGACCATCTATCTAAGCGACGAGTGGGAAGGTCCTCCATCCCGCCAGTACGACTATGCGGATATTGTTCCCGAAACCCCCTATGCGGTGGAGTTCATCAAGAAGTATGGCAGCGAGATGGTGCGAATCGACGGCGTTGGGAACGACGGCGACCTGCTGCACGTAGACAACTTTCTTCAGTGTGTCCGTTCGCGCAAGCAGCCGAACTGCCCGGTTGACCTTGGATGCAAGGTAATGGCCACGATTGACCTCTCCGTGCGTTCCTATAGAGAAGGAAAGGTCTACGGCTACGATGTCGACAAAGAGAAGGTGCTGGAAGCGCCGCGCATATGATCGCGGCATGCCCTTGAAGCAGAAGGCTGCCGCGCCCACTCTACGTTCTTAGTCAGTTGAGTAGTCCGACATAGCAGGCAAGATGAAGACCATCGCAGCAGTAGATATTGGCGGTACAAAGATCGCGGTGGCACTGGTTCGGGAAGACGGAACCACTACACACGTCACCCAGTGCGCAACGGAGCCGGCCAGGGGATTCCAGCACGCGATGCGGCGCATTCGCGGTATGCTGCACACCGCATGTGACGGCATCCTGCAACCCGCGGGGATTGGCGTTGCATGTCCGGGACCGCTCGATCCCATCACCGGGGTCATCGGCGACGTCGGAACCCTCCCCGGGTGGGAGGGGGAAAACCTGACAGCGGAGCTTCAATCTGAATTCGCAGTTCCAATAGCAGTAGAAAACGACGCGGATGCTGCTGCCCTTGCTGAAGCTAACTGGGGCGCCGAAAGCGGGAGTGAAAGGCTCATCTATGTCACAGTGAGTACTGGGATCGGCGGCGGTATCATCCTCTCGGGAAGGCTATACCGCGGGGCGGGTGGCTCCCATCCCGAGTTAGGCCATCAGATCATCGACAATACGGGCCCCTTGTGCTACTGCAAAGCGCGAGGCTGTTGGGAAAGCCTGGCAAGTGGATCGGCCATGGTTTCATGGATGCGCGAGCAATCGCCAGATCGAACTGCGGCAACGGCCGAGGAAATTTGCGAGCTTGCCCGGCAAGGCGAGCCGCTCGCTCTTCGCACCGTTGAGCGCGAGGGCTACTATCTGGGCCTTGGGTTGGCGAATCTTGTCACGCTATTCACCCCGGACACAATCGTTCTTGGCGGCGGTGTCATGAAAAGCAGTTCGCTATTTCTTGACGTAACATTGAAAGTAGTCCGAGAAACGTGCACACAGGTTCCCGTCGAAAAGACCCTCATTACGCTCTCCTCGCTTGGGCAGAACACAGGGCTGTTGGGCGCGGCTCAAGCGTGGCTTTGCAGATACAGCCCACCGCTCGGAACCCAATGACCGGCTGGAATCTCTTGCTGGATGCGACGGAAGCTTCATGGGCTCTGCAGCGAAAATTAACGGTGGCATGAGGCCATCAGATTGGAATGATGCACTTGAATGCATTAGGACTTGAACACAACATCAAGGCGCAGGCAGATTCTCTTGCCTGCGTGTTGCAGCAGCAATACGGCGCTGGAGCGCCCGCGGTCCGTCATGCAGCCTCGCTCATTCGTTCCCGTTCCAAAGTTCTCATTACTGGAATGGGCGCGTCCCTATTTGCCTCGTTGCAATTGAAATATTTCCTTAGTTCGCGTGGCATAGACGCCTTTGTGGCCGAGGCTGGCGAACTTCTCCACTACTTGCATGAGAGTTACCGCGATGCCATTGTTGTCATCGTTTCTCGCTCCGGAGAGTCTGTCGAAATTGCCAAACTTCTCACTGCCCTCGGTCCCGGTCGTACAGTGATTGGTATTACGAACGAGCCCGCCAGCCTGCTTGCGCGCAAAGCAGACATCTGCCTGCTTGTCGGTAGTCTCGCTGACCAGATCGTTGCCATTCAGACCTATACCGGCACCTTGCTGGCGCTACACATTCTCGGCAGCGCCGTGGACGACACCCTTGTAAAAAGCAGGAGGGAAATCAACACAATTATTCCTGAACTGTCTCAATTGATCTCCGTTAGTCTGGACAGCCTCCACAGTTGGGATGCGTTTTTCGAGAGTCGATCGACCATGCATCTTCTGGCGCGCGGGCCGTCCCTGTCTTCCGCATCCGAAGGAGCACTCCTGTTCAACGAGATTGCGAAGCATCCGGCTATGGGAATGCCGGCAGCGTCATTCCGTCACGGCCCGGTCGAGTTAGTCGACGGGAATTTCAGGGGCCTGATATTTGCGCCGCAAGGGCGAACGCGGGATTTGAACGTGGCCCTCGCGCGAGATCTGGCAAGTTTTGGAGGCCAGGTCAAAGTCATCGGTCCCTCGCCGCAAGACGATTTGGGAGTTGACTGGCTCGAAGTCCCGGCAACACACGAACTGCTGGCTCCAATCTTCGAGATCGTCCCAGTACAGGTGGCGGCCCTGAGAATGGCTCAGTTACACGGCATAGTGCCTGGAAGCTTCCGCTTTGCTCCTCAGGTTGCAGTCAATGAAGCAAGCTTCTGAGCTGGCAACTGAAAGCTGAATCTCTAAAAATACGGGGGGTGACGGATTTCATTCCGCTTCTCCGCGCCGTGCCGGCTCTGGTGCAAATAGCAAGGGTGAGTGGGTTACAGTAGTGATTTGGAAGAATTGAGCCGACGATGAGCAAGTTACGAGGGATGAAGGATCTGTTTGCAGGGCGCCATTTCGACCGGGATGTGATCATCCTTTGTGTGCGTTGGTACCTGTGTTACAAGCTCAGCTTTCGTGATCTGGTTGAGATGATGGCCGAACGTGGACTGCATCTTTCGCATACAACGATCATGCGCTGGGTGCAACGGTATGCTCCGGAGTTCGAGAAGC
>ODAK010007912.1_pt1 | contig 10668 bp, 12 predicted proteins | sample 1539591 | NCBI WGS metagenome assembly ODAK01 (sample SAMEA3539303, study PRJEB22396) | soil metagenome | biome: tundra; feature: field; material: soil | place: USA | collected 2010-05 | depth 0.15 m | reverse complement strand
ATGGACTGCGGAGAAGCCGGACCGCATGGTGTCTCGAAGCCAAAGAACCCGCGGATGTCCAGATTCCCTTTCACCCGCACGGTAAGAGAGTCGACGGCGATACCGATCTGTTCCCTAGACTAGGACGTGCGGTCGGCCGTGACCAGTTACTTCAGCTGAGCCGCCGCGTGGCTCGAGCCCTAGTCTCCCGGTGCGAGCGAACCTCCTGACTGCGGTCTCGGCGACGGCCGAGCCGTGAATTATTAGCAGCGCTTCCCCTCTTGACGGATACGAGCGTGACATGATTTAAGATATTATCGATAGGAAAAGGAGGAAATGGGAGCGATGCCTACCTTCGGCGGAGTGACCGGGCGGGTGTACTACAAGGCCTGGCGCGTGCCGGTCCCCAGGGCCGCGGCGGTCGTCTTCCTACACGGCTTCGGCGAGCATTCGGGGCTTTACCACCGGCTCGGCTACGCGCTGAACGACGCGGGGATCGAACTCTGGGCACTCGACGAGATCGGCCACGGGCTCACCGAGGGTGATCGGGCTATAATCCGGTCCATCGACCATCTCGTCCAGAACGGCCGTCAGCTGGCGGCGCTCGCCGAGGCGGTCCAGCCGGGTCGGCCGGTCTGGCTGGCCGGCCACTCGCTCGGCTCGGTGGCCGCCGCGGTGGCCGCGACCCGCGAGCCCCGCCGCTACGCCGGGCTGATCCTGTCGGGCGCGGCGCTCTCGCCGCTGGACTGGGTTCTCGCGCTCGCTGACGACGATGCCGCGGAGCTGGCCCTGGACCCGGCCGACCTGTCGAGCGACCCCTTCTACCTGGACGAACTGACCTACGACCCGCTGGCGTTCACCAGCGCCGCAGGCGCGCGCACCCTGGCCACCGTGGTCCCGCCGGCCTGGGATGAACTCGCCGGCGCCTTCGGGCAGGTGGCGCTGCCCGTGCTGTTCGTGCATGGCTCGGATGACCCGGTCGTGCCGGCCGCCCACGCCAGGGCCTGGTCGGGCCGGCTGGCGGGTGCGCGGCTGGCCGAGTTCGCCGGGGCCCGCCACGACATCCTGGACGGGACCGTCCACCGCGAGGTGGCCGCGGCCATCACCGAGTTCGTCCTTAATGCCGGCGCGGACTCAGCCGCCGGCCGGCCTGCCGCGAGCGGCCATCCCCTGCCCGCGGCACAGCCAGCACGCTGACCGCTGGCGGGCGGACTCCCACTCCCAATCAGAGGAACGCGACCGTCGCCGTGGTGTATCTCACCGCGGGGCGGGGCGCCATCTGGTCCTACGTGCTCGCGGCGGTGGTCGTCGTGCTGGTCGGGCTGAGCATCGCGCAGTTCGCCCGGCGTACGGCCGCGGCCGGGTCGCTGTACACCTACACCGCGTCCGGCCTGGGCCGGGGCACGGCCTTCGCGGGCGGCTGGGGGCTGATCTTCGGCTATCTCGGGATCGCGGCGGCCTGCCTGGCCGGCACGGCGCTGTACTTCGGCGCCTTCCTGGTCAAGCTGGGAGTCCAGGCCGAGAGCAGGCCCTGGCAGCTGGGCCTGCTCGTCGTCTTCCTGCTCCTGACCGTGGCGACCCCCATCCGGGGAGTGCGGATTTCCGCCCGGGTCTCGGTGACTCTGGAGATCATCTCGCTGATCGCGATCGGCGTCCTGCTCGTCGCGCTGTTCGTGCACTTCGGCGCACGCGTGGACACCAGCCAGCTGAAAGCGTCCGGGTCGAACGCGACCGGCATCGCCCTGGGCACCGTGCTCGCCGTCGGCGCATTCGTCGGCTTCGAGAGCTCGGCGTCACTGGGCCTGGAGGCCCGGGCGCCGCACCGGGCCATCCCGCGGGCCGTGCTGTTCACGGTCCTGGGTGCGGGCGTGCTGTACATCATCGGGGCGTACGGCGAAGTGCTCGGTTTCGGGTCCGCGGCATCCCTGGCGGCCAGCAGCGCGCCTCTCAACGAGCTCGCCGCACAGGCCGGGGTGGGCCTGGCTGGCGTACTTCCTGGACCTGGCCGTGGCCGTCTCCGCCGCCGCCTGCGTGTCCGCGTCCCTGAACGCGGCCGCCCGGGCCGTGTACAGCCTGGGCCGCGAGGACATCCTGCCGTCCACCTTCGGCAGCTCCCACTCCAAGTTCCGGACCCCGCACGTCGCCATCTTGACGCTGGCGCCCGTGGTCGGCATCGTGCCGTTCATCATGGTGGCCTACGGCACGTCGCCGCTGAACACCTTCGCCTACCTCGGCACGCTGGCGACCTTCGGCTATCTGCTGGCGTACGCCCTGGTGTCGATCGCCGCGCCGGTCTTCCTGCGCCGCCGCAAGGCGCTGACCCCGCCGTCGGTCGTGGTGAGCGTGCTGGCCACGGCCACCATCGGCTACGTCTTCTACAAGAACCTGGTGCCGGTCCCGCCGAGCCCGTACAACACGTTCCCGTATATCTTCGGCGCCTGGATCTTGATCGGCCTCGCCTGGTACCTGGTGCTGAAAGCCCGGGCCCCCGAGCGGGCCGCCCGGCTCGGCACCTTCCAGGACCAGGAAGGCGCCGACCTGGAGGCCCGGATCGCCGCCGAGGTCGTTGCCGGCACGGAAGGCACGGGCCAGGCATGAGCAGCACGCTGACGGCGCTCGAGCCCACCCGCCCGCTGACCGGTGAGCTGGCCGAGGCGATCGGGCATGGCCAGGTCACCGACGTCGAGGTGGCCTGGCCTGACCACAGCGGCCACGTCCTCGGCAAGCGCATTCCGGCCGGCCGCTTCGCCGACCGCGCGGCCGGGGCCGGATTCCCGTTCTGCGGCGCGGCCCTGGCCTGGAACACCGTCGGCGACGTGGAGCCGGACGCGCGGATCTCCAGTGCCCGCACCGGCTTCCCCGACCTGTTCGCCATCCCCGACCTGACCACGGCGCGTCCCCTGCCGTGGCGGCCAGGCGCCTGGCAGGTGCTCGCCGACGTGGTAGACCACCACCGGGACCCGGCCGCCACGTCCCCGCGAGCGGTCCTGCAGGGCGTGATCGGACGGCTGGGCAGCCTCGGCTACACCGCCCGGATCGGCGTGGAGCTGGAGTGCTACCTGCTGCGGCCGGACGGGACGCTGCTCCAGGACGGCGTGCAGGCGTACTCCCTGGAGAAATCCAACGATCTTGACCCGCTGCTTTCGGCCATCGCCTCACTTGAGGCCTACGTGCCGGTCGAGGGCATCCTCACCGAGTACGGGCCGGGGCAGGTCGAGGTCAACCTGGCGCACGCCGACGCGCTGACCGCGGCGGACGACGCCTTCCGGCTGCGGTACGCGATCAAGGAGCTAGCCCGCAGGCACGGCCTGCTCGCGACCTTTATGGCCAAGCCGTTCGCCGGCCTGTCGGGCAGTTCCTCCCATGTGCACGTGTCGCTGTGGCAGCAGGGCAGCCCGGCGTTCGCACCCGCCGGCGGCGGCGAGAGCCCGCTCGCCCGGCATGCGGTCGGCGGCCTGCTCGGCCACCTGCCGGCCGTCACCTTGTTCGGCAGCCCGACGGTCAACTCCTACAAGCGGTTCGTCCCGGATGCGTTCGCGCCGGTCACCGCCACCTGGGGCGGCGACAACAGGACGGCCGCCGTCCGGTCCCTGCTGGAGACGCCCGAGTCGAGCCGGATCGAGCTGCGGACCGGGTCGGCGGATGCCAACCCCTACTGGCTGGTCGCCGCGATCCTCGCGGCGATCGTATCCGGGCTGGAGAGCGGGGCGGAACCCGCCGAACGCGGCCACGGACGGCAGCCGCGCCCGCTTCCCCGCACGTTCGGCCATCCGTTACCAGCGTGCTGGGCACTCGTGACGCCCCGCCTATGCCAGCGCTGCGACCTGCAGAAAATCAGTCAAGGTAACGATCTACAACTGCCGTATCATTGCGACCCACGAAGGAACCCGGCGTGACCTCTTATCCCGAGCACTTCATTTATCCCGAGCACTTCATGCCGTTCCCGGCAGTGCAGCCTAACCTGGCCCTCGGGCAATGCGGTGATCGCATATGGGCGTGGGTCGACCAATCCGGGATCGCCGAAGACGCGGACGTGCGTCGGCTGCTGCACCGGGCGGACCCGGAACTGACCACCGCCCGCTATTTCCCGACCGCCGCTCCGGACTTGTTCGTGTACCTGTCGCAGCTCATGGCGTGGATCTTCGTCAACGACGATGAGTTCGACGATGGGCGCCTGGGACGAGACCCCGACCGCTGCGCAGCCGCGGTGGCCGCCCGCACCGGCGTGCTTGATGCCCTCGTCCCGGCAGGGGCAATGGAACGGTCCCTGGCGGATCTGTGGTCGCGCCTGCCCCAGGGCCGCTCGCGGGGCTGGCATGCGACGTTCCGGCAGGACTTGAAGTCGTTCCTGCACAGCTATGTCGTCGAGTGCAACGAGCGGCAATCGGGCCAGTGGCCGGGAATCGACGCCTACCTCGCGCATCGCCGCGACACCGCGGGCACGCGCTGGTGTGCCGACCTGATGGAGGTCGTGGTCGATGCTGACCTCCCGGAGGACGTCCGCAGACGGCCGGCCTACCAGGCACTCAAGGATGCCGCCGCCGAGCACTGCGGCCTCATCAATGACATCCACTCCGCGGGCAAGGAAACGGCCACCGGTCAGATTCATAACGCGGCGTGCCTCATCATGCACCACCGCGGCCTGTCCCTCGATGACGCCATCGGGGTGGTCAACGAGATGGCGACCGACTGCGTGCACGCATTCAACGAGGCGGCCCGGGATCTGCCGCAGTCCGACGAGCTCGACCGCTGGATCACCGGGGTCCAGCAGCTTGTCCGGGGCAACGTCGACTGGCATTTCGAGTCCGATCGCTACCGCAATGATCTGAGCACCATGAGAGGAACCTCATGACGACAATTGCTAATGGCTTCGACATCATCACTGGCCCCGCAGACGACCCCTACCAGCCCCGCGTGGAGCAGGTCTACCAGGACGACCCGGCGCTCTGGCGCAAGGTGATCGGCGACGACCTGTGGTTCCAGTTCGGTCTCTACGGCGACGACGTGCGGTCGCTCAACGATGCGGGGGTACGGTACTTCGACCGGCAGCTCGACCTAGCTGGAGTGCCGGAACGGGCACAGGTGGGCCGGATCCTCGACGTCGGCTTCGGATGGGGCACCACGCTGCTGCACATGGCGCAACGGTATCCCGACTGTCCCCGCATCGACGGCGTCAACATCAGTGATACTCAGGTGAACTACGCGGCCGGACGGCTAGCCGCGGCCAACGTCGCCGACCAGGTCCGGCTCTACCGGTGCAACGCGCAGGACATCGAGCTGATCCCCGACGATGAGCCCGCCTACGACCTGATCGTGCTCCGGGGAAGCATCGGGCACCTGACGCTGCCCACCCTTGAGGCCGCGATGAAGGCGATCTCGGCGCGGGCCGCCAGCAACGCCGCCCTGGTGATCTCCGAGACCCTCTACAACATCCCCCTCATCGCTTACCAGTCAGCGATCCCCGACGAGGTGGACCGGCTGGCCTGCGGCCATCGCAAGACTGTGGCCTACCTGACCGATGTGCTGGCTCGCAACTCCTTCGCGATCCGTGACCTGCAGGAGCTGCCGTCAAGCCCGGAGGCGATCCGCTGGCTTGAGGAGATCAGGGCCAACATCGACCTCAGCCTCGACCTGGCGCCGCAGCCGTTCGTGGAGCTACGGGAAGTGGCCGACAACCTGTCCGCGGCGTTGCGCGCCGACAAGGCCACCGTCTACAGCGTCATCGCACGACGCCTTCCCTGACCATACTGGTACCCGAGGAGTCCACCATGACAACGGCCACGGCTACGACTTTCACCAGCGGAACGGCGCCGGGCGCGCTTCCCTTCATCGGTCACGGGCTGAAGCTGCGCGGACAGCTGCTTGAGTTCCTCGAGTCCCTGCCCCGGCACGGTGACGTCGTGAAGATCATGCTGGGCACCCAGCCCGCCTACGTGGTCTGCCACCCCGAACTGGTCCAGAAGGTGCTGCTCGACGACCGTACCTACGAAAAGGGCGGACCGCAGATGGAGAAACTGCGGGAGCTCATCGGGATAGGCCTCGCCTCGGTGCCCCACGACTCGCATCGCCGGCAACGCCGGCTGGTGCAGCCCGCGTTCAGCAAGGCGCGGATGCCTGAGTACGCCCGGGTCATCGGTGCTGATATCGACGCCACCTCCAACTCGTGGCGGGACGGCATGGTTGCCGACATACAGAAGGACATGTACGGGTTCGCAGTACGCACGGTGGTGCGTAACCTCTTCGCGTCCGGCTGGGACGCCGAGGGGATCGATGAGATGCGCGAGGCGATGGACGTCGCCTTCGCCGGCGTCTACGAGCGCGTGATGGCGCCGCTCGGGATCAAGGAGAAGCTGCCGCTGCCGTCCAACCGACGCTACGAGAGGGCGCTCACGACGCTCGTGTCCCTCCTGGACAAGGTGATCGAGCAGCACCTCAAGACCCCCGAGGATAGCGGTACCATGCTCGGCGCCCTCATCGCCGCCGAGCACGCCGACGGCGAGGTGCTGTCGGCACGTGAGCTGCGCGACACCGCACTCACGATGATGGTCGGCGGCACCGACACCACGTCGGCGCTGCTGACCTGGACGCTGCACCTGCTCGCGGAGGACCCCGAGGTCGCGCGACGGGTCATGGAGGAGTCAGACGCCGTCCTGGGGGGACGCACCGCGACCTGGGAGGACACACACAAGCTGCCCTACATGCAGCGGGTGCTGAAGGAGTCGCTGCGACTGTATCCGCCGGTTCCGCTGCTGACCCGGGAGGTCACCAAGGACACGGAGCTCGGCGGCCGCCACATACCGGCCGGCACCACCGTGATCTACAGCGCTTACCTGATGCACCGCCGGGCCGAGCTCTTCGAGAACCCGGACCGCTTTGACCCCGACCGATGGCTCGACAACGCGTCGGCACTGTGCCGGGGTGCCTACGTCCCCTTCGGCCTCGGCGCCCGGCAGTGCATCGGCAACGACTTCGCGACCATGCGCGGCGTCGCGACCATGTCGACCTGGTGCGGCCGCTGGCGTTTCGAGTCCGTTCCAAGTGCCCCGGTCCGCGCCGCCGGGACCCTCACGGTCCTGCACCCTGAGCGCGTCATGCTGCGCCTACACAAGCGGTGATCATCGCGGTCGCGCTCTCCTCCGGTCAAGGTCGCCCTGGCCTGGAGGAGAGCGCGGCTGCCAAGATCAGACGGCGCGGCGCGGTCAGCCCGCGATGGCCGCTGACGTGCGCCGCCACGCGGTCCGGGAGGAATACGGGCGGCGGCCTGAATTGCTTCGGTCGGTTGAGGACGCCTATCCTGCCATCGGGTTCTCCCGCGCCATCCGAACGAAGCGGCAAGTCCGCTGGGAACTTCCGTCTGCATGAGATTCAGTGCGACGCTCGGGCTCCGCGCGGTGATAGCGGAAGCACGCGGTGGGTAATGGCGTTCCGGCAAGCCGGGGCAAGCGCGGCCACAGCCGGGCCGGGTGCCCGACCCGGCGGGCTTCCCGGCATCGGGTATGGCCGTGCCCGCACGGGGGCTGTGTGCGCCCGGGACGCCCACGGCCAGCCCGCTGGCAACGGGCTGCCGGGGCGACGCTGACGGGAACGTTCGCGGGTCCAGGTTTCGGGCAGCGGCGTGCCGTTGCAGAAGGCAGTATCGGGCGGCCTGGGTAATTCGGGCTGCGGGACCTTCCATGCTCGCCGACGCCGGGGGTGAACGCGGTCATACCGGAGGTCAACCCAGGCGGTCGGGTGCGTAATTATCTCAGGTGCCTGATGTTGTCTGTTCGGTTAGCCTTTCGAACATGTCATCTGACCCGTTCGCAGACCTGGCCGGCAGCACCGAGGCGTTCGCTACGGAGTTCCGCGAGTTCATGACCCGCAACCCGCGGCCGGCACCGGGATCTCCAGCCGACTCGGAGGCGCACGGCGAGCCGTTCGCCGGCGACTGGGCCGACCGCCCGTCGAGCGACATCTTCGCTACGGCGTACCTCGCCGCTTCCTCCTGCACTGACCATCTTCTCGGCCTGGTCGACGTCCTGCGCTGTCGCAACGCGCTGTTCTCCGCGTACACCCTCACCCGCGGAGCCGTTGAAGCAGCCGCACTCGGCTGTTACCTGACCGACCCGGATATCGCCGGCAGGGAGCGGGTCCGCCGGACAATGAACTACCGGCTCGATGCGTTGTGCGAGCGAACCTGGCTGTTCCAGGACATGCAGGGCGAGTACGCCGCCGGGAAATTGGACGAGACCCGGCAGCGCATCTCCGACTTCGCGCGCAGTGCCACCCAGCACGGCTTTGACTTTCACAACATGAACGGCAAGGGCCGCGCCGCCCACGTCGGCCCCTCACATCCCGCGGCGATGACCTTGATAAGCCTCGCAGTAGATAAGGACATGCCAGAACTCGGGCGGATGTACCAGCGGCTGCTGAGCGCGACGGCTCACTCCGCAGTGCACGGCCTAGCGCGAATGCTGACGCCCCTGTCTCCGAACGAAGGCCGCCCGGGCGAGGCCCTGGCAGCCGTCAACATCGAACCCCGGAGGCTTGCGGTGGAACTGGTCGTCGGGCCGCTGGCCGCGCACGGCCTCGCGCGAGGCGTCGAGTGGTTCACCGGCTGCGACATGAGCAGCCTTCACGGCCCGGCGAACCAGATGCTCCTGACCTGGTCGCGCGTTGGCCGGATAAGCGTGCCTTCGGTGACGGCATGATGCTGCCGACGACGCCAGCCGGCCACCGCGGTGCGCCGTTCTCGCCGGTCATGATGGAGGCCGGCGGGAAACCGAACGCGGCCAGCGCGGATCGCGCGCAGCCGCGGGCCGTGGCGAATTCCCGGCGGCGCTTGTCCACCGCCTTCGCGACCAGCGCCTCTTCCTCGGGGAAGAGCACGACATCAAGCGGATCCGCGAACGCCTCGGCGGATGCCACCGCGGCGGGCAGGATCTGCTCGATCACCGCGCGCTCTCCGGGGCCGGCAGGATCTGGCGCGGGCCCCAGGGACCGCGCCCGGGGACCTGCCGTTCTCGCGGGTAGCCCAGCGATACCTCCTCGAAGCGCACCCCGTCGTGCCAGGTCGTCCGCGGAATGTGCAGATGCCCGTAGACGACCGCGACGGCGTTGTAACGGATATGCCAGTCGGCGGTGCGCTCGGTCCCGCACCACTGCGCGAACTCCGGGTACCGCAAGATCCGCGTAGGCTCGCGGACCAGCGGGAAATGGTTCACGAGCACGGAAGGCAGGGCGGGATCGCAGGCCGCAAGCCGCCGCTCGGTCAGCTCGACCCGGGCCCGGCACCAGTCTTCCCGGCCGGGATGGGGATCGGGGTGCAGCAGCCATTCATCCGAGCACACCACCCCCGAGGCGTACGCGTTAGCCAGCCCCTCTTCCTTGCCCGACGTTCCCGGCGGCTGAAAGCTGTAGTCATACAGCACGAGCAGCGGCGCCACCGTCACCGGGCCGCCCGCACCGTCCCATACCGGGTACGGATCCTCCGGGGTCAGCACCCCCAGGCCGCGGCACAGCCGCACCAGGTGCGCGTACCTTTCCTCGCCGCGCAACTGGACCTCGTCGCGCGGGTGGGTCCACAGCTCATGATTGCCCGGTGACCAGATCACGGTCGCGAATCGCCTGCTCAGGGCCTGCAGTGCCCATTCGATGTCGGAAAACCGCTCCCCCACGTCACCGGCGATGATCAGCCAGTCCGCCGCCGATTCCGGCCGAAGGTCCTCGATGATCTTCCTGTTCTCCGGATAGGCGACGTGCAGGTCACTGAAAGCCATCAGCACAGGTGAGCTCACGGTTACACTGGGACGGAGGCCCGGGAGTCCATGGCCGCCGCGGTCTGATTTCGGCACCGGGGGCAGAGATCGAGCATACCGCCGGGGTCCTGGAAGCCGAAGAACATTCTCAGCATCGCTATCCGGGTGAGCTCGGCTTTGTTGCCGACTTCGAGCTTTTCCCGAATCCTTTTCAGGTAGGTATTGACGGTGTGCTGGCTGATACCGAGGCGCCGGGCGATCTGCCCGTGCGTGTACCCGTACGCTATGTGCTGAAGTACCTGGTTCTCCCGTGCTGAGAGGATCCGGTCCATCATGTATTCCCCTTGGGACTCCGGCTCCTGTCGCACCTCATAGAACCCGAAAGCGTTTCTGATTGCGCGCACGAGCGTGTTCGCATCGGATTCTTTACTGACAGACCCGGACGCTCCAGCCTCCAGGTAGTCCTGCACGGAGAAATCTCGGCTAGGCGTCATAATCAGCACCTTGCAGTGCTGAGCCGCCTCGGATACGTAGTGCGGCGCCTCTAGGCCCAGTTGCGCGAGGGCGCCCGCGTCCATCAGGTAGACATCAGCGTCGAGCGTCGGCTCGGTCGGAGGGGCATTGTGCATTCTGACAATTTCGATGCCACCCCGCGGAAGTAGCTGGGCTAGTCCGCACATGTAGATGGTAGAGTTTTCGAGCACCTCAACGCGTATCATGTCACGTCACGCCTTCCTGCCGTCTGAAAGCCGAGGCGAGGTGATCGTCGCATCACCTGCGGCATCTAAGTGCTGCTGAGTAAAATGTTACGGTTTCGCTACATATTTGGGCTGTCCTCTCTTTGTGTGACTGTGGTCAGCCGGCCCCGTGCGGCACGGGCGCCTGCCGCCGTGAGTCACGGCGGCAGGCGTAGAGGCGAGGGTGATGGCAGCCCGCGCACCGCGGGGACGGG
>ODAK010007911.1_pt1 | contig 10669 bp, 5 predicted proteins | sample 1539591 | NCBI WGS metagenome assembly ODAK01 (sample SAMEA3539303, study PRJEB22396) | soil metagenome | biome: tundra; feature: field; material: soil | place: USA | collected 2010-05 | depth 0.15 m | reverse complement strand
CCAGAAAGCTGGCTCGCCTAAAACTTAATTACTCATTCACGCGGTCACGGTACTAGATCTCCGAGTAATCCTGCTGTGCAGCCGCAAGATTTCCCGTCTGGAGATCTTCAGAGAGACGCGCGAAGACTTGTGCTACCGGATCGCCGTTGGGCAAGGGTGCACCGGTCCCCGCTGGCAGTCCGGCCTCCAGTGTGACGAAGTCAGATTCCGCGGCGGTAAGATCGCCGGCCGCGAGGTCGTTTCCGATCTGCAAAAACTCTTGCTGAACCTGTGGGACTTTGCTTTGAGAGCCGAAATCTGGAAAACCATTTGCGGAAATTCCCGACACAGACATAAGATCGTCCTCCCCTCATCGAAAACCTTGCAGCGGTCATCAGCAGTTATCGGCAGGTGTGCAAAGAAATTTCAACCGGAGGCCGGTGACTAAAGACTTCCAAGTCTGGCTGAAATCGCTTGCATTGTGCGCGACGCCGGGATAAGGGCTGTTCAGGTATGACGGCAATTGGACGATGGAAAGGATCCATATTTGTCTTGATTGCCTAACTCGCGGAATACTGTAGGTGCGGTAATTCAGGAGGATTTCTCCATGGCCATCATTCGAAAGTGCACATCTTGCGGAAAGTCGAATCGAATTCCAGCGAGACATCTTGCTGACGCAGGCAAGTGCGGTGCTTGTAAAGCGCCGATGCTAGCGGTCACGGATCCCGTCGAGGTTGGACCGGAAGAGTTCGACGAAATCATTCGCGAAAGCAAAGTTCCAGTGTTTGTGGATTTTTGGGCGTCCTGGTGCGGCCCGTGCCGAATGGCCGCACCGCATGTAGTCCAAGTGGCGCGGGACCTTGCAGGACGAGCCGTGGTTCTAAAGGTCGATACCGAGCGATACCCGGAACTCGCATCGCGCTATCAAGTGAGAGGCATCCCTAACTTTGCTGTGTTTGCTCGCGGCACACTTCAATTCCAACAAGCCGGCTTGGTGGACGCGAACACGATGAAGGCTTGGCTTGCCCGCGCTGCTTAAGCAGCAAAAGCTACCGTGAACCGGGCCGACTGTCCACAATGGGACACTGAGTCGTGGCTAGTTGCCCTTGACGCTAGTGCATGCAACGTTCAACCATTTTCAACGGCTTGTTGCGCGCCCCGAAATAGTGACCGCAAAGCCCGTACCACCCAGCGCAGCAGAATGATCGTTACAAGCAGAAGGACGGCGACAATGGAGGCTGCCCAATATGGGTGCCAAGTGGCCAGGCTTGTTAGTGAGACTGCCACAGCGTCTTCACCGAGGCTGAGAGAAATATTTGATAACGGTTCGGGAGACGGTGTAACAGCGGCACGGGCTGCCATCTTCCCTCCATGGGCAGCTAAGGCGATGGCGCCTCCAGCGACGGCAGCCGCCATCTGCTCTAAAGGCGAAAGCGTGGCCGTGGCTTGATAAGCCAGTAAAGCTGCGACAGGAATGCGAATGAAAGTATGCAGCGCATTCCAGATCAGGTCGAAGGCTGGAACCTTATCCGCGAAGAACTCTAGCGCGAAAAGCGCGCCACTGGCCGCAATGACATACCAACTGGTTACGAGATGAAGCGCAGGCGGTAGTAGCAGTACCCCGGCGTGAGTCAGCAACCCGAGAGTTGCGACGGTTGCATACACGTTCAACCCAGCGGCGAAGCTAACTGCCACCAGCATAGCCACGAGTTCATCGCCGGGTAATTTCATCGATTCAGTATATGGCTACGAAGCGTGACCAGATTGTCTCGCACGGCTGAAGGCGTAAATACCGCCTCCCCCTGACGGGCTTCCACAGCACATGCACGTATGTTGGTAGTCGTCGAATTCGCCATTCGAGGCATTGCCTGATGCGGTCTACCTCAATACGGAGATCCTCGGTAGCCGAAATCAAAGGAACCTACTCAACGCACTCTTCGCTTTAGTCATATCGAGAGCTTCATGCCTGAGTTAACACCATCGGAGTTACCAAGACACTTTCCAAAGAGTTTATGACGCGAGTTTTGCCGCTTCAATTGGCGGCGAGACCTTCTCGCAGTTAGTTAGGTTGTATCGATGGCACCTGATCTCTACCGCTACTTCAAGATCAGATCAATGTCAAGGAGCGTGCAATACACGCAAAATAATCGAAACGCGAAAGACTTTGTCCCCGTGGCGATCACCTTGTGAAATTTGATCGTTATACCGGCAAGATCCGTTCGCGGAAGCGAGAGAGTGGCCAGACCTAGCCCCTCCCATCAGCTTGCGGTCACGTCGCTTGGCGAAGCGGCGATACGAGGACACACCGCCTTCAGGGTCGCACGATAAGAACGCGTCAGAGGTCGGTCGAGACGGCGTGCGTCAGGCGCTAGCAGCCGGGAGCAAAATAGGGGGCTGTGACACACTGGACTCGCTCACCGGTACACGTCGTTTACCGATTAGTTCAGCAACGGTTCCCAGTAGCTTTTCAGGTCTATTCCGGCCCTTAGCGTAGAATCCGTCGGCTACCACACCCTCTGGTGCGAGACCTCCCGCGTCGTAGATGCCGCTGATCGCGAGCAACTGAACGGTGGGATACCGTAGCCGGACTTGGGACAGTAATTCAAACCCCGACATTTCGGGCATGTTTAGATCAGAAATGAGTAAATCGGGGGGCCCGAGTTCCAGCTTTCTGAGCGCTTCGGTGCCGTGCTTTGCGGTAGTTACGTCGTAGCCGGTCGATCGAAGAACCATGGCCATGCTGTCGAGGATGTTTGGTTCATCATCGACCAGCAAGATTCGGTAACACTTTCTCTCTATCATGTGTGAGACCTCGAAACAAAGCAAAACAAAGAAATCTGGGGGTGATCTTTGAGTGAAATGAGTCTAGTCCTAAATTGACCACCAGACGAACAACATTTTCTGCGAATCCTGAAACTGGATCCAAATCCACACATATCGAAATTCCTTACAGCCTTATCAAAATGGTCGGACGGATGGACCACGACCGCAATAGCTCCTCCGCGTAATCTCAGGGCTGACCTTCGAGTCACCGCACCCGATAACCTGTTCTATAGGTGCAGCTTAGGGGCATTGCGTATCAGCGTCAGCGACATAATAATCAAACGATTACTGAATAGGTGACTTGTGTGCCAAGATCAGATTCGCTTGATTACTGCCGGGGTGAGTTCCGAAATCTGAAGTCACCGAGATGCGATCGCCGTCTCAGATTCCGCATTGAGATTGAAACCCTCCATGAATGGAGGTGGATCATGTGGGGCGTCGATTTTGCCGTTGATGAATGGCCGGTGCGGAGTGTGCTGCCTTGGCGTATGACCGTACCCCGGTGAGCGGCTCCTTGAAAGGATCACTCCCCGTAGGTGATACACAACGAAATTAGTGAAAAGAAGGAGCGTGGAACGGGAGGGCAGTGTCCGTTCCCAACGTATGGAGCGTTCTCACGTATACATTCGGGCTGAACCGCGAGTATTACGCCGGCTTGCTTGTCTGTAAAATCCATCCGGTCTGTTCGGGTGTGGACACTATCGTTTCGTTCGCGTTCGAATCGCTATGACCTCATACGATTTGAGTCTCACGGTCCGACGGGACCAATGAGGAGCCTTTCGCTCTCGGTCTGGACTTGAGATCAAAGCTCAACCTGGGTTCAAAATCAGCGGGATGCCGGTGGCAATGTATTCATCTACTATGAATGAGTGAAAGCGCACCGGCGATCCACACTCACCATTTTGCTTGTTTTAATTTTGGCATCGTTCGGCCACAACGCGTCGGCGTATTCGCTGCTTACTCACGAACAGCTGATCGACCTGGCTTGGGACGGCTCGATCGCTCCGCTCCTGTTGAGCCGCTACCCGAATCTGACTCCCGCAGACCTTGACCGCGCACGCGCGTACGCTTACGGAGGGTGCGTCATCCAAGACATTGGATACTACCCATTCGGTGACGCGTCTTTTTCTAATCTCACCCATTACGTTCGCACCGGCGATTTTATCGTCAATCTCTTTCGCAATGCTCAAAATGCCAACGAGCTCGCTTTTGCAGTCGGCGCACTCTCGCACTATATTGGTGACTCCGAGGGGCACCCTCTCGCCACAAATGTTGCCGTTCCGATCGAGTTTCCAAGTCTAGGTGCTAAGTACGGCAAAGAAGTTAACTACGCCCAAGGCAGGCATCAGCATGTTCAGACCGAGTTTGCTTTCGACATCAATGACATTGCCCATCATCGCCTCGCACCTATTCGTTACTTACGTCATATAGGCCTCGAAGTTTCGGTGAGGCAGCTTCGCATGGCGTTCTATCAGACTTACGGACTTTATGAGGATTTCTCTGGCAAGCGGGGGCGCCGCATTAATGTGAGAGCTTACCGTTTCGCGGTGCGGACATTTATTCCGCGGATCGCCTATGCAGTGACACTCTTGCATCGAAAGCACGAGCCGCCAGACCCGGACACTCCCGAGTTTGCCGAAATGCAAACGGAAATTGCAGCCATTGCCGCCGAGAATCACTGGGATCAGTACCGCCGCCGGGCGGGCATCGGAACGTGGATGCTCGCGGGCTTGCTCTATGTTTTGCCTAAGGTCGGTCCGTTTAGCCTGGTCGCCATCAAAGGGCCGACGGTCGCTACAGAGGCGGACTACATTCACAGCGTTTCGCTCTCAAACTCGGCCTTGCGTCACATGCTGGCTCGCTTCACCCCACCGTCCAGTAGACGCCCTATTGTTGTCAATGGTGCAGCGATCAATGCAACTCAAGAACATGCTCTCAACGAGCCGCCGCCCACCCACGTTTTGCCGGGCAATCCCGCTGTGAACAACGAAACCCGGCAGGAACGTTTGGATCCACATCATCCTCTGCCCAATCGGGATCTTGATACGGGCCGCGTCGTTCAACCGGGTGGTTACCCGCTAACTGACTCTACCTACGCAGATCTGTTGCACGTGTTAACTAGCCAGCCGGATCAACCCGTCCCCCCTGGTATCAAAGAAGACATCCAGGCCTACTATGCGAACCTGGATTTGCCAATCACCACAAAGAGGGATCCGCAGAAATGGGCTCGGGTTTTGGCGGATCTGAAGATCCTAGTAAACATGCCGACGAGTGAAGAACCAATTCCATTCCCGACCTATGAAGACACTGCCGAACCCGCTGAGTAGACTCACTTGTGGGATCTAAAAATTAAGGGGAATGAAATTCGAGCGCGTTCCGACTTGCCGACGTCCGTAACTTAATGTTGAACCGTCGGAAGGTAGCCTCCTATAGATTGAGACAACTACTTTTCAAGCTCTCGCATCAAAACGGAGACTGAGCATACCCCTGAACGAGCTATCACGAACCTCTGCGCCCATGTAGTTGGGTCGCACTGAGCTTGCCACGATCAGATCTGCCAGCATTATCGATTCCCCTTGCAGGAGTTCGTGACGATGGAGTCCTCGCTTCAGCCTCCCCCTCTCGAGAAAGACGGCCAAAATCGTTTCCCGGTTGGCGCCGCAGAATTCGCCCCTGTCAATGGCAATGGACTCGACCACGCTGCGCCGGAGTACTTGGCAGCAATCTTGGAGAGCCTTCAGACCATGAAGAATGGCGATTTCAGTGTTCGTTTGCCAGTCTCATGGACTGGTCTAGCAGGGAAGATTGCTGACAATTTCAATGAAATTGTGGCTGCTAACGAACAGATGGCGTTCGAGCTTAAGCGCGTCGGTCAGGCGGTCGGCAAAGAGGGCAAAACCCGCGAACGCATCCGGGTTGAACGGCGGCGCGGGGCGTGGGACGACATGGAAGTCTCCGTTAACACCCTTGTTGAAGATCTCCTGCGTCCAACGACGGAAGTGACTCGGGCGATTGCTGCGGTGGCACAGGGGAATTTGACGCAAACGGTTCGACTTGACGTTGATGGACGCCCACTGGAAGGCGAATTCCTGCGTTCCGCCAATATCGTCAACACGATGATTCAGCAGTTAGGCGTGTTCACTGCGGAGGTTACGCGTGTAGCGCGCGAAGTAGGTACAGACGGCAAATTGGGCGGCCAGGCGGTGGTGCCTGGGGTGGCCGGAACATGGAAGGATCTGACCGATTCAGTAAACTCGATGGCCTCAAACCTTACCGGCCAAGTTCGCAATATTGCCGAGGTTGCAACGGCCGTGGCGAGCGGCGACCTTTCCCGCAAGATCACGGTAGACGTTCGCGGCGAAATCCTGCAGCTCAAGGAAACCATCAATACCATGGTCGATCAGCTACGCTCCTTCGCTTCAGAAGTCACGCGCGTAGCCCGCGAAGTGGGAACGGACGGCAAACTTGGTGGCCAGGCCGTGGTTCCGGGTGTAGCCGGAACATGGAAAGATCTTACTGACTCAGTGAATGCAATGGCCGGTAACTTGACGGCCCAGGTACGTAACATTGCTGAAGTGACGACCGCTGTGGCTCGTGGCGACTTGTCGCGCAAAATTACCGTGGACGTGAAGGGCGAAATTCTTGAGCTGAAGGACACCATCAATACCATGGTCGACCAGCTCAACGCGTTTGCGGGTGAAGTAACTCGCGTGGCGCGCGAAGTTGGCACGGAAGGAAAGCTCGGAGGCCAGGCGAACGTACCTGGAGTGGCCGGAACCTGGAAAGATCTTACCGACAACGTCAACTTCATGGCCGGCAACCTGACGGGCCAGGTCCGCAACATCGCCGAGGTCGCTACGGCCATTGCCAATGGCGATCTTTCAAGGAAGATCACGGTCGACGTTCGCGGTGAAATTCTGCAATTGAAAGAAACGCTGAACACCATGGTGGATCAGCTCAATCGATTCGCTGGGGAAGTGACGCGTGTGGCTCGAGAAGTTGGTACGGAAGGCCGCCTTGGTGGTCAGGCTAACGTACCCGGCGTGGCTGGAACCTGGAAGGATCTTACTGACTCAGTGAACTCCATGGCTGGCAATCTTACAGCCCAAGTACGAAACATTGCAGAAGTTACAACGGCTGTGGCTCGCGGCGACTTGTCGCGCAAGATCACCGTCGATGTGAAAGGCGAAATTCTCGAGCTGAAAAACACGATCAATACCATGGTCGATCAGCTCAATGCGTTCGCTGGCGAGGTGACTCGTGTAGCTCGCGAAGTCGGTACTGACGGAAAGCTTGGTGGCCAGGCTCAGGTCTCGGGTGTTGCAGGAACGTGGAAGGATCTCACCGATAACGTCAATTTTATGGCGTCGAACCTTACTGGACAGGTTCGAAACATAGCCGAAGTAGCGACGGCGGTGGCTCGCGGAGATTTGTCGCGCAAGATTACGGTCAACGTCAAAGGCGAAATCCTGGAACTCAAAGACACGCTGAACACGATGGTTGACCAGCTCAATGCATTCGCCGGCGAAGTGACCCGTGTAGCCCGAGAAGTGGGTACGGATGGCAAACTCGGTGGTCAGGCGCTGGTGCCTGGTGTCGCAGGAACGTGGAAGGATCTTACGGACTCAGTCAACTCAATGGCTTCGAACCTGACGGGCCAGGTGAGAAACATCGCTGAAGTCTCTACTGCGATTGCGACCGGAGACTTGTCAAAGAAGATTACGGTGAGCGTCAGCGGAGAGATTCTCCTGCTCAAAGAAACCATTAACACGATGGTTGACCAGCTCAACCGATTCGCCGGCGAAGTAACGCGCGTTGCTCGTGAGGTTGGAACGGAAGGTCGTCTCGGTGGTCAAGCCAACGTCCCCGGTGTGGCGGGCACTTGGAAAGATCTTACTGATTCAGTGAATTCCATGGCCGGCAATCTTACCGGTCAGGTTCGAAACATTGCTGAGGTAACAACGGCAGTGGCCCGCGGCGACTTATCACGCAAGATCACTGTTGATGTGAAAGGCGAAATTCTCGAACTAAAAAACACCATTAACACGATGGTGGATCAGCTCAACGCGTTCGCAGGAGAAGTAACTCGCGTGGCGCGCGAAGTCGGTACCGATGGAAAACTCGGCGGCCAGGCAGAAGTGCCGGGAGTTGCCGGAACGTGGAAGGATCTTACCGACTCGGTGAACTTCATGGCTGGTAACTTGACTGCCCAGGTTCGTAACATCGCGGAAGTTGCAACAGCCATCGCAAATGGTGACTTATCCCGCAAGATTACGGTCGACGTCCGCGGCGAAATTCTGCAGCTTAAAGAAACCTTGAACACCATGGTTGAGCAGCTCCGATCTTTCGCTGCAGAAGTGACGCGTGTAGCCCGAGAAGTGGGTACGGAAGGTAAGCTCGGTGGACAGGCCAACGTGCCCGGTGTCGCTGGAACGTGGAAAGATCTTACCGACTCTGTAAATGCTATGGCCGGCAACCTTACGGCTCAGGTCAGAAACATTGCCGAGGTAACGACCGCTGTGGCCCGCGGTGACTTATCGCGTAAGATCACCGTCGATGTGAAGGGCGAAATTCTTGAGTTGAAAGATACGATCAACACCATGGTGGACCAGCTCAATGCGTTTGCTGCCGAAGTAACGCGCGTGGCCCGCGAAGTTGGAACCGACGGAAAGCTGGGTGGCCAGGCAGAAGTTCCTGGCGTGGCAGGAACGTGGAAGGATCTTACCGACAACGTTAACGTGATGGCTGCGAACCTTACCGAACAAGTTCGCGGCATTGTGAAGGTCGTCACCGCTGTGGCGAACGGAGCTCTGACTCAAAAGCTCACTGTGAACGCGAAGGGTGAAGTCGCAGCGTTGGCCGAAACTATCAATAACATGACAGACACGCTGGCTACATTCGCTGACCAGGTGACTACGGTTGCCCGCGAAGTGGGTGTGGAAGGCAGGCTTGGTGGTCAGGCAAACGTGCCCGGTGCCGCAGGAACGTGGAAAGATCTCACTGGCAACGTTAACCTGCTAGCAGACAATCTTACGAACCAGGTGCGCGCCATTGCCGAGGTCGCGACAGCCGTCACTAAGGGCGACCTTACCCGCTCCATCCAAGTAGAAGCCCGTGGCGAAGTGGCCGAGCTCAAAGACAACATCAACACAATGATTGACAACCTGCGCCTGACCACTGACCGAAACACAGAACAGGATTGGCTCAAAACCAACTTGGCGCGATTTACCGGCATGTTGCAGGGGCAGCGTGATCTAGCTACCGTCGGTCGTATGTTGCTTTCAGAGCTCGCGCCGCTAGTCAACGCCCAGCAAGGTGTCATCTACCAGATGGGAAGTGATGCGGCGCAGTATGACGGCACGTTGGTGCTGCTTTCCACTTTCGCAAATACGCCTGAAGGTAACCTTCGCGAAGTTAGAATTGGTGAAGGTCTTGTGGGCCAGTGCGCTGCTGAAAAGCGCCGTATGCTGATTACTGAACTGCCGAAAAAGACTACGCCCATTCGCTCTGGACTTTTTACGGCAGTGCCGAAGAACGTCATTGTGCTTCCCGTGCTCTTTGAAGATCGCGTCAAGGCTGTCATTGAGTTGGCAAGCCTCAGCGCCTTTACCGCCTCTCACCTCGCATTTCTCGAGCAGCTGACATCTTCGATTGGCATCGTGCTCAATTCGATCGAGGCGACGATGCAGACTGAGGGCTTGCTGAAGCAGTCGCAGCAGCTGGCTACAGAGCTTCAAACTCAGCAGAAGGAACTGCAGCAGACCAACGAGCAGCTTGCACAAAAGGCACAGCAACTCGCCGAACAAAACTACGAAGTGGAACGCAAGAACCAGGAAATTGAGCAGGCGCGCCGCGCTCTGGAAGAGAAGGCCCGCGAACTTGCACTTACTTCGAAATACAAGTCAGAGTTCCTGGCTAACATGTCCCACGAGTTACGGACTCCGCTTAACAGCATTCTTGTTCTAGGCCAGCAACTTGCTGAAAATCCCGACGGCAGCCTTACGGCCAAGCAGGTTGAGTTTGCGCGCACGATTCACGGAGCGGGTACTGATCTGCTCAACCTAATCAGCGATATTCTTGATCTTTCAAAGATTGAGTCTGGCACTGTCTCGGTTGAAGCCGAGGAAATATTCTTTGGGGCTTTGCTCGAAACTGTGTCGCGTCCATTCCGTCACGAGGCTGAAAATCGCAAGCTCTACTTTGAGGTCATGAATGATCCGCGTATGGGTCGTAGTCTTGTTACCGACTCGAAACGACTGCAGCAAGTTCTCAAGAATCTGCTTTCGAATGCCTTCAAGTTCACTGAACAAGGAACAGTTAAACTCAGCGTTTCCGCGGCAACGAGCGGTTGGAGTACCGACCATCCTATTCTTTCTGGCGCTGGATCTGTCATCGCATTCCAAGTATCGGATACCGGCATAGGTATTCCGCCAGAAAAGCAGCGCATCATCTTTGAGGCATTCCAGCAGGCAGACGCAGGTACGAGCCGCAAGTACGGCGGAACCGGTCTGGGTCTTGCCATCAGTCGCGAGCTAGCCAGCTTGCTTGGTGGTGAAATTCAATTACGTAGCGTCCCGGGGCAGGGAAGCGTATTTACTCTTTACCTGCCACAGACCTACGTTGGGCCGGCCGCACCGAGCGTGGTCAAGACTGAAAATCGTGGTTCTGCTCCGGCCATGCCTGTGTTCCTGGCGCAGGTGGCCGCCGCTGAACAAGAAGCCCGCATCGAGGATGACCGCAAGACCTTAATTGAAGGCGACTCGGTGTTGCTCATCGTTGAAGACGATCCTCACTACGCTCGGGTCCTTTGCGATCTTTCACGTGACAAAGGCTTCAAAGTGTTAAGCGCGATGACAGGCGCAGAGGC
>ODAK010007910.1_pt1 | contig 10670 bp, 9 predicted proteins | sample 1539591 | NCBI WGS metagenome assembly ODAK01 (sample SAMEA3539303, study PRJEB22396) | soil metagenome | biome: tundra; feature: field; material: soil | place: USA | collected 2010-05 | depth 0.15 m | reverse complement strand
ACCAAGACTTAGCCGGTCCGCAAGAACTCGGGAGGAATACTGTACGGATCGTGCGCGAGGAGGGCCTGCACTCCGGTGCCCCTAGTCGCCCTGATGAGATCGACCTAACCGTCACGTCGCTCTGGGAGTTAGAGAATCAGTTGGTATTCGCATGACAAGTCTCCAATCCGTCTACTCGGACATTCACGCCCTCGGCAGTTCGGTGCCGATCCGCGCCGCCTACGAAGTGTCAAAGCGCAGCGGTCTCCACTCCGTGCTGTTTGGAACGAACCGGGCGGTTCGGAAGATGCGGTCAACTACCCTGCAGATCGGCAACCTCGCGCCGAACACGACCGAGGCGCGAGATCGTGCTCTTGAGGATGCGAAGTTGGTTCTCGCCGACGGACTGCGCGTCTTTGGACGCCGTGTCAACAATGGCATCAGCGCACAGTGGTCTCATGACCCCGATGGTGACAAGGACTGGCCAGCGTCCACGCCCTGGTGGAAGATCGATATTCGAACTGAACAGCGCCTCGGTGATGTGAAGTACGTCTGGGAAGCCGCCCGGCATCGCGATCTGGTCATTCTTGCTCGAGCGACCCGGCTCGAACCTAACGGTCCATGGGCTGCAGCCCTCGACAGTTTGCTGCTCAGTTGGTGCGAGCAGAACCGACCGGAACGCAGTGTCAACTGGTATTCCAGTCTCGAGTTGTCGTTGCGTGCGATCGCATGGGGTCAGGTGCTCGCTCTCGCAGGCGATCGACTGAGCTCGACGACTCGGGCGCTGATGGACGAGCAACTGATAGCCAGCGCCCACCACCTCATGATCGAGCTGCCGTACACATTCAGTAGCATGAAGAACAATCACATGCTCGGCGACGCGCTTGGGCTGATCGTGCTGGCACGAATGTTCCCGCAACACCGCCGGGCTCAGCGCTGGGCCCGATTCGGTGAGCGCTTTTTCGCTGCACAGCTCAGTCGCCATATGCACCCCGACGGGTCAATGATCGAGGATTCGCTCTCCTACCATCGCTTCGTCCTCGAGATGCTGATCGTCCGAACGCTGATCGGCGACGCGCCAGATGAGGTGCCGATGGCCCTGCGCGGCGCGAGTCACCACCTCACCGCGATCGGTGTCTTCGACGGGGAGGTGCCACAGTACGGCGACTGGGACGAGGGGCGCGTGCTCGCGTCGTCAGGAAACCCGCTTGACGTGGCAGGGTCCGCGATGCTTGGGCTTGCCCTTGCGGGAGAGGCTGTGCCAGAGGAATTGATCGACAAGTGCGATGAGTTGGCGTGGTACGCCCCGCCATCCGCTGTGAAGCGCCACGAAAGCGCGGCACCCTTCGTCCCGCATGCGGTGGCCGTATCGGGCGGCATCGCCTATGCGCAGCGAGGCCCCTGGCGCGTCTGGTTCAAGGTGGGAGCAGGGAAGTCACATGGGCACGCCGATCTGACGTCGGTCTGGGTCGAGCACGCAGGCAGGTGGCTCATCGCCGATCCGGGCACGGGCACCTATAACGGTCCGCTGAGTGTGCGCAGCGCCTTCCGCACGTCTGGCGCACATCCAGTGCTGCGTGTCGACGGTCACGACCAACTCGGCCCTCATCGTGCGTTCCGGTGGGTGCACTCGGCACGGGGGTACCTCGCGCCTCCGGTCGAGGTAGGAGACGCAACTGTCCTCTTCGGCTGGCACGACGCCTATGAACGACTCGAACCTGGGGTCCGGGTCGGACGCGCCGTGCTTCTCACTGACTCCTACGTAGCGGTGGTCGAGTTTGTGCCTGACCCCGACAAGCGCCAGCTTCAGCTGACGATCCCTCTCGGCGGGGGGGTCAAGGTCCGTAATGCTCAGCTCATCGCCGGCGACGTCGCGGTGGGACTGTTCGGGTGCAACGAGGCCCAGCCGGTGGAGGGTGTCTCGGAGCCGTTCCGCGGTTGGACCAGTGCTACGTACGGCTCCTGGGAGCCGGCGACATGGTTGGTCTGCTCACCGGCAGACGTTTGGGGTCTGGGAGTACAACCAACCGTGCGTCTGCGTGACAGCAACGGCACCGCGGTTGACTCGCTTCAGCTTCGAGTTCGATGGACGCCAACCGCGGCCGAACTTGAGGTCTTCAACGCGCGGGACGGCAAGTTGACGGTGACGCGCGCATGACGGCCGAAAAGCGGGTAATCGTCTTCAATCACTTCGCCGTGCCTCGCGACCAGCCAGGTGGGACGAGACATGTCGAGCTCTTCAGCCGTCTAACGGGCTGGAACTACACGATCATTGCAAGCCACCGCAATCTGAGCACGGGTGAGACTCAAACACGTTATCCGGGCTTCGTGCTCGTGCCGGTGACGCGTTACCGCAGCAACGGCGTGTCGCGGATCCTGAATTGGATGAGTTACGCAATCACGGCCACGTTCGCGGGCCTAACCGCGCCACGGCCGGACGTCGTGTACGCATCGTCGCCGCATTTGCTCGCGGCGCTCGCCGGTTGGCTCGTGGCGAAGGCGCGCCGGGCGCGGTTCGTTCTCGAGATCCGAGACTTGTGGCCGCAGATCCTGGTCGACATGGGCCATCTACAGGAATCGTCGCTGCTCTATCGACTGCTCCATGAACTGGAGAAGTTTCTGTACCGCCAAGCCGAGCAAATCGTGGTCATGGCGCCAGGCTCGAAGACGGCACTTGAGCAGATGGGGGTCCCGCCAAGCAAGATCACGTATATCCCGAACGGCGCCGATCCGGAAGATTTCGTTCCAAGTGCCGATCGAGAGACGTTGCGTGTCAAGTACGAATTCGCCAAGTTCACCGCTGTGTACGCCGGTGCGCATGGGCCAGCGAACGGGCTCGATCTGCTCCTTGACGCAGCAGACAAGATGCGCGGTCTGCCGATCGACATCGTTCTCGTCGGCGACGGCGTCCTAAAGACGCAACTAACCGAGAACGCTCGGGCCCGTGATCTGCGAAACGTCAGGTTCCTCGCCCCGATACCCAAGTCTGAGATCCCGGATCTGTTGGCGGCAGCAGATGTGGGCTTGCATGTACTTGCGAACGTCGACCTGTTCCGCACTTCGGTCAGCCCAAACAAAGTCTTCGACTACATGGCCGCGGGACTGTTCGTGGTCACGAACTGCCCGGGCGCGGTGACCGTGCTAGTCGAGACTGCAAGCGCCGGTGTCGGAGTCGAACCAACAGACCTCGTCTCTGGCCTAATGGTTGCATACAAGACCGATGCCGCAGAACTCGTCGCAGCCGGCGGCCGTGGCCGCACCTGGATAGGCCGCGAACAATCACGCACCGCAATGGCCAAGCTGCTCCAAGTAACTCTCACCGCTCGAACAAACCACGGCAACAACACAGGTCCGCACTAACTGAGCAAGACCCAAACTGTACTAGCGAATACCCGCGCTTCAGCGTACACCGGCTAGATCGAAAGGTCAGTATTACGAAATGACTAAACTCTCCGCTCCTCCGAAGGTTCGGTTCATGGCGCACCGGCTAGGAGTCAACATGCTTAGTCGGGTTAACCCCGGCGATATTACGATTCGCCACCAATGGACCGGGCACCCTGTGCGACTTCACTCATTCAAACACAAGGGCTATTGGTACCACGGAGCCAACCGCGAACGCGATACCATGATCGCGTTCGCTCAACTGATCAAGCCGGGTGACGTCGTGATCGAGGTCGGCGCGCACATTGGCTACATCGCCATGTGGCTGGCAAGACTGGTCGGCCCGACGGGCCAACTCATCGCTTGCGAGCCAGGCAGCAACAATCTACCCTATCTTCGTAAGAATCTCAGCCCGTTCGATCAAACAAGTATTCGCGAAGTTGCCTTGGCTGAGAACAGCGGTGAACTCCCTTTCATGGAGGAAGACTTCACCGGACAGAACAACTCCTTGCTCACCGATGGCGAGCAACTCAAGGGGAATCTGGAGCACGTCCGAATGCACACGCAGACGCATATCCGAACCGTGCAGGCGCTAACCCTCGACGACATCGTCCACGATTTGCCGCTTGCACCCTCATTGGTCAAGATCGACGTGGAGGGTGGCGAACTGGGCGTTATTTTGGGGGCAGCCAAAACGCTTGCGTCCGATCGGCCTGCCATCGTCATCGAGGTGGCATTCAACCACGACGATGTCGAGAAGGTTCTGCTCGATGCAGGGTATGTCGTGCTCGACTCGTCTCTCCAACCAATTGGCCACATGCGTGATCGGGCTTTGTACAACTATGTCTGTCTGCACCGCGACAAACACGCTGACCTGCTGACTAACCTCGGAGTCGGCGCCCCGTGACCCACTCAAGTGGACATAGAGCCAGCCATGCCACTCGGATATCAAAGAGTCGCTTGCCTTGTGGCGAAACGGAGTTTCTTGGGACGTCAGATGACAGGGACTAACTGGCCGGTGTCCAGCGCCGGCCTGCGAGGACACCTTGCCGCGATTCTGCGTCAGGCGGCCGAGGTGTCGGGCGGCGGCTCTGTCATAGTTATCGACTGCATACAAGACGGATGTCGCAGAACTCGTAGCAGCCGGCGGCCGTGGCCGCACCTGGATCGGCCGCGAACAATAACGCGCCGCAATGGCAAAACGGCTACGGGAAGTACTTACCGCGCGAACGACCGCAGGAGCCGCACACATCGGCGCTGGAGAGCAGGAGGCTGCTCGATGATCCACGAAAGTGTGTGGGCACCCCACTGCCGAGCACGTCAAGGCCCGCGGGCTAGATTGTCATCGCCTGGCGAAGTCCATGAACAGATAACGAATACGACCAACGTTTGCACTGAGGCGCACACGTTGGCACCCAGCCCTGAGGAGCGTCTGTGAAGCAGGTCGTGCAGTCGGTGTTGAATGGCGATTTGCGGGTTGATGCAGGGCTCGGTCAGCCCCGAGCATGTGCAGGCCTACTTCCACGAGTGGGTGTTCCGGTTCAACCGGCGGCACTCGCGCAGCCGCGGGCTGCTGTTCCACACGCTGCTGCGACAGGCAGTCGACGGCCAGCCGGTGACCTACCGCTCGTTGCGCAAGGCCGGACGGACCCGGCCAGCGCGGGCTTCCCGTTACATGACGAGCTCCGCTCCGTGAGTGCAGAACTGATGTAGATGCTTCGTGGGCGCCATCAACTGCCCCGTGACCCGTATGTGGGTCCCACGTAACTGTGACGTGGACCACTTTATACGCCTCCAGCAATCAGAACATATGAGAGGATTCAATGCGTGACACGGAAGTGGTACACCCAGGCGTCCAGCACAGTGGCAACCTCGCGAGCGCTTTGGACCAAGCAGACCGTCTGCTTTCTTTGACTACCCGGCTTCAACTTGGGAGAGATCCTAAGACACCTTGGTCATGGATACTCCGTAGCGAAAGGGGTCGTTCGCTGTTCTCTCGGCGTATGGCCGAGAACATGAATGACAACAGGATTACACGCTTGGATACTTGGTCAGAGCCCTTGGAACGCCTGGCGCATGGTCGAATATCCCATAGTGGGAGCCAGCGCTTGTCTTATATTGCGTCAACCCACTTTCAGCGTCGAGCGGCCCGACAAATTCACTCTGACGCGCGCGTCGTGATTGGAACCGACTGCGGATCGTCCATGCTGTTTGAGCAGATTCGTAAGCATCACCCGGAAGTGTTGCGTGTTCTTGACGCTTCCCATCCACCACCATTTGCCGTGCAGAGGTTACTTGCAGAGGATGCCGCGACGCTGGGCCTGGATGCTCGGGCCTACGACGACTATCGAACACCGGACCTTCGGTCTGACGCGGCAGCCATGCGTGAAATGGAACTTGCTGATCGTGTCCTCGTAGCTTCACGGTTTTCAGCACTGCTTTATGAAGCCGCGGGCGTCCCGAGGACCAAGTTACGTGTAGTTCCGTACGGAGCGCCCGCGGTGCCGGAGTCACTAACCGCTACTCGAAGACGAGACTGCCTTCAAGTCGTATTCGTCGGCGCAGTCAGCGAACGGAAAGGCATTAGCATACTACTCGAGACTATGGCGGAGTTAGAACGGCGTCGAGTTCCAGTCCGACTTGATATTGTTGGTAAGATCAGCGCGGAGTATCAATTCCCCGCCTTCCTTCCTGCGAATGTTGAGTTGCACAATTCTGTACCAAAGGCCGAATTGGTGCGACTCATGAGCCGAGCACATATATTAGTGCTCCCGAGTATGTGCGAAGGGTTCGGACGAGTACTTCTTGAGGCCCTGAGTCTTGGGACTGGTCTGGTCTCGACCACAACATCTGGCGCGCCGGATCTGCTGTCCAGGTCGCCGGACGCCCCAATTTGGATCCTTCCGACGGAAACCCGTGCAGAGCGGCTTCCCGACTTACTCGAGAAACTCGCTGAGAAAGCTCTGGCGAGTGAAATCGACCCCGAGCGCGCTAGAGCCGCTGCGCGTGAGTGGTCGATTGATAGATACATCCGTGCTCTAGATGCCGCCACGTCATGCTAGTAACGTGGCCAATCGGCCTTACTTGTAACATCAACGATGATTTCACCTTGTGGCGGCCACGATACCCGCGCCAACTGCCGTTGCACCGGGGCTCCAGACTCCTTGCAATGCAGTCGTCACAAGGACTGTGCCGTTCTCTGAGGGGTCGCTCTTGATGATTAACCACCCGTCGAATCGCGATGAGCGTGTTCGGGATCTGTTCGATGCCAAGGCGGCATCGTGGTCAGCTAAGTATGCGCTAGGCGGTGACCTGACTGGTCGACTTGAACGCTTCGTCAGCGCATTGGACCTCCACATCAAACCGCCAGCTCGGGTTCTTGACTTAGGATGCGGCACGGGAGACCTCGCCCTTGTGCTCGCCTCTAAGGGAATGACGGTTACGGCAATCGATATATCGACGGAGATGCTGACGCGCGCATCCGCGCAGGACAATGACGCAGCCGTAGAGTGGGTCCATCTACAAACGCACTGGAAGACCCTTCCATTCGATAGCGGTCGCTTCGATGCGGTGGTTGCGTCCTCTGTATTAGAATATGTCGACGACATTCATCTTGTGCTGCGCGAGATAGCTAGAGTCGTTGCCGATGGTGGATTCGTGTATTGCACGGTTCCAGATCCCCAACACCTAAGGCGTCGAATTGAATCGCTGGTCGCTCCGATGGCCCGGTCAAGCATTGGAGAGCGTCTCAGCGGCAGTTCAGGGCGGAGCGCCAACTATCTCGCCTATTTGCGGATCTCCCGTCAGCGACACACCGTCAGTTGGTGGAACAACATTGCGCGCAGCGTTCGCCTGAACCCACTGAAGAAGCAAGAGTCGAAAGGCGTACGACATCCCTTGCGTCTGCTCATCTATCAACGTTCAAGTGGCTTGTAGCTCCCGCGATTTCCGAAGAACCGTCGTTGGGAAAGATCGGCTGGCTCTTCGAGCAGCACTAATCAGAAGACGGAGTGGGTTCGCTTTGTTGCCCATAGGAAGGACTACGAGCCAGCCATACATGGGGCCGATTGTCACAGGGCGGCGGCGATCCACGCCTCAAAGCGATCGATCTGACATGACCTGCAGGCACTCACATCCGCGCCCAGCCTTTCCACGGATCCCCCGTTCAACCCCTGGAGCCCTCATGCATAAGCCAGAGAATCCCCGACTGCCGCGCACGCGCGGCCTCGGCACCCTCAAACGCAGTCGGAGAGAACAAGATGGGCTCTGCCATGTATCATTGACTCCGTGCCCCCCGTCGATCTAAATATCGCGGTCCTAGTCGACCTTGTGGTATTTGGAGTCTGCTCTTTTGTTTTGATCTCTACTCAAACCCTCCGACATAGTCACCCAGCGGTCATTTATCTAGCGTTTCACGCTCTTGTGATTAGTTTCAGAGCGCACGCAGTGAACGGCGGGGCTAAGACGTTTCTATCGGGCATCCCTGGTCTCGATGCCGTAAGCCCCGGTGAGATCGGACGAGCCGTATTGATCGCAGATATAGCGCTCATTGCTGCGACGGTGGGGTGGGTCACCGCTGGTAGGGGTAACACGAACAGGATTTTAACAACACAACCGCCCGACGAGCAACCTCCCGTTTTCACATACAGACCACTACAGTTTAAGTACATCTTAACCGTGGCCGCCGTAGCGATGCCCATCGGTCTCTTCACGCTGGCGAAGTATGGGAGCCTTCCGGGGTCGCCGGTAACGAGCATTTCAACCTCGTCATACTCAACCCTAGCAGTGACTTGGCCAGGTCTTGTCCTCCTGGCATTCATTTACTTCCACGGCTTTCGACCAGCTCTGGTAATTCCTCTGGTGGGCTATCTTGCGTTTACTGCGATTCAAGGATTCGACCGTTTCCGTCTTGTCATCCCGGTCATTCTGCTCTGTCAGATCTATCTCGACCGTCGCGGGAGACGTTGGCCAGGAAAGGCAATGCTGGCGCTCCTCGCCATCATGGTCCTTGTGTTCTTCCCGCTCAAGGAGATCGGTCTTGGCGTTATCCAAGGTCAGAACGTTGCCACGATCGCAGCTAACGCTGAAACGAGCATAACAGATGCACTGGGAGGGCGGAACGCCGATCAGGCCGTGCTAGACGAACTGGCTGTGACAGTCTCCGGTGCACAGGAGACCGGGGCTACATTGTGGGGCCGTCCATATCTCAATGTCCTGGTGTTGCCTGTTCCGAAGCAGTGGTGGCCGGGAAAGCCGGGTCTAGCTGACTACTTGAACACTATCTCACAACCCAGACGACCTTTGGCACAAATAGGCGGTGTTACGACGCTGCCTGGCGATCTTTACTTGAACTTTCGGATTCCCGGCTTGGTTCTTTGCATGTTTCTATTGGCGAGACTTAGCGGTCGACTATGTTACGCAGCCTACCGTTACCCCTATCTCTCGCTCAACCGCTTCTGCTATCTTTTATTGGCGGCCAACTTCATTCAGATCTTTCGCGACGGACTAATCTCGGTGCCGGTTTTTCTCCTTGTAAACATGATGCCACTCATGGCGATCGCCCTTCTGCATTTGCTCGGTCCACCTGCCCGCGTCGTCGACGGAGATGCCGCAACCCTTAAGCCGCGAGGGTCCACCCGTTCCTCGCGATAAGTAAACGAAAGCCTGAATATGCGGATAACTTATGTAGCGGACTATCGAAGCCCAATAGCGCGTCAATGGATTGATTGGATGAGTGAGCGGCACACGCTTCAAGTGATATCCAGTTATCGTCTTCCCTATGACTACTCTCCGCAGGGATTGCCGATTGAATTTGAGCCGCTCGGACCTGCGGCGGTCGCTCAATCTCTCGTCATTACTTTGCGACGGTTTCAGCGGCGCCATTCCGGCATCACCTATCGTTCCTCCGCAAGACCGCGCGACCTCGGTTCATTGGGCAGCGCAAACCGCAGAGTTTCAAGACTCGCAAATTTGGTCGGCCCTCTTGAGATTCTGACACACACTCGGCAGCTAAGTAACACGATCGATTCGTTTGAACCTGATTTGGTACACGCGATGCGCATACCCTATGAAGCGATCGCGGCAGTGCGAAGCGTTCGCGGTCGACCCTTTGTATCATCGATATGGGGAAATGACCTTACGCTACACGGTGAGGGCAGTAAAATGTTAGGCGCCCTGACTCGGGGTGTCCTAAAACGCACAGATGCACTCCATACCGACTGTTACCGAGACCATCGCCTGGCGAGCAAGTGGGGGTGGGACGACACAAAGCCGTCTTTGGTTATTCCAGGCTCTGGGGGCATCGACTCTAGAAAGTTCTTCCCTGGATCGAGCCCGCTGCGAATCCAACTCGGCATTCCTGACGATGCACCGGTAGTCCTAAACGCTCGGGGAGTCCGAGGTTATTCGTACACCTCACCGTTCCTGGACGCTATAGAGTCTCTACTAAAGATGCGCAACGAGATACATGTAGTTTGCACGGGCATGACCCGTTACGCATGGATTCGTGAGAGGGTCAAGGGAATGTCGTTTTTTGATCGCGTGCACCTGCTTCCGGATATGTCTCATGCGGAAATGCCCGACGTCTACCGTCTAGCAGACGTGACAGTCTCGTTAACCTCACACGATGGAACACCAAACAGCTTGCTTGAAGCACTGGCTTCAGGTTGCCTGCCGGTCGTCTCGCCCCTCGAATCTGTCCTTGAATGGGTCGAGCACGAGGTCAATGGACTGGTAGTTGATCCAACTGACACAAAAGCTATCGTTGCTACATTAATTCGTGCAGTTGATGACGATCAACTGCGCAAGAGTGCTAGACACGCCAACATCACGTTAGTTCGCGAACGAGCGGACCTTGAAACTTGTATGGAACGGGCAATCCCATTTTATCAAAGCATCTTAGCGTAGCAATGTCCTCGGAATGAAGCATTTTGAGACCTCCAGGGCTCCGGACATGGTGTGCGCCAAGCCGGCAGCCTTGACCGTTTGACCTGGCTGTTTATAGCTACGGGAACGCTGCTTCTCGCCTTGGGTGCGCCACAATTGATGTGATGGTGAAGTCCAATACTGAGACGGCGGACGACGGCGATCATGACGGTTCAACTGCCACCGGACGGGCCATAACCGCTGCTCAGAACTGTGTGAGCACCTGACCGACAACCAAACCCGCTACCCCCGCATCGCCCCCGCGAGGTCAAAACTCGCCCTGACCGCTCACGAATTATGACGCCGTGTCTGGAGTCCTGGTGTCTGGCTCGCCGAGCACGGCAGCCAACCCGACCAGCCGCTCTTCACCACCGGCCGCGGCCAGG
>ODAK010007908.1_pt1 | contig 10672 bp, 6 predicted proteins | sample 1539591 | NCBI WGS metagenome assembly ODAK01 (sample SAMEA3539303, study PRJEB22396) | soil metagenome | biome: tundra; feature: field; material: soil | place: USA | collected 2010-05 | depth 0.15 m | reverse complement strand
ATAGGCATTCGAGTGTATCAGATTATCGGGCTGGGGATTTGTGAACTCTTTTCTCAGTGAACTCTTGTCTCATGTGACGGCCCATTTCGAGAGCGCTGCGGCGCTCTTCCGCGCCGTCTGCGAGTAGGACATCGAGGCATCGTGGCGAAGCATCGCACTGCGCCGTATCGAACAGAGGGCTAAGAAGCGACGTGCCACGGCCATATGGCCTGGGAGGGTTCATCGAGTAGAGCCCTATAGAGTGATATTAGGGACATTCTCACCCGTATCCCTAAACCGGCGCACGGATAGGGCCTCGTCTTCAGGCTTCGATAAGCGCACTCTTTAGCCTGAGCCGGATACATCTCGTGAAACGCCGCTCCCGGAAGCTGTCACAGATTTCGGCGAATTGGACGTAGCGTGAAACGGTCCAATTGCGTCCACCCAAAGGGTCTTGACATGCACCTGCCCCTCGGGTTTGCGTGGCATCACCGCGTGACGCAAACTACAAGCTTGACATGAAGTACTTTGTAGAATAAAGTATTTTCATGAGCACCGCCGATCAGCCGTGGTCGCTGCCTCCGCGGCGCCGATGGTGTCCGCTTGAGATGAGCCGGCCGCCTCTACTCGACCCCGCCATCCCCCCGGGACCGGTACAGCCGCGTTATGCGCTCCTGATCAATCCCTTCTACCCAAAAGATCCCAACGCGAGCTTCGGAAAGCACGTCCTCACGCCGTCACTCGCTTTGACCAGTTTCGCGGCGACGACACCCCAACACTGGCAGGTCCGGTATTGGGACGAGAACCTGCTGGACGGGCGGCCGCCCTTTGCGCCGATGCCCGAGGTGGTAGGGATTACCGTACACCTGACCTTCGTAAAGCGGGCGTTCGAGTTGGCGCGATGGTACCGCAGCCGCGGAAGCAAAGTCGTGCTGGGCGGACTGCACGTCCTCTCGTGTCCAGAAGAGTGCGCGCCGCATGCGGACTCGCTGGCCATCGGCGATGGCGTGCAGCTCTGGCCGCGCATTCTGGCCGATGTGGAAGCGCGCTGCCTGCGGTCGAAATACGCGGCGGACTATGAGAGCGACTATCGCCAGGACCCAGCGCCAAGGCGATCGATTCTCCCACGCAGCAGCTTTCTCACCACCACCAGTCTGATTGCCACCCGCGGCTGCCACAACCGGTGCGGGTTTTGCTACCTGGCAACCGATGGCTTGCGTATGCCGTATCGAATGCGCCATCCCCGCCAGGTCGCCGCCGAGTTCCTGGCGGACGGGCAACCCTACGCGGTCTTCATCGACAACAACCTGGGATCCAACCGGGAGTACCTGCGCGAATTGTGTCATGCGCTGCGACCGCTGAACAAGATTTGGAGCGCCGCCGTCAGCATCGATGTCACCGACGATTCCTCCATAATCCGTGCCATGGCGCTCGCCGGATGTACCGGCGTATTCGTGGGATTCGAGTCGCTCACCGACCAGAACCTGGCCGATGCCGGGAAGAAGACACCGAAGACCGCCGACTATTCCCGCCGGGTCCTCATGCTGCACGACAACGGCATCCAGGTGAATGGTTCTTTCGTGTTGGGATTCGACCACGACCGGAAAGATGTTTTCGCCCGGACGGCTGGCTGGATCGAGGAGAACCGCCTGGAGTGCGCCACGTTTCACATCCTCACCCCCTATCCGGCGACGCCGCTGTTCCGGCAGATGGAAACGGAGGGGCGCTTGTTGCACCGCGATTGGGCCCTGTATGACACGGCGCACGCCGTGTTCCGTCCCAAACACATGTCACCCGAGGAGCTGGAGCAAGGTTATGCCTGGATGTATCGGCGCCTCTTCTCCAACGCCTCGATCTGGCGGCGCCGGCCGGCGGATTGGCGCTCCGTGGCGCCGTACCTGGCCATGTCGTACCTGTACAAGCGATCCAACCGGTTCTGGCGGCTGCTTATCCAACACCACCTGGTTCATGCCGCGTGGCGGCCGCTGGTCGAACTGACACGACTCCGTCACGTACGCTTCCGGGCTAAATTAGCCGCCAGCGAAACCACGGTCGGGGGGGTCAACGTGGTACCTGCCGGCGTCTAGCCGCAATACTATTCACTTAGGTGGGACAGACCATCGCCTTTCGTGGTCTGTCATCCCTCACAAAAGGGGCGGCTGGTTGACAGACGACTAAAGACGATCGTCTGTCCCACCTAGCCGCCTTGCCTCTATTATTTCTTGGCTGTCTTGACGAGCCTCTTGCAGGACTGCACACGCCCTTGGACACCTACAATATCGGCGGCTTCCGGGGCTTCCTTCAGATACCATTCGAACAGATCGAGCGCCGCGGCATAACTGCGCTTCTGATACAACACCTCGCCCATCAACCGGCGCAAGCCCGGATAGGCGCCCCTCGGGTCGGCACCGATGCCTTCCCGGGCGGCCTTCTCAGCATCGTCATAACGATTCAGATCGCAGTACGCGCCGCCCTCGATCTGGTACATGCCCGGATAGGCGCCCGGGGCCAGCCCGTTCACCATCGCGGCCCAGCGCGCGGCTTCCGTCGGATTCTGGTCTTCGGCAGCCATGTCCGCCAGTTGTACGAGCGGTTTGGCATAGGCCGGGTCCACCGTAACGGCCTGTTGATAGGCCGCGCGCGCCGCATCTCTCTGTCCCACGCGTTCCAGAACGACACCCTTGAGCTCGAGCGCGGATGCATACTTCGGATATGTGGCAATCGCTTTGTCCAATAAGGCCAGCGCTTCGCTGTACTTTCCCGCGTTGATTGCGTCAAACGCGCGAACGTAGTTGGATCGGGCCTTGCCGGGCGCGTTCCGCCCGGTCACGCTGAACCCGGCAATGGCATGTGGGCCGGCTGGATGCAGAATGAGGTCTCCGAGATGTAGGTCGCTGAGACTCCGCGGCCGATCGAGGGTGACAACAACATCCTCAAAGCCCTGCATTCGGATCCGCACACGGCATCCATCGACGTTCAGGGAGGCAGGGAGGAGATTCCCCCGCGTGGCTTGCTGAATACCGATCGCGAGTGAGAATCCGCCCTTGGAGTCGGTCAACGTTCCCGGCGAGGTGCCATGGCATTCAAACGTGGCCAAAACCGGTTCAGGAGGAGGCTGGCGATCTTCCAGGAGCACCCTGCCGGAGACTGCCAATGCCACATCGAAGTTCAAGCTATCTAGCTGCACTGGACTGGTAATGCTGGTGGGTGGCGGCGGGACGGTCGTCGGCGGCGGAGGCGCTGGGGCCTTTTGGGCGGTGACGGCTGCGGCTCCGGTGAGAAATAAGAGCAAAGCGCGCATGCCTAAGTGTTTCGCTGAGGACTTGGCAGAGTCAAGCCCCGGCACCAGGGCGATCCCAATTCCGGACAAGGGCAAAGCGAAAGCGCACACCGCGGGCACCGCGTTTCCGCGTAAGTACCACGGAACCTGCCTGGCACCTCCCCTGGCTGCGCGGCCCCCGAAATGCAATTCGAACAGGATTATGTTCAGCGATCTTCGATACGCCTTTCGGACGTTGCGCCATCACCGGTCATTCGCCCTGGTCGCGATTCTCTCCATCGCTCTCGGCATCGGAGCCAATGCGTTTATCTTCAGTCTTGCCGATGCGCTGGTGTTGCGGCCGATGCCGGTGCCGCATGCGTCCCAGGTGATGAACCTCCGCTCGCAGCTTCGCGGGCAGGGGCCGTCGGCAATGTCCTATCCGGACTTCATCGAGTTCCAGGCCAAATCCCGGGGCTTCGAAGGGTTGGCCGCGATGGGCCTCAGCCTGTTCGGCTTCTCGCCGGACAAGCAGGTGCAGCCCGAAATGAAGGCGGGTCTGGTGGTGAGCGGCAGCTTCTTTAAAGTCCTGCGGGTCACACCCCACCTGGGCCGCGGATTCAGGCCGGACGAAGACGCGATTCCCGGGAGGGACGCGGTGGCCGTGATCAGCCACGATCTCTGGCGAAGTGAGTTCAGTTCCTCCGCCGATGTCATTGGGCGTTCCATTTTTCTGAATGGAATCGAGTTCCGGGTCATCGGCGTGGCGCCGGAAAGCTTCACCGGCGTCGATCAGTTCTTCCGCCCGGCGGTCTATATTCCATTGATGATGACGACGCGCCTCGCCGGAACTTCCGTGTACAATTGGCTGGCGAACCGGGGTGACAGGCGGCTCCTGGTAAAAGGGCGGCTCAAAGATGGCGTGAGCGCCGACACCGCCGGCGCCGAAGCGCGTGTGATCGCCCGCGCGTTAGAGCAGGCCTATCCGGCCACCAATCGCGACTGGTCGGCGGCTGTCCGGACGGAACTGCAGGCCAACACGGATAGGTCGCCCTTCGACACGATGCTGGTCGCGCTGCTCTTGGGGCTGGCGGCTGTGGTGTTTGTGATCGCCTGTGCCAACGTCGGCAACCTGATGCTGGGCCGTGCCTTGGCGCGGTCCGGTGAGATCGCCATCCGCATGGCGGTGGGCGCCAGCCGTTGGCGGCTGGTGCGGCAACTGCTCACCGAAAGTCTGCTGCTCTCGGTACTCGGAGGAGCCGCCGGCTTGCTCCTGGCGCGGCTCTGCGGGGAAGCACTTCTGCCGTTCCACATACCGAGCGAGATCCCCCTCGAAATCACCGCCAGCCTGGACTTACGGGTGGTGCTATATGCCTTGGGCGCGGTGGCGATCAGCGCGGTTCTGTGCGGACTGCTGCCGGCCCTGCGCGCCACCCGATCGGATATTGAGCCGGCGTTGAGAGCGGGCGGCAGGGGACTGGAGCCGCGCCGCCGCTTCGTCGGCAGGAATTCCCTGGTGATCGCTCAGGTGGCGGGTTCGCTGTTTCTGCTGGTGTGCGCCACCCAACTGTACCGCGGGATTTCATACGTGATGGCCGCGCCCGCCGGTTTCCGTTCGGACCACCTGCTGATGGCGGCCTTCAACCCCACCCTGGCTCGCTACAACGAGGCCCAGACACAGGTTTTCTACAGGCGCCTTACCGAAAAGGCCGGGCAGTTGCCCGGCGCCGAGTCGGCGTCCCTGGCGGAACTGGTTCCGCTGTCGAACCATACGGCCGATCGACTGGTGACGCCCGAGGGCTACCAATTCCCGGCGGGCCGAGACTCGGAAAGCGTCCTCACAAATACGGTAAGCGAAGATTACTTTTCGACCCTGGCGATCCCTATTCTCCGGGGCCGCGGATTTCGTGCCTCCGATACCGCCGATTCGCCTCGCGTCTCGGTGGCGAACGAGCATTTTGCGAAGACCTACTACCCCGGAGGGGATCCGATCGGCAAACGATTCCGCCTGGGAGGGCCGCGTGGAGACTGGGTGGAGATCGTGGGCGTGGCGAAGCAGAGCAAATATTCGATTCTGGTGGAACCGCCGCAGTCCTTCGTGTACCTGCCTTTCTCGCAGCACTATCGGGCGGAGATGATGCTCCTGGTACAGACGTCCGGTCCATCGCAGAGCGTGGCCCCGGCCCTGCGGAGTCTGGTCCGGTCGCTCGATGCCGATCAACCGGTCTTCGCTCTGCGCACCATCGAGGAGTACGTCCACGATCGTGCCACCAGAGTCCTCTCGGTTCTCACCGGAATGGTGGGAGGCATGGGTCTGCTGGGCTTGATCCTGGCCCTGTCCGGTCTGTACGCGGTGATCGCCTGGGCGGTGGCCCGGCGCAGCCGCGAGATCGGCATCCGGATGGCAATGGGCGCCGACCACATCAGCGTGCTGCGTCTGGTGCTGAAGCAGGGGCTTCGTCTCAGCGTGGCGGGCATCGCGGCCGGCCTGGCGCTGAGCCTGCTGTTCAGCCGGGCGCTGACCGCCGGGATGGGTGTGCCGTCGTTCAGCGCGCCGACACTCGTGCTGGTCGCCCTGGTGCTGCTGGCCATGACTGCGGTGGCTGCGTACGTGCCCGCCCGCCGCGCCTCCCGGTTGGATCCGCTCACCGTGCTTAAGCAGGATTGAAGAATTATCGCCGTAGCTACTAGCCCACTACTAGCACGCATTTCCCGCACTCCGCGCAGCCGATGTGGCGCAGGCACTCGTGCCTGCCGTGTCGAGACTCGTCTCGACACCTGTTCGCGGCAGTGACATGGTGTCGAAGGCAGGCGTCGGCAGGAGTGCCTGCGTCACACTAGTGCACCACCAGCGTCACGCCGTCGTGGCTGCGCTTTCCGCCCATGAGGACGAACACCGGGACGGCGTCGCCGCGGCCTACCGCGGGATCGAGGCGGGCGTTCACCTGGAATAGGCCCGGCATGTTCATGGGGGCCACGCCGCAGTGTTCGATTGTGGCAGGCAGTTCGCCGATTTCGGCCGAGCAGGTCGCGATTGGCCGCGGTAGAATCTCGGTGGCGAAGCGGCCATCGACACCCGGCGGGTCGGTCGCGCCCTCTCCAGTGGCCCGTTGGGCCGCCCCTTGGAATGCGGACCTCACCCCGCATCTCCCGTTTCGAGGCGGTAGAATCGATGCGCCGTGCCGCCCAGCAGATGCTCGCGCGTTTCCAGGGTTTGCGGGCCGATGGCTTGGGTAAACGCGGCCAGTGCGGCCTTCCAGGTGCCCTCCGGCAGATAGTTGGGCCAGTCGCTGCCGTACATCACGCGCTCGGGACCGAACGCTCCTAGCGCCGCCTGCACCGCCGGCTGAAACTCCGCTGCCTTCCACCCGATGGGCGTGTGCGTAATCAGCCCGCTGATCTTGGCAAACAGGTTGGGATACCGCGCCACGGAGGGTGGGACGCTGGCGCGCGCCGTCCCCACGTGATCGATGCTCACGCGCAAATCCGGGAACCGCTCCACAATCGCCGGCCTGAACCCCGCGCTCACATCCAATGTGAGCCCGCGCCGCTCCAGTTCGGCGAGCCCTGGAGGCAGTTCCCCCGCAAACGCATAGCAGACTCCACGGAACTTGGGATGCTGCCGGTACTCGTCCAGAATTTCGCCCACCCGCGGATCGGCCAGATCGGCCCAGCCCACCACCGCGCGAATGAAATCGTGGCCGGCCACCAGAGAAAGCAGCCAGCGTGTCTCCTCCACGCTGGGGCGGGCGGCGACGGCCACCGACCCGGCAAACCGGTTGCGTCTGAGGATGGGACCGAGCAGCGAGGGAAGATATTCGCCGGTGAAGTGCTGGTGGGAATCGATGCGCGGAAAGGCGCCGGGAAGTTCCGTTCCGGTTGGCGGGCTCACTGGTGTCCCAACGGAACTGGGCCACGGATAAACCCAGACAAACACGGATAGCACAAAATCGTTTTATCTGTGTTCATCGGTGTTCATCTGTGGCCATTCTGCCTAGAAGATGAAGCTCAATCCGCCGCGCACGCTCCGCGGATTCTCTACCAGCAGCAACTGCTGCCCGCCGATGGTACCGAGCGAAAGGTAACCTTGCGCCAGCATATTGCGCAGATCGGCGGTGGCTTCCATGCGCCAGGGCAGCATGCTCAGGCCGGGGATCAACTGGCGCACGTAGAGGTTCAAACCGGGCATCTGGCGCACCGAAGCCGTGCTGTAGCTGTGCCCGGGCGATGCCCAGCGGTGATCGGCCGTCACCTGGTAGCTGGCGATGAAGTGGGTGCCGGTCCACGGCGCCGTGGCCGTGACCCGCGCCGTGGCGGCATTGCGGCGGCCGGCACGAATCATGGACCGCAACTCATCGGGACTGTTGCTCACGATTTCCCGATTGGCCGCCGTCAACGCCCCCATCGATCCCACCATGACCGTGGCGGCCAGGTGGTCACCCACGTTTTGGGTCACTGCCGCGGTGTAGCCGCTGCTGCGAAAATCGCCGGCGTCAAACGTGGAAGTTCCGGTGAACATGTCAGGCAGAATGTCGCTGCTCGTGTACATACCGGCTGGTGCCACCAGCGAGAGCGCCGCGTTTTTCACGCGCTCCCGATAGGCCGACACCTGGTAGCTACGCGTGCCTACCTGGCGTGTGTAGGCCAGTTCGAAATTCTCGCCACGCTGCACGCGTGCCCGGCCTCCCTTCAAACTGATCCGCGGGAACAGTCCCAGGGTGCTCAACTCGCGCTGCAAGTCCGCTTCCTGCTGCCCGTTGCCCGCCAGATCCGGACGCGCGTCGCCGGAAGTGTAGGCGAACGCTACCTCGCCGTTCTCGCCCAGCGAATACGTCACCCGCGCATAGGGGCTGGCGTAATTCAGGTGATCCAGGAAGGAGATGGAATTCAACGTGAAGCCGTACTGCACGCTAAGTTCGCTGGTGAGTGCGGTGCGGTCGTCGAAGCTGGCCGCCATGGTGCGCAGTAGCGGCAGAGCGCCCTCATTGCCCGCCAGCGCGGCGCCCAATCGACCCGGCAGGAACAACTGCCGCATGGTCACCGACACCTCCGGATTCCCGCCGCCCATATTGCGGCTGTAGCTCGTGCGGAACGCCGCCGCGGGCACGCCTGTTTGCGATCCGTAGCCTACGTTGCCGGAGACCTGCAACATATTGTTGCCGTAAAGCGACGTGGCCAGCGCGAATGCCGTCCCCATGTCGGCCTCATTGCCGATCCCGGAGGCCAGCGGCCCTTCGCCCGCCGATACCTTCAAAACTCCGCGGGTGTCGCTGAACACCGCCCCGCGGCGCGGCACCCTCGCCACCGTACTGCGAGCCACGGCGTCGCTGTTGAAGCGCAGTACCGGCCGCGTCGGCGAAGCGCTGCGCAGCACCCACTTCCACTCGTCGCTCATCAGGCTGCCGTTTTCAATCGGCGGGTAGGCAAACTGGATCGAGCTGAACAGCGTGTTCAGGTTGACGTTCAGCACGCTCGCCATGCCGGGCTGCACCTGGATGCCCTTCCTGAGTGCCGGCACAAACGTTCCCAGGGTGACTTTGATGGAGTAGAGATCGGGCGTCAGCCCGAGGAACCGGAATGCGCCGCGGTCGTCGGTAAGCGCCCGCTCGAACATGCGCTCCTGGCGGTTCAGCAGGATCACCGCCGCGCCCATCTGCGGAACCCCCGCCGCGTCGGTCACGAAACCCGTGATGGCGCCGGCCAGGGGAAGCGGCGTGGCGGCCTGCCCGAGCCCCGCGCCTGCAAGGCACACCGCAGCCACCAGAACCAGCCACCCAAGCGTTTTGTGCGTCCGTACTTCTAGCATCAAACGACGCTCTAAGGGGCGGGACGCTCCCGCCAGTACCTAGGTTACCGTAAATTGAGCGGAAGGGGTGAGTACCTGTTTACGGAATTTATCAGTTATTTTTACGCGTAGCGTGTATTGCCCCGGCAGCAGGTCCTTGAGGGGGAACAGTTTTTCAACTGTAACCTGGTTGGCCGAGGCGCCGGGGATCTTCGAAACTTCCTCGGTGATCTCGAAAATCTTCTCGTTGGTGCCGTTCTTGGTGAGCTCGTAGGAGACTTCGCCTTCCGGTATCCGGTTTTCTCCATCCGTTCCGAAGTTATAGATTTTAAAGTAGATCCCCATCTTTTCTTCGCGTTTGAAGATGTCATCCACGCGCGGCCGCACTTTGGAAGTCCCGATCACGAACTGTCCCATCCCGATGCTCTTGGTGGGCACGTGCTCAATCAGGTCCGCCAGCACGATATTGCTGGCCGTCAGTTTCTCGTTATCCATGCGCGGAACCACCAACGCCACCTCGTAGCTGTTGAGATTTCCACCAATTACGTCCTTGGCCACCACATTCAAGCGGTACGTCCCGGGCGCCAGCGGCACGCTCTTGTTGTAGATCGACTTCCGCTGCGCCGTCTGTTGCAGGTATTCGGGCGGGCTGGTGACCTCCACCGTGTCCTCGAAGTTGGTCACGATGCGCCGCGTCATGGTGCTGACCTTGCCGAAAATGTTCACCGCCGCCTTCTGCACGCCGTCCTTGGCATGGAACTGCAAGTCCTTATTGTCGAATTGCAGGGTCACGAAGGTCAGCACGCTGGCTTCGGTCAGCGGGAAGAAATCGGCGCGCACTTTCATGGGCAGGATGTTGTAGCTGATGCGCGAATTGACCGCGGCCTCCAGATCCTTGAACTTCACCGCCGGCGGCTTCTGCAGCTTGGCGAACTGCTCCAACCGGTTGAACTCGTTCATCTTCTGCGACTCTTGCCCAGCCGGCACGCCGAGGTGGGTGCCATCGGAGCGGTTGAAACGGTCGTTCTTGCTGGCCATCCCCATCTGCTCCATCATGGTCAGACCGGCGCCCGGCACGTACAGCAGTGCGTCCTTTTCCGATGGATCCATCGTCATGCGGTACTCGCCCGACATTGTCGGATCGACGAATTCAATATTGATGTCGGTTCCAATTCCTTCGATGTAGCGGTAGCGCCACTGCTCGAACGGGAAGGTGGACGTTGTGCCGCCACCCTCGTCGATGGGTCGCTCGTAGGTGCCGCCCGACGGGTGCGTTTCCTTCTCATCGGGCGGTCCGTAAGTGATGTAGATACGCCCGCGATCCGTTTTCCATCCCGGGATGCCGGAAGCGAAGTTCTCGTTGCTGTAGGCGATGCGGCGGTAGTGCTCTTCCTTGAATTCGTTCTCGACGGTATCCGGCGTGGGGTCGCGCCGCAGCCAGAACTGCTCGATGAACTGCTCGCGCTCTTCGTCCGTCTGCAAGCGTTTGAACGCCTGGCGTTCCTCATCGGTGATAATGTAGGCCACGTCCTCGTTGAGCCACTTGCGGTAGGGCGTCTCCAACTCCTTGCGGAGCTTCTCTTCCTTCTTCTTGCGTTCCTTCTCGGTCATCGGCCGGGCAACGGTTTCGCGTTGAGAAGTGCTCTTCT
>ODAK010007907.1_pt1 | contig 10673 bp, 10 predicted proteins | sample 1539591 | NCBI WGS metagenome assembly ODAK01 (sample SAMEA3539303, study PRJEB22396) | soil metagenome | biome: tundra; feature: field; material: soil | place: USA | collected 2010-05 | depth 0.15 m | reverse complement strand
TGGTCAACACCGGCATCCCCTATTCGCCCACCGCAGTGGGTACCTACCCGGTCTACCTGCGTTACACCACTCAGACGATGTCGGGCACTAACCCCGACGGAAGCCACTACTCGGACCCGGGAATTCCTTGGGTCTCGTACTTCAACGGTGGTGACGCGCTCCATGGTTTCATCCGCTCCTCCTACGGGTACCCCCAGAGTCTCGGCTGCGTCGAGATGCCCTTCGCCTCGGCCGCGACCCTCTGGCCCCACACCCCCATTGGCACGCTGGTCACCGTTCGCGCCTAGTTCGACACGGGCCCTTCGGGTCCAAAAGCGTGGCTTCCTCGCTGACGTTCGATGCGTAGTCCCTGCGGCGCGAGTTCCGAAGCCACGCCCACCGAAGTAGCGCCGTAGCGCCGTCGAATATCGTCGAGCGCGTCACGAAGCGACGACGAGGAGACCTGGCGTTCGCGCGACTCCTCGATTGCCTGGTTCCGGTCGCTCCCCTCCACACCCACGTCGAAGCTGAGTTGCACTTGATTGTCGTCGCGATCGAGGAACGACGACGCGTAGAGACCAAGCAGCCGCACGGGTCGGCTCAGATCGACGCTGCGCACCAGCGCCTGAGCCACTGACGCGAGTGCCGATTGATCGTCCACGCCAAAGGGCAGCGTCTGCGAGCGCGAGATCGACTCGAGGTCGTCAAATCGGAGGACCACGCTAATCGTGCGAGCCACTCGATCTTGGGCACGCAGCGCCCTCGCCACGACTCCGGCGTGGTGGCGACACTCGGACATGACTTGATCGAGACTGGTCAAGGACGCGGCGAAGGTCTCGTCGTGCCCCAAGGACTTCAGTTCGCGTCGAGTCACCACGGTACGTTCATCGTCGCCACGCGCGTACGCCACCAACGTCGACGCCATCGCCGTACCCAGGTGTCGCGCCAGCGTCGCCTCATCCACCTTCACGAGGTCGCGTACCCATCGCAGCCCCAACTGATGCAATTTCTTGGCGGTCTGAGGCCCGACGCCCCACAATGCACGCACCGGCAATTCGTCGAGCCAGATTTGCTCGAGTTGGGGACTGACCCACACCACCCCTTCGCCACCCACGAGATCACCGTCGACCACATGTGGCTTTGACTGCTTCGAGGCCAGTTTCGCGAACAGCTTGTTACGGCCAAGGCCGACTCCGCACTCGAGTTTCAACTCCTCGCGGATCCGTCGGCGCAGTCCCCACGCGGCCTCGAGCGGCCTGATTTGGAGTCGCCGCAAGCTACGCAGGTCGGCAAAGACCTCATCGAGGCCGAGGGGTTCATAGTCGGGCGTGAGGTCGTTGACCACCCGGTGGAACAAATGGGAGTACTCCTCGTAACGTTCGAATCGACCCGGCAGGATGATCAGATCGGGACAGAGACGACGAGCGACCACCGACGGCATGGCGCTGCGGACGCCATGTCGGCGGGCCTCGTAGCTCGCGCTCGCGATCACCCCGCGCTCGGCCGCGCCACCCACGCACACGGGCTTGCCGCGCAGGCTCGGGTCGTCGAGTATCTCCACCGATGCGAAGAACGCGTCGAGATCGACGTGCAGAATCGGGGCTTCCTCGAGGGAGGGCGAATCAGCCAGCGAGTTCGACACTACGAAACGCCTCTGCGACGGCGAGACCCAGCGACCGACCGGCCTGCGACGCGCGGCCTCGCACCACGTCACTGACGCCTTCGGCATCGTCACCGGTCTGTGAATGGTGCGCGAGCACGGCCTTCACCTTCACATCGATGGTCGAGGCGACGTCGATCGCCACGTCGGGCTCGTGCGTTCCACTCAGCAGTAGCCAGGACACCTGATGCGCCTCACCCTCGTCTGGGAAGTAGAGCGGCATGGCCGCTGCGGGCGCCGCAGCGTCGAGCAGCGCCCATCCGGTCTCACGATGGTCACGATGGTTTACGTACACACCGCCGAAGAACGTCGCCGTCGGGTCGGGGCCCATCACCACTTCGGGGCGTACTCGGCGAATCAGTCCCACCAGTCGCGCGCGCAGCTCGTCGGAATTGGTGACCTCGCCGTCGGGCACCTCCAGACAATGAACTTCATGAACCCCCAGGAGACTCGCCGCCAACTCAAGTTCAGCCCGGCGCACCTCGCTAAGTCGATCGGGCTTGGGCTGCGATCCGTGCGCACCCTTGGATCCGTCACATATGACGACCAGATGGACCGCGCAGCCCTCGGCGGCCCACAACGCCATCGCACCACCGGCGGCGACGTCGGCGTCATCGGGATGCGCGTAGATGGCCATGGCCACTCGAGGACGCAGCGTGAGACTTCTCACCGCCTAGCTCCGCAATTTGGGTGCCGTGGTCTTCACCAGCATGCCGATCTCGCGCGCAAAATCATCGGCATCCTCGAATCCCTTGTACACAGAGGCGAAACGCACGTAGGCGACATCGTCGACATCGCGCAGTGCCTCGAGCGTAGCCATCCCCACTTCCTCGCTGGTCACATCACGATTCAAGAGCCGCATCGCCTCCTCGACCGATTCAGCGATGGTGTCGAGTCGAATCTCGTCGACCGGTCGGTTCTTGCACGCCGAGCGGATCCCCGAGAGAATCTTGACGCGCTCGAAGGGTTCACGGTGGCCCGAACGCTTGGTCACGAAGAGTCCCACCTCTTCCAAGCGCTCAAAGGTCGTGTAACGGTGATTACACGCTGAACATTCACGACGGCGTCTAATCGCCACGCCATCCTCCGCCAGACGCGAGTCGACCACCCGGTCGTCGTCAGCGGAACAAAAGGGGCAACGCACGCCATCAGGTTACACCGATAAACCAGAAATATTAAGGGATTAGGACGTGTTCGCCGGTGATGACGACGTCGGAGCGTAACTCCGTCACCAGCGCCCGGCGAGCCATTGCGGGATTGACCGGGTTGAGCGCACGGGCGATTGACGAGAGGGTATCACCGGGCTGGACGACGTAGACCATCCCCGACGCCAGCGTCGAACTCGTGGCGAGATCGGTCGAAAGGCCCACACCATTGGTGCCACCAAAAGCGTGCCCGGGCCACGCCAGCATCACCAGACTCGCCAGCACCAGTGCTGCCACCGCACTACGACGGCGACGGGCCTTCATCCGAGCTCGAGCGGCACGGCGATTGGCGACCAGTGGTCCACGACGGTACTGAGGGACGTCTTCGATTTCTGGCACCACGCGAAGAGTGCGGCGCGATGACTCTCGGGCTTCGTACTCATTGGGGATCAATTCCACTGCGGCCATCGGGCTCTCCTCTTCAACATATTGCGAACACCTGTTCGTAAGTATAAACGAACAGGTGTTCGTTTTCAATACGTACTTGCGTAGGCTCACCGACCTCGAATCCCCTGTAATTCACGGCCCACCCGGCCAAAAGAACCGGCCGGAGACTGACGACCCCGAAGCGCCGACTCCACTTCGTTCAGGCTGCGGGCCAGCCGAATTCGGTGTCGATGAACCAACCGGGCACACTCTAGGGAGAGGCTGTGACAAGGATGATCGTGAGAGTCGGTCACTTGCCCATCTGTCACCCACACCACCGGTTCATTGGAATGTGCAACGCGAAGGGCCCAGCGCAAAACGGTCCCATCAACGCCATTGCCGACGTTTCCGCATCGTGCTCTATTGGCCACCCGACCCTGACGGGCCAGTATCCAGACATTGGGCGTGCGGCCCGCGTCACCGGGCCGATGGCTATAGCCGACGATCAAGGCGTCGGGGGCGCTGCGCAGAAGCGTGTCAAGTTCCTCCGCCGTCACGTCCATGGAACCCGATTGATCAATGACGATCACTCCCCCGGCCACCGATGCCGTACGCGCGAATGCGCGCTGCAACGGATCGGTCAGCAGTCGACTCGGATATCGCATCACCGTGCCGCTAGTGGCGGCCCGCGCTCGTCGGTGCAGACCGCGCCGAGGTCGGGCGACGTAAGTCACAGATGCATCGAAGACCAGAGGGGCGAAGACCCCACTGGGAGCTCGCCGGGCACCGGATTCCAATGATTGGCGAAAGATCCGCAGCGATTCCGCGCCCTCGGGTGGCGCAGCGCCCATAGATCGACTGACCAATCGAGCGATGGGTATTGAGACATCGTTGAAACCCCGTGGCACGCCCTCGTCGTTCAGCCGGGTGTCTCCGATCTGTGCGGGTTCCAGTTCGCCGACCATAGCCAGAACTCTCTTCTTGAGAGCTCGCAACGCGGCGGGCCAGGACGGCTGCGAACTTCTGATGCCGCGAAGGTACTCCGATTCCGCTCCGGTCCCCAAGACGGCGAAGAAGAAGCAAATTGCCTCGTCCCACTGGCCCGCCGCGGCCAGACGATTACCCCCGGGGCGTTCGCTGCCATCGCGTAGCAGCGAGGTGTCGAACCCCACCGTGTTCAAAAGGAGGTTGACCCGGAATTCCTCAGCACATTCCAGGGCTCGTTCGGACACCTCGGAATCAAGTGGCGCGTGCTCACTCAGGAACGGACTCACACGAATGTGCATCAACTCGTGTGCGCGAACCACCCGTGACACGTCGTCGGCGCCCGCGGGGACGCGAAGGACCCTCTCGGTGAGATTACAACTGGCCCCGCCGCGAGATGTCGTACCAGGCTCGACGAGCCAAGCACCTTGTTCAAATCCATCGTGGCGACCATGGACGAGCTCGGGATAGACCGCAGCGCTCACTCCAATGAGCCAATGCTCAAGGCGTCGAGGATCGCCTGGGCGTCGGTCTCACCAAAGAGCAGTCGAGCCGCCCGTGTCGCACCAAGGTGTGTTCGCAATTGGTCGAAGGCGTAGAAACGACGCAACGACACTCGACGCTCCGCCTCACCAACGGATCCATTCAAGGCGGGCGCCTTCAAGTCATCACTCAGTGTCGCGACCGCGTGGGGATGGGGTCGATCCACGCGGATCGCCACAGGAAATCGATCGCGCAAAGCCGGCGCGATGTCGTCAAGGTCCTCGATATTGGTGGTCATGACCACGGAGAAGTCCGGTCCGGGTTTCACCCATTGGCCGGTTTCGGGATTGCGCCACCGCGCCGACTCCGCTGAGTCGGTGATCGCCAGAAGAGTACTGAGAGCGTCACCCGATGCCCGATCCACCTCGTCGACCACAAGTCGTCCGCCTCGGCCCGCGTTGTTCTTCCAGGCGCGGATGGCCGGACCTTCACGCCACTCCCATTTGCCCTCGCCCGCGGGCATCCACGTCCCCGTAATCTCGCCCGTCGTGAGGTCCTCGGTACAGACGAGTCGCTCCGAGATTCCCTTGATGAGTCCGAGCTTGAGTGCGGCATAGGTCTTGCCGGTCCCGGGAGGACCGTAAAGCAACACTCGGCGCACCCCCGCGTCCAACACGTCAGCGACGTCACTCCAACACTGCCCCACCGCCAATTCGCCCGTCACCATTGAGCCTCCTCGAGGGACCCAAAGGTCGCCCCAGTGCTCCCACGAGCGTGAAGTGTTCCGGGGAAGGCCTACACCAACGAAAATCGCAGAGGAAGGCTATTCAATCGATTCGCCGAGATATACGGCGCGTACTCGTGGGTCGTGCAGCAAGCTCGGCGCATCGTCGGTGAAGGCGATAACGCCGTTCTCCATCACGTAACCACGATCGGCGAGGCGCAACGCTTGAGCTGCGTTTTGCTCCACCACCAAGACAGTGGTTCCCGAATCGCGAATCTCGCCGATGATCCGAAAGATCGTCTCCACGATCATCGGAGCCAGACCCATCGACGGCTCGTCGAGCAGGAGTAACTTCGGCTGCGCCATGAGCGCTCGGCCGATGGCCAGCATCTGCTGCTCACCGCCGGAAAGGTTTCCGCCAAGCTGCTTACGACGTTCCTTCAAGATCGGGAAGATGGTGTACATCCTCTCGATGTCGTCGGCGTAACCACCCTTGCGACCAAACGCTCCCATGTCAAGGTTCTCATCCACCGTCATCTGGGGAAAGATGCGTCGGCCCTCGGGAACGTGACTGATACCGAGTGCGGAGAAGTTGTGCGCCTTCACCCGAGTGATGTCCTCACCATTGAAGGTAATCTTTCCCTCGGTCGGGGCGTGCAGACCCGAGAGCATGCGCAGAGTCGTCGACTTGCCCGCACCGTTGGCGCCCAGCAAGGTGACGATCTCGCCTTCGTTGACTTCGAAGGAGATCCCGTGCAGGGCCGTGATGGCGCCGTAGCGAACGACGGCGTGATCAACCTTGAGCATCAGTGGCCTCCGCGACGTGGGGCGCATCCTTCTTCTCGACCTCGCCGGTGTCGGTGGATCCAAGATAGGCCTCCACCACCGAGTCGTTGGCCCGAATCTCATCCGGAGTGCCCTGGGCAATCACGCCGCCGAAGTTGAGGACATAGAGACGCTCCGCGAGCGACATCACCAATTTCATATCGTGCTCGATCAACAAGATGGAGACACCCATCTCATCGCGCACCTTGCGGATCAACTTCGTTAACTCCAGTTTCTCCGCGGGATTGGTTCCGGCGGCGGGCTCGTCGAGCAAGAGGACCTTCGGATTGGTGGCCAAACCTCGTGCAATCTCGAGTCGGCGTCGCGCGCCGTAGGACAAGGACGCCGATAAAGTGTTGGCTTCGCCGCGCAGTCCCACGAAGTCGAGTAATTCGACCGTGCGAGCGTCCGAGGTCTTTTCGCCCCGACGAGTGCCAGGTCCACCAATCATGGCGCCCACCGCACCCAGACCCTTGTGCGACTCCGCTCCGATCTTGACGTTTTCGTACGTCGTGAGCGCACTGAACATCCGCGATGCCTGGAACGTGCGGGCGATGCCGGCGGCGTTCAACACGTGGGGCTTGCGACCGATGACCGACACCGTGTGACCGGCTTCACCCGAGAAGTTGATGGATCCCTCTTGGGGGCGATAGACGCCCGTCAGTGAGTTGAACAACGACGTCTTTCCCGCTCCGTTGGGACCAATGACGGCCAGAATCTCTCCGCGCTTCTGGTGCAGACTGACGTCGTTCAACGACACCACACCGCCAAAACGCAGAGTCACGTTCTTCACGTCGAAAATGAAGTCGTCGCTCACGGTGTGTCTCCGGTCAGCAGTTCATCCATGTGGCCCTCGCCCGCTTGGGACATGGCAATCTCTCGCTTACGTCGACGAGCGGGTATGAGTCCCGCCGGGCGAAAGATCATCATGACCACGAGAATCGCACCGAGGTACATGTAGAGGTCTTGGGACTGGAAGCCGTAGGGCGTGTAGTGGTCCATGTAGGTCGAGATGACTTGCACCGCCAATGCACCGACGACGACGCCGATGATCGATCCCATTCCTCCGAAAATGACGAGAGCCAAGATGTTGATGGAAAACGACAACAGGAACGTCTGGGGCGAGAGGAAATTGGTCTGCGCGGCGGTCATGACACCTGCGAACCCGGCGCTGGCGGCGCCAATGGCGAAGGCCATCACCTTGTACTTAAGAGGATTGATGCCAATCGACTCGGCCGCCACCTCGTCTTCGCGAATCGCCGTCCACGACCGTCCGACGCGCGAGTGCTCCAAGCGAGAGAAGATGATCAGGAACAACACGACGAAAACCAGCGTCAGGTAGTAGTAGGGCACCGGTCCAAGTCCCCAGGCGTACTTGACCGGTCCCACATGAAAGACGAAGTGGGGAACCTGGGCCGAGCCGGTCGAACCACCAGTGATCTGGTACTCGTTGTTCAAGAAGATCGTGACGATCTCTCCGAAACCCAACGTCACGATCGCCAGATAGTCACCACGAAGTCGCAGGGTCGGGATGCCGAGCAAGATACCCGACACCATCGCCAGCGCAATAGCGATAGGTATCGCCCAGAACGGGTCCAGGTGGATGCCGAACGGTGGGGCAGCTGGCAGGGCACCGGTCACCCAAGCCGTCGCGTAGGCACCGATGGCGTAAAACGCCACGAATCCCAGGTCGAGAAGCCCGGCGAATCCGACGACGACGTTGAGACCAAGGGCCAACAGTACGAAAATGGCCACTTGTTCGACCAGCGACTGCTGCCAGAAACCGTCGGTGACGAAGACCGGTAGGAGAACCGCGACGATGATCAACACGCCGTACGTGCTGTAGCGCAGAGACTTCAACTTCTGGAAGGGACTCATCACGGCGCGGGTCACCTCGCCGGGCATCGTCGCCACGCTGGGATAATTGACCTTACCGCGCGTGATCAACTTGATCAACCCACTCACGACCAGAGCCAGTCCCACCCACACCAGCCAGCGCTGGGTAACGAAGAGTCCGAAGAATGAACTTCGTTCGGAAAATGAGCCCACCACGCCAGCCGTCGGCTGCGACGTGCTGCCTGATGGACCAGTCATCACCATCAACATCACGGTGATACCGGCCGTGATGCCGACGCGCCGAATCAACGGGCCCTGGAGCCACTGCTTCATCATGCCGACCTCCCCAAGCGCTCGCCGAGGATTCCCGTCGGCCGGAACAAGAGAACCAAGATCAACAAGGCGAAGACGACGACGTCGAGGTAAGCCCCGTTGACGAAGGCGATAGAGAAACTCTCAACCACGCCCAGCAGAAGTCCGCCGATCGCCGCACCGCGAAGATTGCCGATGCCGCCGAGCACGGCCGCGGTGAACGCTTTCAACGCCGGAGTGAATCCCATCGTGTAGCTGACCCCGAATCCAAGACCGTAGAGAAACCCGGCGGCGCCGCCGAGGAACCCACCGAGTACAAAGGTGATGACGATGGTTCGGTCGATGTTGACGCCCATCAACGACGCAGTCTCGGAGTCCTGGGCAACAGCTCGCACACTGCGTCCCAACTTCGTGGTCCCCACCACACGGTCGAGCGTGATGAGCATGACGGTTCCGACGACAGCAATAATGACCGACAGCATAAAAACGGGCGCACCGAACAACGAGAAGACGGTGTGTCCCTCGAAGGGTTGCGCCATCGCGGTGTTATAGCGGCCGAACTCTTTACCGGCCAGGTTGAAGATGAAATACGACGCCCCAATCGCACTGATGAGGTAAGCCAACTTCGGCGCGTTGCGTCGACGCAGTGGTCGATAGGCCACCCGCTCCAGGGCCATAGCCATGATTGCGCCGGCCAGACCTCCGACGAGCACGCCGCCAACGACCAACAGGACCGACGCGAAACTATTGGGTGCTGAGGTGTGGATGAAGGCTCGCATCAAGAAGAAGGAGGCGAATCCACCCGTCATGAATATCTCGGAGTGCGCGAAGTTGATCAGTCGCAGTACCCCGTACACCATCGTGTAACCAATGGCCACCATGGCGTAGATGAAGCCGTTGGACAGTCCGTCTACCAACAGCGGCCAGAACTCCTTACGCAAGATTCCAAAGTGCGTGATGAAGAAGCCAAAGATGCTCGCCACTAATTTTTCCCCATCCTCAGAAGCAGACGACTCACTCTATATGAAAAGGGGGCCGAAAGCGTTTCCGCCTCCGGCCCCCGATTTCACCGACTACTACTAGTTGTGTCCGACCTGAACGATCTGACCACTCTGAACCTGGTAGAAGTTAATCTGACCAGCGCCCGTGCCGACGAGGTTACCGTCGGTCTGGAACTTGAGGGTTCCAGTAAGGCCCTTGTAGGTGGTCTTGTGCAGTTGATTCTTCAAGTTGTAGCGGATCAACGCCACGTTGCCCTTGAGAGAAATCTTCTGCAGCGCGGCGATGATGATGTTCGTCGCGTCGTAGGACTGCGTTGCGTACAGCGCACCCTTGGCCGGGAAGTGTGACAGCTTCTGGTAAGCCGTCGCTAACTTGCCGGTCAGGTTGCCGCCCGAGCCACCGCCAGCGGCGCTCAAGTACACGCTGTTCGCAGCCGAGGCGGGCGAGGTGCCCGTAATCAGCGCGGACGACTCTGAACCGTCACCCGACATCACGGCACCCGTGTAACCAGCCGTGTGCAGCGCACCCAGCAGGAGGCCGAAGTCACAGTAGTAACCGCCGTAGAAGACTGCCTTGGGGGCAGCGGCGACAATCTGCGTCGCGGCAGCCGCGTACTCTGACACCGGAGCGTAGCCCGGCGAGCAGGTCTGCGGCAGCGAGTTCGTGGTCACCGAGGCGCCAGCCGTCTTGGCGTCCGTCGCAACGACCTGCGCGAGGCCGGCACCGTAGAAGGAACCGTCGTCAATCACGTAGACGCTCGAAGCTGAGTGGGTCTTCACGAGAAAGTTCGCGTCAGCAGCACCCTGGACGTCGTCACCGTAAACAACACGCATGAAGTTGTTGTTCTTGATGCCGGTGGCCAGCGCTGCAGCCGTCGCCGACGGGCTCACCGTGGCAATGCTCGCAGCAGCGAAGTAGGGTTCAGCGGCGCGAGTAGCGCCAGAGAACGCCGGACCGACGATGGCCACGAGGCCCTTCTTGGCCACCGCGGCCTGAGCCTGCGCGGGCGAATAAGTGTTCGAACCCTGGTCGTCGTACTTGGCCAGCTGAAGTTTGAAGGGCAACTTGCCCGTCGCATTGGCGTTATTGATCGCCAGTTCAACGCCGTACACCATGTTCAAACCCAGCTGAGCGTTGCTTCCCGACAGCGGACCTTCATAGCCAATGACAAAGGTGGGCTTGGTCGAAGCGCTCGAAGCTGATGCAATACCGATCGCCGGCACCGCCATCAGCAACAGGGCACTCGACGAGACCGCAGCCACCGTCTTATTCAAACGAAACTTCATCAGTTCGTCTC
>ODAK010007906.1_pt1 | contig 10673 bp, 8 predicted proteins | sample 1539591 | NCBI WGS metagenome assembly ODAK01 (sample SAMEA3539303, study PRJEB22396) | soil metagenome | biome: tundra; feature: field; material: soil | place: USA | collected 2010-05 | depth 0.15 m | reverse complement strand
GGAGCGTCGGTGCCCTTCTGGGACCAATGGGATGCGGAAGGGGACGCGCTTTTCGCGCCGCTGCTCCAGGGACATCTTCCGCTCTCGCGATTGTTCGAACCCCACATGGAGCATCGCATCGTGCTCACCCGCTTGCTGGCATTGGGGTTGTTCGAGTTGGACGGGATGTGGGACCCGCGTCTCGAGATGGTCGTCAATGCCGGCATCGCCGCGGGCACGGCGGCAATCGTCGCCGGGCTGCTCTTGCGGGAGATCGGAAGGCGGTGGTGGCGCCCGGTAGCCTGCGTCGTCGCGATCCTCTGGGCACTGCCGTATGCCTGGCATAACACCATTATGGGCTTAGCGTCTCACTTCTATTTGATGCTCCTTTTCTCTTTCCTGACGATTTGGGGGCTCTGCTATGGCCGGCCATACACGATCGCATGGTGGACGGGCGCAGCCTCAGCCATTCTGTCGTGTTTGACGATGGCATCAGGTTTTCTTGCTCCCCTCGCTGTTCTTCTCGTCCTCGCGGCCGCGGTTGTGCTGGAGCGGAAAACGTGGCGGATGCACCTGCCGGGGTTCGTGCTTTGTCTTCTCTGTGTCGCGGTATCGGTGCCGTTGATGGTCAAGGTGTCCAAGCACGCGGATTTGCACGCGGCCGGACTTCATGACTTCCTGCTCTCGTTTATCAAGAACCTTTCGTGGCCGGCGTACCACACACCGGTAGCCTTTCTGGTGTTTCTTTTCCCGATGTTTTTCATGGCTCGCGCCCTCGTTCGGCACCCGAGCCAGCGGCCTCGCCCCCGGTGGTTTTTGCTCTGTCTCACCGGATGGGTGGGGTTGCAGGCCGGTGCGTTCGCTTATGGCAGAGGCCACTTGGGAGTCGCGGCAGTGTCACGCTATCAGGATGTGCTCGCCATCGGACCACTGGTTTCTTTCGTGGCGCTGCTGCTCGAGTCCGGCAGCATGAGACGAAGAGTCTGGTATGCCTGTTTGGCAGGCTGGTTCGTATTCACGTTACTCGGATTTCGAGAGAACTTTCGCGATTTCAGGAAGGCTTTGCCGCATCAATACCACCGCGCGGCGGAGCAGGCGCGGCGCTGCCGCGCGTATGTCGAAACGCGCGATATCGAGGTCCTCCGGCATACGGCCGACCGGATGGAGATTCCCTACCCCAACCCTGAAAGTTTGGCGCGGCTGCTCGATGATCCGCATATCCGCTCCGCTTTGCTCTTCGTGCCAGGGCAGGAGGACAAGGCAGCTTGGCCGACTCACCTGGCCAGAGTCCTGCTGCGGGCTTCCCGCTGGATTTTTCTGCTGGGACTGCTCGGCTTGATTGCGGCCCTGTGGCCGTCGCGAGCCTCAAATCGCGGCGCCTCCTCCAGAATCGGAGACCAGACTGGCCCCGTTTAGATGAAAGAACAATTCGCATCCACCGCGCCAGCGGCAACAAAGCATCCGGCCACTAGCGGGGGCGCAAAACAGTTTGCAGGCAAAGAGCAAGCGCCCAAGGCTTTCTCGTTCGTTGGCGCGTTTATCAAGTATTTGCGGGTGAAACTCCTGCCGCGGACGGTGTTGGTTCGGGATTTGGGCAAAGCGTTGGTTCAACATCTCGAACGAAACCTTGGCCTCGCCTATTCCGGCAAGAACAAGGATGAATCCAGCCACCCGCTTTACCTGTTCAGAGACCGCAGAACAAAAAAGAAGTGCATCTTAAAGAGATTAAATCCAACCGATTCGGAAGTTAAAATTTATCAGGAGTACTTGCCTTTGATAAGAAGCCAATTCCCTACGCTGGTCCTCCCCGAAGCCATCGCGGTATTTAACTTCGGAGAAAGCGCCTACGTGCTGCTGCCTTACTACGAGGGCGAGCATTTCCTCCATAATTCCAACGATCTCCAACTGGCAACGGATTTGGTCAACCTGGCGCTGGATCTATCCACCATTGATGCGGCCTTAGTGTTCAGGGACAAGCGCGTCTTTGATGAGCAATACTTCGAATCAGTTTTTTGGCGTCATTTTGACGAGGCGTGTGTTTCAGGCCTGATAGCCGCCCACCATGCCGAACTGATTAGAGCGAAATGTGCGAAAGTGCTGGCCTGCGGAAGAAAACCTCAGCCAATGGTAGTTTGCAATGGCGACTTTAATCCCAGAAATGTCATTAGACTTGGAAACGGGCAACTGGTGCTGCTCGATTGGAGTGGCGCGTTCGTTTCACCGCTCGAGCATCTGCTGACGTACCCCTGGCTGTTGAATTGGGAAAACCCGGCGTGGCAAAAGGAATATGCGGCCAGGTTTGAAAGCAAATTGCAGGTGGATAACAGCCGGCTAAAAATGCATCTAATGAACGATGCGCTATTCAAGGCGGTGCATGAGAAAAAGCATGGCAATGTCTATGGGGATAGAATGTCCGAAGACCATGTGAAGAAGTTTTACTCCTCCTTCTCTGATTTCCAGTCCCTGACAGAATTATAGGGCCGAGGCGGGCAGCCGGTCTTTGCGGGCGAGGTCAGTCGGGTCTTGGTTGTTGAGAAAGCGCTCCAGCATCTCGTCAATGACGACATCCGGCTTCTCGCGTTCGATGAGGGGCCAGTCCCAGGTGTAATGGCAGACGTAAAGGACCAGCGTTACACCTACACCTGGGCGGCAGACCCGGCGGCAACTTGGTACGAGTTGTACATGGATAAGAATGGTGCCTTGCTGTTCGATCAGTGGTATCGCCTGGCTGAGTTGGTAGTGGACAGCGTCACGGGCAATCTCGCGGTGGACGTGCTCGGGAACGGTAGTGGGTCGTATCAATGGTGGGTACGGGGCTGGAGCCCGGATGGGTATGGCCCGTGGAATGATATTGGTCTGCCGTTTCTGATTCCGTGAGCCGTTAACGAGGGCGCCTCACACCCGTGAGGCAGACTGCACGACATGGTGAAGTTGGTCGTCGGTCAGTTTGATTGTAAATGTGAGCGCGGGCATCACCAGATGGTGGCGTGCTGGGCTTTGAGGTCGAGGAGGGGAGCGCTCATGGCGGGTCTGAGGCCGCGAGGCGGAGGGAGGATTGGTCTTTGATGTACTGGGCGCCGCAAGCCACGCAACTGGCCTGGGCGCCCTGGATTTGCAGGCGGACCCCGCACCAGCACATCCAACCGACCACTTTGGCGGGATTGCCGAGCACCAGGGCGAAATCGGGAATATCTTTGGTGACCACAGCCCCCGCGCCGATAAAGCTATAGGCGCCTATGGTGTGGCCGCAGAGAATGGTGGCATTGGCACCGATCGTGGCGCCTTTCTTAACCAACGTCTCTTTGAGTTCGTGCATCCGGGAAACGCCGCTACGCGGATTCACAACATTGGTGAAGACCATCGAAGGTCCGCAGAAGACCTCGTCTTCCAACGTTACACCTCGATAAACCGACACATTGTTCTGAATCTTAACCTTGTCCCCGATGGTGACGCAGGGGCCGACCGCGACGTTTTGCCCAAGGGTGCAGTCACAGCCGATCTTGCTGTCCTTGAGCACGTGGGAGAAGTGCCAGATTTTGGTCCCCTCCCCGATCTCGCTCGGTTGATCCACGCAGGCCGAAGGGTGGACAAAATAGTTCTTTGCGGGTTCCTGCGGGGCGAGGCCGACCGGCACCCCTTGTTGATCGAGGGATTGCTGGCAGGCCTCCAGCACGCTTAACACGGCCAAACCTTCCTGGCCGTCGGTGCGCGGGATCTGGCGGGTGGTGAGGCATTCCAGGAAATGCGCACACTCGGCACGGAGTGGTTCATCGGCCGCGATCGGGACGACCTCGGCTTCCGCCTTGCGCGCGACGGGTTTGCGGTCAATCCATTCGACCTGGTGCGCGTAAGTTTGGAGCTTGTTTTTCGGCTCGGTGTCATCGAAGACGGCCATCTTCTTATCGCCCACCACCACCAGGCGCTGCTCCTTGGAGGGGTGCAGCCAGCTCACAAAGATGTGGCTGCGGACGCCGCCGCGGAAGGTGAGGGTGGTCATTGTCACGTCGGCTAGGTCGTGGTGGAGGTAGTTGCCCCCGTGGGCGCAGACGCTCGCCGGCGATTCCCCCAGCAACCCCAGGATGACCGAAATATCATGCGGTGCGAAGCTCCACAGAATGTTCTCCTCCGTGCGGATTTTGCCTATGTTCAGGCGGTTGGAATAGATATACTGGATGCGTCCCAACTCCCCGTGATCAATCATCTCCTTGAGTTTGGTGATGGCGGGATGGTATTGCAGAATGTGGCCGACCATAAGAATTCGCTGGCGGTGCCCGGCCAGCGCTACTAGTTCGGCGCCCTCGTTCCGGCGCATCGCCATGGGCTTCTCGACAAATACATCCTTGCCGGCCAGCAGGGCCTCTTTGACCATCGCATAATGCGACACCGCCGGGGTGGCGACGGCCACCGCGGCAATGCTCTCATCCCGCAACACCTGCGCGAGAGACTGGTACAGCCTGGCCTCGGGATATTGCTTGCGGCAGCGCGTCAACAGCTCGGGGTCGGTGTCGCAAATCACCCGCAGCGCGCCCAAATCGTGGAAATTGCGCACCAAGTTCTTGCCCCAGTAGCCTCCTCCGACGACGGCAATGCTATTCATCATGTTCAAGACATCGCTCAATCTGCCGCAAAAGGTGCTGCGGGCGCGCGGTACACCACGTAGCCCGCATTCTCGAATTCAACTGCAAACCCTTTGAAATCATACTGGAAATCGATCTTATGGAGTTCGCAGAGGCAGCGCAAGCTGCTCTTGTCCACCACCACGTACTGCAAGCTGTGCTGGCGCCGCCACCATGTCAAGTCTCGAGAGGGCAATGGATATTTCCAGAAGAGTTTGTCCCAATCCCGGGCCCACACGGCGCCGTCCATCGAAGTGAGAAACCGATGGTTCAACTGCCACACCAGGCTCAGGCACAGCCACAGCGGGATTACCAACAGGACGGAATCCCGCGGCAGCGAACGCAAGAAGGCCAGCAACTCTTGCCGTTCCGGCGAGTCGCCGTCGGAACGGCTGCGGTGGCGCAAACGGCGGTATTGGTATTCGAGCACCAGCGCGTTGACCAGCCCGTAAGCGATCAACAGGGCTGCCGCAGAGTGGCTCGGCAATTCGAGCAGGGCGCCGGTTGCCAGGATGCTGGTGGGGACAATGGCGTACTCCAGGTAGCGCTCCGCTTCCCCCAGAAAGAGGAATGGCCGCAAAGACGTCAGCAAGAACGGAAGCAGCGGCGATAAGGCCCAGGCCCACAACCAGCGCCGCCACCCTGCCGGCTCCTCCGTCCAAAACGCGAGGCTGCTTCCGGCCCCGAGCAGCACAAGGGCAATCCAAACATAGTTCCGAAACAGGAGTTGGAAGAAGGTTCTGCTCTCCAACACCTCGAGGGCGTGGTAGTAGCGGCGGCGCGGGCGGCCTGAGCGTAGCGCCTGCACCAGCTCCCGCCCGAGCTTGCGCCAGGCATTGCGCTTCACCAAGGCGTCGTGCTCGTGCTGAAGCCGTTTGCGGTAGAGTCCCAAATAGCTGACCTGGGCGGTGAGGGTCCACCAATAGCGGCCGCGCGAGAGCACCAGCGCGCCAGCCACGGCGACCAGCGGGAATAAAAGGGTCTGCCCCTGAGTGCTTAGCAGAGCCAGGACCGGAGTACAGAAGATCAGCACTTGCGCCCCGAACTGGCTGGACAGCAGGAGCAAAGCTCCGGCGAGGACGCCGGCCAGTCCGAGCCACAGGTGGTGCTGGAGCAACGCCGCTCCGATGCACGTCAGGGCGAGCGCAAAGAGCATCTCACCGAAGGGCCGGGCAGTGATTTCGTAAGCTCGAGGCCCGATGCCGATCGCTAGCAGCGAAGGCGAGGTGGCGATGAAAAGGCCCGCCAGGAGTCCGGCGATGGCGGGAGGGGCGTGCGGAGAAAGCTGCGGCGCCAAGTGCGCTGCCAGGGCACAGGTCAGGCAGGCCAGCACGCCATCACTGAGGGCGCTGGGCACCGAGGGGAATCTAAGCAGCCACTCTTCGGGCACCCAGGCCAGCAGCCAGTGATAAAACCACGGATAATTCTGCCGCTCATCCAACGCGAGCGCGGCGATGCGGGGCGGCATCCGCATGCCGTGACACCGTAGTTGCCGGCGCAACAAGAGGTGATAGCCGCAATCGGAAGAGCCGACTTTCCAGCGGAGCCCAGGCGCCAGCCTGAAGGCCAGCGTAACCACTAGCACCCCAGCCTCCGCAGCGAGGATTTGCCCCATCACACGCCAGTCCTCGGACCTGCCACAATGACATGGGTTCGACGCATCTGGCCTTGGAGGCCCAATTGCATCATGAAATCGCAGGTCTCAGGCAGACGCGGCTCATCTGCCGGCGATAACCGACCCTGTTGGCGCACGTAGCCCAAGAGCAGAGGCAATATGGAGATGCCCTTCCGTTCCAGAACCTCCAGGCCAATTCCCTGAATCAGGGAGATCAAGGCCGCTTCCGTGAATGTTTTCGTGCGCACAAGATTCTCACCCGTGGCATCGTAAATATCACCGGTTTGGCGCATGTCCAGCATCGGGCCTAACCCCCGGTAGAGGAGACTAGAGACAAGCGCTCCCTCCCAGGCGCGCTCGGAAATCATGATCCTGCCGGCAGGGTTAAGGAGGCGTGAAGCCTCGACCAAGCCTTTTGCGAAATCATCGTTCAGATAGCAGAGGGCTTCGATGGCCAGAACCCGGTTAGCGCAGGCGGAGGCCAACGGCAGCCGGCGGATATCGCATTGCACCAGCAGGAGTCGGGAAAAACATTCGGGGTGTTCATTCGCGACCCGGTCACGCAATCTGGCCAGGGAGGCCGAAATGGCATCAACCGCAATCACACGCTGGTAGCCCCAAAGCAGCCAAGGCTCTGTGTTGCGCCCGTCGCCAGCCCCGACATCAACAATCGTGGAGTTCAAGTTGTTAGGTCTGAACGCTTCCAAATAGGAGCGATAGACGGGGGAATCGAGGGAGCTGGTGGTAAAGGGGATCTGCGCGCGGTCGTGTAGTTGCGTGCCGCCTGCGGCATTGTACCAGGCGATCGCGGCGTCCGAGGTGCCGGCATCAAACCGAACGATTCCGGCTTCGTATTTGGCCGTGAGGCCACAGTGCTGGCAACTGAGCAGGTCTTCGATGGCAACGAGTGAAGCCCGGCACTGAGGACAAGCCAGCACACTGGAGGCCCAAGCGGGAAGAGATAATCGGTTCGGTTCGGTCATGATCAAGGCCGCTAGCAATTTGATTTCCCGTTTTGGTTGGCGGCGCGCCACTGGTACGTCTCGCGAAACTGGCCCACCGCACCGAAACTTTCCTTGAAGCTGAAAATGTTGGAACGTCCCTTCATATTGACTGAAGAGGTCCCAAAATCAAACCAGCGAAACCCGTGCTGCTGGGCTTGTTCCAACCCCTGACAGAGCAGCAGGCTCAAGGCCTGCGTCTGCTGCTGCTCGGGGTCCTGGCAGAAATAGAACGAGCTGTTAACGCGCTGGTTCACGACAAAATAGCCGATACCGCCCACTGGCTGGCCTTTGGCGTACGCCACATCGGCATAAACTCGCTCCGGGTGGTGTTTCTGGAGCCACTGGAACTCGGCGGAGGTGTGGGTGGCTTTGGCGGCGTGTTTGGCAAAGGTTTTTTCCATGACGGACCAAAAGTCGGCCAGCGGCGCGCGGGGTCTTACCTCGAGGCCAAGCTTGAGGGCCTTGCGCGCCATGTTGCGGGCGCGCGAGGTCAGGGTTTCGGCCACCGGCGTCGTATGGGCCAGGTCCACCACACTCGAGATATCGCGGTTGACGCACTGGAAGCCACGCTCCAGCAGGGCGAGCCGGAAAGTCTCGCAGAAGCGTGTGTAGCAACCCGCGATGGGCAGAGTCAGAATGAATTCGTTCACCGCTTGCAGTTTCAGGTAAACCAAGAGCGCTTCGATGATGTCGAGGCTATCTTGATAAAGCTGCGGCTGGGCAAAGACGGGGCCACCATAACTGCCACCATAGGGCGATTTGGCCACCCGCCGGCCCTCCTGTTCGAAAATTGCCATGGGCATCACGCCGTACAGCGACTGACCCTTATAGATGACCAGGTGATGTTCATTCGCCGCGAAGCGCTCGCCATGGTATGCTAGAAAATCCAGCCGGTGAAACAGGGTGCCGCCGTTGGCCTGGTCCACAAACTGGTTCCAGGCATTAACCAGGGCAAGATTGCTGGGACAGATGGAGAATGACATAATCCCTCAGCTTAAAGACATGCGGCGCCCGAAAGTTCAGGTGCGGGGGTTCTCCAGCGCTCGCAGATGTCTCGGATGCGGCGCGCTCGGCCCGTTCCAGCTAGGTAGCCCACCAGTTCCGTGAACAGCGTCTGGGTCCCCTCACCCTGGAAGATGCAGGCAGCGACGTCGTTTCGCACGGTCTGATGCAGTACTGGCACGCGCTGCTTGAGCGCTTCGTACGGCCCGAAGCCTGCGGAATTCAGCAAGACATGAATTGGGTGGAAGGCCAGCACCTTAAGTCCTTCGCCTATTGCCTGTAGGGGTGCCCAATGCCAGCATGGGTGCGGTCGCTCCATCTCAAAATCGTCCTCCCAAAAGTGTGGAATGCGCAGCAGTCGGTGTGCTCTCCAATGGAACTCAACCGGGCGAAGCGCAGGGGTATGCGGCAGATACAGCGACGCGTCGGCAATGATAGGGGTTATGGTCATAACCTCCCGCAGCAAGCCTGTTGATTGGACCAACCCGTGTGTCCGCATTGCGACTGCATCCTGCACGAGCCCCATACAATGCTGCAAAACCGCTGCCGGGCTGTCTCCGTGGGATGAACCTGGCAGAAAATTCGGGTGGATGCCTAACTCGAACAAATCCCGATGCTGACGCAGCCTTTCAATCGCCGGGCTGCGATGTGTCACAAACCACGTGGCCCGGACTCTGGAGGCGATGAGTCGTTCAGCGACAAAATCGATCGCGAAGTCGGGCGCCCAGTCCACATCCATAGTGATCGCTATATCGTGCATGAAAACAATGGGCTGCCTGCTCTACTCGTTCGTTCCTTGCAATATATCTGCGTCCCAGATAATGACTTTCTTTCCCCCCAGGCAGGTGAAGGCGCCCGGGTAAGGTTTCGTTTGAGCCCGAATGAAGTTTCTAATCTGCTCTGCGGGCTGGGTCCAGTCAATTAATCCGTCCTCCGGTTTGCGTTGGGGAAACTGCGTCGCCAAGGCGTGGTTCTGGGGACAACGGGGCGCCTTGCCCTGACGAATAAGCGGCACAAGCTCGCGCACCAAATCGGCCGAGACAACGCTTGCCTTTTCATAGACCTCTCGGATCGTGTCGGCGCAACTAATCTCAATCACCTTTTGCGCGATGATGTCGCCCGTGTCAACGCCGTCGGCAAAATAGAACAGCGTTACCCCTGTCTTCTGTTGGCCGTTTATCATAGCCCAAACCAACGGCGCTCCCCCACGGTACTTCGGGAGGAGCGATGCGTGGACGCCCGCGACGCCCTTGGGGAACAAATCGCGAATCACGCGCGGGATCATATGGTACCATCCAACCACTAAACCGAAGTCCGGCCGCAAGGCAGAGATGGCAGCCACATACTCCGGGTTATTCATCTTCTTGGTCACGTAAGTCAACGGAATACCATGCTTTGCGGCAAGATCCTCGAGACCACGAAACGTGACATTCCGCACAAGAGTCGGGGAGTAGGAGATCCGAAATTCCCGCGGGATGGACAGCAGCCCCACCACATTCTCCCCCATTGCCAGCAATGCCTCACAGCAGCGGTGCCCTAAATCTGTTGCTCCAAAAAAAACAATCCTCATCAGTTACACTCCCTGGTTGTCCAAGAAACGGCGGCACCACCACTCGAAACTGAGCAGCGACCAGATGAATAGGCGGTGGTTGTGCCGCCCGGCAGTATGTTCGTCCAACCGCCGCGTCACGTAGGCCGGTTGTAGGAACTCGTAGATGCGCGCGCGGGGGTCGCGCAGAAACCGGTTGACGTAGTCAATGCTCTCGCCGCGGAACCAACTGGCGTCAGGCGCGCTAAAACCCTGTTTGACCCGCTCGGTGACCGCTGCAGGAATGAGCCGGGCCATGGCCTGGCGGAGCACGGCTTTGCCTTGGCCGCTCTGCTGGTTGGCGTGCTGGTACTTGCGGAGGTCGTCCTCATCCTGGATTTGCGACACGTGTGCCAGATCGCTGAGCTTGTAACTCAGCGGGATGCGACAGGCGAAATCCACCAGTTCATTGTCCAGGAATGGCACCCGCGTCTCCAGCGAATGGGCCATGCTGAGCTTGTCTTCCACCACCAGCAGCCCATGGAGGAAGGTTTTCAACTCGAAATATAGCGACGCGTTGACGAAGTCTTCGTTGGTTTTCAGCGGCAGGGGCGCCTGGCCGAAGACCCCACGGAACACATCGAAGGTCGAGTGCCCGTTGAGTTGCCGTGCGGTGGCGGTGTTGAACAGGGCTGGTTTGTCCTCGTCGGACACTAGCCGTTGCCAAAACTGGTAGTAAAGCCAAAAGTACTTGTCCGCCCCGGCTTGGTTGAGCCCGCGGTAATAACGCCAGGGGTAGCCGGCAAACAATTCATCCCCCCCGGCGCCGGAGAGCACGACTTTGACAAACTTGCTCGCCAGCCGCGCAACGTAATAGTTGGGGTAGCATTGGCCGACGCGCAGGTCTTCCAAGTGCCAAATTAACTGCG
>ODAK010007905.1_pt1 | contig 10674 bp, 9 predicted proteins | sample 1539591 | NCBI WGS metagenome assembly ODAK01 (sample SAMEA3539303, study PRJEB22396) | soil metagenome | biome: tundra; feature: field; material: soil | place: USA | collected 2010-05 | depth 0.15 m | reverse complement strand
CGATCTCGCGCACCGTCATTCCTTGCGCAAGCGCGTAACGAATGTACTGCAGCCGTTCGGGGTGGGGTGTCACCAATCGCTTGGTCAGAATGCGTGGCTCGATGTCCTCCGCGGTCGCCCTGCGTCCCGTTTCGAGCGAGCGCACCGCCTTCAGCAGCGCCTGCTTGAAGGTGCGGCCGATGGCCATGACTTCGCCCACCGACTTCATCTGCGGGCCGAGCGACTCGTCGGCGCCGGGGAATTTCTCGAACTGCCACTTGGGAATCTTGACCACCACGTAATCAAGCGTCGGCTCGAAGCAGGCCGGCGTTTTACGTGTAATGTCGTTGGTGATCTCGTCGAGGGTGTACCCGACTGCGAGTTTGGCGGCAATTTTCGCGATTGGGAACCCCGTGGCCTTCGATGCCAGCGCCGACGAGCGCGACACGCGCGGGTTCATCTCGATGACGACCATGCGTCCGTTATGCGGATCGACGGCAAACTGGATGTTCGACCCCCCGGTTTCGACGCCGATCTCGCGAATAACAGCGATGGCCGCGTCACGCATTGCCTGGTATTCGCGGTCGGTGAGGGTCTGCGCCGGAGCCACGGTGATGGAGTCGCCGGTGTGGGTGCCCATGGGATCGAAGTTCTCGATGGAGCAGATGACGATCACGTTGTCGGCGAGATCGCGCATCACCTCCAGTTCGTATTCCTTCCACCCGAGCACTGACTCCTCGATCAGTACCTCGTGGACCGGTGACAGATCGAGACCGCGCGCGAGCAGTTCCAACAGCTCTTCGCGGTTGTAGGCGATGCCGCCGCCCGTGCCGCCCAGCGTGAACGAGGGCCGCAGAATGACCGGGAAACCGATCTTGCTGCTGAAGTCGATTCCATCTTTCAGATTGTTGACCAGCGATGACTTGGGGACGTCGAGACCGATCGCGGTCATCGCATCTTTGAACAGCAGCCGGTCTTCGGCCTTCTTGATGGCGCCAAGCTGCGCGCCGATGAGCTGCACGCCACACTTTTCCAGCACACCGCTGTCGGCCAGTTCGACCGCGAGGTTCAGAGCGGTTTGTCCACCGACCGTCGGCAGAAGAGCAAAGATGCCAGACTCTCCGCTGGCAGCAAGCATCTCAGCTTCAATTCGAATGATCTCTTCGAGATAAGTGCGCGTGAGCGGCTCGATGTAGGTGCGGTCAGCCATCTCCGGGTCAGTCATGATGGTGGCCGGATTGGAATTGGCCAGCACCACCTCATAGCCTTCGGACTTGAGCGCCTTGCAGGCCTGCGCGCCGGAGTAGTCGAACTCGGCCGACTGGCCGATGACGATGGGCCCCGAGCCGATGATGAGCACTTTCGCGATGTCGTTGCGGCGTGGCATTAGTGCCCCTTCCACTCCTCCATCATCTTCACAAAATCCTTGAACAGGTAGTGCGAATCGTGCGGGCCGGGCGCGGCTTCGGGGTGGTATTGCACGCTGAACAGCGGCAGCGAGCGATGGCGCAGGCCCTCCAGGGTGTTGTCGTTCAGGTCGATGTGCGTCAGGTCCACTTCGCTTTGCTTCAGTGAATCGGGGTCGACAGCGAAGTTGTGATTGTGCGCGGTGATCTCGATCTTGCCCGTCTTCATCCGCTTCACCGGATGATTGCCGCCATGGTGCCCGAAGCGCAGTTTGTAAGTCTTTCCGCCCAGTGCAATGCCGATCAACTGATGTCCCAGGCAGATGCCAAAGATGGGCACGCGACCCATCAGCTTGCGAATGCTCTCCTGCGCGTAGGTCACCGGCTCGGGATCGCCCGGCCCATTTGACAGAAAGACGCCGTCGGGCTTGAGCGCGAGCACATCCGCGGCACTGGTCGTGGCGGGAACCACGGTCACGCTACAGCACTCGCCAACCAGGCGTCGCATGATGTTGTGTTTGATTCCATAGTCGTAGGCGACGACGTGATGCTTCGGCGGCTCGTCCTTCACGCCAACCACTTGGGTCGGCTCATGCGAGCGCACGCCTTCGTCCCACTGGTACACGTGACGGGTGGTGACCTCTTTCGCCAGGTCCGTGCCATCCATCTTGGGAATGGAGCGCGCTTTGGCGACGAGCTTGTCGGTGTCGGTCTCCAGCGAGGAGATGACGCCGCGCATCACGCCGTGAGTACGCAAATGGCGTACTAGAGCGCGCGTGTCGATCTCGCCCAGCACGGGAATCTTGTAGCGTTCGAGATAAGCCTCCGCGACTTCCTGCGACCGCCAGTTGGAGCTGACGCGCGAGAACTCGCGCACGATCAGTCCCTCGATGTACGGACGCGTGGCCTCGTTATCGTCGGAGTTGGTGCCGTAATTGCCGATTTCGGGGTTGGTGAGAACTACAATCTGCCCGGCGTAGGAGGGATCGGTGAAGATTTCCTGGTAGCCGGTGATGGAGGTGTTAAAAACAACTTCCCCGTAACATTCGCCTTTTGCGCCGTAGCCTTTGCCGTGGAAGATCCGTCCATCTTCCAACGCAAGGATTGCCTGCATTGCATCTCCGGGGTTTGGATTTTATTGATTTTATCAGGGAATGCGCGGCAGCATAAGAGGCGGGCGCAGAATTTGTTCTGCACCGGACGTGAGGCACTACCGCAGCTTGCCCAGCTTGGCTACCGGCCAATATCCGAAAACCGCCTTGCCGTAAATAAAATCCTGGTCCACCGGACCGAAGTCGCGGCTGTCGTTGGACAGATTACGATGATCGCCCAGCACAAAATAGCAGTGTGCCGGCACCACGGTCTCAGGATAGGAGCGCACGTCTTCATAGGCGTCGGGCACATAGGGTTCGATGATGCGATGCCCGTTCACGAACACCACGCCGTCTTCGATCCTCACGCGGTCTCCGGCGACGGCCACCACGCGCTTGATGTAGCTCTTGGCCGTATCGCGCGGATAGCGAAAGACGACCACATCGCCACGTTCGATAGGCTCCAGCTTGTAAACAAACTTGTTGATGAAGACGCGTTCCTGATCGTCCAGCGTGGGCATCATGCTGGTGCCTTCCACTTTGACCGGCTGGTACAGGAAGATGATGAAGAAGGCCGAGACCGCGAGTGAGATCAGCATGTCGCGCAGCCAGCCCGAAATCGCCGGCTGCATCCGCTTCGGCTTGGGAGTCGAGGCGGCGCCCGGCGCCGCGGCATCGGATGAGGACGCGGGAGGTAAAACAGTGCGGTTGTCTTCGCGGGGCACAGACTTCATCTTATACGGTTTAGACGGTCCACCATCAGTATAGTTTCCGTCGCGTGGCTTTCGACATGGCTGGGGTAGAATGCCCTCTGGTCGCAACTCCAACGCGGGGTTTACGGCGGAATGGACTGGCTGCGCTTTCTCGATCTCGGCGCCTACCTCATACTTGCGGTGGTAACAGGTAAGCACTGGCAGAACGATCGCCATCACTGGATCGGCGCTGCCATTTCAGTACCGGCGTTTAGTTTGTGGATGCTGGCCCGTTATCAGCTTGGCGCTTCCTTCGCCGTGCGGGTCGAGGCCAAGAAACTGGTGACGCATGGACTTTATTCCAAGATCCGCAACCCGATCTATCTCTTCGGCGGATTGGCATTCGCGGGAGTGTTCCTGGCACAGGGCTGGTACATTTGGATGGCCGTTTTCGTGATCATTAACCTTGGCCAGTACTTCCGCATTAGGCGTGAGGAACAGGTGCTCACCGAAGCCTTCGGTGATGACTATCGCGCCTACAAAGCCAAAACCTGGTTCTGATTTTGCAAACGCGACTTGTAAATCCAAACCGGAGATACTAGCTGTATGGGACCGCGGTTGGTACTGCCCGCATCATGAATATCGCTGAAGCCATCCGTATCGCCCTGCTGTCGCTTTGGGCCAACAAGCTGCGCTCCATGCTCACCCTCCTGGGAGTGGTCATCGGAGTGGCGGCGGTGATTGCCGTGGTCACGTTTGTCAACGGCATCAACGGATATGTTGCCGAGAAAATCTTTAATCTCGGGACCGACGTGTTCATCATGGGCAAGACCCCCAATGTGGTCACGGATGTCGACCAGTTCATCGAAGGGCAGAAGCGCAAAGACCTGACGATGGAGCAGTACCAGGCGGTCGCTGAGGGATGCGACGCGTGCAAGATCGTGGGCGCTTCCATCCGCCAGTTCAATGGCAAAGTTGTTTACGGCACCCAGAGCAGCGCGGACACCATGGTCCGCGGCTGGACACCCACCATGGCGCAGATCTATGACCTCGACTTGGTGGCCGGGCGGATGCTCAACAACTCGGACGAGAACGCGACCTCGGCTGTGGCCATCATCGGACAGGACATCCGCGAGAATATACTGGGCGACACCGATCCCCTCGGAAAAGAAATCCGGGTGGATGGCAAACTGTTCCAGGTAGTCGGCGTAGGCAAGAAAGAAGGCAAGACCCTGGGCCAGAGCCGCGACAACTATGTGGTCATGCCCATCACCACGTGGCTCAAGAATTATGGGGCCCACAACAGCGTCTACATCTGGGGAAAAGCCGACGATGTCGGGACGTCGTTCGAACAAGCCATCGATCAGGCACGCGTGATTTTGCGCTCGCGAAGGCACGACCGGGTTGGCGAAAAAGACAGCTTTGTCGTCGAGACAAACGAGAGCTTCCTTTCGATTTGGTCCGACTTAAGCGGCACATTTTTCATTGTGATGATTGTGATCGCCTCCATTTCTCTCATCGTGGGCGGCATCGTGATCATGAACATTATGCTGGTGTCGGTGACGGAGCGCACGCGGGAAATCGGCATTCGCAAAGCGTTGGGAGCGCGCCCGCGCGACGTGCTGCGGCAATTCCTGATTGAGTCCATCACCATGGCCCTGATTGGCGGATTGATCGGAGTGGCCGGTGGCATTGGTATCGCCAAGCTGGTGACCCTGGCGATCGGGATGCCATCCGCGATCAAACTATGGGCCGTCTTCGCTGGCTTGGCGGTGTCAGCGGCAGTTGGAATTTTCTTCGGAGTGTATCCGGCGCGCAAGGCGGCCAAGCTGGACCCGATCGCGGCGCTGCGGTTCGAGTTGTGATTTCAGGCGAGGACAAAGCAGACTGAACTTCTACGGTAGGTTATGCGGCGAAGCGATTACAAAGAGATCTTGCGCATGGCGTTGGAAACCATCGCCAAGAACAAGATGCGATCGGGGCTTACGGTGCTCGGCATCGTGATCGGCGTGATGATGGTCATCGTCATCTCGTCGGTGGTGCGGGGATTGAACTCCAATGTCGAGGGCATGTTGAAGGACATGGGCTCCGACCAGGTCTTCGCCTACCATTTTTCTCCGTTCACCTTCGGGCGGCCGACCACCGAGATGCTGACCCGCAAAGAGTTGACTCTTGACGATGCACTGGCCATGCGCGACCTGCCCCATGTGAAGGCGGCCACTGCCAGCCTGCGCATCATGCTGCCGCAATTTGGCACGGGAACCTACGCGGTGAAATATGAGGGACGCAGAAGTAAGAACACCATCCTCGATGGCGACCTGCCTGCCACTATACAGACGGACGACCTGAAGATCGTTCGCGGGCGCTGGTTCACGGAAACCGAAAATGAACATCACAGCCTGGTGGCCATTCTGGGCAGCGACACCGCGGACAAGCTCTTCGAAGATCAGGACCCCGTGGGCAAGGAAATCAACATCGAAGGCGAGTTGTTACAGGTGATCGGCGTGATGGCCAAACGCAAAGCGGCCTTCGGCAACGGCTCCAATCCGGAAGACAACATCGTGCGCATGCCCATCGCCACGCTTCACAAACTGCATCCCGAAGAAAAAAAATACTGGATCACGGTGAAGTCCACGTCGCACACGGACATGGACACTACGATCGACGAAATGCGCGCGCTGCTGCGACGGCGGCGCCACCTCAGTCCCGATCAACCCGATAACTTTGCCGTCTTCAGCCAGGACGCGCTGAGCGATACCTGGAACCAGCTCACCGGGGGGATCTTTATCTTCATGTTTGCAGTATCGAGCGTGGCGCTGATTGTGGGCGGAGTGGGCGTGATGAACATCATGCTGGTATCGGTGACCGAGCGCACCCGCGAGATCGGCGTGCGCAAGGCCATTGGAGCGCGCCGGCGCGATGTCCTGCTCCAGTTCACCCTGGAAGCCATTACCCTTACCGGTATAGGTGGCATTCTTGGGATCGTCATTGGAGGCGCGCTGACGGCGCTCGTCCCACTGGTGTTTCCTTCCCTGCCGGCGAGCATGTCGTTGTCCTGGGTGCTCACCGCAACCATCGCTTCGGTCGTAATCGGTCTGGTGTTCGGAATCTATCCTGCATGGAAAGCTGCGAATCTCGATCCCATCGAAGCCCTGCGCTACGAATAAGCGATTTTGGAGTGTCATCCCGAGCGACGAGCGCAGCGAGTCGAGGGATCCCTATCATCGCCAGCAATCCTAAGATTCATTGCTTGGCCAAGCGGCCACTCTGCAATTTTCTAATTTCTTGTAGCGATAGGGGTCCTTCGACTCGCTACGCTCGCTCGGGATGACAGCTTAACTGTGGGAATCGCCCCTGCGCATTACTGCAGCACGTGGCACGAATACGTCTTGACGACCAGCCACACGCGCGCGCCTGGCTTCAGTTGCAGGGACTCTCGGGCACCCAGCGTGAGATGCACTTCAAAGGCTGGTCCGCAAGTCACCATGGCAATCACCGTCATATCGCGCTGTTCGAGCGAGGTGATCGTCCCGTTAACAACGTTGCGGGCACTGAGTCCCTGCGGCTTGGACGACGCCAGCAGAATGTCGCCCGCTCGAATCCCAACCCGCAGTGGCAAGGAAGCATTCACCCGTACCAACGGAACTTCGAGGTCAAGGGTCGAACCCGCGACGCGGCAGGTCATGGTCCCCTGGTCCGGATGCGAGCCGGTCACTGAACAATCGAAGATGTTCTCAAAGCCGGCAAGCTGGGCGACGGTTTCGGATCGTGGCCGCTGCAAGACTTCGTGCGGCGAGCCCCGCGCAAGGACGTGGCCTTCTTCCAGCACAATTGCGCTTTCGCCCAGCGCGAAGACTTCTTCGCGGTCGTGGGTAACGTAGAGGATGGGGATCCGATGCCGCCGGTTCCAGGCGCGCAAATCGTCCAGGATTCGCGTCTTGGTGACCGCGTCCAGCGCGGTGAGCGGTTCGTCCAGCAGCAGCACTCGCGGACGCGTCACCAGCGCACGCGCCAGCGCAACCCGCTGGCGTTCTCCCGCAGAAATTTCGTTGGGACGCCGCTCGACCAGCGAGGCGATGCGGAACGATTCCAAAACCTCGCGGCTGCGCGCGTCGCGATCTCGCTGGTTGAGCGCGGCCAGGCCGTATTGCACGTTTTGTTCGACTGTCATGTGCGGAAATAGCGCCAGCGATTGCAGCAGGTATGCGACCGAGCGGCGGCGCGGGGGCAGATTCACGCGCGACTGAGGGTCGAAGAGGACGGCCTCGCCGATCGCAATCGTTCCCTCGTCTGGGGTTTGCAGTCCGGCAATGCAGTCGAGCAGAGTGGTCTTCCCTGCACCGGAAGCTCCGAACAGAATGGTGAAACCGGCCGCCACCGCGAGTTCAACGTCGAGGATGAACTGGGAGTCACTGTCGCCGCGTAAGCGTTTTCGCACCCGCAACGTTAGCTGCTCGCCGGGGGTCGGCGTAATGGAGTCGCTCATTTCCACTCCCAAACATTCCACACGCCACGGCGGCGCAAGCCGTAAAGAATTGCCAGTATGGTGAAACAGAGCAGTAGAAGAATGAGCGCAGTGCGGTTCGCGGTCGCATAGTCGAGCGCCTGCACCTGGTCGTAAATCAGAATTGAGACGGTCTGGGTTGCGCCCGGAATGTTCCCGCCGATCATGAGCACCACGCCAAATTCGCCCAAGGTGTGTGCGAAGCTCAGCACCAGTCCCGTCACCACGCCCGGCAGACCCAGCGGCAGCACAATGCGCCAGAACGTACGCCAACGGGACGCGCCCAGAAGCGCAGACGCATCCAGCAGTTTTCCGTCAATCGCGGCAAAGGAAGTGGCCATGGGTTGCACCGCAAAGGGCAGGCTGTATAAAACCGATCCGATGACGAGGCCCTCAAAGGTAAAAGCGAGAGTGTGGCCGGTGAGCGCCTGATACCAGCGTCCTACTGGGCTGAGAGGGCCGACAGCAACCAGAACGTAAAAGCCCAAAACCGTCGGAGGCAGCACAATGGGCAGCGAGACAATCGCTTCCACTAGAAATTTCCAGCGCCTGCGTGAAAACGCCAACCAGTACGCCAGCGGAACGCCGATGACCAGCAGGATGGCCGACACCATGATGGCCAAGCGCAGCGTAAGCGTGAGTGCCTGAATGATCATTTGCTTGCCGGTGCGCGAAAGCCGTACTGCTCAAGTACCGCTGTGCCTTCTGCGGAAAGAACATACTCCAGAAAAGCCTTTGCCGCTGTCTTGTGCTTGGAAGAAGAGAGCAGCGCGACTCCCTGTTGCAACTCGGGATAGGAATTGGCTGGCAACTCCCAGTAGCGGCCGGAGTCCTTCATCGCCGGAGACACGGCCAGCGACAGGGCGATGAGGCCGACCTGGGCGTTGCCCGATTGCACGAACTGTGCCGCCTGGCTGATGTTCTCGCCGAAGACCAGTTTGCCGGCCACTTTGTCCTTCACCCCGAAATGCTCGAGCGCCGCCATCGCAGCCCGGCCGTAAGGCGCATGCTCTAGATTGGCGATGGCGATACGTTGCACCGAAGGCTCGAGTAGTAAATCCATCTTGAGCTTTTGCGGATCGAAGCTGGAACCATTGGGAACCCACAGCACCAGATGGCCGATGGCGTAAGTACGCAGTGAAGAGCTCTCGATAAGACCAGCGCTGGCGAGCTTTTGCGGATATGCGATGTCAGCTGAGAAAAACAGATCATAAGGAGCGCCGCCCCGGATCTGCGAATATAAGTTTCCCGAGGAACCGAACGAAAGGGTTACCTTGTTGCCGGTCTTCTTCTCGAAACGAGGGGCCAGGTCTTTCAGCGCGTAATTCAGGTCGGAGGCAGCCGCAACCGTGATGTCCTGGGTGCGCGCCGCGGAAGACAAGACCGCCGTGATTAGAAGCAGTATCGGTATCGTCCGCATTCGTTCACTCGGAAAATGGACTAGCCCCGAATAATTCGTTATCAGCTTACATGAAATCGGGAATTATCTGCGATTTTAGACGATTCGGGAGGGCGCACCTCGTCTTCAAGAGACTTCGGGTACGTTGGAGATGGTGGTACAGCCAGTAGCCCGGCTCGCGCAGTGGGATTGAGTCGCCAAACACTATAGCGCGCACCGCGTCGAAGACTACGAAGCTGCGCGTCCAGCCGAATCTTAGCCTTACCCCACGAAAATGCCAGGGAGTTTCCTCCGTTCCGGGGTTTCTGGCTTGACCCAACCAAGCTTTTCTGTAACAGTAACCGAGCGCCATTCCTATTGGAGACCCGCCATGGAGCAGCCCGGCTGTTTTCCAACAGTGGAATTCGATCGCAGCAAACTGATGATACGCATTGAGGTCACGCTCAACGCCGATCCCACGGCCATCGGTCCCGTGGTGGAAGGCATCATGGAGATGGCGCGCCGGCTGGAATGCGCCGCCGGCAAGGAATTTGAGATCGAAACCGCCCTGCGCGAAGCCCTCGCCAACGCCATTGTTCACGGTTGCAAGAACGATCCCACCAAAAAAGTCCAGTGCTGTATAGGCTGCGAGGAAGAGCGCGGCATGCTGATCGTGGTGCGCGATCCGGGCAGCGGCTTCGATCCTTTCGCCATCCCCGATCCTTGTCGCGGGGAAAATATATTCTCCAACCACGGCCGCGGCATCTATCTCATCAATCAACTGATGGACGAAGTGAAGTTCGAGCGCAACGGCACCGAAATCCACATGCGCAAGTATTAGGGCGATTCCAATGTTGTCCTATCCTGCGAGCCAGGGTAGAGCGGCACTTGCCTGGATTATTCATGAACGTTGAGGTGTCATCCTGAGAGTGTGCGACCTTTTTTCGCGTTCCCAAAAAAGACGCTGAAAAGAGAAGCCCTACTGGACGCAACAAGGCCATAAATCTGAGCGGAGCGTGGCGTGTGGGTACTGCTCAGGGCCACAGAGTGGCCTGATAACTTCACCACCTCTGCGCCACTCCTTGGTTCTTTATGGGCGGCTTTCTATGCCATTGGGCCAAGTTGATAATCACGCGTGGGCACAGAGCAAACTTGCGAAAAGCATACGGGTATTTGGTGCGGAGTTTTTTCGGCGAGTTTGCAACCACGAACCTTGAAAAGTGGCCAATAACCTTCCAAGTTTGACAGGTTGTAAGTGATTGCAGCAGTAATGGTAGCGCTACCGGGAATCGAACCCGGGTTTGAAGATTGAGAATCTTCTAATCCAGACAGCACTACCTTTTCACTATTCCGCTAAGTAGCTAATTCTAAATCAACTCGCTCCAGCCAAAAGACCCGCAGGTCTATCCCGTAACACAGTCATGTAATGGCTATTCATGGTGATGCGTGGCTGTAAAAGTCACATTTTAGTCACATCGGGCAGAAGAATTTATGGGAACACACATGAAGGCAACGAAGCTACTTGGCTGCCAATTCAGTCAACCTAGCTGATGAAATGTCGTGCGAGGCACAGCGCAGGTGCAATCTGACGAACAGCTACGAAGCGAAACTGGACGACCACTGG
>ODAK010007904.1_pt1 | contig 10675 bp, 9 predicted proteins | sample 1539591 | NCBI WGS metagenome assembly ODAK01 (sample SAMEA3539303, study PRJEB22396) | soil metagenome | biome: tundra; feature: field; material: soil | place: USA | collected 2010-05 | depth 0.15 m | reverse complement strand
TCGCCCAGCCCGACTCCAAGTCCGACGCCCACGCCGACACCGTCGCCCACACCGAGCCCAACCCCCACACCGAGCCCAACCCCTACACCGAGCCCAACCCCTACACCGAGTCCAACTCCGACTCCCTCGCCGACCCCGTCGCCGACTCCCACACGGGCGCCCACGCCGACGCCTAGGCCGAGCCCGACCCCAGTGCCGAGTCCGACCCCGGTGCCGAGTCCGACCCCGGTGCCGAGCCCGAGTCCGGGGATCACTCCGACGCCGTCACCGACTCCGACACCGACGCCCACGCGGGTGCCCACGCCGACGCCTAGGCCGAGCCCGACCCCAGTGCCGAGTCCGACCCCAGTGCCGAGTCCGACCCCGGTGCCGAGCCCGAGTCCGGGGATCACTCCGACGCCGTCACCGACTCCGACACCGACGCCCACGCGGGTGCCCACGCCGACCCCGAGGCTGAAGCCGACCCCCACGCCCACGACCTAGTAAGCCTTGGGCATACCTGGCCCGGCGCCTCAAGCAAACGAACGGGGGGCACAAGGAGCTCTCCTTTCTGCGCGCGCGGCCCGCGTGCGCGGCCTGTCGACGGGCGGCTAGTGAAGGGTATAGGAGTCGATCAGGGCCTTGGCCTTCGCCGTCTCCATGAAGGGGATCCCAGGCACGGCATGCGGCGCTGGGTTTCGCTCCGTGAGGAGGATCCTCCTCGAATCGGCGCCCCTCGAGCGGGTGAAGGGCTCGAGCTCCGCCGTCCACTGCACGCACATGCAGACGGCGACAGATGCGAGGGCGGCCGAGAACACCGCCGCCTTCACGACCCCGGGCAGCCGGATGCGCTCCAGCTGCCTGGAAACCCAGAATCCGAGAAGCGGCGCGATCCCGATCAGCGAGGCGTACTGGTAGCGCGATGAGACCGCCATCGGAAGGCCCGTGTGGTAGCGCCCGATGCCGAGCAGGGCGGCATTGCCCATGTCGGCGGCCACGAGGAGCGCGAAGAACAGGCGCTGGCGTCCCGTCCCTCGGGCGAGCGCCCATGCGACCAGCGCGAGTTTGAGGGCCCCGAGTCCCGCGACCGCCTGCCAGCCCGGGGGCCCCAATCCGAGAATGCGGTCGGCCGGGTTCAGGAGATAGTACCAGAGGCCGAACACGGCCGCCTCGCCCAGGTGGCCGCCCATGTGATGGTGGTTGCCGCCGGCGAGCGCACCTATCAGGGCGGCGACGGCGATGGACGGCGCGAGGTAGGCCAGGGCCATCCGCGCCGCGCGCCCGCCCCGCACACCCAGGCCCGGGCAGACGCTTCCCAGGGCGAGGACCGCCCCGGTGAGAACGCCCCGCGAGAACGAAAGCGCGCTGGCAGCCACCCAGGCCAGGGGAGCGCGGCTGAGCGGCGCGCGAAGGAAGCCGTCCAGGGCCAGCAGCATGAACGAGGTCGACAGCACGGCCGACCACTGGACGGACCAGCCGAGGGTCTCGATGTTCACCGGCGTCAGCCCGAAGAGCACCTGGGCCGCGGCGACCGCGGCCCACGGGACCGCGCAGGCGCGCATCACACGTCCGAGGAGGACGACGTTCACCGCGTGGGTGAGCCAGAGGAGCACGAGCATCGTGAAGTACGAGCCCTGGAACGCGAGGACCGACCCGCCCCAGAGAAGCTTGAACAGCGGCGCGAAGTTCTCGGCGAAGACGAGCCACATCCAGTGCCACAGGCCCATCCTGTCCATCTGGTCGATGAGGTCGAACTCGTCCCCGAACCAGAACAGGCGCCCGAAGAGTCGGTGGTGCGCCGCGAACGGCGCCAGGGCCAGGAGTCCCGAGCCAAGCAGGAGCCACGGCTCCCCCTTACGCCTCCGCTCAGGGCCGGGATGCGCCGTTTCCAGCTTCATCGTTTGCCGTCCGCACCGGGACTGAGGGCAGCGCGTACAGGGCGACGTCCGCGCGGCTCCAGAACTCCTCCTGGCCGGCGGGCGCCTCAAGGTGCAGCGACCTGATCCACGTACGGGACTCGCCCCGCATGAATGCCGCCGCGTCGTCCGCAGTCTCGAGGAGCGGCGCCAGGATGAACCCGGCCCGGGACACCCTGGGAACCAGGCGCCACCGGGAGGTCCCCCCGCGCTCGTCCGTGGTCGTCACGTACAGCTGCGCCGGCTTGTAGAGAAGCGCCCTCAACCGCCCCAGGGCGTTCGGGATCGGGTTGACCGAGATCCAGATCGCGTGGCCCCGTTCGTTCGGAATCGCGAGCTCTTCCGAGAGCCTGAGGGTCCGGCTCGTGAGGAGGGTTCGCTCCATAGGGCCGGGGGGGAGCGGCTCCTGGCGCTTGAGGAGCCAGTAGTCGCGCTCGCAGAAAAGCGGCCTGTAGTGGCCTGCGAGCGCTGCGACCAGCATCGCGTCATCTTCGCCGGGGTAGCGCCCGTCGACGCGCTCTCCGTTCCAGAGAAGGTAGTCGGGCGCCCGGGCGGACTGGTAGAAGCGGAGGTTCCAGCCCTCGAGGCTCGGCGTGTACGCCGAATACCCCTGGAAAACGGGCCTGGAGTCCAGGTTGAGGCCGTTCATGAGGGCAACCGCCGTGCTGAAGTCGTAGACGTCGACGGTCGCGGAGCCGACCTCCCCTCGGACCCTGGGCATTGCGGCCCTCCCGCAGGCTTGCTCGTAGGCGTCCTGCCACTCCCCCGGCAGCGACCCAAGCCGTCCGAGCGCACGCCCGTTGCCGTAGAGGCGCTCCCAGAGGATCCTCGGGCCGCCCGCATAGAGTTCCCGGTCTAGTTGGGCGATCCCGACAAGGCACAGGAGGGCCAGGCAATCGAACAGGTGCCATCGTCTACCTGGGAAAAGCAGCCCCGGGAGCACGGGCGCGAGGATCAGGCAGTAGGTGAACAGCCCGAAAACGTGTCCGCCAAACGCTATGAAGTCCGCCCTTGTGCAGCTTTCTTTCCACATCACAAGAAACGAGAACGCGAGGTAGCCGCATGCGCCAAGGGCGTAGGAGCGCTCCGGAACGGCGCGCCATGCCGACAGCAGGAAGACCGCGCAGGCGAGCGCCAGGGCCGCACTCCACAGGAAGACCGGCCAAGGCTCATCCAGGCCCATCGCGTCGCCGTAGCCCATGGCTATATCGAGGCCCCTGCGCAGATAGGCATAAAGGTTGTCGGGGTTCTGGCCCGCCGCGACCCAAGAGGCCGCAACCGACAGAGAATAGCCAGCGGCGGCGCCCGCCATCCTGGCCCATGAACGTCGGCCGGCCCAGCAGGCCATGGCCGCAAGAACCCCTGCCGAGGACAGCAGGAAGTAGGTGAACTTGAACTGCGCCAGGAACCCGAGGGCCAGCGTCCATGCCACCACCCGCAGGAGCGGCGCATCGCGCCGCATCAATCCCGAGACCGCAATGAGGGTGATCAGGACAAAATACACGACGTCCGTGAACAGCCAGTGGAAGGCGAAGAACAGGGCTGCGAAGGCCGTGCGCCGCCAGGGCACAAGGCCCCTTGTCAGGAGCACGATCAAGAGAGCGATAAGGAGCTGGCCCGCCGTCTGCCAGACAAGGATCGGGACGGCCCCCGTCTCTCCAAGGTGATAGCCGCAGCAAAGGAAACCCCAGGGCCCCCAGGTGAAGATGATATCGCGGCCGAACTGCAGCCCCGCTGCATGGGCGTGTATCAGCATGAGCTGCCAGGATGCGTCGAGCCGGGTGTCGGGCGTACCAGGAATGCCGATCAGCGACCAGGCGAGCAGGAGCGTGACCACGACAGCCTCAAGTGCGGCCGCCACCTTGCCGTAGCGCCTTTCCCTACGGATTGACGGGGGCGCAAAAGCATCCATGAATTGCACTTAGCATGAACCCAACCGCCAGACGAGCCGAACGTGGCCACCCTCCTAAACTCGCGAACCAATGGCCCTGAGCGCCTCACCCGTCTCGGTCTCGGTGGTTGTTCCCGTTTACAATGAAATCTCGACCGTGCGCGCCGCCCTGGACGCGCTTGTTGCAAAGCGGATCGAAGGGTACGAGCTGCGGCTGATCATCGTTGAGAGCAATTCGACCGACGGCTCCAGGGAGGTCGTGCTGGACTACAGCGAAGATCCGGCTGTCACCGTCATCCTCGAGGATGCGCCTCGGGGAAAGGGCCACGCGGTCCGGGCGGGACTGGCGAGCGCCTCGGGCGACATCATCATGATCCAGGACGCGGACCTCGAGTACGACCTGGGCGACTACGAGAAGCTTCTGGCACCGATCGCGGCGGGCGAGCACGATTTCGTCCTTGGGTCCCGGCACGCCAAGAAGGGGTGGGCGATCCGAAAGTTCACAGACCAGAAGCTCCATGCCCTCGTCCTCAACCTGGCGCACTGGACATTCACGCTGATGATCAATGCGTCCCTGGGCATATGGCTGAACGACCCCTTCACGATGTACAAGGTCTTCAGGAGAGAGTGCCTGCGCGGACTCAAGCTCGAGTGCAACCGGTTCGACTTCGACTGGGAGCTGCTGATCAAGCTCGTCAGGAAGGGCTACCGGCCCGTGGAGATCCCGGTGTCCTATCATTCGCGCTCCTTCAAGCAGGGCAAGAAGGTCTCCCTGTTCCGGGACCCGCTCACATGGATGATCGCCCTCGCGAAGTACCGCTTCCAGCCCCTTTGAGAATCCGGCTCCCCGGCGCACAATGACAAAAATCCTCCTAGTGACCGGCTCGTCGGGCCTGATCGGGTCCGAGGTGTGTTCCCACTTCGCGCACGAGCTGGGCTTCACGGTCCACGGCCTGGACAACAACCAGCGAGCCGTGTTCTTCGGGCCCCAGGGCGACACGCGCTGGAACCAGCGACGCCTCGAGGGCGACCTCAAGGGCTTCCGCCACCACGAGCTGGACATCCGCGACCGCGCCAGGGTCCTGGCGCTCGTGCGCTCGCTCAGGCCCTCGGCCATCGTGCACACGGCCGCCCAGCCGAGCCACGACCGCGCGGCCGCCATCCCCTTCGACGACTTTGACACGAACGCCGTGGGGACGCTCAACATCCTCGAGGCGGCCCGGCAGGGCTGCCCGGAGGCCCCCTTCGTGCACCTGAGCACGAACAAGGTCTACGGTGACCGCCCGAACCGGATCGCCATGAAGGAGCTGCCCACCCGATGGGACTTCGCAGACCCGGCATACGCGGACGGCATCCCCGAGAGCTTCCCCGTCGACCAGTCGACCCACTCGCTCTTCGGGGCCTCGAAGCTGGCGGCCGACGTGATGGTCCAGGAGTACGGCCGCTATTTCGGGATGCCGACGTGCTGCCTGCGCGGCGGCTGCCTGACCGGTCCCAACCACTCCGGCGTCGAGCTCCACGGGTTCCTGAGCTACCTCGTCAAATGCAATCTCGAGGGCCGCGAGTACAAGATCATGGGGTACAAGGGAAAGCAGGTGCGCGACAACATCCACTCCCTCGACGTCGCCCGGTTCGCGGCGGCGTTCGTGGCGACGCCCCGGGTGGGCGAGGTCTACAACCTCGGGGGCGGCAAGGCCAACAGCACCTCCGTCCTCGAAGCGTTCAAGATGACGGAGTCATTCACGGGCAAGGCTCAGGTGTACACCTACCTCGAAAGGAACCGCACCGGCGACCATATCTGCTATTATTCCGATCTCCGGAAGATGCGTAACCATTTCCCCGGCTGGGACATCACTCAGTCGCTCACCGACACGATCCGCCAGATCGTGGACGCCTGGCGCAGTCGACCGCATGTTTGACGAATCCCGTCCGTTCCGTCAGGGTCTTATCCTGTAGATGACCGCTCAAAGGCTAACACCCCCGGCCCCCGTTCGCTTGCTCCGGCTAACCGCCCTCGCGGCTGTCGCCGGCGCGGCCTGCGCCTTCGGGCAGACGACTCTTGTCGGCGACTCCCCCTTCGCTCCGGCAGGGACCCCCGCCGGGACGGCGGCCGCGTCCGCGCAGGCCTACGAGCTGGCCGGCTCCAGCGTCGAGGGAAAGGACGTGCTGGTCTGCATCTACGACCGCCAGGACAAGCGCAGCGATTGGATACCCGTCGGCGGAAGCGACGGAGCGGTCCACGTGGTCAGCTTCGATCCCGAGCGCGACAGGGCCGTCGTCACGATTTCCGGCGCCAGGAAGGAGCTCACGCTAAGGAAGGCGTCCTCGGCCAGCACAACCCTCACCCTGGCGGACAGGCCGGCAGTGCCCGTCAGCGCGCCGCAGCCCCCGCCCGCCCCGGTCGTGGCCGCCAGCGCGCCCTCCCGCCCGCCGGAGGTGCTCACCAACGCCGCCCGCGAGCAGCAGGAGGCGAGGATGCTCGTGAGCGACCTCCTCGAAATCGGGGTCCAACAGCGAAAGGCCTACCAGGAGGCGAGACAGAAGGCCGCCCAGGCGGCGGCGCAGCCGTCCAACTAAGGGTCAGATCGGCGTGCGCATACTGATTTCCGGAATCTGCGGCTTTGCCGGAAATGCGATCGCCAGGGCGCTCGCCTCCCATGCAGGCGGCCACAAGGTCTTCGGGGTCGACAACCTCATGCGGCCCGGCAGCGAGACGAACCGCGCCGAGCTCAGGCGCCTGGGAGTCGGGCTGGTGCATGGCGACATCCGCGCCGCGAGCGACGTGGACTCGCTGCCGGCCTGCGACTGGCTGGTCGACGCCGCGGCCAATCCGAGCATCCTCGCGGGCGTGGACGGGCTCTCGAGCTCGAGGCAGCTGGTCGAGCACAACCTCCTGGGCACGGTCAACCTGCTCGAGTACTGCAAGAGGAACCGGTCGGGGTTCACCCTCCTGAGCACGAGCCGGGTCTACAGCATAGCCGCCCTGGCCTCGCTTCGCACCCGGGTCGTGGACGGCGCCTTCCGGCCCGTTGAGCCCGGCCTTCCCGCCGGGGTCACCGCCGCCGGCGTGGCCGAGGCGTTCCCCACCTCGGCGCCCGTCTCGCTCTACGGCGCCACGAAGGTGGCGAGCGAGGCGCTCGCCCTGGAGTACGGCGAGGCGTTCTCGATCCCTGTCTTCGTCAACCGCTGCGGGATCCTGGCCGGCGCCGGCCAGTTCGGGCGCCCCGACCAGGGGATCTTCGCATACTGGATCAACAGCCACCTCAGGCGCAGGCCGCTCAAGTACATCGGATTCGGGGGCGGCGGCCACCAGGTGCGCGACTGCCTCCATCCCCACGACCTTGTCCCGCTGCTGACCGCCCAGTTCGGCGCCGCCAAGGTCGACGCCGCGGACCGGATCGTGAACGCCGGCGGCGGAGCCGCCTCCGCCATGTCCCTGCTCCAGCTCACCGAGTGGTGCGCGGACCGGTTCGGGCCGCATCCCGTCGCATCCGACCCGGCGCCGCGGCCGTTCGACGTGCCCTGGCTCGTCCTCGACGCCTCCAAGGCCGCCCGCATCTGGAAGTGGAAGCCGGCGACGCCGCTGCTGTCCATCCTTGAGGAGATCGCCGCGCATGCGGGAACCCATCCCGAGTGGCTCGAGATGTCGGCGCCGCTCGGATGAGCCTCAACCTGTTCTCGGTCGTCATGCCCGCCCGCGACGAGGCGGAATCGCTCCCGTCGACCCTTCGCGACCTCTACGGCGAATTCGTGCGAGAGGGCGTGCCCCACGAGATCGTGGTGGTCGACGACGGAAGCCAGGACTCGACATGGGCGGTCCTGGAGTCGCTGAAGGCGGAAATCCCCACCCTCGCGCCGGTGAGGAACCCCGGCCCCAACGGGTTCGGCCGGGCCATCATTTACGGCCTCGGCTGCATCCGAGGCGACGGCGTCGTCATCATGATGGCCGACGCCTCGGACCTGCCCGCGGACGCCGTGAGGTACTGGCGCCTGCTCTGCGAGGGCCACGAGTGCGTCTTCGGCAGCAGGTTCCTGCGCAGCGGCGACGTGACCGACTACCCCCGCCTCAAGCTCTTCGTGAACCGCCTGGCAAACCTCTTCATCCGGGTGATGTTCAACATCCCGCTCAACGACACGACGAACGCGTTCAAGGCCTACCGCCGGACCGTGATCGAGGGCTGCAGGCCGCTCCTGTCCCCCCATTTCAACCTGACGGTGGAGCTGCCCCTGAAGGCCATCGTGCGCGGCTACACGTGGACCGTCATCCCGATCTCCTGGCGCAACCGCAAGCACGGCGCCGCGAAGCTGAAGCTCAAGGAGATGGGAGGTCGCTATTTCTTCATTTGCATGTACGTCTGGCTGGAAAAGTATTTCAGTCGGGGCGATTACAGGAGAAAATGACGCGATGATCTACCTGCTCGGAGGCTCGGGATACGTGGGAGGCGCCTTTCAGGCGCTGTTCCGTCTCAAGGGCATACGCTGCCGAAGCCTTCGCAGGTCCGAGCTCGACTACACGAACCCGGAGGTCCTGCGGGCCGCCCTGCTCGAGGACAAGCCCGAGTTCCTGATCAACGCGGCGGGCTACACGGGCAAGCCCAACGTCGACGCCTGCGAGCTCCACAAGGCGGAATGCCTGTTCGGCAACGCTGTCCTGCCGGGGCAGGTCGCGAGCGCCTGCGAGGATGCGGGAGTGCCCTGGGGCCACGTGTCCTCGGGCTGCATCTACAGCGGCGAGGGGCCCGGCGGCAAGGGCTTCACGGAGCAGGACGAGCCCAACTTCACGTTTCGCGCTGGGCACTCCTCTTTCTACAGCGGCACCAAGGGCCTCGGCGAAGAGGTGCTGGCCGGCCATCCCAACGTCTTCGTCTGGCGCCTGAGGATACCCTTCGAGAGCGTGGACAACCCGCGCAACTACCTGTCCAAACTCATGCGCTACCCGCGCCTTCTCGAGGCGACCAACTCGATATCGGAGCTGGGCGAGTTTGCGGCGGCGGCCTTTGCGTGCTGGACGCAGCGCATTCCCTTCGGGACCTACAACGTGACCAATCCCGGGAAGGTCACCACCAGGGAGGTCGTGGAGCTCATCCGGCGCTCGGGCGTCTGCACAAAGGAATTCGAGTTCTTCTCGAGCGAAAGGGAATTCATGAGCGCCGCCGCCAAGACGCCCCGCTCCAACTGCGTCCTCGACCCTTCGAAGCTGGCCGCGGCGGGCATCCGACTGACCGCAGTCCACCAGGCAATCGAGCGCGACCTGAAGGCGTGGAGGAAAGCCGCCTGAGCGCGGATGCGATGAACATCCTCATCACCGGAGGCTGCGGGTTCATAGGCAGCAACTTCATCCGGCACCTGCTGAAGGCCGACAAGGGACCTTCACGGATCGTGAACCTCGACAAGCTCACCTACGCCGGAAACCCGGCGAATCTCGCCTACGTCGCAGGCGACGCCCGGTACCTGTTCGTCCATGGGGATATCGGCGACGAAGGCCTCGTCGCCAGGATTCTCTCGGAGAACAATGTCTCGGCCGTCGTGAACTTCGCCGCGGAAAGCCACGTCGACCGCTCGATAGACTCCCCGGAGCCGTTCGTGCAGACCAACGTCGTCGGCACCCTGCGGCTGCTGAACGCGGTGAGGAGGCATTGGGCGTCTCTCATTGGCGGCCCAAGGGATTCCTTCAGGTTCCTGCACATCTCCACGGACGAGGTGTACGGCACCCTCTCGCCCGGGGATCCTGCCTTCAGCGAGGACACCCCATTCGCGCCCAATTCTCCCTACGCGGCCTCCAAGGCCGCGAGCGACCACCTGGTGCGCGCCTACCGGCACACCTACGGGCTGCCGGCGCTGACGACCAACTGCTCGAACAACTACGGCCCGTTCCATTTCCCGGAGAAGCTCTTCCCGCTCGTGATCCTCAACGCCCTCGACGGGCGGCCGCTGCCGGTCTACGGCGACGGCAAACAGGTTCGCGACTGGCTCTATGTCGGGGACCACTGCCGGGCGATCTCGCTGGTTCTCGAGCGCGGGCGGCCCGGCGAGACCTACAATGTCGGCGGCCTCTGCGAGATGGAGAACCTAGAGGCCGTGCGGATGATCTGCTTGCTCCTCGACGGGAAGGCTCCCCGAAAGGACGGGCGGTCCTACTCGGCGCAGATCGAGTTCGTGGCGGACCGGCCCGGCCATGACCGGCGCTACGCGATCGACTGCTCCAAGCTCCAGCGAGAGCTCGGCTGGAGGCCGCTGGAGTCGTTCGCGACGGGACTGGCGAGGACCGTCGACTGGTACATTGGCAACCGGGCGTGGTGCGCAGAGATCACGGCCAGTCGCTACGCGCGCGAAAGGCTCGGCAAGACCCCCTAGGAGATCCGATTCAAACCCCATGAAACGAAAAGGCATCATCCTTGCCGGCGGCTCCGGCACCCGGCTCTACCCGCTGACGATCGCCGTGAGCAAGCAGCTCATGCCGGTGTACGACAAGCCCATGGTGTACTACCCCCTCTCGGCGCTCATGACGGCGGGGATCCGCGAGGTCCTTGTGATCTCAACACCGCAGGACTTGCCTCTGTTCCGCAGGCTCCTCGGCGACGGCGCGCAGCTCGGGATGAAGCTCGACTACGCCGAGCAGCCGAGCCCCGAGGGCCTCGCACAGGCCTTCCTGATCGGAGCCGATTTCCTAGGGGGCTCCCCCTGCGCCCTCATCCTGGGCGACAACCTCTTCTACGGCTATGACCTTCCCAAGTCGTTTTCGGCCGCCGACGCCCGTCCCCGGGGGGCGACGATCTTCGGCTACCACGTCGCGAACCCTTCGGCCTATGGCGTCGTCGAGTTTGGAAAGGACGGCCGGGTGCTCTCGCTCGAGGAGAAGCCCGCCAAGCCCAAGTCGAACTTCGCGATA
>ODAK010007903.1_pt1 | contig 10675 bp, 13 predicted proteins | sample 1539591 | NCBI WGS metagenome assembly ODAK01 (sample SAMEA3539303, study PRJEB22396) | soil metagenome | biome: tundra; feature: field; material: soil | place: USA | collected 2010-05 | depth 0.15 m | reverse complement strand
ATGACGTTGTTCTGGGTCACATAGTTGTTCTGAGTCACATAGCTGGTGAAGGTGGCAGCATCGGTCAGCGGCGGCGGCCGCCACACCCGACCGGCCCGTCCAGCGCCGGCTACTACAACCGGCCCGCCGACACCGCGGCCGTGTTCACCGCGGCCGGCTGGCTGCGAACCGGTGACCGCGGGCTGCTCCGCCAGGACGGCAACCTGCGGCTCATGGCCCGCCACCAGGAAATGTTCAAGTCCGGCGGCTACAACATCTACCCACGCGAGATCGAGCTGGCGCTCGAAAGCCACCCCGCCGTCGCCGCCGCCGCGGTCGTCTCCCGGCCCGACGCCGACTACCAGGCCGTGGGTGTCGCCTTCATCGAGCCGCAACCCGGGACTGCGGTGACCGCCAAAGAACTCGCCGCCTGGTGCCGGCAACGGCTTGCCAACTACAAAGTGCCCAAGCAAATCCACATCATCGACAACTTGCCGCTGCTGCCCGTGGGCAAGATCGACCGGCCGCTGCTCGCCCGGACAGCCACCGTCCCATCCGCTGCTCCCGACCGGGAGCGGCCGCCCGCAGCCCGGTGAGCGTCCCAGCCCTCAGGAGGTCCCGATGGCCACCACCGCTCCGGCATCAACCGGCCCCCCCACCCTGCAACGTAACGCCGTCGGCACCTTCGGCGCGCTTGCCCAGTCCCTCGGCGCGATCTCCCCGGCCAGGACCGTCGCCGTCATGGGCGCACTGATCGTGCCCCTCGCCGGCACCGGCACCTGGCTCACCGTCCTGTTCCAGATGATCGTCGTGCTGTGCACCGGATGGATCATCATCCGGCTGGCACGCAGATTCGCCACCACCGGCGGGCTCTACGGGCTCAACAGCCGCTGCGCCGGCCGCCTGGGCGGGGTCCTCACCGCCCTCGCCATCGTCTTCATCGGGCTGGCGGCCCTGCCGGCGATGGTCGTCGTGTTCGCCAACTACACCGCGAGCTTCTTCAACCTATTCGGCACGCCGATGAGCAAACCGGTTCTCGCCGGCTTCTGCGTGCTCGGTGCCGTGCTCGCCGCCTTCTTCTCCTACAAGGAAATCAAGCTGTCCGTCATGGTGATGCTCGCCCTCCAGGCCCTGTCCATCGCGATGATGGTGCTCCTGTTCAGCATCGTCCTCGCGCACGCCCCGCACATCATCGACGGCGCGCAGTTCGGGCTGCACGGCGTCACGGTGCAGGGCCTTGCCCTTGGCATGGTCATCGGCATCTTCGCATACGAGGGCTTTGAGTCCGCGACCGTCTTCGGCCAGGAGGCCCGCAACCCCAACCATGTCATCCCCCGCGCGGTCGTGGGCAGCCTGATCATCACCGGGCTGCTGTTCACCTTCGCCGGCTACAGCCTCGTCCTCGGCTACAACGGGCATCTTCCCGCGCTCATCGCCTCGCCGAACCCGCTCACCGACCTGGCGAACCGCAACGGCGTGCACTGGCTCAGCTACCTCGTCGACATCGGCATCATCGTGGCCACGTTCGCGGTCATCATCGCCACCATCAATCTGGTCGCCCGGTCCTGTTCACACTGGCCCGCGAGCGGCTGCTGCCGCCCTCGCTCGCCCGGGTCGGCCGGACCACCAAAACCCCGGTCGCGCCGATCATGCTGCTCGCCGGATTCGGGCTCGCGCTTGCCCTGTGGGTGGTTTCCACCAGCTCCACCCCGGTGGTGTTCACCGGGCCGTTCTTCACCCTCGCCGGCTTCTTCGCCATCGCCGAATACTTCATCGTCAGCATCGGCGGAGCCGTCTACCTCGCCCGCATCCGGGACCTGCACCCGCTCGACGTCATCGCCGGCGTGATCTCCGCAGGCGGCATGGCCTACGTCCTCTACACCAGCTACGTGCCGTTCCCGCCCTACCCGGACAGCATCATCGCCTGGATGTTCCTCGCAGTCATGGTGGCCGGCGGCGTGACCTACGCCATCCTGCGCGGCCACCCGCAAATCCTCGACAGGATCGGCCGCTCCGTCGCCGACGACACCGCACTGGTAACCGGAGAGGCCGCAATACCAGAAACCGTCCCCCCACCCACAGCCGACGGCGGGACCAGCAGGCCGTCTCAGCCCGCCACACAGCACGTGCTCGCCCCGATTCGGCTGGCTTGGCTGGGGCGAGTCACCCGGCACCGGCGAGCTTGAACCCCTCAAGCAACCTCTGCACGGACCCACCGGGAACGCCGGTCCGCCCACATGGCCGACGGGCGACCGGCGTGTCGGCTGGCGGCTCGAAGAAGTCCAGGCGCAAGTAGCAGCAGCCGCGCGACGCCCGCACGCTGCGACCAAACCGCGACCGGGCCCGGTCGAGCGAGCTCGTGCCCGCTGACACAGGCAAGTGTCAGCGGGGTCAAGATCGACTCGTCACCGGGTCTCGCACTGCACCGTGCACAACAGCCTGGTCTCCCCGCCATCGGTCGCCATCGAGCTGATCTGAGCAGTTCCCGACAAGCCCGATGGCCACGGGCCTGCTTGTACCGTCATCAGGTGAAGATGATCTGTCCGCCGGCGGCCAGGTCGTAGAACTCGCCGACGGTGATGATGTCCTTGACCTGGTCGATGAAGTCGTCCTTGGTCAGGCCGAACAGGTCAACCGATGCCTTGCAGCCGTACAGGCCCGCGCCAGTGTCAGCGATCATCTCGATGAACTCCGGGACGGGGGGAATGTCGAGCTCGCCCATCTTGTGCGCCATGTAGTGGGTCATCACCGAGGACACACCGGGTAGGCCACCCGCCCAGGTGGCCAGGTGCAGTCCGGGATTGCCGACCGTGGCGAGCTTGATGTGCTCATGCCGGGCCTTGTGGATGGCGTCAAGGCCGAAGAAGGTGAAGAACAGGTTCGCCTCGATGCCCTCGGCGCGGGCGCCGTTGGCCATGATCAGGGCCGGATAGATGCCCTCCAGGGAGCCCTTGGACACGATGATGGAGACTTTCTCGATCCTGCCGTTGGCGCTTGTGCCGTTGTCGGCCATGACGCACCGCCTTGTCTGGTTCAGATGCAGCCGCGCGGCTTGGGAATGCCCGCGATCTTCGCGGCCAGCTTCGCTGGCCCCTTCGGGAAGAGCTCGTAAAGCTCCTTGATGCTGACCCCGGAGGTCTTGCTCAGCGCGCGCACGCTCGGGCCGGTGCCCTTCTCCGCGTACTCGTTCCGCATGAACTTGACGACCTGCCAGTGCGGTTCGGTCAGCGACGGGATGCCTACTTCCGCGGCGATCTCTGGCACCATGTCCTCGCGCCACTGCTGCGGGTCAGCGAAGAATCCCTCGTCGTTGACGGTGACCTCGGTGCCTGCGTAGATCTTGGTGGGCACGCTCAGCCCCTTCCTCTCGTTGCCGCGGAGCGGGCCTGCGGGCTTGCGGCCGGCGGCTGAGTCGCTTCGAGCCGCTTCCCCGCGAGCGGCATGTCGGGACCCATGCCGGGGATATCGCGCCCAGGCAAGAGCATGTGCCAGTAGAACCACTGGAAAGCGAGCTTCCCCAGGTGGTTGAGGCGGGACTCGCGCAGCAGCGGCAGGCCGATGCGGCCAGGGAAACGTCCCGTCACCGGTTCGGTCTCGTAGTTGAAGTCGATCAGCAGGGCCTTGCCGAAACCGCTCTCAATGAAGCAGTTGGTGTGACCATCGAAGCTGGAACCGAGCGGCTCCTCGCGGAGGAAGCTGACGATGTTGCTGGTCAGCACCTCGCCCTCGAAGTGAGCGACCGAGCCCGCCTTTGACGCTCGGATGTCCGCGGCGTCGCCGATGACAAAGATGTTCGGGCTGGCCTTGGCCTGCAAGGTCCGCTCGTCGACACTGATGAAGCCAAGCGCGTCGCCGAGGCCGGGCGACCGGCCGACGTAAGGCTGACCGCCATGCACGGGAACTGTCACCGCCAGGTCAAAACCGACCTCGCGGCCGTCGAACGAGACGAGCCTCCCGCCGTCGCCGTCCACCTCGCCGGTATTGAACTCGGTCACCACATCGATGCGCTTATCGTCCAGCATTCCGCTCAGCTCGCGGTTGCAGGTGGCCTTGGTGAACGCGCCGTCCAGCGGGGTGACGAGGGTCAGCTCGACCCGGTCGCGGATTCCGCGCCGACGGAAATACCAGTCGGCCAGGAAGCTGAACTCGATCGGGGCCACCGGGCACTTGATCGGCATGTCCACGACATTGATCACGATCCGCCCGCCATCGAACTGCGCTAGCGCATCCCTCAGCGCCACGGCCCCGGCCGGCTCATAGAAAGTAAAGGCCTCTCCGCGCCCTGTCGCCTCGGCCAGACCGTCGGTCTCACCGGGCAGCAGAGCTGCGCCGGTTGCTATGACCAGCACGTCATACGGCAGCACCGTGCCGTCCTCGAGATGGACGCGGCGGGCGTCCATCTCCACGTAGTCGGCGCCGCTTTCGCAGTAGCCGACGCCGGCGTGCAGTTGCCGTACCCGCGAGCGGGTGATCTTCTCGGCGCCGATCCCGCCGAACGGGATGAACAGCAGGCCAGGCTGGTACAAGTGCTGATTGTCCCGGTCGACGACAGTGATCACGTCATCAGCTGCGAGCTGACGACGGAGCCTGTTCGCGGCCAGCGTTCCGCCCGTGCCACCGCCCAGGACCACAATTCGGCTCGCCATAAATTCAGCCTGCAAGCTGGGCCCCACCAGGGCCACGGCTGAAAGTCCCGGCGCACGCCGACCAAAGCCATCGATGCACCGGAACTCCCGCCGCGTGACGAAACGGGAATGTCGGCCTGGTGGCGCCGGTTGGAGCGAACATAGATACCCTAGGGGGTATCACTAAGGAGGTGCGACATGAAGTTCGTCAAGCTGATGAATTCACGCGCCGGGCGCGCTGCCCGGGCGGTGGTCGGCCTGGCGCTCATCGGGACGGGTGCCGCCGTCGGCGGAACCGGCGGCCTGGTTCTCGCGCTGATCGGCCCGGTCCCGCTGGCAGCGGGAGCGGCAGGGGCCTGCCTGGCCGCGCCGCTGCTGCGGGTTCCGCTGCGGGCCCGCTGGTAAGCAGAGATGCCGGCGATCTCACTGCAGCGGCTGTGGGCCGATGGTCACTTCCTGGCCGTCACGTGATTGCCACGGCCATTGCCCTGCGAATCGATGGATAGTCCATCTTCTCGGCGCGCTACCCGGACAGGTCCCGCCCGGGTCAGGCGCGGATGGCGCGGACCAGCGTGTCCACGGCCTCGCGGGGGCTGCCGGAAACGGGCCGACGGACACGCTCAGCCCGCAGCACGGTGAGATCCCCGAGTGAACGCGTGATCGATTCGGGGGTATGCAGAACAGCCGGATCCTGCGGCCCCCCGGTGCCCTCCGTCAGGTTCGTCACGTCGTGTCCCACCATGAGCAGCACGCCCCCAGGCGCCAGCGTCTTCACTGCATGGCGAAGCACCGTGTCCAGCTCAGGCTCCGGAAGCTGCAGGTAGGCGATGAGCACAAGCCGGAACGAGCCCGGCTCTGGCTGATAGTCACGAACGTCGGCTCGCACCCATTCGACGGACACGGCGCGGTTCTCAGCCAGGCGCCGGCCCTTGTCCAGCCCGACCGCAGAGAAATCGACCGCGGTGACCTGCCAGCCGGCGCCGGCCAGCCAAACCGCGTTGCGCCCTTCGCCAGCCCCGAGGTCCAGTGCCCGCCCTGGTGCGAGATCCTTCAACTCGGCCACGACAAACCGGTTCGGCTCGGCCGTCCACACCAGTTCCTGGCCGGCGTACCGCTTATCCCATTCCTCGCTCTTCATCGAACGCCTCCTACGGCAGCCCCAAGAGCCGGGCGGACCGTGATCCACCCGGCGGGCCACTCTATTCCCGGCACTCCCGCGGCTACGCCCCCGCGGACGTCGCAAGGCTCGCGCGGACCTCGTCCATGTTGATCTCGCAGGCCTTGGCGATGAGCTGCTCGAGCGCCTGCTCAGGAAGCGCGCCCGGCTGCGCATATAGCACTACCTTGTCACGAATGATCATCAGCGTCGGGATCGACGAGATGCCGAACCCGGCGGCGAGTTCTGGCTGCGCCTCGGTGTCAGCCTTTCCGAATACGACGTCCGGATGCCGCTCGGACGCTTGCTGGAACACGGGCACGAACATGCGGCACGGCCCGCACCATCCTGCCCAGAAATCGACGAGCACCAGCCCGCCACCATCCCCACGGGTATCGACAATGGCTCAGCCGAAAACATTCCGGTACCGCTCCCAGGTCAGCGGCGTCGAATTGATGGAGGTGCTCCTGGCTTGCCAGGGCACAATCCGGAGCCAGGTCAGATCCAGCGGAGGTGCTCGCAGTCGCCCTGCAGCTGAAGTCGCCGCCACAGCACTGCGGTCGGCGAGATCTGGCTGACGTGCAACAAGGCCGCGCGCCGCTGCCTGGAGCGGTCGACACCCACGCAGATGTCTACCTGGTCGGGCGGCCTGCCGGCGAACGGCGCCCCGGTCTCCGCCTCCAGCTGCCCGGCGATGGCAGCCGGAAGCGCCCAGGCAAGCACCGTCAGGCCCGCTCTCTTGGCCGCGCCGACGGCTCCGGCGGTAGCTGCCTGGTGGTCGCGGTGACCGGTGACGCCGGTGTCGTCGAAGACCAGCAATCCGTCGGCGCGATGACGATCGGCCAGGCTGATCACGTGCGCCTCGAGCTCGGGCAGCGGGACAGCAGTCAGGCCTCCGTCCGGATAGTCAAGCAGCGTGACACTGGCCACTCTGAGCTCCGCGCTCGCATGCCTCAGTTCCTCTGCCCTTGCCGCAGACAGATCGGCGTCGCGCTCGTTGAGTGTTGACGCCTCACCGCGGGTGAAGCAAAGGACGTGAACCGCCGAGCCGGCCGAGGTCATGGCATCGATGACCGCGCCGAGGCCGAACGTCTCGTCATCGGGATGGGCGACCACGACCAGGATGCTGCCCCAGGCGGGGAGCGCATGCCCTGGCCGGATGGCGGAGCGGCGGTCGTCGCCACCCGGGTCGGATGACACACGGCATTGACCTGACATCTGCTTGCTCCTCTCAGCCACGGTTATCCAAACCCGAAGCTCTACCACCATCATTCTATACCCCTGGGGGTATAGAATGATGGTGGTGACAGGAGGTTTCGATGAATGAAGTGAGTGCCCGGCATGACCTGATTGAGTCACATCTGCCGACATCTCCCCTGCTGGAGCGGGTCAGGCGCGGCGTTATCGGCGAGGGCGAGCTGATGGATGGGCCGTTCGGGCCGCGGCGCGTCACCTATGCCGACTACACCGCTTCGGGCCGGTCGCTGGATTTCATTGAGGACTTCATACGCGACGCCGTCCTGCCGCGGTACGCCAACACGCATACCGAGAGCTCGGGCACGGGCCTGCAGACCTCCCGGCTGCGCGAGGACGCCCGGAAGATGATTCGCGACGCGGTCAGCGGGACGGAGGACGACCTGGTCATCTTTACCGGCTCGGGTGCGACGGCGGCGGTGAACAAGCTGATCGGCATCCTGGAGCTGCGGATACCGGCGGGCTTGGATGAGCGGTACCAGCTCGGGGCGCAGATCCCGGAGGCCGAGCGGCCCATGGTGTTCGTCGGCCCGTACGAGCATCACTCCAACGAGCTGCCCTGGCGCGAGTCGATCGCCGACGTCGTGGTCATCGGCGAGGATTCCGACGGCCACGTCGACCTGGCCGACCTGGAGGGCCAGCTTGTCCGGTACGGACAGCGGCCGCTGCTGATCGGGAGCTTCTCCGCTGCCTCCAACGTCACCGGGATCCTCACCGATACCAGCGCAGTCGCGGCGCTGCTGCACGCTCACGGCGCGCTGTCTCTCTGGGACTACGCCGCCGCGGGTCCCTATGTGCCTATCCGCGTCTCCGCATCCCGGTCGGACCGAGACGACCACAAAGACGCGATTTTCTTGTCGCCGCACAAGTTCCCCGGCGGGCCGCAGACTCCCGGCGTTCTGGTCGTGCGCCGCGAACTGGTGCGCAATCAGGTGCCGACAGTGCCCGGCGGCGGCACCGTGGCGTTCGTGGACCCGGTCGGCCACCGTTACCTCGACGACCCCGTCGCGCGTGAGGAAGGCGGCACGCCTGCCATCATCGAGTCCATCCGCGCCGGTCTCGTTGTGGGGCTCAAGCAGGCCGTTGGCACCGACCTCATCGCCGCCCGCGAGGAGCCGCTGTGGCGCCATGTGCTGCGCCGCTGGGCCGACATTCCTGGAATCGAGATCCTCGGCAGCAGCCAGGCGTCCCGGCTGTCCATCGTCTCGTTCCGGATCCGGCACGGCGCCGATTTTCTGCACCATAACTTCGTGGTCGCGGTGCTCAACGACCTGTTCGGCATCCAGGCCCGCGGCGGATGCTCCTGTGCGGGCCCGTACGGGCATCGTCTGCTGGCCATCGGCGCAGCTCGCTCGCACGCTTTGCGCGACGAAATCGGTCACGGCTGCGAAGGCGTAAAGCCCGGCTGGAGCCGGGTCAACCTCAACTACTTCATCTCCGCCGCCCAGGCCGACTACATCGCCGCGGCAGTCGAGCTCATAGCCGCCGACGGCTATCGCTTGCTCCCCCAGTACCGGTTCGACCCGCACACCGGCTTGTGGCGGCACGCCAGCGGCCCGCCACGGCCCCAGATCACCCTGACTGACGTCACATACGGCCCCGACGGCACGATGAGCTACCCGCGCGAGCGCGGCAGCGCGGGCGAGAACGCCTTCCCCGGCTACCTGCGCCAGGCCCGCGCGCTGCTCGCCGCGCTCCCGAGCCAGCTCGACGACGGCAACACCGGACTCAGCCCGGAGTTCGAGGCGCTCCGCTGGTTCCCGCTCCCGCCAGGATGCCTCAGCCAGGAGCCCGCTGCGGCAAGCGCGGCGCCGACCGGCTAGCGCGCGGGCGGCAGCGTCTCCAGCGCCGCGCGTAGCCGGACGGCCGCGTCCTCCGCGATGTCCTTCAAGAGCGGCTGGCCCGCGATATCGGCAATAGCCCTGGGGTCGAGTGCCTCAACGATGGTGCAGCCGCTGGCTGCGCGGACAACCACGTTGCACGGCAGCAGCAGGCCGACCGTCCGGTCCGCTGACAGGGCGCGGTGCGCTAGCGGCGGGTTGCAGGCACCGAGGATGACGTACTGCTCCATCTCCTCACCGAGCTTCTCCCGCAGCGTCGACTGCACGTCGATCTCGGTCAGCACCCCGAAGCCAACTGCCTTCAGCGCCTCGCGGATCTGGGCGTTTGCCTCGGCGAACGAGGCCGCTGTACGCACGGTGATCGCGTATTCCACTGGCATGCCTTTCTCTTGATGCAGCCGCGGCAGGTTCCGGGCAGCATGCTCGGAGCCGTGGTTAAGCTAGGGTCAGGAACATCTTCTCCATCTGCTCCTGCGTCATCTCGGCATCGGCGCCGGCGGTCAGGCACTGCCGCATCCCGGCCGCCACGATCTTGAACCCGGCCCGGTCCAGTGCACTGGACACCGCAGCGAGCTGTACCACCACGTCCTGGCAGTCGCGGCCTGACTCGATCATCGCGATTACTCCGGCCAGCTGGCCCTGGGCGCGGCGAAGCCGGTTGAGCACCGGGCCGGTCAGTTCCTCGTCTATCTTCACTGGCTAACCCTTCTCGTACTCTCCACTATACCCGCGGGGGTATTAGTGCTCCAGCATCCGGTAGTCCTGTGTTCGGCCGGTCACCTGCCGCAACTGAACCGCTGGGGCGCCATCAGTCCCTCGTCTCGGTCATATACCCCCCGGTGTATAGTGGCCAGGACATTGTTGACCGAGAAGGGAACCACATGTGCCATCGCGTCACCTGCCGGACCTGCAATAAGCCCACCTACCGGGGCTGCGGCATGCACGTCGAGCAGGTACTCGCGGGAGTGCCCAAGTCGCAGCGGTGCAGCTGCGACCGCGCTCAGAAAAGCCCCGCCGGGGGCCTGCTCGCGAGGCTGCGCCGGCGCTAGGCCGTCCGCACGCGATCATCACTTAAGGAGATAGGGAGCAGCGGTACGGAGATCCCGCATGTGGCGCCCGGACGTTGCCACGCAGCCTTGCCCAGGTACCTGGCATCAGGATGCGGGACGTTCGGTCGGGCGCTCGCCAGCCCGCCCGAGCACGGTCGAAGCAGAGGCCGGCGGCGGGCAGTGACCGGGCTGGACGCCCAGCTACGACCGGCACCGCACAGCGGTACTGCTAAAGGATGCCTGGAGGCCGCCCGCAGCGGAGGCATCGGCGGCCAGTAGCATCTTCGTGCCGGCGGTCGGGTCATTGGGGATTGCCCAGGCACCGAGGCAGAGAAGGACGCGCAGGTGACGCTGGAACTACGGCGAGTCTTGCTTCAGCGGCGAGTGCCGCTGAGGGATTCGCGGATCCGCCGGCCGGTTCGCCCTGATCGTCCACCCAGTAGCCGCCAGCAGGGGCGCGATTTCGGCAGGCGTGGGAGCCGTCGCCGGGATGGTCACCCTGGTCTTCGCGGGGATCATGACGGCAACCATCGTCAGCGGGTTCACGCCGCTCTACTTGCTGTTTGCCCGCCTGAGCCAGCGCCGGCCGGACATGGGGCTGCTCAGGCGCCCCAGGCTGGCCGCGCCGCCACGCCCGGACGGCCCGCGAGAGGCATCGTCCCTTGACCAATCCAGGCGGCCGGGCGCGACGCAGCGCAGCGCGCTGGCTCAGCGCGTCGCGTGACCGGCGGCACGCCAGGGTCAGCGAGCGCGCGCGGGACCCTCGGCCGC
>ODAK010007902.1_pt1 | contig 10676 bp, 17 predicted proteins | sample 1539591 | NCBI WGS metagenome assembly ODAK01 (sample SAMEA3539303, study PRJEB22396) | soil metagenome | biome: tundra; feature: field; material: soil | place: USA | collected 2010-05 | depth 0.15 m | reverse complement strand
CCTTTCGCGCCAGCTTCATGGTTCTCAGGAGGTCTGGAACCAATGGAAGGAGATCCGCAAGCCGATTTTGACTTGCCGCGAAGGATCAGAATCGCGATGCTCCTGCCCTCAAGGTTCTGCTGGTATTCCAGCCCCCTATCCATGGTCACGAAGATCTCGAAGCCGGCTTTCTCCGCGAAATCGAGCAGGAAGCCGTTTTTCCTGCCGGCGAGGCCTGCTTCGGGTACGGTGTGGCACTCATGATCCGGCAGGCTGTACTTGAGCTTCCGTGGGATGCACTCGTCGAGGAGAATCTTCATCCAAGCTGGCCGACGAGTACGGACTTGGCAAGTTCCAACGCGGAGATGGCGGCTTCACGGGTCACGGTGGGGAAGTCGTCCATGAACTCGTCCAGGGTTTGCCCGCCCTCCAAGTAGTCCAGTAGCGCCTGAAAAGGAACACGCGTGCCGCGGAAGACTGGGGTTCCGCCGAGAACGTCGGGGTCCTTCACAATCACTTCGTCGCCAAGATTCACGGTGTGTGCCTTTGGGCCGGTTGCCCTCAACATCAGTTTACTCTCAGCGGGGCCGCGTCGGGGAGGTCCGACAGAAGCGACGGAGGCTATCCGCCAGTCGTCTGGCATAGAGTTAGATCCGGAAGCGCGGGAAGAGGTCTAACTGCAATCATGGGCGAGATCCCGCCGCCTCAACATTTCATTCCACCTCGCCGAAGTATCCTAAAGAATACGACAGCCCCCAACCCCATGACCGAAGTCTCCCGCATCCTCGACCAACTCCACCGCGCCTACGAAGGACCCGCCTGGCACGGCCCCGCGCTCCGCGAAGTCCTGGCCGGCGTAACCTCCCAAACCGCCGCACAGCGCCCCATCCCCGGCGCCCACACAATCTGGGAACTCGTCCTGCACCTCACCGTGTGGATGTCAGTCCCAACCCGCCGCATCGCAGGCGCCGAAATCCCCACCCTGCCGCCGGACCAGGACTGGCCCGCCGCGCCCGAACCGTCCGAATCCGGCTGGCATCAGGCGCTCGATCAACTCGCCCAAGCGCACCGCAACCTGGAATCGGAAGTGCGCCAGCTCACCGACGATCGCCTCCGCGAAAAGGTCCTCGGCGAAGTCCCCTATTCGATCTACACCATGCTCCACGGCGTCGTCCAGCACAACTTATATCACGCCGGCCAGATCGCGCTACTGAAGAAGGCGATCCATCCATGATCGACTTCTCCCAATTCGCCCACAACCAGCCCCTGGTGCTGATCGCCGGACCTTGCGTCATCGAAAGCGAGGAGCACGTCCACCGCATGGCGCGCGCCATCGGCGAAATCGCCGGCCCGTTCGTCTTTAAGGCTTCCTTCGATAAGGCCAACCGCACCAGCCTGAGCGGCTATCGCGGGCCGGGGCTCCACGAAGGCCTGCGCATCCTGGCCGGCGTCAAGCGCGCGGGCTACTCCATCCTCACCGATATCCACGAGCCCGCCCAGGCCGCGCCCGTGGCCGAGGTGGCCGATATCCTGCAAATCCCCGCTTTCCTCTGCCGCCAGACGGACCTGCTGCTCGAAGCCGGACGCACCGGCCGCATCGTGAACATCAAGAAGGGCCAGTTCGTGGCGCCCCAGGATATCGCGCGCGCCGCCGAAAAAGTCGCCTCCACAGGCAACTCCCAGGTGCTGCTCACCGAGCGCGGCTCGTCGTTCGGCTACAACAATCTGGTGGTGGACATGCGCGGTCTGCAGATCATGCGCGATCTGGGCTGGCCTGTGGTTTTCGACGCCACCCACAGCGTGCAGTTGCCCAGCGGCGCGGGCGCGGCTTCGGGCGGCCAGCCGCAGTTCATCGAGCCGCTGGCGCGCGCCGCCGTGGCGGTGGGCATCGACGGGCTGTTCGTGGAAGTGCACGACGCCCCGGAGCGGGCCTTATCCGATGGCGCCAACGCCTTGCGGCTCGACCTGCTGCCGGAACTCTGGCGGCGGCTGCGGGCGCTGGACGCCTTGGTGAAGTCCGGCTTCACCAGCGAATAGCCGGTCACGCCCGTTACTGCACGGCGCTACGGCAGTTCCAACGCGAATACCGTTCCGTACGCGCTGCTGCCTCCGCCTACCGTCGTCCCGTAAAGGATCCCAGACCCTCCGTATAACAGGGTCCCCTCCGGTCCCAATCCGGAAGGGGGATAGAAATCGAATAGGACCTGCTCGGCCCACGAGCCGCCGGGCGAAGCTGGAGGCGTCAAGGAGAAAACCGTTCCGCAACTGCAATTCACCTCGTTTCCGCCGCGGGCGGTTGTGCCGTAAAGCACGCCGCCTTTGCCCCACACCAAGCCGGCCTCCGGCAGGGCCCCATCATTGGGGGCTCCAAAAATGTGAAGTACGGTCAATGCCCAAACCCTGCCCGGCGACACAGGCGGTATCAAGGAGAAGGCGGTTCCCTCGTTGCTGCGACCGCTGGTGGTTCCGTAAAGGGCTCCGTCAGGCCCCAGCAGCAGTCCGTTGGGGTAAGCGCCATCGTTAAAGTTCATGAAGTTGTGGATCGTCGCTTTGGTCCAAGGTCCGCCGGATGAGGCCGGCGGCGTCAACGAAAACACAGTGCCCAGCAACTGGGTTCCGCCCTTGCGGGTTGTGCCATAGATTTCGCCGCTGTTCGGATCGATCACTACGCCCTTTAACGGATTCGCGCCGTCTGCGCCGCCCGCGAACGTGTATAGAAGCTGCTTGGTCCAGGGGCCGCCATCCGGGCCTGGCGGAGTCAGGGAAAACACTGTGCCCGCATCGGAGCTTCCTCCCGCTTCCGTGGCGCCGTAAAGCTCGCCATGGCTGCCCACCACCAGGGTCGCGGTGGGATAGCTCCCGTCGTCGCCGCCCGCGAAACTGTGAAGCACAGTCTCTTGCCTCGTGCCCCCGGGCCCCAGCGGCGTCAACGAAAAGACCGTTCCGCGATTGACGCTTCCGCCCATTTCCGTGGTTCCGTACAGCACACCGCTGCCCACGACTAGTCCGGCGACTGGAGTGCTGCCGTCGTTGCCGCCCATAAAGGCGTAAAGCGTGCTCCCGGTCCAGTGGGTGCCAGGCGACGGAGGCGGCGTGAGCGCGAACACGGTCCCACAGCCATACGTGCAGGCTGGCGAACCGCCCCCTCGCGCCGTCGTACCGTAGAATATCCCGCCGTATTCCACAAGCGCGCCTACGGGTGTCATGCCGTCAGGTCCACCCGTGAAGTTGAGGAGCGTTCCGAATTCCGGCGTTTGGGCCGTGGCCGGAATTGCGGCCACTGCCCATGCCAGCCACAGCGTCACGCTCGAGAAGAGGAACCCGGTTCGGCTTCTCGTGATTTTCATGATCTGCCCTCCTTCTACCGGTTAGTCCGCAACAGTCCGCAAGAACATCTTCGCACATTCCGGCTTTCTGCACGCTTAGGCCGCCCCAACCGTCATACAATGGTTGAGACAGGAGATCTCTCTATGCGCAATCGCCGGCAAAGAGGCTTTTCGCTAATTGAGTTGTTGATCGTCATCGCGATCATCCTCATCATCGTCACGGTGGCTTTGCCCAAGTTGAACAAAGCCCGCATGTACGCCCAGGAGACGGCTGCTCTCAAGGCGATCCAGACGCTCAACACCGCGCAGGTGCAATACAACTCGCAGTTCGGGCGCTTTGCCCAATCGCTGACCGAACTGGGACCGCCCGCCAGCGGAACGGATAATGCCTCGGCGGCGAATCTGATCTCCTCCGATTTGGCTGCCGGCTTAAAGCAGGGCTACAACTTCACGCTGACGGGCACGCCCACGGGCTACACGATTTCGGCGGTGCCGTCGGTGTTCGGTTCCACCGGCTCGCGTACGTTCTTCTCCGATCAATCGCTGGCCATTCGCGAGAACTACGGCCAGGAGCCGGCTACCGCCAACAGCAAGGAAGTCGGGGCGGCGGCGGCGAAGGCAGGCGACACCACCAAGTAGGCCGGGTGGAGGCGCGCCATGAACGGCCGGTCAGTCGCTCTCTTTGCAGTTGTAGGGATCCCCACGCTCCTCTATTTCGGCGCCCCCTTGGGAGAGCGCAACGTGTACAGATCGCGGATGTACGCTCAGGAGACGGCTGCTCTCAAGGCGCTTCAAACCCTCAACACCGCGCAGGTGCAATACAATTCCCAGTTCGGAAGATACGCCCGGTCGCTCACTGAACTGGGACCGTCAGCCTCCAACCTGATTTTGCCGGATCTGGCCAGCGGCGAAAAGCAGGGCTACAAATTCACCCTGACGGTAACGCCCGAAGGCTACAGCATTCAAGCCGTCCCGATGGTCTTCGGCTCCACAGGCTCGCGCACCTTTTACACCGACCAATCGCTGATCATCCGCGAGAACTACGGCCCGCAGCCCGCCACGGCCAACAGCAAGGAAGTCGGGTCAACGGCAGCGAAGTCCGGCGGCACGAAGTAGGCCGGGCGAGGTGCACATGAGCGGCCGGTCAGTCGCCTTTCGCCGCCGTCGGAATCTGCGTGTTCCTTTACTTCGGAGGCCCCGGCCCATTGCACACTGCCCGGGTGTACGCTCCGGAGACGGCTGCCTTAAAGGCTATTCAAATCCTCAACACCGCCCAGGTGCAATACAATTCACAGTTCGGACGATTCGCCCGGTCGCTCACTGAACTGGGGCCGTCGGCCTCCAACCTGATCTCGGCCGATTTGGCTGCTGGCGAAAAGTACGGCTACAACTTCACGCTGACGGGCACGCCCACCGGCTACACGATCGCGGCGGTGCCATCGGCATTCCGTTCGACTGGCTCGCGCACGTTTTACTCGGATCAATCGCTGGTCATTCGCGAAAACTACGGCCCGGAGCCAGCCACGGCCAACAGCAAGGTAGTCGGATCGGTGGCGGCCAATCCGGGAGAGACGAAGTAGAACAAGCTGTTACGGCGTCAACTCGAACACCGTGCCTTTCCCCGCAGTCCCACCGTTGGCGGTTGTGCCGTAGAGCTTTCCATCCTTGCCAAAGACCAGATCTGCTTGGGGATTTGACCCATCGCCGTTCTGCTCTGTGAAGGTCTGGAGCACCGTCTCGGTCCAGGCCCCACGCGCGGCTGGCGGAGTCAGCTTGAACACCGGGGGCCCAGACCTGACCTCCCGCCGCTGTAGGCGGTGCCATAAAGGCCTCCGCTCTTGTCGAAGACCAGGCCTGCCTCGGGATTGGCGCCGTCCCCGTTCTGGCCCGTAAAGTTGTAGAGCACCGTCTCGTTCCAGTACCCGCCCGACGCCGTCAATGGGAAGACTGTGCCCATCCCCGCATCACCGCCGTTTACGGTCGTCCCGTAGAGCGCGCCATTGGCATCGAAGACCAAGCCCGCCTGCGGATTAGCACCGTCGCTGGAATAGAAGCTGTGGATTACGTTGAAGCTCCAGCTACCCGAAGAAGCCGGCGTCAGCTCGAACACGGTGCCGTAACCGTACCCGCTATTTTAAGCCGTGCCATAGAGGTTTCCGCTCACATCGATGACCAGCGGCGCCTCGGGATTAGCCCCCATCGCCGCCGCCCGAGAAGTTGTAGAGCAGGCCTTCACTCCAGGAGCCTCCCGGCGACGACGGCGGTGCCAGGTAGAATACCGTGCCGGGCCCGAAGGAGCCGGGCCCATAGACCCCGCCTTGGTATGTCGTGCCGTAGAACGCGTTCCTTGCGTGCTAAGGACCATCGCTGCCTGCGGCTCGGCGGGTTCAACTGGAACGCTTCGCCTTGCAGATAGGCCCCACCGTTGTAAGTCGTGCCACAGAGCACGCCGTTGCTGCCGAACAGACCTCCGGCCGGGCGAGCACCGCCCTGCGTGGAGGCGAAGTTGAACCTATACAGGACCTTTTCGGCCCAAGATCCCCCGCGACGGCGGGCGGCGTTAGCTTGAACACCGCGCCTTCACTTCTGCGCCCTCCTCCGGCGAATGTCGTGTCGTAAAGCGCGGCGTTTGGGCCGATCACCACGCCTGCATAGGGATTCGCTCCGTCGCTGCCACCTGCGAAACTGTGGAGGGTTGTGAGGGTCTGAGCGGCGCTGTGAGATGTGAGAATCGTAAGCGCCATCGGCAGTGTTCCGCCGGGAATGCCAAGCCGCCCGGGAGCGGTCATTTGTCGTAGGATGCGCATATCCGTCGCCATACGGACGGAGCGAGCGTTGGAAAGCTGTCGCGATCAAAAGTTACAGCCCATCTGGGGGAGTCGTTCGGGACAAGACTGAGTTGGATGACCTCGCCACGACCGCACGGGCAGAGAAAGGCAGCCGACCAGGGCTGCCGATCTCCGAGGAGGTACAGGCGCCGGTGGCGAAGTGATTCCGGCTGGCCCCGAGTACAAACTGCTGGCCGAAAACGAAATCGGCGAGACCGCGATGGCCACGCCGGCGATTTCCGGCGGCGTGCTCTACATGCGCGGCGGCAGGCACTTGTTCGCCATCCACGCCAGGCAGTAGAGTGGTTCCATGATCACGGGCGCCCACGTTCTTCTCTATAGCAACGATCCGGAAGCGGATCGGGCATTCTTCCGGGATGTGCTGGAGTTTCGCTCGGTCGATGCCGGGCATGGCTGGCTCATCTTCAAATTGCCCCCGGCGGAAGCCGCTCACATCCCACGGACGGCGATCCCGCGCAAGTCGACGCGGGGCATTCGCTGCTGGGCGCGGCGCTCTACCTGATGTGCGCCGATTTGCAGGCCTTGATCCAATCGCTGGCGGCCAGAAACGTCACTTGCACGGCGATTGACAAGGCGCCCTGGGGGATCAAAACCACGATTCGTTTGCCCAGCGGCGGCGAGATTGGGTTGTACCAGCCCACGCATCCGACCGCGCTCGGGCTTTGAGGCCGCGCCGAATCTGGAGGAACACATGGCACCGCGCGATGTGTTTACCCGGCCAACAGGGTTCCGCAAGATTCTAGTGGATTATTTCCAGTACCTTTCGCACCGGTTTTTGCGTGGAATGGATGTAGAAGTTGAACTCTACCGGCGGCGGTGGGGTTCCGTCGCGCATGGAGAAGGAGACGCTGGCGGGCGAGATCGGTGCGCCCCCGTCGGGCAAGGTGTGGGCGTCAATCGCCACCGTGAAATCGCCCTCGCGTACATCATAGAACGTGAAGCTTCCGTCCATGCCGGTGGCGGTGTATCGGCCGCCGGACAGCATGCGGATAACGATGCCCTCCAGCGGAGCGCCCTCCGGCCCATTCACCTTGCCGGCGACGGCCATCAGCGGCAGCACCTCGAGGTCTGCGCGCGCGGTGTGGCGCGGCTGAACCACACGCGCGCTTTCTGCGCCTCGCCCGGATCGAAGTCCGCCAGCAACTCCACCAGAGACAGCGCCACCTCGTGCGCGCCCTCGGGCACGCTTTCGAAAACATAGCGCCCCTCCGCGCCGCTGACCGCGGTCCGCCCGCCATCCAGGCTCACGGATATTTCTGGTGCGTTCCGGGTGGCGCCCAGCGCCTTCACCCGCACCACGCCTTCAACTGTCCCCACCAGCGCTGCGGCTTGCGCGGTCAACCGGTCTGCACTCTCCGTCGGCAAGCCGGCGCCCCAGCGGATCTGCTTCGACAGGCGGAAATACAGGCTCCACTGCCGCGTCGCACCCAGGCTCGCGCCGAGCGGGCTGATGCCCGCCAGGGCTGGTCCATTTTGCAGAAGGAAGATGTTTTCCGGATTAAGCGCGAGATTCAGAGAGTTGCGAAACATCTCGCTCCGGAGATTCCAGCCCCGCGCGATACGCCAAGCCACGCCCACAACTGAAGTGCGGTACGCGCTGGTGGAGAACAGTGTCTGGTTTTGCAGATCGTTGCCCACTTCCACATTGCCGTAGGCGGAAAGGCGTCCCAGGCTGGCCTGCGCCAGCCCGCGGAAGAAGATGGAATCCCGCTGGCAGGTTCCCACGATCTGCTGGTATCGCAGGGAGCCACCCACGGAGATGTGCTTCGCCTGGAAGCTATCCCCGGCCTCCCAGGAGCGCTGGAGCTGCGGGATGGCCGTCGTGTCCAGCCGGATGTCCCGCCAGTCGATGTGCAGCGTATGCCGCCGCACCGGCCTGGTGACGGTCGCGTCGATTTGGCGGTTGTACGATGTCATCGGATCCTGGCTGCTGCTCTGCTGGGAAAAGCGCACTGTTGAAAGACTCACCGAGGCCGCCAGGTTCCCCGGCAACGACCCCGAAGCGCCCGCCGACGTGCCGAAGCTCGTCAAAAATGGCAGGCTGCCATCGCGCTCCAGGTTGTTGCGGTATTGGCTGGCGGATCCGTAGAATTCCAGCCTTTTCCACGGGCGCCAGCGTCCCTCGGCGAACGGCCCTTGCCGGTCGCCTACGAAGTATCCGGCCAGCGGAAAGTACAACAAGCCCTGGCGCGTGTAGTCGGTCTTAAAGGAAAAGGCCGCGTCCTCCCAAGCAAAGCCGGCCAGCATTGACGTTACAGTGGGCTGCGTTCCCGCCACCGGGCGCGAACCCTCCGCGTAGATCTTCAGCCGCTTCACCGGCGTGTACAGCGTTTGCAGGGCCAATGTTCGCACGAGTGGCACGGTGCGGCCCGGGGGGAATAGATAGGGATTGTCCAGAATGGCTTGAGGGCTGGCTGAGAACTGCATGAGGCGCGCACCGATCTGCAGATGCGTGGCGACCCTACGCACGGCGGAAGCACCCATCACCGTCTGTGGCGTCACAATGCGGTAAGCTACGCGCATTCCCGCGGTCAGCGTCTGCTCGCCCACAAAAACGTGTACTGGTTATCTCCGTGAGCCGCCTGCACCTTGAAGCCACGCCCCTCGATCTCGGGGATGAAGATGTTGTTAAAGGGAAACCCGACCAGGGCAGCGGGCGTGCGAAAATCGCCGCCGGTGATGGTCCAGTACTGACCCATCCAAGGGGCGCCGCGCAGCTCCAGGAAGTTCTCACCGGCCTCGAAGCGGTTTTGGCTGCCGTAGCCTTCGAAGTCGCCGGACAGGAAGCCCAGCCCCGGCACTAACTCCTGGAAGCGGAACGTCGTGCCCGTGATGTTGAGGAGCGGCTGCGCGGTGCCCCCCATGTAAGATCCCTGGAAGGCAATTTCGCCTTGCCCACCGGGAAGCGCGGAGGGCGGCCCACTCTGGCCGAAAGCCACGGCCACGGCCGCTGGCAGCACCGCCAGCCAAGCCCCCGCGCGGCTACGGATTGGGCTTAGCGGCCACGACAAGCGCAGTAGCCTCCTGGATTTCGTTGTCGCCCAGGTCTATCCGCGCGCGCAGAGTGTCCTGACCGAGGCCGCCGGCCAGTTTCAGAGGAAACACGAAGCTCTGGTCGCGTTTCGGCAATACCGGCATGGGAACAAAATGGGAGGTTTCCACTATGGCTCCATCTGCATTCAGTACGTCCAGGTCGCCTATCGGCCGAAAGTGCATGAGGCTCCAGTTATGGATCGTCACGACCGCGCGCCACCCCGGCGTCTTGGGATCGGCGACGTACTCCAATTTCAGATCCCTGACCGCGCCTTCCGGCGCGGGGTGCCCGACCACCACGTAAATCGCCGCTACGATCTGCACGGCCGTGCGCAGCCCGATGGCCTTCACTTCCCCTGCCCTGGGCAGCGTCGTAAACCGATGGCGCAGTGGTAGCTGCGGGCCCCGGCTGGCGGCGGCACGCGCACCGTGTAACGAACGGGAATCTCCGCCTTCCCGTTCAGCTCGATTTCCATGGGGTTGGCCACCAGCCACTGCCGGCAGGAGAACTCGGACTCCTGTGGGTACTCGCGCCCGAACTGCGGCGTTGCCGTGGAGTCCAAGGTAGAAATCCAGCATCTCGGCCGTAACCCGCACCGGCTCCGAGCTGCCGTTGGCCAGCGTCAGAACGCCCGAGTGCGCCGCCGGCCAGCGCCATAGCGGCTACCAGCACGCATCTCGGGGACGGGCTACGGAATCTCCAAACCGCGCGGGTTTCGGCGCCGGCGGATGCCAGTGAGCTTACGGGACGGTGGCGACGTATGAAAGCGAAAGTGAACATGATGGACTCGTTTCCGCAATATATTTCCAGTTGTCGGCTACACCCAACCGCTTCGATTGGAGCCGTTTTGTTTTCGTTCTTTCATCCCGAGCGACTCCAGCGGCCCAGGTAGGTAGGGGCCAATCCTGCCTGCTCTGGGTACGCAAAAACCTGGAGGTGCTTTATTGCAAACGATTTCGCACCACGATTCTGGAACTGAGCGCCCAGGGAGTGATCAAACACGAGATCGCACGGATGTTGGGAATCTCAGACTGGGTCACTCCGGACTACGAGAAAACCATCGTGGAGCCGAGGAGCTCCATCGGCAGCTACGGTTTCAACGCGAAAACCGTGATCATGACCTCTACACTGCCGCCTGCGGTCGTGCCGTAAAGCACCCCGCCGCTGCCGATCACCACACCTGCGTAGGGGCCGGGCACGGCATCAAGCCGAGGCGCCATTCAACTAAAATGAAAGCAATGCGACTCCGTGCGTTCCTACTGTCCGGCTGTCTGGCCGCCGCCTGCCTTGCCCAGAGTCCTAAACCCGCCACCGTTCGCGGCACGCTCCTGCAGCGCCCCGGAAAACCGCCCGCCGTTGAGACCGCCGATCGCCACATCATTTCCCTGGACGGCGACGATCCCACCAAGGGCGTGCTCAACGACAAGCGTCTCGCCGGCTTCGACCTGGAAGCCAAGGGCCACTTCACCGCCCCGGACCAATTCCTGG
>ODAK010007901.1_pt1 | contig 10677 bp, 9 predicted proteins | sample 1539591 | NCBI WGS metagenome assembly ODAK01 (sample SAMEA3539303, study PRJEB22396) | soil metagenome | biome: tundra; feature: field; material: soil | place: USA | collected 2010-05 | depth 0.15 m | reverse complement strand
CCACAAGAAGATCGGGCTGATGTACATCGGCTACGCCCTGATCTTCCTCGTGGTCGCGGGCTTTGAGGCTTTGCTGATGCGCGTCCAGCTTGCCATCCCCAACAACCACTTCGTGTCGCCACAAGTCTTCAATCAACTGTTCACGATGCACGGCACGACTATGGTCTTCTTCGTAGGGATGCCCGTCCTCTTCGGCTTCGGCAACTACCTGATCCCGCTCATGATCGGCGCACGCGACATGGCCTTTCCTCGGCTGAACGCGTTTAGCTTCTGGATAGCCAGTCTAGGCGGCCTGCTGCTTTACTTCAGCTACCTTGGGGGCAGTGGCCTATACGGCGCTGGTGCTGCACCTGATGTCGGATGGTTCGCCTACGCGCCACTGACGGCACGCGTCTTCTCGCCCGGCCACAGCACGGATTACTGGACTCTCGCCATCCTGCTCAGCGGAATCGGCAGCATCGGCACGGCGCTCAACATCGTTGCAACGACGATCTGCATGCGCTGCCCCGGCATGAAGCTGACCCGAATGCCGCTACTCGTGTGGCTCTACTTGGTCATGTCGTGCATGGTCTTCGTCACCATCAGCCCTCTGACCGCTGCGCAGATCATGCTGATGCTCGACCGCTATGTAGGTTCGCACTTCTTCGACACGCAGGCTGGCGGCTCGGCTGTGCTCTGGATGCATTTCTTCTGGATCTTCGGTCATCCCGAGGTCTGCATCCTGATCCTGCCCTCCTTCGCATTCGCCAACGAGATCATTCCCGTCTTCTCGCGCAAGGCCATCTTCGGCTATCCCGCGATGGTCGCGGCGTCGGTCGGAATCGGCTTCATCAGCCTCAGCGTCTGGGCGCACCACATGTTCACGGTTGGCATGAGTTCCGGCGCAAACACCTTCTTCGTCCTGGCCACGATGGCTGTGTCTGTGCCAACCGGAATCAAAGTCTTTAATTGGCTGGCCACACTCTGGGGCGGCAAGATTCACTTCACGGTTTCGATGATGTTCGCCGTCGGATTCCTGTTTCAGTTCCTCATCGCCGGACTCACCGGCATCATGCTGTCGGTGGCTCCCTTCGACTGGCAGTTGAGCGCCTCGTACTTCGTCGTAGCGCACTTCCACTACGTGCTGGTCGGCGCGATCCTCTTCATCCTGTTCGCCGCCTTCTACTATTGGTACCCCAAGGCGACCGGCCGCATGTTGAGCGAGAAGCTCGGCAAGTGGCACTTCTGGATCTTTCTTATCGGCTTCCACCTCACCTTCGACTTCATGCACATCCCTGGCCTGGAAGGCATGCCGCGCCGTGTTTACACGTACGAGGCCGACCGCGGATGGATGATGTGGAACATGATCGTGTCGAGCGGTGCGGTGTTCCAGGCCGTTGCATCCCTGCTGTTCGTCTACAACCTCATCTGGTCGTACTTCAAAGGCCCGATAGCCGGCCCCGATCCGTGGGACGCGTGGACGCTGGAATGGTCGACCGCCTCCCCGCCGCCACACTATAACTTCGCCGTGACTCCAACGGTCGAGAGTCGCCGCCCGCTATGGGACCTCAAACATCCCGACGATCCTGACAGCCACTACGAGTAGAGAGGAGCCGCATCCGTTGAGCGAAACAGCCGTCATTCCGCAGAACCCAAACGCTGCCTGGGAGCTACCCTCGCGCGGCATCGTGGGGATGGCGTGCCTCATCGTTGCCGAAGCCGCGATCTTCATCATCTTTATCGTGGCGTATCTCTATTACGCCGGAAAAAGCCTCACAGGGCCAACGCCGCAAATCCTCGAACTCCCCATCTTCACCAGCATCTGCCTGTTTTCCAGTAGCGCCACTGTCCATTTTGCGGTCTCCGCTCTGCACCATGGAAAGCGCAGTATGTGCTCGCTGTGGCTGGCTGCAACGGTGCTGCTTGGAGGCATCTTCCTCGCAGGCACCGCGCACGAGTGGTACCAGTTGATCTATCACGACAGCCTCACCATCCGGACCAACCTCTTCGGCACAACTTTTTACTCGCTCGTCGGCCTGCACGCCACTCACGTCGTCGTTGGTTTGTTCATGCTGTTACTGGCGCTGTTCTTTTCCCTGACCAGGTCCATGACCAGCAAGCACACGGGGCGGCTGGAGGTGCTGTCGCTCTACTGGCATTTTGTCGACGCCGTCTGGGTCGTCGTCTTTACCGTCGTCTATGTGCTTGGCAGGTAGGCTGAGGTTTCCACTGATTCCAAGGAAGGAGGCACCATGCAGGACCAACACCCGAACGGCGATCCCAACGTGATTCAGCTTCCGCGGCCGACAGCGTGGCCCCTGGTGCTGGCGCTCGGCGTCGCGCTCATCATGGCGGGTATGGTGACGAACGTCGTGCTCGGAGTCTTAGGACTTCTGCTATGCCTCGCCGGCAGCGTCGGTTGGTTTTTCCAGGTTCTGCCGCACGAGGCGCACGAAGCCGTCTTAGTGAGCGGCGAGGAGATCAAAAGTGTCAGCGTCCGTACTCTCATGGAGCGCGAGCGCCGGCATCGTGAAAACGAGACGCCGCGCACCATTCTTCCCATCGAGACATTTCGTATCACCACCGGAATCCGAGGAGGCATCGCCGGCGGCATCGCGATGATCGTCCCCGCGACCATCTTCAGCCTCATCAAATACCACAGCGTCTGGTATGCGATGAACCTGCTCGCAGCCGGCGGATTCGTCAGTTGGGCCGGAGCCAGCGACGCCTTTCTCAGTCAGTTCCACATGCAGGGGCTATTGGCAGGCCTTCTTATTCACGGCCTCACATCGCTTCTGGTGGGCCTTCTGTACGGCGCAATGTTGCCAATGTTCCCGCGGTATCCGATCGTGACGGCCGGCTTCATGGTGCCGCTCTTGTTTACAGGAATCCTCTACTCGGCGCTGGGAATCGTCAGTCCCATCCTGAACCAGCGGATCGATTGGTTCTGGTTCATCATGTCGCAGATCGCGTTCGGCCTGGTATGCGGCTACGTGGTCAACCTGCAAGCCAGGGTGCGCACGCCGCAGTTTCAGGCGCTGCCGTTCGCTGTCCGAGCCGGTCTCCACAGCGATCAGGACGAGTGGCCGCACGAGCCTGCGACGGACACGGATGAGAAAGATAGACCTTCATGAAATCGCCAAATCAGCGCTCGCTTACTTTCTTGCTTTTGGCATGTGCAGCCGCCCTCGCCATCGCTGGCTGTAAAGCAGCGCCAGGAAAGCCCGGTCCAGATTTTGAAACTCCGCGTCCGGAACAAGTGGCCGACTTCGCGACACTCTATGGTCAGAACTGCGCCGCCTGCCACGGCGAACGCGGCAAAAATGGCGCGGCTATTTCGCTCGCCAATCCCGTCTACCTTGCCATTGCGGGGGCTGCAAACATCGAGCGCATCACCGCGAACGGTGTTCCCGGAACGATGATGCCGCTCTTCGCCAGGACCAAAGGCGGCATGCTGACCGACCGGCAAATCGCAATCATCGCTGAAGGCATGGAACAGAATTGGGGCCGCTCCGATGCGCTCGCAGGCCAGCCCCCGCCGACCTTTGCGAGCACCGCGCCCGGCAATCCAGTGCAGGGCCAAAAGACGTTCACCACGTTCTGTGCGCGATGCCACGGCGCTGATGGCACCGGAGGGCCAGCGGGCAACGGCGTGGTGACGGGCTCCCTGACCGATCCCGCATATCTCGCGCTGGTCAGCGATCAAGGCCTGCGCAGCTTGATCCTCGCCGACCAGACAGAGCAGGGCACGCATGACTGGCGCTCGTACCTCACCGCCCCAGGATCGCGCCCGATGACCGACCAGGAGATCGCCGACACCGTCGCGTGGCTTGCCTCGCATCGCATCGCGACTCCCGGCCAGCCCTATAAGCAGCACCCGTAGCAAGCGGAGACACGCATGAGCGAACTCGAACAACCCGCAGACTCCACACCATCGAGCATCGACGCCTCCTCGCCCGATGCCAAGGCCGCCGCACACTCGCGCCGGGCCTTTCTGTTCAAGCTCTCGGTGCTGCTGAATGCGGCCGTCGGAGCCGTGCTCGCAGTGCCGCTGGTGGGCTATCTGCTCGGACCAGCGATGAAGAAGGGCTCAAGCACAGGCTCGTGGATTTCCATAGGCAACATCAACCAATTTCCTGTAGGGGAAACGCGGCTCGCCGACTTCCGCAGCCCCGTGGCCAGCTTCGACGATGGCGAGACGGCGAAGGTCGCCTGCTGGGTGCGACGCATCTCCGAGCAGCAATTCCAGGTTTTCGCCATCAACTGTGCGCATCTCGGATGCCCGGTGCGCTGGTTCGCACAATCCAAGCTCTTCCTCTGCCCATGCCACGGCGGAGCGTACTACGAAGATGGCAGCAGGGCATCCGGACCGCCGGAGCGCGGCCTCTTCGAATACCAGTACAAACTCGCCGGAGACTCGCTGGTCATCCACGCTGGGGACATGCCCACGCTCGCGACCCAGGCCTCCTGCAAGCCCAAGCCACTGATCCAAATCGGGCCCGCCGCCCCTGAAGCCGCATCCGCGCCCACGAGGTCCGACGAATGGCAAGCATGAAGCAGCGCGCCGTCGCCACCTATGAGTGGCTCGAGCATCGACTTGGCTTGATCAAGCCGATCAGCGAGGCTGCGTCGCATCCCACTCCAGCAAATAACGCAAGCTGGTGGTATGTCTTCGGCAGCGCCGCCACCGTCCTGCTCATCCTGCAAGTAGTGACAGGGATCTTGCTCGCTCTGGTCTACAGTCCGTCCGCCAACGAAGCATGGACCAGCCTCGGCATCCTGAACCACACCATCCCGCTCGGCTGGTATCTGCGCGCGCTGCACGGCTGGGGTTCGGACTTCATGATCGCCATCGTGCTCATCCACATGGTGCAGGTCTTCCTCTTCGGAGCCTACAAATTTCCGCGCGAACTCACCTGGATCGTCGGCGTCGGACTTCTCCTGCTCACGCTCGGCATGGCGTTCACCGGCCAGGTCATGCGCTTCGATCAGGACGCCTACTGGGGCCTCGGCATCGGCGCGTCCATCATGAGCCGCGTCCCGCTGATCGGCGCGCCCCTGGTCCGCCTGCTGCTCGGCGCTCCCATCATTGGCGGTGCGACCGTCTCACGCTTCTTCACCCTCCACGTCTTCGTGATTCCAGGCCTCCTGCTCGCAGGAGTCGCCATCCATGTGTGGATGGTGTTGCGGCACGGTGTAAGCGACTGGCCGATGCCTGGCCGGCTCGTCCGTAAATCTACCTACGAAGCCGAGTACCACGAACTCACCGCAAAGACCGGCATTCCCTTCGTGCCCGATGCAGCGTGGAAGGACGCCGCCTTCGCCGCCGCAATCATCTTCGCCGTCATGGCCTGCGCCTTCTTCTTCGGCCCATTCGGTCCCAGCGGTACGCCTGATCCGACCATCATCCAGACCGCTCCAAAGCCCGACTTCGCCTTCCTCTGGATCTACTCGGTCCTCGCTTTTCTGCCACCGTCGATTGAGACGCCGGTCATGATGATTGTGCCGGTGCTTGCAATCGTCGCGATGCTGCTTCTACCCCTGCTGGCAGGCGAAGGCGAACGGCACTGGGCACGGCGGCCGGTCGCGGTGTTGATGGTTTCGGTCATCGCCGTGACGCTCGGCATCTTCACGTGGCTCGGCACCTATACACCGTGGAGTCCCATCATGGACGCGTGGACCAGCGCGCCCATTCCACCGAAGCTTCTCCAGAATCGCACTCCGCTGGAGCGCCAGGGAGCATTGGTGCTGCAGGACAAGCAGTGCCGCAACTGTCACTCGCTGGAAGGCTCTGGCGGGCAGCGCGGCCCGGCGCTCGATGCCCTCGCCTCGCGCATGACCGAGGACCAGATCATTCGCCAGGTATTGCAAGGTGGCGGCAATATGCCCGCCTATGGCAATGCGCTCAACCCATCCGAGACCAAAGCCCTCATGCGCTTCCTGATGACGCTGCGTGGCGACAACCTCGCGCCGGCGATCGACTCCTCGCGCGGCCTCACCCACATCGACCAACCGCAAACCGCGCAACCCCCTGCGGCCGCACCCGCACCGAAGGCACCATAGTTCATGTCAGACGCCGCACGAGATATCTTTGCGGACTGGTCCCTGCCCATCTGGTTGACGCTGTCGATCGTGATCACCGCGGCCATCTATCTGCGCGGCTGGCTGGCGATACGGAAGACTCGGCCCGAACAGTTTACCGACATCCGCCTCGCCTCGTTCCTCTCCGGCCTCAGCGTCCTGTGGCTCGCAATCGGCTCACCAATGGACGGCTTTGCCGATGCCCTGCTCAGCGCGCACATGGTCGAGCATCTGCTGCTAATGTCCGCAGTCCCACCGCTCCTACTCTACGGCTTGCCTGTCGTTCCGCTCCTGCGAGGCCTGCCCGAGCCTCTCAGACGCTGGATCGTCGGACCGCTCCTGCGCGTATCGGCGCTACGCCACTTCGGGCATTGGCTAGTGACGCCGCTGGTCGCATGGCTCGCAATGAACCTCGCGTTCCTATGCTGGCACGTGCCAGCAGCCTATGACTTCGCGCTGGAACACGAGAACTGGCACGCGGTCGAGCACCTCTGCTTCCTTGGCACGTCGATACTGTTCTGGTGGTGCATCCTGTGGCCGTGGCCCGCGCAGACGCATCGGCGCAACTGGGGAATCCTCATCTACCTGGTCGCCGCGGATGTGGTCAACACGATGCTCTCCGCATTTCTCGCGTTCTGCGACCGCCCGGTCTACCGCTTTTATCTCGACCACCCAAACCCGTTTCACGTGGACCCGACACAGGACCAGGTCCTCGGCGCGGCAATCATGTGGGTTTTGGGATCGCTCGCGTTCCTCGCGCCTGCGATGGTGATCACCCTACGCCTATTGAGTCCTTCGCGCCAGCGCAGAGCGTAGTCCCTACACCACCACCAACCCGCTCTTCGCCGTAGCTACAAAGTCCGACGCTGTCTTCACAATGAAGTCCAGCATCTCCTTCGTCAGCCCCGGAAACACGCCAACCCAGAACACCTGATTCATCACAAAGTCGGTGTTTGGCAGTTCACCCACCACGCGATACTCCCACCCCTCGTATGCAGGCTGCCGCAACAGATTCCCCGCAAACATAAGCCGTGTCCCAATCTTCTGCGCCTCCAGAGCGTGCGTCAGTTGATCGCGCGTAAACGGCGCGTCCGTCTTCACGCCGATGGGAAACCCAAACCAACTCGGATCGGAATTCTCGGCCGCTCGCGGCAGAATCAGAAACTCCTCAAGCGGCTTCAGCGCAGCTTTCAGATACGCGAAATTTTCCTTCCTGCGCTCGATAAAGTACGGCAGTTTCTCTATCTGCGAAAGTCCCAGTGCCGCCTGCATGTCCGTCGCCTTCAGGTTGTAGCCAATGTGTGAGTAGGTGTACTTGTGGTCGTACCCGCATGGCAGCGTGCCCAGTTGCCAGTCGAAGCGCTTGCCGCACGTATTGTCCTTGCCCGGCTCGCACCAGCAGTCGCGACCCCAGTCGCGAAAACTGTCGATCAGCACCTGCAGTATCGGCTTGTCCGTCATCACCGCGCCGCCCTCGCCCATCGTAATGTGATGTGCCGGATAGAAACTCACGGTCGCAATATCGCCAAACGTCCCCACCTTCCGTCCTTTGTAGGTCGAACCCAGAGCATCGCAGCAGTCTTCAATCAGCCAGAGGTTGTACTTTCTGCAAAACGCCGTAATCGCACCTAGATCGAAGACGTTGCCCAGCGTGTGCGCAATCATCACAGCCTTCATCTTCGGGCTGTACGCGGCCTCGAGCTTCATCACATCGATCTCATACGTCGGCAGTGTCACATCGACGAACACAGGCACCAACCGGTTCTGGAAGATCGGATTCACCGTCGTCGGAAAGCCCGCCGCAACCGTCAGCACTTCGTCGCCCGGCTTCAACTGTCGCGCGCCCAGCTTCGGCGAAGTCAGCGCGCTCAGCGCGACCAGATTCGCACTCGATCCCGAGTTCACCAGGCTGGCTGAACGCACACCCACGAACCGCGCCAGTTTGCGCTCGAACTCCTTGGCAAAACGCCCCGTCGTAAACCACGCATCCAGCGCCGAATCCACTACTGAACAAATGTCCTCAGGGCCAATCACCTTGCCCGAAACCGGCACCGTCGACGTACCGGGGACGAACTTTCGCACGGGAAATTTCGCCGCATGATACTGCGCCGTAAGTTCGAGAATCTGTTGTCGAAGCTCTTCTGCCTTATCGCCCATATTCTTCAAGGATACACAAACCGGGCAGCAACCTTTACGCAGGAGCCGGGATCAAACTTGGCCTGCGTCCGCCCAGGCAAACGTGCGCCGTATTGCCTCTTCGAGCCCTACCGTCTCGCGCAACCCCAGCAAGGCTTCAGCGCGTTCCACCGACGGCACATAGCGCGCCGGCGCCGCACCCGGCACCGCCTGTTTCGCAACGTGGATCTGCGCCGCAGGCGCCAGTGTAACTGCAACCACCTCCGCCAGTTCGCGAATGCTCACATCATGCCCCGAGCCTACGTTGATCGGAACTAGCGCCGGCCCGCGGAACAGAATCGTCCAAAGCCACACGGCCAAATCCGCAGCGTAGAGATACGACCGTCGCGGTGTGCCATCGCCACCAATCGAGATCGGCCGCCCTGCCATCACGTCGCCAATAAAGTTGCCGATCGCAAAGTGCGCGTCAAGCGGAAGATGCGGACCGCAAAACGCCCAGCATCGCGCAATCTTAGCCTCAAACGCAACGCCCTTCGCCACCGCAGCCTTTTGATACAAGGCGCACATCAGCTCAGACGTCCGCTTCCCTTCGGCATACACGCTCGCCACGTCGAGCGGGTCCGGCGCGCCCATGTAGCTCTCCGGCACATGCGTCATGTCCGCAGGCTGGCGCCCGTACACCGCGCCTGAACTGGTGAGCAGAAACTTCTGCGCCCCGCATTGCAGCGCGAACTCGAGCGCGCGTTCTGTCCCCGCAACGATCGTCGACAGCATCTCCAGCGGCGTATCCGCTCCCGGCTTCGCAGTCGTCTCGGTCGCCGCGTGAATCACATACCCAAACACACCCGCAGGAAACTCGAAGTCCCGAACATCTCCCGAGTGAAACGTAAGCGCCGGGTCGTTCGCAAGGTGCGGACACTTCGCGCGGAATTTTGCCGGATCCCGCGACAGCACAGTCACCTGCGCACCCAGCCCCAGCTCGCGGTTCACATGACAAAAGCTCTCCACCAGCCAGCACCCGAAGAAGCCCGTCCCTCCGGTCAGAAATAGGCGCTGCCCGCGCATTTCAGGCCATAGTTCCTGCGTATGCGTGAGCACAAGATCGAGATCGACAGTCGAAAGTGTTGCAGCCATTCTGTTACTCCGGGACCTATTCGGCTAGGTGCTGAGGCTTGGCTCCGAAGTCCGGCCCGAAATAGCAACGCTCCACGATCATGCAGAAGATGTGCTCCAGCGCAAGGTGCGACTCCTGAATATTCATCGTCGTGTTCGACGGGACGATGACGTTGATATCCGATAGCGCCTTCATCGCACCTCCGCTATTGCCCGTGTAACTCACCGTGTGGATGCCCATGGCGCGCGCGAGCTTCAGGGCCTTGACGCAATTCTTCGAGTTGCCGCTGGTGGAAATCGCCAGCAGCACATCGCCCTCCAGCCCAAGCGCTTCGACCTGCCGCTCGAAGACATTGTCGTAACTGTAATCATTTCCGATCGCTGTCAGGATGCTTGAGTCGGTCGTAAGAGCGATCGCGCGGAGTGCCGGACGATCCACGGTCAGCCGCGAAACGAACTCCGCGACGAGATGCTGCGAGTCGGCGGCCGAGCCCCCATTGCCGCAGACCATCAGCTTGCGACCGGCCTTCATAGCCTTGGCCGTGAGAATCCCCGCCTCAACGACGGCTTCATGGATGGACGCGTCATTGAGGACGGCAGTAATCGTGGCGACGGATTTACTGAGTTGTTTCTTGACGAGGTCTTTGATGATGGCCCTCCAAACGATTCATAATTCAGGTTAGGAAATAGCGAAAGCCGCAGTCCACTAGGACGGCGAGTTTGCCGTTGGGGAGGCTGCGACCGCAGGTTCCGTGAGCGGACTCGGTGGCGCGGGTGGAAATTCGAAACCAATGCGTTCCTGCTCGATAGCGTGTGGCCGTTGCTGAACTTTGGTGTAGATGGCGCCGACATACTCGCCAATGATGCCGAAGAAAACCAGCATCAGGGACTGCAGAAAAAACACGCCGATGATCATGGGAGCGACGCCCACAGAGAAGGTCTTCCAGAATATGACCTTGGCGATTAAGTAGAACAGCGCGACCAGGAAGCTCAGGATCGCACCGATGAATCCGGCAAACGTAGCCAGGCGCAGTGGAACCTTCGAAGTGCTGACGAAGCCCAGCATCGCAATATCGTACAGCGTGTAAAAGTTATTCTTAGTGATGCCGCGCTTCCGGGCCGGCTGATGGAAGTAGATGCGCTTGTTGGGGAGGCTGATCTCCGCGATAATCCCGCGGAAGTAAGGATACGGGTCGTTGAAGCTGCGGACGATATCGACCACCTCGCGATCGTAGAGACCGAAGCCAGTATAGTTCTGGATCGTCTCCACCGAACTGAGGCGCTCCACGGTTCGGTAGTACTGCTTGCGCAGCCAGTACCCCAGGCCGTGTTCACCGGATGCCTGCTTGACGCAGAGCACCATCTTGC
>ODAK010007899.1_pt1 | contig 10679 bp, 5 predicted proteins | sample 1539591 | NCBI WGS metagenome assembly ODAK01 (sample SAMEA3539303, study PRJEB22396) | soil metagenome | biome: tundra; feature: field; material: soil | place: USA | collected 2010-05 | depth 0.15 m | reverse complement strand
AGATCGGACTCCAGCACGATCCGCTGCTCTATGGCGCTTACAACCTCAACCCGTTTCTGGTGCGCGTGGAACAAGTGCCGATGCTGGTGGTGGAACAGGGACAGGTCGCCGTTATCAAAGCCTACGTAGGATTACCCACCCAGGACACATCCGGCGCGGACTTCAAATTCGGCAGCCTGGTTCGCCCTGGCCACCAGGGCATCTGGCAAGAAGCGTTGCGAACCGGGAAGTACCCAATCAATCCCCGGATTTACGATGCAAAGCTCGTGCTCACGGCAATCCTCAAGCTCGATTGGGCGAAGGACGTGACCGGAGCTCATGGGCTCGATGCCCGCCTTGAGCCCATCATCGCCAAAAGCAACGAAGGCTTCGTGTTCAGCATCGATCTGCAGGTCCTGATTCACGTGCCGGATACCAAGGCTCCGCGCGTCATCTCCATGGTTGGGTCCATGGAGAACCTGGTGAACGAGGTCCTCCAGGCTGCGGTTGGCAACCTCTTTCGCGACAAGATCGGCGGTATGCAAGCGATCTCGTTCATCCAGACGCGCCAGAGCGTCCAGGAACAAGCCTTCAACTACATCCAGGGAAAACTCGCCGAATACGAAATCGAGACCCGGGGAGTTTATATCCAGGATGTCGTCTACCCCGAACAACTGGTTACGGTTCTGACTCAGCGCGAGGTCGCGCATCAGGAAGTGGAAACATTCAAGATGCAGAGACAGGCGCAGGACCAGCGCGTTGAGACGGAGAAGGCTCGCGGCACCGCCGACATGCAGGTCGACCTGGCGAAGTCAAAGGTCGGAGTGGACATCCAGACCAACCGGGCCGAAGCCAGGATGAAGGAAGCCCAAGGCGAGGCCACGTACATAGAGCGCACCGGCACCGCCCGGGGAGCCGAAGTTCGTGCGGTGGGTTTGGCCAACGCCGAGGCCTATCAGAGACAGGTTGAAGCGCTGGGCAAGGGACCCACGGCTCTCGTGAATGCCATCAAGGCGCTCGCGGTGGGCAATACCGCTTTCATGCCCAGGATCCTGGTGGTTGGCGGCGGGAGCAATCAAGGGGTTCTCGACAGCCTCGGAACCATGCTGATGGACAAGCTCGACACCAGCTCTCCGGGCCCTGACGCTGCTGGCTCCGCGACCGGCAAACCTGACTCGGCTCCTGCCAGCTCCACATCGTGACTTACTTGGCAGCCCGGAAGTAATTGAAGAATAAACAGATAGACCGCGCGGAAGGTCGACCCTTCGAAGCGTCACAATGAGCACCCGGCACATCAAGGCACAGGAGCCGGCGAGTTTCGAACTACGCCTTCGCGGGCGATATGGAACAGATGTGCCGTTCGTCACTGAAATATCGTGCTGACCTTGGTACGCATGATTGGATGCGGCCCACGGTATGGCAATGACTCGTCTCCATGACTACCGCCGTATGTTGAACAGATTCATCGCAGCGGCGAATGCCGCGCCCTCCCGCAGACTGATCCACGGAATGGTTGGCCGCTCAGTGGAGAATCCCGATGAGCGCAATGCGTAGCGCGAGTCGACGGGATTTCTTGAAGCAATGTCTCGCCGGCGCTGCGGTTCTGCGCGCAGGCGACACCATGGGACTGCCCGCACCGGTTCAGCAAACGTCGGGGACTGCGAAGTCGGAGGTCGTGATTGCGCACGACGACCTGCTGCACAGTGCGGGTTCCACTGTGGATTCGCGAAGGGTGCTGGGCCTGCTGGATCGCGCCATGCAATCGCTCTTCGATCGTGACCAACCGATTGAGGCCTGGAAAAGGTTGGTCCATCCCGGGGAGCGGGTGACACTCAAGGTCAATGCGCTTGGAGGCCGTGGCCTTTCCAGCAATCTTCAACTCGTCGAGGCGATTTGCGAACGCCTGCAGCAGGCCGGCATCAAGGCCAACGATATCGTGGTCTGGGACCGCGACACCGACGAACTGGAACACTCGGGCTTCCACGTATCCACAGGCGGAAATGGGGTTCAATGCTTCGGCACCGATCGAGTCGATTACGAGCAGGGGTTGGTGGCGTACGGCAGTATCGGAAGCCGCCTATCGCGGATTCTCACGCAACGCTGCGACGCCTTGATCAATGTCCCGGTGTTGAAAGACCATGACAGCGCCGGGGTAACGATAGCGCTGAAGAACATGTATGGCGTCATTCATAACCCAAATAAGTACCACCCCAACGGCTGCAACCCTTACATCGCAGATTTGAACATGTTGCCCGAGATCCGGACCAAGCTGCGATTGACCATTTGCGATGCGACCACGGCGCAGTACGATGGCGGGCCGGCATACAAGCCGGAATTCAGTTGGCAGCGCAATGCCCTGATCGTTTCACGCGACCCTGTGGCACTTGACTCGACCGGCTGGCAGATGATCGAGCGCAAACGAGCGGAAAAAGGATTGAAGACGCTGGAAGGCGATGGCCGGGGGCCGCACTACATCGCGACCGCAGCTGACGACCAGCATCGACTAGGCACCAACGATCCCGAAAGGATCGCAGTTATTGGAGTGTAGAAGCAGATGGGATTGGGGGCCGCCATGTTGAACGAGTTCGGGCCGCAAGCCAGCGTAAACGTACCGCCCGGCGGCGCAACTGAATTCAAGAGTCTCGACATTCATGATGAGCGACGCCCGTTCTCGTGCGCGCTTGATCGCCGTTCCTTCTTGCTATGCGCTTTGGCGTCGGGAGCAGCTCTGGGCGTCTGCGGGCTGCCTCCGCCCCTGGTCGCCCTGCCCTCGTGGGGCGGTTCGGAGAAACAGGACGACTCGCAATTCACCGTCGAAGCCAAGTTCTATCAGAAACTTCAGAACCAGAAGATCAAGTGCAAGCTCTGTCCGCGCGAATGCACAGTGGGAGACCGGGAGCGCGGTTATTGCGGTGTGCGGGAAAATCGCGGAGGAACCTACTACTCGCTCGTGCACTCGCGGGTCTGCGCCGCCCACGTTGATCCGGTCGAGAAGAAGCCCTTATTCCACTACCTTCCCGGGACCCTCGCTTTCTCATTGGCTACGGCTGGCTGCAACGTCAACTGCAAATTCTGCCAGAACTGGGACATCTCCCAGGCGCGTCCGGAGCAGGTCCCTGCCGAGTACACTCCCCCGCAACGGGTTGCCGATCTTGCGAAGCAATATCGTTGCCCGACCATCGCCTACACTTACAGCGAGCCCGTGATCTTCAGCGAATTTCTGATGGATGCCGCCGATGCCGGACACCAAGCAGGCATCCGCAGTGTGGTGGTGTCGAACGGCTATATGCAGCAAGAGGCACTGAAGTCGGCTTACGCAAAGATGGACGCGGTCAAGATCGATCTGAAGGCGTTCTCCGAGTCGTATTACAGCAATGTGGTTACCGGCCAGTTGAAACCGGTGCTGGATTCGCTGGTCACGCTGCAAAAGATGGGCAAGTGGACGGAGATCGTCTATTTAGTGGTGCCGACTCTCAACGACGGCGATGCTGAATTCCTCGGTCTGGCACGCTGGATCAAGACCAATCTGGGCGTGGATGTGCCACTGCATTTCACCCAATTTCATCCGGAATACCTGTTGAAGAACCTGCCCATAACTCCGGTGCCGACGCTGGAGCGGGCCAAGGCGATTGCGGATGCCGAGGGACTCCACTACGTGTACATCGGTAACGTGCCTGGACACCCTGCGCAGAATACATACTGCCCGAATTGCCGCCGAACCCTGGTGGAACGCGTGGGATTCACGGCGAGCAACATATTGATCCGAAAAGATAGCTGTCCATTTTGCCGGACCCCGATTCCGGGTATCTGGCACACCTAAGGACGTAGAGGAGGTCGACATGAACATCAGGGGGACTTGGAGAATGGGTTGGATAACAGCGCCGTTGCTCGCCCTTTTGGTAATGGCGCCATTGCCGTGGGTCCGTGGAGCGGCTTCACCCAAAGTGAGGCTGGCCGGAGTTGCCGGCAGCTTCTATCCGGCTGACCCCAAGGCGCTTTCGGCGACGATCGACGAAATGCTGGCGCGTGCGACTCCGCCGCCGATCAGTGCCCCAATCCTCGCCGTGGTAGCGCCGCACGCGGGTTATCAATACTCCGGCCCCGTGGCTGCCTACACCTATGCTGCGCTGAAGGGGCGCAAGTTTTCACGGGTCGTCGTGATTGCACCGTCGCATTACGAAGCCTTCGACTTCACCTCTGTTTATGAGGGAGACGCGTACGCGACGCCGCTGGGGACAGTCCAGGTAGACAAGGCCTTTGCCCGGCAGTTGGTTAAAATGAGCCCAACCATGCGACTTTCCAGCCAGGGACACGATCCCACGCCGGCAGGTGCTGAGCATGCAATCGAGGTGCAGTTGCCATGGTTGCAGCGGGTGTTGGGGGAATTCGAACTTGTACCCATCGTCATGGGAGATCAGAGCTACGAAAACAGCCGCGCTCTGGGTGTGGCTCTAGCGAAGCTGATCCAGGGTGGCGACACTCTAATTGTTGCCAGCTCCGATTTGTCACACTATCACCCGTATGACGAAGCTGTGAAGATCGACCACAAGACCCTGAATGCACTTGAGCAATGGGACTACCTCAGCATGTCGCGGAACTTCGGGACACGGACATGGGAAGCCTGTGGCGGAGCGCCCATCGTGGCGGCAATGATTGCTGCCGAACGCATGGGAGCCAACCAGGCTCAGGTGTTGAAGTACGCGAATTCAGGCGATACCTCAGGCGATCGCTCCCGTGTGGTCGGATATAGCGCGGACGTCTTTGTGAAGGCGCCAAACGCAAAGACGGCAGAGTTGCCGTTCTCATTGAACGATAGCGATAAGCAGGAACTGCTCACCCTCGCTCGCAAGTCGGTCGAGCAAGCGGTAGGGGAGAAGCAGCAGTATGAGCCCGGACCCAGCTCAAGCGAAGCGCTGAATCAGGATCGCGGTGCTTTCGTAACCTTGCTCGAATCGGGAGAGCTGCGAGGGTGCATAGGTTACACCTCGGCAACCAAGCCTCTCTACTTAACTGTGCGGGACACGGCCACGTTGGCCGCCTTGCGCGATCCTCGATTCCGGCCGGTATCGGCTCAAGAGTTGCCGCGCCTTCAGTACGAGATCTCTGTGCTGTCACCCCTCCGGCGGGTCGTCGACGTTCAACAAATCAAGGTTGGACAGGACGGTTTGCTGATGAAGAACGACCAATACGAGGGCCTCTTGCTGCCGCAGGTGCCTGTGGAGCAGAAATGGGACAGGCAGAAGTTTCTGGAAGAAACCTGCGCCAAAGCCGGGATGCGCGCCACTTGCTGGCAGAACGCCGACACAGACATATTCATGTTTACCGCGGTGGTATTCGGCGAACACAGGCCCTAGAGGCTTATGCCCGGAACCCCGTCCACCTGAAGTTGTGCGCGCACGGCAAGCAGTGCCGGCAGCAGGTTGATCGCCGCACAGAGCCACGCAGTCCTCCAGAATCCAAACACCGGAATGAGATAACTACTCAGGAAGAGTGCGCCCGCGCATCCGCCTAGCAGATCGACGGCATACAGCACACCCCGCGCGGATCGGCCGCTGTTGTCAGAGAGATAGATCGCGGTCGCGGTCGGGAATTGATAGCCCCCCAGTATTCCCGAGAGGGCAGCCAGTGCCGGGAAAATGAGCTGCGCCGCCACCCATGTTGCCGCCGCGCCGGAGATCTTCTCCAGCAGGCCAACCACAAATATCAGCACCGGCCCGGAGAGCGCGAGCAGAAACTGGGTAGCCGCCATGGAGCCGCAGAGTAAACGATCATTGCCAAATGTGCGGCGGATACTCAGCCAGCTTCCAAAGGCAACTCCTGCCATGCACAGGCCAATTAGGATCGCCAGCTGATAGTAGACGTAACCATAGATAGACTGGAACGCCAGCAGCAGCAGAATCTGCAGAGCCATCAGCGTGAAGCCGGTAGCGGCTGTGCAGCACACCGCGGCGGAGCCGAGGCGTTGCTTGTGAGTACCCGCAAACGCAAACAGAATCGCCGCAATTGACAAGGGAGCAAGTACCGCGGTGATGACATTGGCAAAACTGATGTGCGCCGCTGTCCGGAACCAGTGGGAATAGCCATCCCTGAATTGCGCGCTCCACAGCACAATGTCGAAGTAGTAGGCGATGGGTTCGAAATCACGATTGACTGGCGTTGAAGGCAGCGGTCGCAGTTGCTCCTCAACCTGCGCCATGCGATCGGGCATCATGCGGAATGGGATGAGATACTCCCGGACATACTGGGTTTTCAGATTCCGCTCCTGCAGCCTGGCAATCAAGGTTTGGGGATTGTCGGTTAGAACATTCCCCTGCGTAGCGGCGAACCAGTGAATGGTTTCGCCTGGGATGGCGACGACCTGGGGGAACACCGCCTCCAGGGTCCGCCGAATGCAGCGCAGAAACTCCGCCAAGTCCGGGCTGACGGTCTCCTCAGACGACTGCAGTTGCAAGGCGAGCAACCCACCTGGTGCGAGGTGGTCCCGTGCGGAACGAAAGAACTCGGCCGTGTAGAACCGATTTAATTGTGCTGTCTGCGGGTCGGGAACATCGACGATAATCACGTCGAATCGGCCCTTAGCTGTCCTGAGATAGTATCGGCCGTCCGTCGAGTGAACGTGTACCCGGGAATCGGAGACAATGGGAGCAGATTGCACCGGGAACAGCCGGCGCGCGATGTCAATCAGTGCGGGATCCAATTCAACGTAGTCGATCCGTTCGATGGTTGGATGCTTCAGCGCTTCGACAATGCTCCCATTCACTCCGCCGCCGATCAGCAGAATGCGCCGCGGCGCCGGGCTCTCCAGCAATGCATAGTGGACCGCCTCTTCGGCGGCATCCGCGTCCGGAGCGTTGGCGAGGATCGCGCCGTTCTGATAAATGCTGCGGATATTGCCAGTCTCGGTTACCGTCAGGTTGCCGTAAACGGAGTTGCGCGAATCCACCAGGTGAAACCCCCGCCACAGACGCGCCTGCGCGGACCTGTCCAGCGACGGCGCAACCCACTGAAGCAGAGGGATTGCCAAGAGCGCCGCTGCCACCGCGATTGCTCCAAGCTGCCTGCGGCTCATCCGCAACCCTATGGCTGCCGCCATCCCCAGGTTCAGCAGAGCCACGATGGTAGCGGTCTGGAACGAATCAAGATAGCGCAGCAATAGAATGCTGGCCACGATTCCCCCGAAGCCGGAGCCCGCGGCCTCCAGCAAGTAAGCCGAGCTGGTAGCGACGCGGACGGATACAGCACACTCAGCTTCGTACATCCGGGCCGCAACTACGAAAAGCCCCCCTGAGAGCGAGCAGAATATGCTCAGACACACTAGGGCTGTGAGGATCATCGGCACCGGCCCAACCAGTTCGCCAGGCACCGTCTGAAACATGATCTTGGAGGCGCGCAATGCCCATATTGTCGGCAACAGGCTGACGGCGAGTAGACATTCAAACGCAGCAACTGCGCGGCGAGCATTGTCCCTTCCTGGCGCAAAACCGCTGCTCAGGCTGCTGCCTGCACCGGTCCAGAAGAGCCAGATGGCCAACGTGATCCCCAGCGAAATCTCGTTGCCGTTGAAGACGACCATGAGCTCCCGCATGAGCACGATCTGGCCGACGACCGCGCTGAACCCGATCAGGGTCAGGGCCGCTCTTACGGGAGCCATGGTTTGCTTCGCCGACGGCATTGTCATGGGGTGCATCGCTACTGCATCTCTCCTGTCGAAACGCAAGTGTACGCGCTTCCGGACGCTGAGATGACGGATTATGAGTGCGCCCTGTGATTCCTCGGACGCACTCAAATTGGCATTGCGATTGTCAATGATGTCGTGCGCTGAATGCTCTTGAAGCGGAGGGATGTGAAACACGTCCCAGGGTTTGAAGATATTCTGCTGAGTCGCTAAGGGAAGGCCGCTATAATGATTGGCTGGCAAGCCTTCTGAAGACTCCCGTGTCTTCCGGGAAGATTCGGCCAGGCCGTGTAGATGCACGCAATGGAAAGAAGCGTCAGACTCTCCAGCGGATGCAGCGGCTCAGGCGTCACCGGCATCCTCTCTGGAGGCTTCTATAATGCGACGCACAGTTACCCTGGGTCTAACCCTCTGTGTCCTTACCAGTGCTCTTGCTTTTGCGCAGACCAAGCGGGCTTTGATTATCGGGATAAACACTTACCAGCCTGCGGGCACCACGGCCCAACTTCCGGGCTGCGCGTATGCCGCCGTCGCTAAGGATGGCCGATGTGCGATCGGCACCTTCGACAATCTTGATGGAGCGGTGAACGATGCGCAGTCGATGGCCGAAGTGCTTACCGGTCCCAAGTTCCACTTCCTTCCCAAAGATGTTGTCCTGCTGACAAATCCAGGGATAACGCCTGCGCGTGTCGGAGTTCGGGTTCTGCCGCCCACGCAGACCACCCGGGACGGCATCCTGGCGGCCATGCAGAAGTACCTCGTCGACATTCCGCAGAAAGGCGATACGGTGGTCTTTTACGACGCAAGCCACGGCTCCCTGCGTGTGAATACGGCAGGCGACAAGCTGACCGTGCGCAATAGCGAAGGCAATCTGGTGCACGTCGACAGCACGCTCGTGGCCTCCGACGCCTACCAAGGGACTTACGACATTCGCGACCGCGAGATGACGCGCATCTTCAACGCCGCGTTGGATAAAGGTGTACACCTGACGGTGATCTTCGACAGTTGCCACAGCGGCGGGTTGACTCGCGGGGTTGGCGGTCGCAAGCGGAGTCTGCCGTACGACCCCCGGCCAGTGACGGACGCGGATGTACTCCCAAAGCCAACGGAGCGTGCAGGGAATCCCGCGCTTGTATTTTCCGCGGTACAGCAGGACCAGGTCGCCGGAGAGACGAAGCCAACCGAGGCATCTCCGGAGATTCATGGGGCCTTCACCGCGGCGCTGATCGAGACACTGCAGATACTGCCTGCCAATGCCCCCGCAGCGCTCGTCTACCAGCGGGTCAAGGCCGTGCTCGAAGGCAACGGGACCGCAGGCCAGGAGCCTGACCTGGATGCGGGCCCCATACGCCGCCAGCAGCCTCTCTTTGGCGGCGCAGCCAATGCCGTCGATGCGGGCAAGGTACGCACGGAGGCGCTGAAGACGGATGACGATGGCAGCATCTGGCTCGATATCGGCATGGTCTCCGGCATCGGTACGGGAAGCGAATTCACAACCGACCCCGGCGCGGGCAAGGTGATCAAGCTGCAGGTGAAGCAACCGCTGGGTATCGCGCGTTCAAAAGCGACGGTGGTCAGTCCCGTTGGAGCCAAGGTTGCCATTGGCGACGTGTTCACGCTGACCAAACTGGTTCCTGCTCAAACCGATCCGCTGCTTTTCTGGGTTGGCCCGACCAATCTCTCGGCGGCGGACATCCTGGCAGCTGTCGCGGAGATCCACGCCTCCGGCATCCCCACCATATCGGATGCAGCGGAGGAACCCTATACCGACATCCTCAGCTGGGACGGCACGGGATGGTTATTGCAACACGCCACCCCCGCCTCGGATCCCTCTAGCGCGATCATCGCGGTAGACGTCAAATCTGCACCGCCGGTGAAGCTTGGACCCAGGCTGTCCGCGTCGTCGCTCAAACGGGCCACACCCGCAGGCGCAAAGTTGTGGGTCGACCTGCCAGCGTCGCGCGAACTTGCCGCGAAGCTAAAGCTCAGCGATCCCGACATTGACGCAAAGTTGGCAACCGGCCTCGCCGAAGCCCACTATGTACTTGCTGGCTCGCTCTCAGGTGGAAAGCCAACCTACGCATGGTTCCATAAGGACGAATTCGCAGCCGGTCCTCGTGCGGCGGTGACCTCGGACCACACTCCGGGATGCTCGACGACCTCGCCTTATCCTGTCCGCAGCGCTTGGATCGCGACGCCGGATGCTGTCGCAATGGAAAAGACGGCAATTACACTGAACACTTATTCGGTCAGTCTGGCGCGAGTGCATGGCTGGCTGCAGTTAGCCAACAATCCGGTCGCGGGATCGTCGCCGGCAAACTATTACAAGCTTGCCATGGTCCACATATCCGATACGGATCAGGTCTCGCCGGACCAGCCCGTGCATGAGAACGACCGCATCAGGCTCGCCCTGCAGTCAGCTACGCCGGTCGCGGACGAAGACAAACGGTTTGTTTACGTGCTCGACATCGATTGCCAAGGCACGGGTACCTTGCTCTACCCGCGAGACTACTCCGAAAACCAATATCCGAGTCAGGGAGATACGGACCTGCAAATCATCCTCCGTCACGCGCCCACCATCAGATTTCAGGAGCCTTTTGGACTGGAATCGATGATCCTGCTCACCACAGCACAGCCGCTTCCTGACACCTCTGTGCTTGATTTCGAAGGGGTTCGCGCTGCGAGTCGCGGAGGCCAGACCCCGTTTGAAAAGCTGCTGTCGAATACCAGCAGCGGTACGCGCGGAGGAAAGCTCGATGCGGACATTCCGACCGACTGGGGAATTCAGATCATGCCCTTGCGCAGCATCCCTGGCAGTCCTGCACAGTGAACTTCACCCGGAGCAGCGGCCTCGACGCCGCAAGGTGGGCCGCGCCGAAACCTCCGCCGACCCCGCTCCCGTCAACATGTCCGAGACCACCATCACCTTCAAGCCGAAAGATCAATGGCCGAAGGGACTCAGCAAGGACGCCATCCTCGCCCGCCTTGACGACAAGCTGCAGATTCCCGGCGTCAGACTCTCCTC
>ODAK010007897.1_pt1 | contig 10680 bp, 9 predicted proteins | sample 1539591 | NCBI WGS metagenome assembly ODAK01 (sample SAMEA3539303, study PRJEB22396) | soil metagenome | biome: tundra; feature: field; material: soil | place: USA | collected 2010-05 | depth 0.15 m | reverse complement strand
CCACTGGCGCGTACTGGTGTGAAACGGCGAGTGGAGCATGGCCTGTCGCGTGAAAGCACCGCGCGCGATGGCGAGTCCGCCGAGGCTGAGGCTCGCCGGATACACGGGACTGCCAGCGACGATCCAGTTGCGAACGTACCACGGCAGTGCGAACGCCAGCATGCCTGGCAGCGCCCAGGCCAGGCGGCGGCTCGGCCAACGACCGTCGTGCACGCTCTTCCAGAACAGCACCAGGAGGAACGCCGGCGCGAAAACGAGCGACACGAACTTCGTGCCCCCGTACAGCCCAAGCGCGACGCCGGCCATCAGCCAGTCGCGGGTGTCGTCCGTGTCGGTCGCGCGGACGATGAAGAAGAGAGACACCAGGAACATCGACGCGCACACGAGGTCGACGTTGGCGCCGGCGGCCTGATCGACGACCGGCTTTGCCAGCAGGAAGAACGCCGGCGTGTAGATCGCGTGTTCCGGTTTCGCGCCGAGCCGGCGCGCCAGCCCGTAAAGTGCAAGGCCGGCGAGCAGGTAGAACGGCACCTGCCCGATTCGCGCGGCGAGGTCGCCGTGGAGCGGGATCATCAACCACAGGAAGAACAACTCGCCGTTGACGGGCGCGTAGGCCGGTGCCTCGTCGCCGAACGGCGTCGGGATGATCGACAGGCGGCCGTCCTGGATCCAGCGCGCCGGGAAATAGAGGTGATAGTTCAGGCTGTCGTAGGCCTGCGGCGGGTGCGTCATGCCCATGGCGACCACGAGGACGAGCATGGCGACGATGACGCCAATCGCCGACGGCGAAAAGCTCGCGCCGACCCCGGCCGGCGCCGGCGTGGCGGGTCGCGTGAGAAACCACACCGCGCCGAAGACCACCGCGTAGAAGAACAGAAACGGCGCCGGCGCCAGCCAGCCCAGGCTGCCGAGGATCATGCCGCCGGCGACGGCCAGCGCGAACGCGATCGTCGCGGTGCGGAGCGCGGCGTCGACGCCGTCACTCGCAGGCCACACGTGACGCGCGAGCCGTGCCGCCGAGAGCCCGACGAACAGGCTCAACGCCCACAGGCGAAGAAACGATTCGGGCGAGTGGTAGCCGAGAGGCCAGCCAATCACCGCGATGGCGAGGCACGCGAGCGAGATCGCCGTGAACAGAGGCCGCATATTCGAGCCGGCCCTCGGCGCACTCGTCCGTCTACCGGGCTCACGCATGACGCTGCCTTGAGCCGGAGTTCGACGCGCGAGGGCACGCGCTCAGCGGAAATTATCGTCCAGTTCACGAGAAAACAGAAACACGTCCAGAACGGCGAGGCCAGGAGGGAGTTGTCTGATCACATCGGAGTGTTCTATAACAGCCAGCGGCGCCGGCACCCGTCTGGATCGGATCACGCCCGACTATGAACAATCTTCTCGTTGGTGTTGTTGGTTTATCGCATCTCGGAGTGACCGCCAGCACGGGATTGGCCTCACTCGGATTCCAGATCCTCGGCGTGGATTCGGATCAGGAAACCGTGCGTCGTTTGCAGCAGGGCAATTGTATCTTCCCGGAGCCATCCCTTCCTGAGCTGCTGGCATCTCATCGTACGAGGATGGAGTTCACGACGGATTTTGCGAAGCTCGCCGCGTGCGCTGTCGTCATCTTCGGGCAAGATACATTCATTACCGAACAGAATGAGATGGATCTGAGCCGCATTCATGCGCTCATCGACAGCCTGATTCCCCATCTCCGGCAGGATGTGACGATTCTGTTCATGAGCCAGGTGCCGGTAGGTTTCACTCGCGCGCTTTCGAAACGCATTCGCGATCAGCGCAAGGACCTTCGCTTCCGTCTCCATTACTGGGTCGATGTCCTAGTGGTGGGTGACGCGGTGTCGCGTTTTCTCAAGCCGGGGCGAATTATCATTGGCCACGAACACATGCCGGAGCCGCTGTCCGAGCCCGTCTCGCGGATGTTTCAGTCCTTCCAGTGCCCCGTCTTTGACATGAACTACGAGAGCGCGGAGATCACGAAATCCGCCGTCAACGTCTACCTGGCAACGACGGTGACCTTCGCCAATGCTCTCTCCAACTTGTGTGAAGCGGTCGGGGCAGATATGACCCAGATCATTCCTGCCCTGCGGCTCGACAAGCGCATCGGCCCTTTTGCGTACATCAAACCGGGGCTCGGCTTCTCCGGTGGACATTTGGAGCGCGACCTCGTTGCCCTTTCTCGTTTGGCGCGTTCGCACGGCGTCAATACCTCCGTCCTGGATCTGATTCAAGAGGAGAGCGCTGGTCGTTACCACTGGCTCACGAAGAAGATCGACTCAGAGATTTTCACACAACACCCGTTCCCCACTATCGCGCTCTGGGGCCTTTCGTACAAGAAAAACACCGATTCCACCCACGGGGCACCGAGTCTCAAGGTCATTCGTGATTGTGCGACGCGCGCTCGACTGGTGGCCTACGATCCGCTCGTTCACCTTCCCTCCGATCTCGGCGTCACCGCGGTGGACGACCGGTACGCCGCGCTCGAAGGCGCACACGGCTTGCTGATTCTGAGTGACTGGGACGAGTTCAAGATTCTCGATATCCGTCGATTGACTCAGGCGATGGAGGCGTCCGTGATCATTGATCCACTCGGCGTTCTGGCCGATGTCGATTTCACTCACGAGGATGTCTCGTACATACCGATGGGAAGAGCCCCCGAATGAAACACAACATGCTCCAGGATCGGGTGGCCATCATCACAGGTGGCCACAAGGGTATCGGGAGGGAGATTGCCCTTTCCTTCGGGCGTGAAGGATGCAGACTGGTCTTGATCGCGCGCGATGAAAGCGCGCTGCGCGATACTGCCGCCTTCATTCAGAAGGAAACGGGGGCAGAGGTGCTCGTGTTCGCCGTGGATGTCACACAGCACACAGCTCTCGAAGCAATGGCACGCGCAGTAACGGCGCGTTTCCAGAGAATTGATATCCTCGTGAACGCCGCAGCGATCGTGGGGCCGATCGGCCCCTTTGAGACCTGCGACGAGGCAGAGTGGGAGAAGACCATCTCGGTCAATGTTCTGGGAACGTACGCCGCCATGCGGTCGGTGATCCCGACGATGATCGCGCAGCACTCCGGCACCATCATCAACTTCGCCGGCGGCGGGGCGTTCGGCGCCAGAGAGCGATTCAGCGCCTACAGCGTGTCGAAAGCCGCAGTGGTCCGCTTGACGGATGCGGCGGCCAGGGAACTTGGGGGCTATGGCATCACGGTGAACGGCATTTCTCCCGGGCAGGTGAACACGGAGATGTTCCACACGATGGTCGCAGCGGGACGCGAGAAGATCGGAGAGAAAGGGTGGGCGGAATTCGAGCAGAGGAAACAAACGGGAGGCGATCCCATTGGCGAGGTCGCCCGTTTTGCGCTCTTTCTCGTCTCCGAGGAAGGCCGAAAGATTACCGGCCGCGTGATGAGTGTACAGTGGGATCCGTGGGAACATTTTCCTCGATACGTCGATGAGCTGATGGCGTCAGATATCTACACGATGCGCAGAATTACACCGAAGGATTATGGGAAGCACTGGACATAGCATTCGCGTCGGCGTCATCGGGGTCGGTGGCATGGGAAAGCGCTGGGCGCAGGTTGTCGCCGATCACTCTGAGTCCATGCTCGTGGCGCTGTGCCATCCCGATCAAGAGAAAGTCGATGCGTTGGCGAAGCAGTTCGAGTGCGATGGATCGACCGACTGGCAGCCCATCTTCGACCGGAGAGACGTCGATGCCGTCGTGGTGGCCACGCCGCACGCTCTCCTGACGCACGTGTCACGGGCCGCGCTGGAGTCCGGGAAGCACGTCTTCTGCGAAAAACCTGGAGGGATTTCTTCCACCGCCATTCAAGAGGGAGTGAACATCGCGCAACAGCGAGGCCTCCGTTATCGAGTGAACTTCAACATTCGACTGCATCCGGCCGTGACTCTTGCGAAGGAGAAGGTCGATGAAGGCGTGATCGGGAATCTGATGTTCCTGAAGGCGATCTACGGCCACGCCGCCCGCGAAGGGTACGAAAACGAATGGTGGTGTAACAAGGACATTTCCGGAGGCGGCGAACTCATCGACCAGGGCTCGCACATTATCGATTTGGCGAATTGGTTCTTAGGACCGTTCACTTCTCAGGCGACAGTGCTGGAGACGGGGTTTTGGCCTATCGCACCGCTCGAAGACAATGCGTTCGTCTTGCTCAAGAATGCGCAAGGCAAGGTAGCGCAGCTGCACGCGAGTTGGACGCACTGGAAAAAGACCTTTCGCTTGGAGCTGTACGGCGAAAATGGATATCTGCTGGTCGATGGCTTGGGGGGACAGTACGGACTCGAGCGTCTGACCCATGGGAAACGGGCGTTCGGGAGAGAAACTCCGCCCGAACAACAGTGGGAGTTTCCCTCAGAGCCCGGCAAGCCCGACACCGCGCTGAAGAACTCCTGGGAGCAATTCGTACAATCGGTGCATCAGGGACGCGATATTGGAATGTCCGCTACGGATGCGGTCGCCGCGCTCAAGATCATCGAGGCGGGATACAACGCTCGGACAGGTTGAAGAGATTGCTCTAGTGCCGGCCGCGGGAGACGTACACCGCCGCGCCCGTCAGCGAAAAGAGCATCACGAGGGCGGTCGCGACCAGCGAGACGAGGAGCGCCGATTCGATCGGCAGGCCGACGCGCGTGAAGTAATACGAGAAAGTCGCTTCGCGCACGCCGAAGCCGTTCACCGACACCGGCAGCATCTGCACGATGAACGAAATCGGCACGATCACCGCGAGGTCGAACGCGGCGATGTTGACGCCGAGGGCGTGCGCCACCGCGACGTAACACAAGACAATTGTTCCCTGGACGAACACGGCGCCGGCAAAACAGCCGGCAAGCGCTTCCGGGTGCTCGCGGAAATTCACCAGCACCGCCGTCAGGCTGTCGATGCGGTTGCCGATCCATTCCGGATGCAGCACGGTGAGCGGCTGCAACAGCCGCCCGACGCCCGCCGGCGTCAGGACAGCCGGCGCGGAGGCGGCCGCGGCGACCAGGAGCCCCGCCCACAACCACGATGGCCAGATCGGCGCCGGTGCGTGCCCAGCGATGTCCGAGACCGCGGTCGCGCCGATCGCAGCGACCAGGACGAGCGCCATCAAGCCGAGCACGCGGTCGGTGAGCACGACGATCGTGGCGGCGGTTTTACCGCCCGCCGGGCGCGCCGTGTCGCGGATGCGGATCACGTCGCCGCCGATGTTGCTCGGCAGGAAATTGTTGAAGAAGAGCGCGACCAGGAGCGATCCAAGGAGCGAGCGCTCGGGGATCTTCACGCCTTGCGCCCCGAGCAGCACGTGCCAGCGCCACGCGCTCGCCAGCACGTTGACGGCGTAGATCAGCATGGCGACGGCCAGCCACGGCAGCGACGCATTGCGAGCGCCGGCCCAGAGGCGGCCGACGTCGATGCGGGCGAAGAGCCACCATAGAAGCACGACGCTGACCGCGAGCTTGGTCGCGACAAACGCGTAGTGGCGCGCTATGGAGCGTGGTTGTTCCGACGACATCCTGTAGAAAGGGAATGGGCACTGTACTACGGTTTCGTGAGAAAATCACCCAACCGTGCGCATTCTCATGATCGCACCAGAGCCGTTCTTCGAGCCGCGCGGCACGCCGTTCAGCGAGTTCCACCGCATCCGCGCGCTCACCTCCCTCGGGCACCACGTCGATCTCGTCACCTATCCCTTTGGCGACGACGTGACCATGCCCGGGCTGCGCGTGTTCCGGGCGCTGCGGCCGCCGTTTGTCCACCGCGTCAAGATCGGGCCGTCGCTCGCCAAAATCCCGCTTGACGCGCTGCTGGCGCTGAGCGTCGTGCGGCGTGCGTTTTCGGCGAAGTACGACGCCGTGCACTCTCACGAGGAAGGGGGCCTCATCGGCGTCGCGGTGGCCGCGCTCCGCGGCGTGCCGCACCTCTACGACATGCACTCGAGCTTGCCGCAGCAGCTCGGCAATTTTGATTTCACCGGGTCGCGCCTCATCCGGCGCATCTTCCTCGCCGTCGAGCGCCTGATGATCCGGCGTTCGCGCGTCGTCATCGTGATCTGTCCCGCGCTCGAGGACACGGTCCGCGAGATCGATCCGCATGCCCGAACGGTCTTGATCGAGAACGCGCCCGGGTCGGCCGACGACGAGGCGACCCCGGAGCAGGCCGCCGCGGTGCGCCGCCAGTTCGGCGTCTCGCCGTCGACGCCGCTCGTGCTCTACACCGGGACGTTCGAGGCGTATCAGGGCCTGGATCTGCTCTTCGCCGCGATGGCGATCGTTGGCGGATCGCATCCGGACGCACGCCTGCTGCTCGCGGGCGGAAAGCCCGACCAGGTGGCGCGCGCTCGCGACGGCGCGCGGGCGGCCGGCGCCGACGCCGCGGTGATCTTTGTGGGAGAACGGCCCGCCTCCGAGATTCCCGCGTACTTGCTCGCCGCCGACGTGCTCGTGTCGCCGCGGTCACGCGGCACCAACACGCCGCTCAAGATCTACCAGTACCTGCGTTCGGGAAGACCGATCGTCGCCACCCGTCTGCTCACGCACACGCAGGTATTGAGCGACGACACGGCGGTGCTCACCGGCGCGTCGCCGGCGGAATTCGCAGCGGGAATCGTCGCGGCGCTGAACGACTCGGTCCGAGCCGCGGAGCTGGGGACGCGGGCCCGCCATCTTGCCGAGACCAAGTACAGCTACGACGCGTACTTGGAACGGACGCGGCAAGCCTGTGCGGCCCTGGTGTCGACGTCGCCGCCGCCCGTTGTGGTAAAGGATCTGGCGTGACCGAGCCGCACGATCGCCGCCACTACAGCTACTCGGCCTACGCGGACCCGAAGATGGCCCGCACGTTCGACGATCGCCGCTTCGGTGGTCCGATTGGCGAGCTGGTGGCGGGGACCCAGGCGCACGTGCTGGCGAATTTCATCGGCCGGATCAACGAACGCTCGATTCTCGATGTCGGCACCGGCACGGGCCGCGCGGCGCTGCTGCTGGCGCGGGGCGGGGCGAAGGTCACCGCGGTCGACGCGTCCGAGCAGATGCTCGCGGTGGCCCGCCACCGCGCCGCGGAGCAGAGCGTCACAGTCAACTTCATGCTGGGCGACGCCCACAAGCTCGACTTCAGGGATCGCTCGTTCGACATCGCCGTGAGCCTGCGCGTCCTGATGCACGCCCCCGACTGGCGCCAGTGCATCGCCGAGCTGTGCCGGGTCTCCGAGCGCCTCGTCATTTTCGACTACCCGTCGGCGACCAGCGCGGCCCTGATCCATGCGCTGACGCGCCGCGTCGTCCGCGCCGCCGGCGGCCGGACCGAGGCGTATCGGGTCTTCACGGACCGCACGATCGCGAAAGCGCTCGACCGGTCGGGGTTCCGTGTCCGCTCCGTGCACCGCCAGTTCGTGCTGCCGATCCAACTGCACCGCAGCATCGGATCGCGCCGTTTCACCCTGTTCACGGAGGACATTTTGAAGCGGGTCGGCCTCCTGCGTGTCTTCGGCTCCCCGGTGACGCTCTGCGCCGAACGGTGCGTACCCTCGTAACCGGCGCGACGGGATTCACCGGTGGCCATCTGGCGCGCGCGCTCGCGTCGAGTGGCCATCAGGTGCGGGCGCTCGTGCGCGATCCGTCGCGCGCGGGCGACCTCGCCGAGTGCGGGGTCGAACTCGTCGCCGGCGATCTGCGCGACGCCTCCGCCCTCGCGCGCGCGATGGCCGGCCCAGGCAGCCCGGGCAGCATCGACGTCGTCTATCACATCGCCGCGATCTACCGGCAGGCGGGCGTGTCGCGCGACGTGTACCGCGCCGTCAACGCGACCGCCGTGGGCCAGATCATCGAAGCCGCGAAGGCCGCGGGCGCGACGCGCGTCGTCCATTGCAGCACCGTCGGCGTCCACGGCGACGTCGAGCATCCGCCCGCCAACGAGGATGCGCCGCTCAAGCCGGGCGACATCTATCAAGTCACCAAGCTCGAAGGCGAACGGATCGCGCGAGACACCGGCGCGCGGCTGGGCATCGAGGTCACCATTGCACGGCCCACGGGGATTTACGGCCCGGGCGATCGGCGCCTGCTCAAGCTGTTTCGCGGCGTCGCGCGGCGGCGGTTTCCGATCCTCGGCCGCGGCGAAATCTATTACCATCTGACGTACATCGACGATCTGGTCGACGGGCTGCGGCTCTGCGGCGAGCATCCGGCGGCGGCCAATCGCACCTACATCCTGGCGGGCGGGGAAGTCACGACGTTGAACGAGCTCGTGGCGCTCATCGCCGGGGTGGCCGGCGTACCGCCGCCCCGGCTGCATCTGCCGGTGTGGCCGTTCTGGATCGCCGGCGCGGCGTGCGAGGCGCTCTGCGCGCCGTTCGGCATCGAGCCGCCGATTTACCGCCGGCGCGTCGACTTCTACACGAAGAGCCGGGCGTTCGACATCACGCGGGCGCGGCAGGAACTCGGCTACGCGCCGCGCGTCGGGCTCGCCGACGGCATCAAGCGGACACTGGACTGGTATCGCGAACATGGCTGGATCTGACAACATCGGGCGCGCGCAGGATCAGCTCTTCGCCCCCGGCACCTCGAGCCGCGCGAAGTATGCCGACCTGGTCGTCGGCCGGCGCGGCCTCGGTCCGCTGCTGAAGTACGAGCTGGTCGTGCTCGTGGCGCAGCCGTGGCCGGGCGCGCTAGGGCTCGCGCTGCGCAAGCTGATGTATCCGTGGCTCCTCGGCTCGTGCGGCCCGGGCGTGATCTTCGGCCAGAACGTCGTGCTGCGGCATCCGCACAAGATCCACATCGGCCGCAACGTCGTCATCGACGACAACTGCCTGCTCGACGCGAAGGGGGACGCCAATCGCGGCATCCGCATCGGCGACGGCGTCTTCGTGGGCCGTAACACGATTCTGTCGTGCAAGAACGGCGACATCGAGCTCGCCGACGGCGCGAACCTCGGGTTCAACTGCGAGGTGTTTTCAGCCAGTCGTGTCACGATCGGCCCGAGCGTGCTGATGGCGGCGTACACGTACGTCATCGGCGGCGACCACGATTTGTCCGACACGTCGAAGCCGGTGCTGGCGCAAGGACGGACCTCGGCCGGCGTCACGATTGGAGAGGGCGCCTGGCTGGGCGCCGGCGCGAAAATTCTCGACGGCGTGACGATAGGCGCTCACGCGGTCGTCGGCGCGGGCGCCGTCGTCAAAGACGATGTGCCGGCGCATGCGGTGGCGGTGGGCATGCCGGCGCGCGTCGTGTCGACCCGCACGCCCCAGCCCTAGCCGATGGCCGTTCTCGCGATCGCCACGTCGAGCCCGCCCGGCGTCGAGGGAGGACACCTCGTCATCGCGCGATCGCTCGTGGCCGCCGCCCGCGCCTGCGGACACGATGCGCACCTCGTCATCACCCCCGACCACGGCTTCGGTCGCCTCGCGGCGTCGTATTGGGAGACTTGGAGGACCGACGTCAGCCACGTCGGCAGCCTGAAGGTCGATCAGGTCATCAGCCTGCGCTATCCGAGCTACGCCGTTCGCCACCCCGCCCATGTCTGCTGGCTGAATCATACGATGCGGGAGTACTACGACTTGTGGCCGCGGTGGACGACGATGATCTCGCCGAGAAATCGGGTGAAGGAGCGCGTCAGGAAGACGCTCGTTCGCGCGACGGACGCGTGGCTGCTGACGAGCAACGTGACGAAGCTCTTCGCGCAGTCGCGTACGATTCAGCGGCGGCTCATCGATGAGCTCGGCATCCGGCCCGAAGTGCTCTGGCCTCCGCCGCCGCAGCGCGCCTACCGCTGCGACGCCTACGGCGATTACATCTTCACGCTCTCGCGGCTCACGCCGCTCAAGCGGATCGATCTACTGGTGCGTGCGCTGGCCGAGCCGGCTGCGCGCGGCGTCCGCGCGGTCGTCGCGGGCGACGGCGAGGATCGCGCGTCGCTCGAGCGGCTGGCCGCGGACCTGGGCGTCAGCCACCGCGTGACGTTTCTCGGGCGCATAGACGAGGCCACGATGCTCCATCACCTGGCCAACTGCCGCGCCGTCAGCTTCGCGCCGTTCGCCGAGGACTACGGCTTCGTCACCGTCGAGGCGTTCGCGTCGCGCAAGGCCGTGATCACGTGCCGCGACAGCGGCGGGCCGACCGAGCTGGTCCGCGACGAGCACACGGGCCTGGTCTGCGACCCGACGCCTGCGGCGTTGGCGTTTGCGCTCGCGCGGGTGAGCGACGATGCGGCGCTTGCGGAGCGGCTGGGGGGGCGCGCGGCGGAGCAGGCCGCGGCGATGTCGTGGCCGGAGGCCGTGCGGCGGCTGGTGATCGTTTAGAATCGGTCCATGGGTTACCGGAGCGACCTCGAAACGCGCGTCGCGAAGAAGACGACCAGGGCGATCGTCGATTACCAGATGATCGACGACGGCGATCGCATCATGGTCGGCCTCTCGGGCGGCAAGGACAGCTGGGCGCTCCTGCAGGTGCTCGACGTGCTGCGTCAGCGGGCGCCGATTCGGTTCTCGCTGGTCGCCGTCAACGTCGACTCGGGCTACAAGGCATACAAGCACGACCTCATTGCGCAGACCTGCGAGGCGCGCGGCTGGGAGTACCGCATCGAGCACACCGGCATCGGCGAGCTGATCGACGACATGCTGGACGCCGACGCCACGCCGTGCTCGCTCTGCGCGCGCTTTCGGCGCGGCGTGCTG
>ODAK010007896.1_pt1 | contig 10680 bp, 9 predicted proteins | sample 1539591 | NCBI WGS metagenome assembly ODAK01 (sample SAMEA3539303, study PRJEB22396) | soil metagenome | biome: tundra; feature: field; material: soil | place: USA | collected 2010-05 | depth 0.15 m | reverse complement strand
CCCGCACGATGGCACATTGATGCCGCTGGGGGCCGTCCACCCCATCTGTCGGACTCGGTTTTCCGACTACCCGGCAGTATGTCCCCTGAGCGGCCCGGCGGGGAGCGTCAGCCGCTGGTGGCCGGCCATGCGGTTCCATACGTCGCCACAGCGATCATTTCCGGCCCCTGGCGCTCCGGATTTAACACGAAAAGGACGCATTTCTCCTCACGCCTGGGGGCAAAGGGTGAACAAGCGCTTCATGTTCCAGGCCATGGTCACAAGACTCCATTCGCCGCGAACCTTGTCGATCCCGCGCAACAGGAATTGTTGGAAGCCCATCACAGATTTGATGATGCCGAACACCGGCTCGGGAATCTGTTTGCGTAACGCATAAAGCTTCCTGCCTTCGCGGGTCTTCAGCCGGTGTGCCATGGCTTCCACCGGTGTTGGCTTCTCCGGCGGCAACGGATCGGGACCGAAACGCTCGCTCAACGGCGGATGATGCGGCTGCCGGCCCATCGCGATCAGCGGATCGATCCCGGCCGCCTCGCACGCGGCCACGTTCGCCGCGCTGAAATAGCCCGTATCCGCCAGCAATGTGTCAACTTTGCCCAATTCGTCAGGCAGCGTATCGATGTTATCCAGCATCGGTTCGATCTGCTGCTTATCGTTGGGGGCCTGAACCACGTCCGCCGCGATCACCAACAGACTGTCCGCCGCGACGGTCGCCTGTGCGTTGTAGCACTGCTCGAAGCCGCCGCCCGCCACCGGCATGATGCGCGAGTCTTCGTCGGTCAGGTTGATCTGATCCGTGGGCAGCGGGCCCTCAACCGGAGGCGGAGGTGGTCTGCCGCCGGGTTTCTTGCCCGTGGCCGCTGTCGTCGCCTCTCGCGCCGCCAGCTTCGCCTCATGCTCCGCCAGTTCCCGAGAGAAACGTTGCTTTGCGCGGGCTTCGATCTTTGCCCGCGCCGCCGCGAGTTTCGCCAACCGGTCCTCACGCCGTGCCAACTCTTCCGGGATCGACATTCCGTCGGGAATATCCGTCTGATCCGCTGCTTCGGCTTTCGCCAGCAGTTCGGCCACCTCGGCCTTCAATTGTGCTTCAATCTTACCGGAGTGCTCATAGGACAGCGCGCTGTGACGGCTCGCGTTGGCGTGAATTTTTGTCCCATCCAGTGCCACCGTGCCGATCTTCAGAACGCCCATCTCACGCGCCAGCAGCAGCACTTTCACGAACCGCGCCTCGATGTCCTTGAGGAATCGCCGCCGGAACGTGGCGATGGTGTCGTGATCGGGATGGTCGTTCGCGGCGATAAAGCGGAACGCCACCGAATCATATGTCGCCCGTTCCAGCTCGCGGCTGGAAAATACCCCCGTGGCGTAGCCATAAACCAGAAGGCCCAACAGCGGCGCCGGGTGGTAGGAGGCCGATCCGGTGCCGCGATAGCTCTTGCTCATCGCGGTCAGGTCGAGCCCGTCGATCACCTCCGCCACGAACCGGGCGAGGTGCCTTGGCGGCAGCCACTCGTCGATCGATGGGGGCAGCAGAAAGTTGGTCGTGCGATCGGTTGGGCGGAAATTGGTCAGGGGGACATGTCCGGAGGAAGGTGCGAATCGACGTTACGATTCTAATATCCCCTCAATCAGATCGCCAGGCCTTAAGTCCGACAGGCTGCTAGCGGTGCCTTCGGCCGCAACCAAACAGGAGTACGGCGTTCCCCACCGCGGCCGGCTAAACTGGTTTCCGACCAAAGAAACCAAATTAGCCAAAGGAGAACGCCGTGGAATCGTTTGTATCGAAACACGCGGACAATGTCATCGGGACGCTGTCCGGCTTCGACCGCCTGGTCTTCCGGGGAACGTTACGTATACTGGCCCACCGCGCCGGGATGATGGCCTATCTCTGGGCCGTCCAGGTTTTACTGAAGAATTTCGCCCACCACGCTGAAGCCCTGACCAAACAATTGCGAGAGGCGTCAGAGCAAGCCGCGCGGCGGACCGGCCGGCCAATCCGCTATCTGCCGTCGAACGTCACCAACAAAGAGCAAATCGCCCGCGAGATCGCCGAGGCGGATGGCATAACGCAAGGTTTGATCTGCATTCTCACCGCCGTCGAGGTCTGTCAGAGCTACGAACTTGTGCGCGACCGGGAGAGCAAACATCTGAACCTGCTGCCACGGCTCCGCAAATGCCTGCATCTGTATCACTATACAACCATCCGGTGTTCGGCTTCATGCATGCTCGCATCCAGACCCGGTTTCCGTTCTCCATCCAGATCTGCGTCAACGGCCGGGAGTGGCTGGCTCGCTCAATGGACGCGGCCAGGATGAAGTACGTCCGGCGCGACAATTGTTTCACCTGGCTGAAAGATCCGAAGCGGGCGCAACAGTTGATGGACCAGCAGCTACGGGCGGCATGGCCGGAATTGCTCAACGGCATCGCGCGCGAGCTGAACCCGCTGCGTGACACGATGTTCCAGGCTTACCCGATGGAATATTACTGGTCAGCCTATCAAACCGAATGGGCCACTGACATCATGTTCTGGGACACCGAATCGCTGGACCGGCTTTATCCAGCTCTGGTGCGCCACGGCCTGACGACCTTCCTCAGCCCCGACGTGATGCGCTTCCTGGGCCGCAACGTTCCACCTTCCGGTAACATCCCGCCACGGCTGATGACGGAGGTGACGAGCGGCGTGAAGCGGCGCCCCGAGGGTGTGCGGATCAAGCACCGTCTGGGCGAGAACTCGATCAAACTGTACAATAAGCAAGGCAGCGTGCTGCGGGTCGAGACCACGATCAACGACGCGGCGGGGTTTAAATAAGTCCTTCCGTACCCCGGAAGGCAAGCTCGAAGCGAAAAAAGCCTGGCACCGGATGCGCAAGGGGATCGCCGATCTGCGTCGCCGCGCGGAAACTTCACAGGCCGCCAATAACCGCTATCTGAAGGCCCTGGCGTCGGTCGAGGACAGCACCTCGCTGGGTGAACTGACCGCCCGGCTGTGCCAGCCGGTAACACGCGACGGCCGCCGGGCACGGCCGCTGAATCCGCATGCCCCGGACGATGCGAAACTGCTCGATGCCATCAGCCGGGGCGAATTCACCATCAGCGGTTTGCGCAACCGCGATCTACGCGAACTACTGTTCGACGACGCCGATGCCTCACCGGAAGATCAACGGCGCCATGCCGCGGCGGTGTCGCGCAAGCTGGCTTTGTTACGGATGCATCGCCTGATCCGCAAGATGACCGGCACCCATCGGTACCAGCTTACGGTGCAAGGTCGTATCGTTGTCACCGCGTTGATCACCGCGAGAAATGCCAGTACCCAGGCCCTGACAAGGCTCGCGGCCTAACAAATTTTTCGCAATTTGAGGGGATTTTTAAGGTTAGCTATACAGATGGACCGAGCGGAACCATGCGCCGGCGGCACACTCCGTCGTGCGAAGTTGGACGAAAACTTTGAAGCGGCACGGTGCATCTGCTTGTATCCGCGTGCATCCGTGGTTGAATAATTCTTCCGCTTGGTTTCCCGCCAACAGAGTTCGCGATAAGAGCGTTTCGCGTTGCAGGTCAATTTGAGGCGGCGTTGCTCCGCGCGGTGGCCCAGGCGAGCCGCATCGGCATCAGGGCGTCGACCGGCGCTTTCGCTTTCCGGTTCGCGGCCAGGCTCGTCGCCACGCATCAGCCTGGCTCGCCAACGTCCCGGAGGTCTTGAACAGTTCACCGCCGCCCGCCGCCAAATGGCGGCGTAGCGCGGCATCCCGGATCAGCCGGCTGAGCGCTTCGTACCAATCCGGGGTCGTGTTCGGCACCAGGCTTCCTCCAGGCCCGTCCGCCAGCGATCCCTGGTACGGCGCCACGTCGGAGGCCAGCGTGGCCAGGCCCAGTGCGGCATAATCGAGAATTTTGATGGCGGATTTACAGGCGTTGAAGGGCGAGTCGGCCAGCGGTGCGAGGCCGATATCCCAGGGACCGGACCAGGTGAGCCAATGCACGAAGCCGGCGTAGGATCGCGCCGCGTGCGGCGAGGGCGCCGCCCGGCGGATCCACGCGGGTACGCTGGTCCCGGAGACGAAGCCAATCAGATCGAACGTGATCTGGTCGCCGAATTGCCGATGGATCTCGTCCAGCGCGGGCAGCAGGATCGCGAAATCGGCATCATGGGTCGCGGTGCCCATGCACAGGATGCGGACCGCACCGTAACGGTCGGTTGGACCTCGGCGGCCGGGTAGCCAGATCCGCTCATCGAGCGCGTTCGCCACGACCTGGACCTCGCGGGCGAGCGGCGCCACCCGCTCGGCGAGCGCCGCGGTCGAGGTCCGCACGATGTCGGCCCGTCGGATCATGTGCTCCACCACCGCGGCTTTCGGTGCCAGTTCCGCCGCTTCGGGATGGTTGGGCGGGACAGTCAGCAAGTCGTCGTCGAGGTCGTAGATCAGTGTGGCCGCGGTTCGTTTCGCATGCGCCGCCAGGGCATCGGCGGCGGCGATGGAAGGCACCGCGTGGCGCTGCGTCACGATGACGTCGGCGTGATACCGGGATGCGGTGCTGGCGTCGGCCATGGTGGTCGCCAGGCCATGTCCCGTCCCCGGGTGATCCAACGGTCGCAGCAGCCTGATCTGGGCGCACGGCGTGTACGGCCCGCCCGGTGCGTGGTCATCGAATGGCTCCGGCACCACCACGATCGACGTGACCCCATCGCGGCGGAGATCCACGAGATCGGGGCCGCGTCGGATGGCGATCCGCGCGGGCGCTTCGGGTCCATTCGCGGCGGGGCGCACCGGAACGCGATCGGGTGGCGGCCGTCGCGTCCGCAGCGTGTCGGCAACGGTGTCGAACAGCGCCAACCACGCCGCCGGCTCCAGCGTCGGGGGGATCAGCCAGGTCAGCGGCCGGCCGGCGAGCCGTTCCGGGAACGCACCGATCTCGCTCGCCACGACCGGCAGTCCGGCCTCGATCGCGGCGGACAGGGTGAAGCTGTAGGTCTCCGGCCAGGAGGCGGGGAACCACACGACATGCGGGCGGTATTTCGCCAGCAACGCCGGAAGCTCGCCCTCGCGGTATGGACCGTGGATCGTCATGCGGTCGCGCGCGGCGGCGGGGATCGTTGCCTCCACATCGCCGATCAACTGGACTTCCAGCATTCCCGGATTGGCCGCCATCGCCACCGAGGCGACGAGTTGCGCACCTTTATGGTTGGCGAGCACGCCCAGTACGGCGACACGCAGCCGCTTGCCGGGTCTGGGCTTTGCGCGCGTTGGCCACGGTCCGGGCGCGACCGGCTCATGCGGGACAAGCCTCGCTCGCGCACCCAGGCCATGCCGGCGCAACCGGTCCAACGCGTCCTGACTGGGTGCGAAGACCCGCTCGGCCTGGTGGAATTGCCATGCCCACAGCAGCCGCCACGACAAAATGTCCGTGGCGCCGTGCGATGGCCGGTGGGCGATGCAGGCGTCGCAGCCGGCCGGACCTGGTTCGCCACAGTAAGGACCCGCCGACCAGGGCAGTAACGTGACCTGCGGGCAAATCGCGAAATAATCGTGCGGCGTGACGTCGAATTTCACCCCAATCGCGAAAATCAACGCGCGCGCGTCGAAATCAAGTCCCATCAGGTGATGGATATGCACCCGTGTCACGCCGGCCGAGCGCGCCAGCGCCGCGACATCGCGCCACCGTTCCGCCGCCAGGACGAGTTTCGGATGCCCAGGGAATGCGGGAACCGACAATGCGAGACCGCGCGAGGCGGGCTCCAGCACCAGATAGTTGGCGCGCCCGGCGTCCCGCTCCACGATGTCATGTACGTGCCGGCGCACACCACCGTCCATGTGGTGGGACAGCACCAGGATCGTCGGCAGCCCCGATTTCCGGAACAGTGCCATCGTGACCGCGAAACGAAACGGCTCGGTCTCGGCGTCGTCGACGAACCGCGCGATGCTGAGTGCGTAGTCGGGATAGCGTTCGGTCAGGATCTTGTAGGCGCGGCTGATCCCCGCGTCGGCGGTGTCGCCGAAACTGCCGCTGCCCTCGTGCCGCACGAACGTATCGCACGCGATATGGTGATGCCACCCCAAAGTGGATGCGCGCAGGCAGAAATCGTTTTCCTCGCCATAGCCCTTGCCGAATGTTTTGCTGTCGAACAGGCCCACTTCATCGAGGGCGGCGCGCCTGATGTACATGCAAAAGCCGACGGTCGTCGGTGCGGCGGTGAACCGGCCGGCGTTGACCAGGCGGCAGGCGGCGTCGAGTTCCGCCAACGTCGTGCCCGGTGGCATCGGACCGCCCGCGTAACTGAGGTAGCCGCAGATCGACGCGTTGTTGGACAGCGGCGAAACGCTGGCGATTTTATCACCCGCGTACGCCTGCGCCCGCAGTCGGCGCAGCCAACCGCCCGGTACCTCGGTGTCATTGTTCAGCAGCACGACATCGTGATCGCCGGCGCGCCGCATGCCGAGATTGACCGAGGCGACAAACCCCAGATTCTTCTTGTTCCGCAACAGCGTGATCGCGCCGGTGTTCGCCAGCCGGTCCAACCAGGCGCTGAGTTTCGGCTCGGGCGAGCGATCGTCGATCACGATAATTCGCCCGTTGGGTCGTTCGGTATCGGCCAGCACCGACCTGACGCAGCATCGCGTGAGCGCCAGGCCGCGGTAAACCGGGATGATGATGTCGACCGGGACGGGCGCGGGGTCAGGGTCCGGGACGGGCGCGGGGTCGGGGAACGGCTGTTTTGTCGAAGGCAGGTACTGTTCGATCGCGACCGGCCGTTCGGTCAGCCAGCCGCGCATGGCACCGACGCGCAGGTGAAACAACAACGGATTGCCGGCGGCTTCCGGATGCTGTCGCGCGTACCATCCGGCATCGAAACGAGGGTGCGGATCGCGGCCTTGTTTCGCGCCTTCCGACATGTAGTGCAGCAACGGGTGCGCGCCCGAGGCGGCGACATCGGCGTTTTGGCGGACATACCATGCGCCATCGAACCAGCGGTTTGGATCGCGCCGCTCGCGCAAACCGGCATCGATGAAATGCCGCAACAGGTCCACGCCGCTGGCGGCGACGTCGCGATGGCGGGCGCGATACCAGACCGGGTCAAGGACCAGACTGAGCAAATGCTCGGTTCGCGCTCGTTCGGACGTGGGATCCTCCGCCATCGCCGCCTCAACCGGCGGCCAGCAAGAGGATCGACGCGCCGGTCGCCAACAGCAGGATTGGATGGATTGAAGTAAAGGCGAAGGTCAGCGTGGCCGCCGCGGTGATCGCATAGGACAACGGCTCATGTTCGGTGCCGCGAGCGAGTGACAGACCGGTGGCGAATGTCATGCCGATGCCGACCGGCGCGAGCGCCCGTTCCACCACCGCGCGCCAGGGCTTGCGGGCGGCGCGGTTCCAGAATCGGGCGACGCCATACACGACCACGCTGGACGGGCCGAACATCGCGATGAAGGAGACGGCGGCCCCGGCCAGTCCCGCCGCTTTCTGTCCGACCAATACCGCGATCATCGATCCTGGTCCCGGGGCGGTGCGGGAGATCGCGAACAGATCCAGGAACTCCTTCGCGGTCAGCCAGTGATACGTCCCCACGGCGGCGCGCTGAATGTCGGGGATCACGCCGGCGCCGCCGCCGAACGCCACCATCGACAGCAAGGCGAACAGCCAGAACAGTTGCACCAGCGTGACGATCACCGGTATTCGTTCCTTGGGTTGATCCCTGGGGGATTGATCCCTCGGGCCTGGTTGCCGGTCGGCCGGGTCAGGATCGCCGCCACCAGGCTGACCGGGATCATGACCGCCAGCACCTTGAGCAACGGGATGCCGGCGACCCCGATCGACAACGCGACCGTGGCCGTGATCAGCGCCGGAATGATCCCCCTGACGCCGTGGCGGGCCAGCCGGATGCCGGTGCCAAGATTGAGGCCGATCGCGACCGCCCCCATGCCGGACAGCGCGATGCTGAGCGAGACTCCGCCCGGCATGCCGCGCATGCCGAAATAAGCGGCACCCAGGATGAGGGCGAGCACCAGGGGAGGGGCAGTCAGACCAGCGAAACAGGCCAGTGCACCGGGAACGCCGCGCAACTGGGTGCCGATGAACACCGCGAGGTTGACGTTGGTGGCGCCCGGTACGAGTTGCGACAGCGCGTAGCCGGACAGGAACTGCTGGTCGTCCATCCAGCCTCGCCGCTGCACCACCTCGCGCCGGACCCAGGCTGTCAGGCCGCCGCCGAAGCTCGACATTCCGATGCTGACGAAGCCGCGGAACAGCGCGGTGAGGGAGGGGGCGCCAAGGGGGGCAGCATGCGAGGCGGCCGTGTGGAGTGTGGTGCGAGTCGGCATGGGTCCAATTAAGCCGGTCTGGTGTAAGGTGGACAGTGCGGACAAGAATTGGGCAGTGGCGAAAGGATCGAGCATGGAATACCGGCGGCTTGGCGTGAGCGGGTTGAAAGTGTCCCCGCTGTGCCTCGGGACGATGATGTTCGGAAGTGCCACGGACGAGGCGACGTCGGCCCGCATCGTGGCACGGGCGCGCGAACAAGGGGTTAATTTCATCGACACGGCCGATGGTTATGGCGGCGGGAAGTCCGAGGAAGTGACCGGGCGGGCGATCCGGGAGCAGCGGAGCTGGTGGGTGCTCGCCACCAAATGCTTCAACCCGACCGGTACCGGGCCGAACGCGCGCGGGCTGTCGCGGCGGCACGTGCAGCACGCGGTGGAGGGGAGTTTACGGCGGCTCGGGGTGAGCGAGATCGATCTGCTGTACTTGCATAAGGAAGACCATTCGACGCCGCTCGCCGAAACGGTGCATGCGCTGGCCGATCTGATCCGGGCGGGGAAAATCCGATACTTCGGCGTTTCGAATTACCGAAGCTGGCGGGTCGCCGAGATCTGCCGTCTGTGCGATACGGCGGGGATCGACCGGCCGATCGCCAGTCAACCGCTGTACAATGCGCTGAACCGCGAGGTGGAGGTCGAGCATCTGCCGGCCTGTGGCTATTTCGGGCTCGGCGTGGTGCCGTATTCGCCGTTGGCGCGGGGTATCCTGACCGGTAAATATCGGCCCGACGTGCCGCCTCAGGCGGGCACGCGCGCGGGTCGGCAGGACCGGCGGATGCTGGAGTCGGAATGGCGGCCGGAGAGTTTGCATATAGCCCAGAAGATCGCGGAGCACGCGAAGGCGAGGGGCGTGACGCCGGGACAGTTCGCGTTCGCCTGGGTGTTGAACAACCGGCTGGTGACCGCCGCGATCGGCGGGCCGCGCACCGAGGACCAGTGGGAGGATTACGCCGGTGCCCTGACGTGCCGGCTGGGGGTGGAGGATGAGGCGCTGATTGATCGGCTGGTCTCGCCGGGACATCCGTCGACGCCGGGGTACAACGATCCGTCGTATCCGTTGGAGGGGCGGGTGGTCAGGGGGTGATGGCGGCTTCCCGGCCCATTGGCATGAATTGACATAGAGTTTATGGATAATCTGGATATTATGGACAATGGCCAGGGGTATACCGGTATGCGAACGTTTACGACCGCTGATCTGAATAAGCACGTGGGCTCCGTGACGGATGCTGCCATGCGGGAGCCGGTCATGATCACGCACCATCGCAGGCCCCGATTTGTCCTGATGTCACTGGAAAGCTTCGAACGGTTGACTCACCAACCGCCTGACCGGAGGCAAAGTTTTACCATCGACACCATGCCGGATGATCTTCGCGACGGTCTGCTCGCTTTGGCTGACAGTATGGAAGGCGAGACCGATCGTGCCGATTGACCGGCCAGAAACCGGTCTCGTCGTCAGCTACCATTTTCTCTGGGCCAGAGAAAATGACAAAGGGGAGGAGCATGGGCGAAAGGCACGCCCGGCGTGCGTGGTGGTACCGCTGACGCGCCTCGGCGATGACGTGGTGTTGTTTCCTCTCACCACCCGCGAACCTGGGCCGGGGCGCCTGGCGGTGAAAGTGCCGGAGACGGAGCGCCGCCGGCTTCGCCTGCGCGGTCTCGCGACGTCCTGGATCCTGCTGGATGAAGGCAATCGCGACGTGCTTCCAGGGTCTTTCCATGTAGAACCCATCGCGCACGATCCGCTCGTCTATAGCTATGGCACGTTCAGTCAGGCATTCATGCGGATCGTCATGCGAACAGTCGCGGAAGCATTGCGTGCCCGCCAGATGCGCATCGTGCGACGCGAGACGTAGAATTCAACCGTGGATCATGATCCATCGTCCGCGCCCCGCCTGGCGCCGCTCCGATATCGCCCCGGTATGCGGCGGCGTTCCCGCTGGGGCAAGCTCCGGCTGTGGCGCTGGCGGAAGGTTGGGACACTGTTTTAGTGGCCATGCTGGCCGAAATCAGCTTTCGGGGCTGATTTCGCAAGGACGATGACGCACCCCGTTTTGGCCGCCTTGAACGTCGCCGGCGATGAGGATACAGCGGAGTCCCTACCGCTTCATCCTGGCCAGCCCCGCTTCAATCTTCCTGATCTCCCGCTCAGCGACCGGCAGCCAGTAGCTGTTGCCGCTCTCGCGATACACCTGGGCGGCGTCGCGCATGGCAGCGAGCGCCTCTGTCGTCCGCGCCCGATCCCCCGTCCGTTCCGCCAGGACTGCCAAAGCGTTCGCCAGGGTATGGCGGGAGAAAGCCCAGTCGAGCGGCACGCGGTTGCGGATCCTCTCCTGTAGCGCGAGGCGGTAGGCGGCGATGGCTTGCTCCAGCC
>ODAK010007894.1_pt1 | contig 10680 bp, 8 predicted proteins | sample 1539591 | NCBI WGS metagenome assembly ODAK01 (sample SAMEA3539303, study PRJEB22396) | soil metagenome | biome: tundra; feature: field; material: soil | place: USA | collected 2010-05 | depth 0.15 m | reverse complement strand
GACAATGCTTCCCGCCGCCAGTTGAACGTCGCGGTTCGCCAGGAATTGAAAGCCATCGGAACCGTTGCCCCGGAAGATCACACTTTCCGTGTCCTGGTTCAACGTCAGGACATGACCGGAGCTGAAAGATCCTGGGCAAGCCACTACGAGATGAACGACGTAATTCGCTACGCTCGGGGCAGCAAAGTCATCGGAATCGGAGCTGGCGACTATGCAGCGGTCGTGGCGATCAACCCAGCCGCAAACCAGCTCACGGTCGAGAAAGGGACCGGAGAACTCGTTACTTACGATCCCCGACGCCTTACGGGAGTCTGTGTCTACCGCGAGATCGAACGCGAGTTTTCCGTAGGTGACCGCATCCAATTCACCGCGCCCGACAAATCACTCGGCGTTGCAAATCGCGACATGGGCGTCATCGAGGCGATACACGCGGATAGTCGCCTGTCCGTCCGTCTCGACAACAAGCGCGAGATCGAATTCAATGCCAACGAGCATCGTCATCTCGACCACGGCTATGCCGTTACCAGTCACAGCTCCCAGAGCCTCACCGCCGAACGCGTCCTCGTTCACGCCGACACCGGCGTCCACCCGGACCTGCTCAACTCCCGCTTCGCCTACGTCTCTATCTCGCGCGCCAGCCACGAGGCCACGCTCTTCACCGACGACATCGCAAAACTCGGCCCCAAACTCGGAGCCGATGTCTCGAAAACGTCTGCCTTGGAGATCAATCAAGCTTCATCCGACGGGCTGGGAGTTGGGTTCAGACAGGGTGACTAACGGCCGATCAGCCGACTGTTTTTTGGGACGGCATTAAATCAGCGCGGGGCAAGGTTGGGGTGCGCCAATGGTGTGTCATGGGGACTCCCGTTATCGTGAATGATAACGTCCTTTATCGTTCACTACCTGGGTTGACAAGCCCGCAAGAGGTTTCTGGGTCACTAGCCGGAGATGGCGAGCGTTCGCTCAAGTGGATGACCGCTCCGAAATGCGCCCAATGGCATTACTAGACCCTTGGGCGTTTCCCGGTATCTACATCTATCCGAGCCGATATGAGCCCCAATTGGGGAGTAGTGTTGATCCCGGTTGCTGAGCCGAAAGAGATCCTTCTAGGAAAGGCGGCGGCGAAAGAGTCTGCCGGCCACGATCATGCTGACGACACCCATGACCGCAAGCGGCCAGTATTGCGGCCAGAAGAGTGAGAAGTCGGCTCCTTCGAGGAAGCTGCCTCGCAGAATGATCAGGAAATATCGCAGTGGATCGAGCAGCGTGATGTACTGCACGATCCGCGGCATGTTGGCAATCGGCGTGGCAAAGCCGGAAAGAACGATGGCTGGCACCATAAAGAGAAAGACGCCCAACAGCCCTTGCTGCTGCGTGACGGCCAAAGACGAGATCATCAGCCCGATCCCAACCGTGGCGAGTAAGAAGCAGAAAAAGCCAATATAGAGTCCCAAAATACTTCCAGTGAATGGGACGTGGAACCAAAAGATGGAAACCAGAACGATAAACGATCCCTCGACCCCGCCAACCAGAAACCCGGGTAGAGCTTTCCCGAGAAGAATTTCTGTTCGACGCATAGGGGTCACAAGCAACTGGTCGAAGGTCCCCATTTCACGCTCGCGCGCGACCGAGAGCCCGGTTGTGAGCAGGCTCACAAGAAGCGTGAGTATGCCGCAGATACCAGGCACGATGAACCACTGGGAGTCAAGATTGGGATTGAACCATGCGCGATCCACAAATACGGTCGCAGGTGGCGTTCCACCATGCTCTGCGACCTGCGCTTCATTGAAAGTGGCAACGATAGATTGTGCGTAGCCTATCGCCAGGCCGGCAGTATTGGAATCTCTCCCGTCCAGAATAAGTTGGACGTGTGTGGTTCTTCCGCGTTCCAAATCGGCGCTGAAGGTCGGGCCGATGTCCATGGCCATCAGCGTGGACTTATCGTCGATAGCCTGCTCCAGGGCGTTCTGATTATGGACAATGCGTAGCAGATCGAAGCTGGGAGAACCTGCGAAGCGTGCAATGAAGTCTCTCGATAGTCTTCCCTGGTCCTGGTTGTAGACAACGAAGGGAACGTGCTTCAGATCGAAGGTGGCGGCATAGCCAAATACCACGAGCTGAATGATCGGGGGCCCAATCAGGACGGCCCGGCTGGCAGCATCGCGTAACAGGGCCAGAAGTTCCTTGATGGTAAGCGCAAATACGCGTTGGAGTATCAGACGCATCAGTCCAACCTCTTATGAAAGCGCAGAAGTGCGATGCCGAGAAAGGCCGCGCAAAGGATTCCCATACCGAATGCATTGCGCAGAAGGACCGGCCAGACGTCGCCAGCCAGAAACGTGCTTTGCAGCATGGTGACAAAGTACCGGGCCGCGACAATGTAGGTGAGGATCTGAATCACATGCGGCATGGAGCGAATATCAAACAGAAAGCCGGACAGGATGAAGGCGGGCAGAAAGGTAGTAACAATCGCCACCATCGCGGCAACAAACTGACTGCGTGCAAGTACGGAGATTACTAATCCCATCCCGAGGGCTGTGAGTAGAAAGAGCGCCGCTGTGCCAAAGAGTACGAGTAAAGACCCACGCAGTGGAACATCAAACAAGAAGACCGCCATGGCGGTGGACATCATCATTCCTCCCATTCCCATGACAAAGTAGGGGATGAGCTTCCCCAGCAGAATCTCGGTCCTGCCGACCGGAGTGACCATGATGCCTTCCATGGTTCCGCGCTCCCACTCCCGCGCTACTACAAGAGCGGTCAGCAAGGCTCCGATGAGCGTCATAATGATGGCGATCAGCCCAGGAATAAGATAGTCGCGGCTGCGCAGAGCAGGATTGAACCAGACCCGCGTGTCGGCCACCACGGGCGTAGTCAGATGCGTACCTCGCCGGGTCGCATCCTGCTGTAACCAAAGCCGCCAAGTGCCATTCACATAATTTTCAATGATGCGCGCCTGATTGGCGTCGACGCCGTTCACGGTGAGATGAATTGGAGCACTTCCCGTGCTGTACGAGAGGCGCGTAAAATCGTTCCGCAGCCAAAGAATGGCATCGGCGCGTCCGTGCATCAGCGCTTGCTCAGCAGATGCTTGATCAGGATAGATCGTCGGACAAAACCACGGAGAGCGTTCGAGTTCCGCTAGGAAAGAAGCGGTGAGTTGCGTGGGATGGTCGACGACCTCTGCGATGGAGATGCTGCGCGCGTCGAGCGATACACCGTAGCCAAAGATCAACAGAAGGGCCAGCGGAAGCACGAAGGCAATGGCAATGCTGGAAGGATCACGGACGATCTCATACACTTCTTTTCGCATGAGACCGGTCAAGCGCATGATCTTCATGATGCCCTCCGGCTCGTCTGCTCATGTTCTTCAATCAAGGAGATAAAGGCATCTTCCATGCTTGGATTGGGTCGGTCCGTGCAGCGGACCTTCGCTTTTATTTCTGAGGGCGTGCCTTGCGCGAGGATCTCCCCCTGCGACATCAACACCAGATGATCGCAGTATTCCGCCTCCTCCATAAAGTGAGTAGTCACAAGGCACGTCGTTCCGCCTTCCGCCAGAGCATTCACCCGCGCCCAGAATTCGCGCCGTGCCAACGGATCGACCCCGGAGGTTGGCTCGTCAAGAAAAAGAATGCTCGGTTCATGCATCAGTGCACATGCCAGAGCAAGCCTTTGCTTATACCCTAGGGGTAGGTCCCCTGCATTCATCGTGGAGTATTCCTTCAGTTCCAGTTCTTCCAGCGCCCATGCCATCCGTTCTTTCCTGCGCCGATTCTCCAAACCATAGGCGGAAGAGAAGAAGGACAAATTCTGCTGAACGCTTAAAGAGCCATATAACGAGAATTTCTGAGATACATAGCCAATCCTCGCGCGGGCCGCAGCACTCGCGGTGCGCAGATCGACGCCGGCGACACGTAGTGTTCCAGATGAGGATGGCAGCAGTCCGCAGAGCATTCGGAAGGTCGTCGATTTCCCGGCGCCATTGGCCCCCAGAAGTCCGAATATCTCTCCCTTGCGCACAGAGAAGCTGACATTCTTTACTGCGGCGAAGGCGCCAAAGTAGCGAAAGAGGTCCTTCACCACGACGACTGTCGCATTGTCGTGGGTTGTATCTTGATGCGGTGGCAGCGAAATAGGATGGCGTAGGGTCCTGCTGAACAGAAGGCTGACGAAAGCATCTTCCAGTCGCGCTGGAACTGCCTTTGGTGTTCCGTAACCAACATGACTCCCCTGCAATGCTGGCGGCTCTGGCTTTTCCATCACAATGCGTAGTCCATCGCCTTGAATGACCGAATCTACGACGCCTGGCAGTTGGGCAATCTGGGCCTGTAGGTCCCGCGGCGCCGCGGGTACATTTTCCAGAACGAATGCATGGCCCTGTAACGGTGCGGTGAGTTGTGCAGGATTTCCCTGTGCGAGAATCTCCCCTTCATGCAGAAGAATGACATGGTCACAGCGCTCGGCCTCATCCATATATGCGGTGCTGAGCAGGACGGTCACATTCTGGCTGGCGACCTGTTGCTGGACGATGCTCCAAAGCTCCCGTCGCGAAATGGGATCGACGCCCACGCTGGCTTCATCAAGCAGCAGCAACTGCGGTGGATGGATCAATGTACAAGCCAGCCCGAGCTTCTGCTTCATACCACCGGATAATTGTCCTGCCCGCCGCTTGCGAAATGGGCCGAGTGCCGTCATGGTCAGCAGCTCCGCGAAGCGATGCTCTCGCATCTCATGTGGGATGCTTTGCAGATCGGCAAATAGAGTAAGGTTTTCTTCGACCGTCAAATCTTCATAGAGCCCGAAGCGTTGCGGCATATAGCCAATCTGACTCTGTAGCGCGAGGGCCTCCTTCGGCAATGGGTGACCGAGAACGCGAACTTCCTCCGCGACGGGCGTCAGGATACCCGCCAGCAGGCGCAGCAACGTGGTTTTGCCCGCGCCATCCGGGCCGATGAGTGCCGTCATGCTTCCCGCAGGAATCTGGAGGGAAATATTCCTGAGCGCGTCTCTGCGAGCCGCTCCTTTGCCGAAGGACTTGCTCATGTTCCTGACAACCACTGCGTCCATGTCAGTTCGTCTCACATGGATGGGCGTTGGTTGCATGCGGAGGATTGTTGCTGAGGGGAATGACGACCGTTGCCGGCATCCCTAGGCGCAGGCGATGGTCTGGGTTACAAGCGTAGACACGTACTCGATAGACAAGCTGCGAGCGTAGCTGCGTTGTTTCCACGTTCTTCGGCGTAAATTCCGACACTGGAGAAATGAAGCCGATCCACCCCGAAAAGCGTTGTCCGGGAAAGCTGTCCGACTCAATCCATGCTTGCATGCCGAGCGCGACCTTACCCATCTGCGGCTCTGGCAGATAGGCTCGCACCCAAAGTGGATTGTCCAGAGCGAGCGTAAACACTGGCGTCTGCGGAGTGGCCATATCGCCGGGTTCCAGAATGCGGTCCTGAATGACGCCATCTGCAGGAGCGTAGAGTCGAGTATCGGCCAGTTCTTTTTGCGCAAGAGCTAGAGTCGCTTTGTCCGCTTGAAGTGTAGCCTGGGCTGCGGCAATGTCTTCCTTGCGCGAGCCGATAACGGAGAGCCGCAACACTTGCTCTTTGGCCACCAGCGCCTGCTTTTTGGCCGCCAGGTCGGCCTGCTCGGCCAAGTAGGAGCGTTCGGCATCATCTCGAATCTGCAACGACACGTATTGCTGCTTTGCCAGGATTTGCTGGCGGCGATAGAGCAACTCAGCATTCGCCACATTGGCCTGTGCTGCTGCTACATCCGCTTGTGCGGCGGCAACATCCGCGCGCGCTTGGGCAATCTCCTCAGGACGGCTCCCAGCCAGAAGACGCGCAACCACCTGTTGCTGCGCCGACATAGTTGCCTTGTCCTGCGCCACCGCATCCAGAAAGCGCAGCTGCACCAGTTGAGCGATAAGCTGGTCTGCATGGATGGCGCTGCCTTCATCTACCAGCAGCTTGTCAATGCGCTCACTATCATTGAAAGCCAGCTGTACCTGACGAATGTCTACATTGCCATAGAGCGTGATGGTATCGCTGGGAGCATGTTTCCTCTGGAGCCAGCGCCACCCAAGGAAGCCCGCAACAATAAGAAAAACCAGAACTGCCAGAATTAAAACCCGCTTCTTGACCGAAACCATCGATGTTCTCCCAACGAATCAGCAGTGCTGCTTACTTTGAAGGATTGCTTTCGAGCAGGGTATTGATGGCGTCAATGTCCGCCGGCGTCAATACTCCTGCTGCCGCCTTCAGTTGTGTTCGAGCGACCAGTTGTGTGTAAAGGGCAAGATAGTAATTGCGCTGCGCAGCTGCATAGTTAGTCGTTGCTGTCAGCAGGTCAATGATGGAACGGCTCCCAATTTCATAGCCCTTCCGTGTGCCCTCCATGGATACCTTGGCGGAATTGACCGATTGTTGCGCCGCTTGAAACTGGGCGACGCTGTCCTCAAGATCGTGGAATGCAGTTTGCGTGTCCAGCTTGATTTGGTCTTGGATATTGGCGACATTCTCGCGGCTTGCTCTGGAAAGCGCCTCGGCCTGATGGATTCCAGCTCGCGTGCTTCCACCTTCATAAATAGGAATGGACAAGTTCAGCGAGCCACCAACCTGGTCGATCGCCACAGGCGGAATGAGCGTGCCCGCAGCGTGCTGACCGATTCCGCTTAGGGTCAACGTGGGCCAGCGCGCCCGCTTGGCATACTGCACTTGCTGTTCAGACACGTTCAAAGTGGCTTTCGCTTGCCGTAGAAGCGGCTGGTTCTTGAGAGCAGATGCAAGCCAGGGGTCGATCGTATCCGGTTGCGGCCCGGTTGGCAGCAAGGTTGTGATGTCCTGCAAGGCTTCCACCGGCTGATGCGTCAGGCGCTCCAGCTGGTTCTTCGCCACCGCAACGGCATTGTTTGCCGTGACTAGGTCTGCCCTTGCGGCGTCTAACTGCGCCTGCACTTCCTGCACGGAGATAATGTCTCCGGTGCCAACCTGCAGGCTTGTCCTGGTCTGCTTGTCGATGCTTTGCAGCAGGTCCATCTGCTGCTGCGCCACACGCTGATTGGCTTCGGCCTGCAAGACGCCAAAGTACGCCTGCGTGACTTCCAGCGCGACCACCTGCTCTGCGTACGCCAGAGCTGCCTCGCTGGCCAGAATGCGGCTGTCCGACTGCTTCATCGCCGTGAATGCCTGGCCGTTGAAGAGGGATTCCGTCAGGCTGGCGCTGAAGACATCGGAATGATATCCCGTGGAAACCGTTTGAGGGCCAAACCCTGCCACACGGGCTGTGTTCATGCCTCCACTCGCTTCAGCATTGATATGGGGAAACAGCGCAGCGCGCGCCAGCGGTCTACCGGCCAGGTCTGCATCCAACTGCGCGCGCGCTTGGGCAATTGCCGGAGAAGTAGAGGCTGCCTGTTGATAGACTGCTCGCAGATCCTCCGCCATCGATGGCACACCATTGAGAGTCGTCAACCCGAGGATCAACAACAGCAGCATGGGGTGCGCCAGGAAACGACATTTGAGCATGACGAGATCGGGCTCTTTCATCAAGCAATCCAAGTTTCTCTTCATTGGGAGACACATCCTCTCGTACTAAGCGGGACAGAAACTTTAACATTTTGGGAGAGCATCCGGTGCGCATGTCCCGTTCTCATTGGCGTTGAAGTTGCGCTATAGAAAAGGCAAGTTCATCCGCCAAGCAGTGCTTTTCACGCCTTCACCTCCTAAGTGAATCCACGTTCACTTCGCAGCCAAAAAATCACGATGCCCTGAGGGTCTCGCTCAGCAGGTTCCAGGCCTTCTCGACGTGCTGCGTTACATCGAACTCTCCTTCACTCAGGTGCCACAGGAGCGCTGCCGGCTGAATCAGTCCCAGGAACATCACTGACACCGTTCCAGGGTCAGCGTCGGGACGGATGTGGCCCTGTCGCTGCCCGCGAGAAACGATTTGCGCCACCTTTTTTAGGTACCCTTGGATTATCGCGTGGACCCGGGCCTTTCGTTCGGGGCGCCCGTTTTGGACCTCGTCCGAGAAGACAACGCTCAAAATCCCTTCGTTTTCCCGGATCAGCCGCACATGGGCCATCACCAGGCGTCGCAGAACCTGGAGTGCGTCCGTTGCGTCTTGGGAGGCCTGCACGACGTTGGCATTGAGGCGCTCGCGGATCAATTCGAGTACCGCATCCAGGAGTTCGTCTTTGCTTTCGAAGTGGCGATAGACCGCCGAAGGGACCAGCCCGACTCTCCGGGCGACCCGCGCCACGCTGAGACCCTTCAGACCCTGGGTGGTGATCAGGCTTAACGCGGCCTGGGCCAGTTGTTCCTGTCGGACTTCGGTATCAAGCTTTTCTGTGCCCATCTTGCGATTGATGTGAACCATCATTCACATTGTTTCCCAACCTGACAGGGTGCGTCTGTGACTTTAGTCACGCGAAATTACGGCGGCCGAGGCTAAGCTGCTACTGGGCGTTGCGTCATGACGTACGACGCTTGCTGGTCGTTACACCGCCGCTTGGCTCGCGGCAAAAAGGGGGAATTTCATGAAGAGAGATCGTTTTGCCAGATTGCTCTCTGTTTTTGCGATTGGGTTCATCTTTCTAATAACGCCTGCCGAGGTCTTCGGCCACTGCGACGGGATGGACGGACCAGTCGTCAAGGCCGCTCAACAGGCGCTTGCCAAGGGCGACGTAAACCTCGTCCTCATCTGGGTACCGGCCAACGATGAAGCGGAAATCAGAAAGGTGTTCGCCAAGACCTTGGCCGTACGCAAGCTGAATGCGGAAGCCAGAGAACTCGCCGATCTGTATTTCTTCGAAACGCTGGTTCGTATCCACCGCGCAGGCGAAGGCGCCCCATACACTGGCCTGAAGCCTGCCGGGCGCGACTTGGGGCCGGCCATCCCCGCTGCGGACAAGGCTATCGAAACCGGGGTGGTCGAGCGGCTCGAGAAGTTGATCACAAGCGAATCCGCGAACGGCATCCGTGAGCGATTTCAGAAGGTCACCGCCGCAAAGAAATTCAATACGGAAGACGTAAGTGCAGGGCGGGGGTATGTGAAGGCGTACCACGAATTCGTAGATTATGTCGAGGGGCTTCACGAAGCCGTCCAAGGGGGCGGCGATGAGCACTCCGAGAGTGCTGCCACGCATCCTGAGCTATAGAAAAGGAGCGAACAACTGCTGATGCAGTTCGAACGACGACACGAGGGGATCGTGTCCTCTTTGGACCGGCGATCACACTCGTAACCGCCGAAGAAATCGACCTACTGAGGGAATCAGATGAGCGGGGCAACACCGATTGAAGTGTTGGAGGCGGAACATCGAGTTATCCAGAAGATGATGGCCGGCATGTCGGTCCTGGCAGAACAGATTGAGGGTGGAGGACCGGTGGATGTCGCGCTCCTGGAGCGTATCGTGGTATTCCTGCGCACGTTTGCCGATCGCTGCCACCATGGTAAGGAAGAGACTTTCCTGTTCCCGGCCCTGATACGCCGTGGAGTGCCGTCGCACGGCTGTCCAATAGGCGGCTTGACCATGGAGCATCAAAAGGGACGGGTGATGGTGGGGGAGTTAGCCGATGCCATCCGCGGTTCCGCCGCGGGAGAACCTCCCGCGCGAGTGGATCTCGTTAAGAGCCTGCGCGCGCTGGTGGCCTTCTATCCTAATCACATTTGGAAGGAGGATTACCTGCTGTTTCCGCTGGCCGGCAAGGTTCTCACTCCGCAAGATCAACAGGAGCTGATGGACGAGTTTGAGACGGTCGAGCGCGAACTTGGGCTCGATGTGCACGAGGAGTTCGATAAGGTGGCAACAGAACTCGAACGGAAGGTATCCGGAATCGTTTCAAAACTTGGGGAATCCTGGCAGAAATTGAAGGAGGCATATCATGGCACGCACGTCTGCTGACGCTACAAGCCTTTCTCCGTGGTGGAGACACTCAGTCATCCTCGTAATGATCGCCGGGTTCTCGGTTTTATCCCTTGTCACAGTCTTAACCTACACGAACGCTCCACCCATCCCCGAGCAGGCCGTGGATGCAACGGGCACTGTGGTATTTACCGGGGCCGACATCCTAATGGGCCAGGAGGTGTTCCTCAAGTACGGCCTTATGGAGCACGGGACCCTGTGGGGCCATGGGGCTTACTTAGGTCCTGATTACAGCGCGGAGTACCTGCACAGGCTCAGCGAGGTGACCCGGGACACGATCGCAACCGAAAAGTACGGCAAGCTCTTTGCGCAGCTTTCCCCGGACCAGCAGAGTGTCGCATCCGCACGGACGATCACTGAGCTCAAGGAAAACCGGTACGATCCGGCTTCGCGAACTCTCCGCCTCTCTTCAGGCGAGGTGGCTGCCTACCGCACAGAGCTTGGCGAATGGAGCGACTACTTCACCAGGAAGGACGCTGCTCCCGGTCTGCCGGCCAACTATATTCACAACTCTGGGGAACTGAAGGCTCTGACCACCTACTTCGCTTGGGCGGCTTGGGCGACAACGGCGGATCGCCCTGGGAAGGATTACTCCTACACCAACAACTGGCCCTACGAGCCCATGGCGGGAAACCTTCCTTCCACCGAGGCATATGTCTGGAGCGCCTTGAGTCTCATCACCCTCCTGTCAGGACTGGGTTTGATCCTCTTCGTCGTTGGCAAATTCGACTACCTGGGCTGGAAGAGCG
>ODAK010007893.1_pt1 | contig 10682 bp, 9 predicted proteins | sample 1539591 | NCBI WGS metagenome assembly ODAK01 (sample SAMEA3539303, study PRJEB22396) | soil metagenome | biome: tundra; feature: field; material: soil | place: USA | collected 2010-05 | depth 0.15 m | reverse complement strand
CATAGACCCACAACGCTCTTTCAATTCCGAAACTGCTATAGCGCATTCGCAAATGAAAGAGCGTTGTGGGTCTATGCCTATAGCGCCCTTTTTAAGCCGTAAGACGCCGCTATTGCGTCAGGTTGAAATTGACGTCTACATCCACGGTTGAGTCGCTGTCGCCGGACGAAAACTTCCATTTACGCACCGCTTCTTCAGCTGCGGGCGCAAGCATGTGATTCCCGCTCAGCGTCTTTACATCGCTGACCTTACCATCAGCGGTAACTGAAGCTTCAATCTTCACGGTTCCCGCAATTTTCATGCGCTTGGCTATCTCGGGATACACCGGCGCGGTTTTCGATTTGATGGAGCGCTCCTCCGCCATGCCAGGAAGCGCAAGCCCCACCAACACTATCCACATCGCTGCCTTGATCAGCAGCGTCCGTTGCCCCAACCAACTCTTCTCAATCCGCAGTCCCCGCATTGCTCCTCCTGTCAATAAAAGGTATCGGCGACGGCGCAGCTGACTTTAGGGGAAGTTTGGACGGAGTGAGACTGCTCTGTCGTTCCGGAAAGCTGGGCAGAGATGGGAATCGCGAGACGATACAAAACTCAAGCGAATACGAAATCGTCCCGCTGTTGCGATGTCTTTCGCTGCGGAGCACGGCGCGATGTCCGATCCAAATTTAACTCTTCGCGGCCTCGGCGACCGCTGCAAAGGTGAGGTCGTTGGCGTCTGAATGATGTTCGTCGCGCCACAGTTCAAAAAGCCGCCCGTAACTGAGCGTGATGTAGTCAGACTGGGCCACACCCAACTTGCCGGCTGCCTTATCAATCCATTCCGCCGACCCCTCAAGCTCGGCATAATCGCCGATAGGCGTTTCGTCGACCACGCAATGGCCTATGCCATCCGTCCACTCACTGCGCCATTTTTCATAACGAAACGCAGCCACCAGGCCCAATGAAAAAAAGACCTGCTCCAGCGCATCGCCTTTTGAAATTTCTGTCTCGGTCTCGACGCGATGTTTGTGCGTGTCTTCGCCGGGCCCCGAATCGGGCAACCGTTTATGCGTCAGCAACCAGCGCCCGGCATAGCTGCGCAGGCGCAGAATTTCGGTGCGCGCCCGCATCTGGCGGTCAGGCTTATCGTAAAGAACATTGCTCTCAAATTCCCGCTCCGTCTGCAGATTAAATCCGGCCTCTTTGAGCCGCGCCGTCAATCCCGCTACATCGTTGACACGGAATTTGATTTCAGTTTCGATTGCCATGATAAGAAGCGAGTATACGGCAGAGGATGGCCGCGGACTCCTTGTCCACGCTGAACCCCACCGATTAAATTGCCACCGGGGGCCAGTAGCGTTCGCCGCCGCCAAAAGGCGACAATGGAGGTGTGAAGACTCTCCGCCTGGTTGTGGACCCATCCCGACTCGACGCCCCGGAAGCACAACATGCCATGGCCCAGGCGGCTCAAGTTCTGATTAGGGGCGGCCTTGTCGCTTTCCCCACGGAGACTGTTTATGGCCTGGGCGCAAATGCTCTCGACCCGGCCGCCGTGGCGCGCATCTTTGTCGCGAAGCAGCGCCCCTCATGGGACCCGATCATCGTCCACATCGCAGGCCCGACATCTGAAAACCCCATACTTGACGCCCTCGTCGCACAGATTCCTGACGCTGCGCGCCGCCTCATGGAGGCTTTCTGGCCCGGCCCACTCACCCTGCTGCTGCCCCGTTCGGCCGCCGTTCCTGACGCGGTCACTGCCGGCAGGCCCCTGGTCGGCATCCGCATGCCTCAGCATGCCGTCGCTCTCCACCTGATCCGGCAGGCTGGCGTACCCATTGCCGCACCCAGCGCCAACCTCTTTGGCCACATCAGCCCCACCACCGCTCAGCATGTCCAGGAAGATCTGAACGGACGAATCGACATCGTGCTCGATGCCGGACCCGCCCGCCGCGGTGTGGAGTCCACGGTTCTCGACCCAACTCAGAGCCCCATGGTCATCTATCGCCCCGGAGCCATCACGGCCGACCAGATTAGAGAAATTGCCGGACCGGTCGAAGTCTTCCGCCCCAGCGCGGCTGGCGCGGTTCCAGAGGCTCTCCCGTCCCCCGGCGTAGGACTTCGCCACTACGCTCCCAAAGCGCGATTGATCCTGGTCGATGCGCCTCTTGGCGAACTGGCCGCCCGCCTCGCCGAAGCCGCCCGTCCGTACGCGAAAGAACGGCTGGGACTGATGTTGCCCGCCGAGTTGGCCAACACGGATCTAGGTCCGCCCCTGCGAGCAGCCGCTGAATTCCAGTGGGGCCGGTGGGCCTTCCCCGACGAAATGGCGTCATGCCTTTATGCGGGTCTGCGTGCACTCGATGCGCAGGGATGCAGCGTGATCCTGTGCCCCATGCCGCCGACTGCAGGGGTAGGCACAGCGATCCGCGATCGCCTGCACAAAGCCAGCTATTCCGGTGAAAAGAAAAGTTACTAGCGCTACTGCCCTGACTCGCCTAATTTGTACATGTATTTAATCGCGGATTTATAGATGAGCGTCTTTGCGCGGCCGCGCACCTTGAGCGCGCCCCGGTCGTACCACTCGATACAGCCCTCCACCTGCTCGCCATCCTCAAGCACAATCACCATCGGCGTTTGCGACTGGATTTGCTTTTGCAGGTAAAACAGTTCCGCCTGCCGATGCGCGACGCCGTCCTCCGCGTCATAGGTCGTAAGCCGAAAAGACGTCGGAGCGAGCGGGCTTTTGCTACGGCGCTGCGGGGAATAGGCCGGCACATCGCGCCGCGGACTATCGATGCCGGGTAAAATTGCCTGACTATTCATAAAATATGTCCTCCGAGAGACTGTTCAGCAACAGATGCGAGACACAACACAAAGGCAGGATGGTGCTAGAGCGTCACTTGCGTCGGAGCACACTGGCCGCTACTAGACGGATGCCAACACCTTAGCTGGCGGCTAGCAGAAAATTAGCAGCGCGTAATGGCCCGTTTGACTGTGATTCCCTATGAATAGTGTTCTGATTCTATCCCGAAAAGATGCCCTGCACACGGCATGGGTTGCTTCGCCGAAAAAGGCGGCGCAATTACCTTGCGTAACAATCATTGTTCCGAGGCAGAGTCTCTCCCTGAAAAATCTCCGTAATCGCTGACTAAAAATGTCAGCTGTCAGAACATCTGATTGCGGAATGACGGAAAGGTTTCACCGAAGGATGGGTTGCTCATTCTTCGAGCGCACTTCAAGCGGAATCAGGGCTCGCCCAAGGCCACTGCCATGGCATCCAGCGACAAAGATCGCAGCAAATTGCGTCGCATGCCTTGTTCCACCTGCACCAGCGCTCGCGCGGCCCCATCGATCCAGGCAACAGTAAGGCCCTGCGCCATGCGCTCGAGTTCCGCAGCCATATCAAGGTTGCGCACGAGGCCAGGCGTGCCTGCGATCATGAGGAGCAGATCCTCAACCAGGCTGCTCAAAGCGCGCAGCAGATTGAGAGTTTTTTGCTGCCCGTCAGCACCCGCGCGGTAGCTCTCGGTTGTGTGGAAAAGCTGAGAGTAGTCCGGCTCGCGCAACGCGGTCCTCAGCACTACGAGGGCATCCTGGCGGCTGGCGAGGTAGACTCCAAGGTCGATCGTGAGGGCGCGGCCTACGCCGCCCTCCGCCAGCCGAGCGGCCAGCGAACGCTCCTGCGGCTTCAGTTCCGGGCGTCGCTGGGCCAGCAATGTCTCCAGCTCAGCCGCTGGGAGTGCCCTCAGCCTGTGCACTACGGCTCGCGAGCGGATGGTGGGAAGCAGTTCCTGCGGATTCTCAGTGAGCAGGATGAGCGAAGTGTGCGACGGCGGTTCCTCGAGAACCTTGAGCAGGCTGTTGGCCGCCTCTTTCATAAACGCTGAAGACGTGAAAATCGTGAATGTCCGCTTCGACTCAACTGGCGGACGATAATATGCGACGTGAATGACCTGCCGCACCTGCCCCATCTTGATCATCAGCTGCGGCGGGTCAGGCGGCACGATCAGCACGTCGGGATGGGTTTGAATCAGGATTCGAGTCTCGCGCTTGTCTGCGTCGCGCAGGTCTTCGCGCGCAGCGACGGCCTCCGCCACGCGGTCTTCCAGGTTGGACGCCTCGGCGATCCGCATGCAATTGCGGCAGCGTCCGCAAAAATCCGGGAGCCCGTCTGTCTCGGTCGGCTGCAGGCAATTCACTGCCCGCGCCAGCATCAAGGCCAGCGTATACTTGCCCGCTCCCTTGGGACCGGCCAGAATCAGCGCCTGTGGAAAATGATCGCTGCGCACGCTCTCGCGCAGCCGCGTCACGGTGACCGAGTTACCGAGAAAATCCTGAAATCCCACGCTTCGAGTCTAGAGCATCGGCCTGCAGGACTTTTGTGCATCGGGCGCAATCAAGCATCAAAAGCGGTACACGAGATAAGTTCCCGCTCGCCAGCGCGTATTGTCGGTCTTGGTCGGCGGCGTCGAGAACTGGCTAAAAATAAAGCCTCCCTGTCCTCGCAACGCCAAGTGCCTGCTCACGCGAAAGTCCGCACCCACATCTCCCGCAAAGGCAGCGCCGCTGCCGTTTGCGTAGTAATAAGAATGCTGCGAACTGCTGTTGTTAAACGATTGGCCTCCCGCCAGAAAATCCGCAAAGGGGCTCACCCTCGCAGTGCCCGAGAGCGGTTTTTCAATGCGTGGACCGACCAGGTAATCGGATAGCGTTGTGGTATTGGCCACGCCGCTGTTCGCCACGTAAACGCTGAAGTCGCCCGCGACTCCAATCCATCGCAAGACTCGAAAATCGAGTCCACCTCCCAAGCCCGCAGAAGCGGTGCTCGCGGGATCGCTGCCCGTGAAAGCCCCGCCGACATAAACATCCCCGCGTGTAGGGGGGTACTCCCTCGTTGGTTGTGCCTGCGACCAGGCTACAGTTCCCGCCAGCAGCCAAAGCAAAAGTACCACACTACGATCGAACATTCGAGCCTCTTTCTGAAATTTCGCCCAAGGGAAGGATCAAGCCCGACTCAGGAAACGGCCTCTGAAGAAGTATGAATATGTGACCACATTTGACGTCTTTGGTAAGCATTAGGGCCTGGATCTTTTGGCCTTCGCTTCGATCCTTCCAACCCTGCGAAGAAAACTGTGCGCGACCCTCAATCCATCGCTGCCCGTACAATAGAAACGGAAGACTCCCCCGACCAATGCCGGACGAAGCCCAAAAATCAAGTCAGTCCAATCCGAGGCAGACCGCGCAACGCAATCCAGAACCGCCCCGCAAGGCGGACGAGGATCCGGTTGGCAAGGTCTACGACTCCCGGTTGATCCGGCGGCTCGGTTATTACCTGCGCCCCTATTGGTGGCAGGCGGCAGTCTCTTCCCTGGCCATATCTCTGAAGTCACTCAGCGACGTGGCTGGTCCGTACCTGGTCATGGTGGGCATCGATCGCTATTTTCCAACGCAGACAAAAAATGGTTTGCCGACAAGCATTCTGACCCACGGTGGCGGACCAAGCAATCTGCTGACCCGTCATCTTCCGTCCGATCCCGTTCAGGGCATCACGCGCCTGGCGCTCATCTACCTCGTCGCGCTGGTTTCGGCCTATCTTTTTGAATTCATCCAGACTTACCTGATGCAGTGGACCGGGCAGAAGATCATGTTTGATCTGCGCCGCGATATTTTCCGCCACATGCAGCGCATGCATATCGGGTTCTTTGACAACCACGCCGTAGGCCGCCTCGTCACGCGCATCACGTCTGACGTAGACGCCATCAACGAAATGTTTACCGGCGGCATCCTCGCCATCGTCGACGACTTCTTCACTCTTACCATCATGGCCATCGTGATGCTCAGCATCAACTGGTGGCTTGCACTTCTGGCGTTCTCCGTACTGCCACTGATACTGATAGTCACACGCCTCTTCCGTAACAGTGTTCGCGAGAGCTATCGCCGTGTGCGCGCCGCTATAGCGCGCATCAACAGCTTCACCCAGGAACACGTCAGCGGCATGACCGTAGTGCAGCTTTTTAATCGCGAACAGCGTGCGTACGACGACTTTGAGGCGGTCAACCGCCTGCACATGATTGCGTTCAAAGACACCATCTTCGCCTACGCGCTTTACTATCCCGCGGTGGAACTGTTGTCTTCGGTCGCCATCGCGCTGGTTATCTGGCGAGGCGGCTTCGGCGTGCTTTCCGGCTCCGTGACCATTGGCATGCTGGCTATGTTCAACATGTATTCGCAGCGGTTCTGGCGTCCGATTCAGGATCTAAGCGACAAGTACAACATCCTGCAGGCTGCGATGGCCGCATGCGAACGCATCTTCAAGCTGCTAGACACCGCACCTGAAACCGTCAGCCCGGAACACGCGCGTGCAGGCAACGATTCAAATAAAATTGAGTTTCGTCATGTCTGGTTCACTTACCAGAAGCTGACGCCCGAGCAACAGCAGACCGTGACTGCTGCCGTCAATTCGCCTAACGCATCCTTCGAGCTCTCCGCGATCAAAGACATTGAGTGGATTCTGAAGGACGTCTCGTTCACCGTCGAACCGGGACAGACGGTTGCCATCGTCGGCCACACGGGCGCTGGCAAGACCACGCTCACCAGCCTGATGATGCGCTTCTACGATGTGACGGCAGGCCAGATACTCCTCGATGGCGTAGATCTTCGCGAACAGGACCTCGCCGCGCTCCGTAATCACTTCGCCGTTGTTCTGCAGGATCCGTTTCTCTTCACCGGCACGCTGGCCGAAAACATACGCTTCGGGAATGAGAAAATCACCGACGGTGAAATGCGCCAGGCAGCGCGCGACGTGAATGTGCTTGACTTCATCGAAGCTTTGCCTGGGCAATTTGAAGAGCCGGTACAGGAGCGCGGAAATTCTCTTTCGACGGGCCAGAAGCAGCTCATCAACTTTGCGCGCGCGCTGGCTTACAATCCGCGCATTCTAATACTCGACGAAGCAACGTCGAGCGTCGACACCGACACCGAGCTTCGCATTCGCGGCGCCCTTGAGCAAATGGTCGAGGGGCGCACGAGTGTGCTGATTGCCCATCGTCTCTCGACGGTGCAGCGTGCAGACGTGATTCTTGTCATGCACAAGGGCCAGTTGCGCGAGTCGGGCTCGCATCAACAACTGCTTGCGCAACGCGGCCTTTATTGGAAGCTGTACCAGTTGCAATACAAGGACCAGGAAAACGGAATCGCGCATCCCTCCCTCGGCCAGCCCGCCGCCGCCCCGGCCACCATCTGAAGCGACCCCGTTTTTTTCGCCTGCCATTGCACACGTTTGCAGTGATACTCTGTGGCCAATGACCAAGCCCCGAGCTCGAACAGACGCCCTCCACTTGATGCGGCTCGGATGCTTGACGTTTCTCTTGCTTGGCCTTGCAATGCTGAGCATGCAGCACGACGCGCAGTTGGATTTCAGAATGGCGCACTGTGCGGCGCGATGCCTTGTCGAGCATTGCGATCCGTACAAACAAAGCGACGTAATGCGGATCTACCGCGAAGAGGGTGCGACCCTCCCCACGACGCCCGCCGACATCGCGACTCTCGATTTTGAAACGCGCTACATTTACCTGCCAACAGTATTTACAGTCATGCTGCCGCTTTCACTGGTGCCATTTGCAGTGGCAAAGATGACTTGGATCGTAGTCATCGCAGCAAGCTTTATTTTTGCGACCTTCTTGATGTGGAATCTGGCGGCCGACTATGCGCCGTTGCTTTCTGCGGCTTTGCTCTGTTTTTATCTTGCCAATAGCGGGTCCCTGATCTCCGCGGGAAATCCCGCAGGCCTTTGCGTGAGCCTGTGCGCGATCGCAGTATGGTGCTTCTTTCGCGAACGATTTGTAGTCGCTGGCATTTTGTGCCTGGCCGCGAGCCTCGCACTCAAGCCGCACGACTCCGGACTGGTGTGGTTGTATTTTCTTTTAGCCGGCGGGACCTATCGGCGACGCGCAGTTCAGACATTCGCAGTTCTGGTTGGAGCAACTTTGCCAATCGTTTTGTGGCTGACATACATTGCTCCGCGTTGGACGCAGGAGATGCGGCTAAATGTAGTGGCGCTTTCGCTGCGCGGTGGCGTGAGCGATCCCGGACCGGCGTCAGTTCTGCATCGCGGCACTTTTATGATCACCGACCTGCAAGCTGTGTTCAGTATTTTCTGGGATAATCCGCATTTCTACAATTTAGCCAGTTATGCGCTCTGCGGAGCGCTCCTCTTGACGTGGATGCTGGTAACGCTCCGAACGCGAGTCGAAACACATAAGACATGGCTCGCGATTTCATCCATTGCGGCTCTCACCTTACTGCCCGTCTACCACCGTCAATACGATGCGCGGCTCATCATTCTCACCATTCCCGCTTGCGCATGGCTTTGGGCCAGGGGCGGTCTGACAGCGCGAGTCGCGTTGCTGATCAATTCGATCGGATTCATATTGACCGCGGATCTGCCCTGGGCATTCTTTCTAGCCCTCCTGCCCAAACTTCACATGTCCACCACCGGCGTATCCGGATATCTACTGATCGCGATGCTGGCTTTTCCTGTCCCACTTATTCTTCTTGCGATGGCGGTCTTCTATCTGCGGATTTATATCAAGCAGTCGTTCGAATCAGTGCCATCGCCAGACCCGTCAAGTCTCCGCAGACGTTCGCACATCTATAACGAATTAGCAGCGCACCAACCCTGCGGCGCATCCAATCACAAACGATTATGCAATGCTCCTGAGATTCTCTAACTTCCCTCGTAACCGACTTCCCCGATGAGTTCACCCGACACTCCTGGCGCCCAACTCGAATCTCCGGCACCCTCAGACGCCAGTAAGCGGCTGCTACCGTGGCTGGTCGCTGTGGCGTTTTTCATGGAATCGCTCGATACCACGATTCTCAACACCGCTGTTCCCGCAATCTCCGAGGCGCTCCACGTCGCGCCGCTCAGCATGAAGGCGGTGCTGTCGAGTTACACACTCAGCCTCGCTGTCTTCATTCCCATCAGCGGGTGGATGGCAGACCGCTTCGGCACGCGACGCGTCTTCGCGTCTGCTATCGGCCTATTCACACTCGGCTCTTTGCTGTGCGGAATATCTGGCAACATCCATCTGCTCGTGGCTTGCCGCGTACTGCAGGGCATGGGGGGCGCAATGATGGTGCCCGTCGGCCGGCTCACTTTGGTTCGCACCTTCGCCAAGGCTGACCTGCTGCGCATCATGAGCTTCGTAGCCATACCGGCTCTCGTCGCCCCCATGCTCGGGCCCATTGCCGGCGGGTTGATCGTCGGATATTTTCACTGGCGCATTATCTTTTTTCTTAATATTCCGATCGGCCTCGCCGGCCTGGTGATGGTCTACCTGCACCTGCCCGATTACCGCGAAGAGCACGTGCACCCGCTTGATGTCGTCGGTCTTATCCTGTTTGGTTCCGGCATTGCGTTGCTCTCATACGTGCTCGAGATCTTCGGCGAACACGAGCTCAGCACGCGTGAAGTGAGCGGGCTGCTGGTGCTGTCGCTCGCATTGCTGGCCGGATATTGGATACACGCGCGAACCCTCCCTTTCCCCCTGCTTCAACTCAGGCTGTTCAGCATTCGCACGTTTCGCGCCGCGGTCAATGGCAGCTTCTTCACCCGCCTCGGCATTGGCGGAGTGCCGTTCTTGCTGCCGCTGCTCTACCAGGTTGGACTCGACTTTACGCCAATCCAATCCGGATTGCTGATCATGCCGCAGGCCATCGCCGCGATGAGCATGAAGGTAATCATGCGTCGCCTGCTCGCCCTTGTCGGCTATCGCGGCATCCTGATTTCAAACACGCTCGTGCTGGGACTTCTGCTGGTGCTCTTCTCGACTATCGGTTTGCACACCCCGGTCTGGGTCATCGTGCTGCAGGCTTTTTTCTATGGCGCATTTACCTCGCTGCAATATACGACGATGAACACGCTGGTCTATTCCGACATTGAAGAACATGACGCCAGCAGCGCAAGTTCCATCGCCAGCACCATGCAGCAGATGTCGATCAGCTTTGGCGTTGCCGCAGCCGGGCTCACCACCGCATTTTTCGTCCCCGTCCGCGCCTATTCCAATCCGGCTCTAATGGTGGGCGGAATTCACAAGGCTTTTCTTGTTCTCGGTGTCATTACTGCCGTCTCAACCATTGTCTTCACTACCATGAAGCGCGGAGATGGCGAGGCAGTCAACGCGCATAAGATGCTGCACCCCGATGGCTGAGATGACTAAACACAATCGAAGCGCAACCATAAGATTGCATGTTATTTATTTCGGTTTTGCGCAACAGCAAAGGCCACTTCGCAACCGCGGAGTGGCCTTTGTGTTGAAAAGCGGAAGTTATTGCTGCTTAGCGAGCCGCAGTTAGAGAGGGCCGCGTGTCTAGCGATCCATTGGCATAGCCCTTGGCGATTTCGGTGATCGTCAGCGGCTTGTAGTCGCCTGCGTGTCCGGCCTGGCCAAACTGGGTCATGCGCTGAGCAACAACCTTTTGCATGGCCTCGCGCGCCGGCTTCATGTAGTCGCGCGGATCGAATTTCTCCGGGGTAGTCCAAAGTACCTTGCGGATGGCGCCCGTCATGGCGAGACGGTTGTCGGTATCGACGTTGATCTTGCGGACGCCGTTGCGGATGCCGAGCTGAATTTCTTCGACCGGCACGCCCCAGGTTTCCTTCAGCTTGCCACCGTACTGGTTGATGACGTCCTGCAGGTCCT
>ODAK010007892.1_pt1 | contig 10682 bp, 8 predicted proteins | sample 1539591 | NCBI WGS metagenome assembly ODAK01 (sample SAMEA3539303, study PRJEB22396) | soil metagenome | biome: tundra; feature: field; material: soil | place: USA | collected 2010-05 | depth 0.15 m | reverse complement strand
ACACATCGGAATAGAAGGCATGTGCGCGCAGTCGCTCGGACAGCCTGAGAAATTCCGGATTGATCTCGCTCGAAAACTCGAACCGCGCGGTGGGGAGCGGCGGTAGCATTCCGAACAACTCCACGTAAGTGTCACGGAAACGAGCGAGGTCTTCAGGGATGTCTTTGCTCGATGTCGTCATTGCTTCGTCTCTCTTGATCGGAACGAAAATAGGCCAGCGCGCAACGACCTGGCCTGCGGCTCTCTTCTGCGGCCGGACGCCAATTGTTCAGTGGGTTGATGACAAACGTCGCCTCGGCAGTGACGAGCATCGTGTAGCCGTCTGGCACCGAGTTTGCCACAGACACCGCGCCGATCTGATTCGAAGCGCCGGGCTTGTTCTCGACGACAACCTGCTGGCCCCAAATCTTGCCCAGTCGCTGCCCGAGAATCCTCGCAAGAATATCGGTCACGCCGCCCGGCGCTGCCGTCACCACTAGCGTGACCGGCCTGTTGGGATAGCTCTCGCCATGGGCGATAGCAGGTGCCACGCTCAGCCAAAGGGCCACCGCCAGCGAGTATTGCCATTTCTTCATTGCACCCTCCCAGCGTCGCTCCGACAGCAGCGCGGCGCGCTCGAAAACTGCTTTGTGCCCAAATTAACCGCTCACTCGGATACTTTGAACACGTGCGTCGGCTTTTTTTCCATTCTCCCGTTTCTGCGCATCATCGAGATGGTGCGCCCCGTAGTGCATCAACCGGGCGGCTTTGCGCAATGTGATAGGCTCCCAGTAAGGGGCGAGTTCAGCCATGATGTCGATCGCTGCACGTGCAAGATGGTCTGCCAACATCGAAACGACCGCAGCCGAATGTCGCCGCTTGCAGGCTTGATAGATTTCCTGATGTTCCTGGGCCGCTCGGCGAAATATATCCGTCAAACCCGACTGCATGGCGTTGTAGACGTACCGTTCACTACGTTGGCAATCGACATGCATGCGTTGCTGCAGCAGCGGATTCGCCCGACAGAAAAGCATTTGATGAAATGCTCTATGGTTTTTGATCCAGCGGCTGAAATTCAGCTTCTCTTCATCCTTACGGAGGTGGCTCAAGAGTTTCGCGAGTTTTTCGACGTCCTCGTCGGTCATGCTTTGTACAGTAACAGCCGCTGAAATGCCTTCGTTGGCAATTCTCGATACATAGAGCGCTTCGAGTTCACGCGGATCAAAACCCAACACCCGGCAACGATAGTTTGGCTCGGCGCTGATCAAGCCCTCTTCCTGCAGCATTCGTAGCGCCTCGCGCACCGGCGTGCGGCTGACTTTGAGACAAGTTGCGACCTCGACCTGCGACAAGATTGTTTCCGGAGATAGAACGTTCGATAAGATCAGATCTCTTAGATATTGATGTATATCAACCGACACTCGACGATGATTGTCGCCGACGAGCGGGCGTAGAATCTTTCGTAACGATGTTATCTTGCGTTGTCCGTGTTGCTGCTTGGTCATAACTTTCATCAATTCGGTCTGGCCGCAGCGCGTTTCGCGCGCGGATCAATAACCCGTCGGATCGCCGCGATAACTTTCTCGGTGGTCGGAGTAATGGCGTCCTCAAGCGGTTTGGAGAACGGAACCGGAATGTCAGGGCGCGTGACGCGGACAATAGGGCTTCGCAAATATTCAAATCCTTCTTCAGCAATTATCGCCGATATTTCCGATGCCACTCCGCAACTTAGGGGCGCCTCGTCGATGACCACCAGCCGCCCCGTCCGGCAGACCGAATCCAATATTGTCTTGTGATCGAGCGGCACTAACGTGCGCGGGTCAACAACCTCGACCTCGATGCCCTCTGCCGCAAGCCGCTCGGCGGCTGACAGTGCGGCATGGACAACGAAGGATGTCGCCACAACCGTCACGTCGCGACCCGCGCGTTTAATGTCCGCTCGACCGAATGGAACGGTATAGTCCTCTGCTGGTACGTCCCCTTCGATGTCCATCAGACGAGCATGGTTGATGAAGACCGTCGGGTTGTCGCTTTTGATCGCGCTGCGCATTAGACCTTTCACATCGTATGGACTGGATGGAAGCACGATCTCGAGTCCCGGAGCGTTCCACAGCATCGCCTGCGGGCTTCCGCTATGCTGGCCAGCGCCGCCACCGCGCAGGCCGTGCAGCACGTGATAAACCACAGGAACTCGCAGGCTTCCGCCCGACATATAGCGGGCGACGGCGGCCTCGTTTACCAGTGGGGACCAGCCGACATAACTGAAACTTGCGGTACCAATATCCACAAATGGGCGCGCTCCTGCCATCGCAGCGCCAGCGCCGATACTGACGATCGCCGCTTCGGACGTGGGTGGATCGTAAATGCGGTCGGGAAACTCGGCACGAATGGAATCCATCAGGACCCGCTTAGGGCCCAATCCAAGCACGTAACTTCCAACCAAGCTAAACGTCGGATCTTCCGAAAGGCTGGTGCGCAAGGCCTCGACGATTGCGCCGGCATAACTCATCTTCCTCATCGCGCACTCCTCAAGCGAACACGTGTTCGTGTACGGTTTCGGACAACGGCATGGGACTCTCGATCGCAAAAGTCGCGCCTGCTTCGATTTGAGCACGCGCATCCTTGTCGCGAGCCATCATCTCGTCTTGTGAGGCATATCCATGGGCTACAATATCGCGTGCCGTGCGTAGCAGGGGATCGTGATCTCGCACCCAGGCGGCATGCGGACCTTTGATCCGCGCAGAGTCCCAGGCTTCATTCAAATCCGTCACGGTCGCAGGCTCGGGCCATAACGGACTGCTGCCGGGCCACCGGACCGTAAACGCCTCGATGAAAGCCGGCCCTTGTCCACTGCGGCAACGCCGGGTCGCTTCAGTCGCAGCCTCGTAAACGGCAACGATGTCCGTGCCATCGACCTTGACGCAATGGATGCCATAGGCCGCGGGTAAGCGGGTGAAGCTGTCGGTCGCCGTGATCGCGGTCGGATAGCCTCCCTGTTGCGGGCCCATTGCACCGGCGGAGTTGTTCTCACAGACATAGATGACCGGCAATTTCCATAGCGCAGCAATGTTGAAGGATTCGATGACCAATCCCTCTTCAAGCGCACCATCGCCGAAGAAGCCGACCGCGACGTTCGACTCTCGTTTGGTTTTGATCCCGAATGCCGCGCCCGCAGCCAATCCAGCGCAGCCTCCGACGATCGCCGATGTTGAGAGAAAGCCGCGCGATGGGTCGCTTGCATGCAATGTGCCGCCGCGGCCTTGGTTCAAGCCGGTTGAGCGACCGAGGATTTCGGCCATGGTCCGCCCGGGATCGCTGCCGCGGCCGATGAGGTGACCATGGTTGCGATGTGTCGTGCAGATCAAATCTTTGTCTCCGAGCGCTTCGAGAACCGCGGCGCCGGTTGCTTCCTGACCGATATAGAGGTGAAAATGGCCAGCGAACCGACGTTCCTGATGCAGCCGAAGCACGGCTTCTTCGAAATATCGCATCATCAGCATGCGATCGAAGATCGATAAACTGGTCTTGCGATCGAGCGGCGAAACCGTCATTGGCTTACTCCCAACCTTCATCGAGTCCCATGCAGCAATTCCACTACGATCGCAGCCAGTTTCGGAGCGTCGGGCAACATGAGCGGCTCGAGCGACTTGCTGAACGGGATCGGAACGTTGGCCCCGCCGACCCGCATTACTGGTGCGTCTAACCAATCGAACGCTTCTTCCGCGATCGTCGCAGCGATTTCGCCTGTCACTCCGTATTGTCGGTAACCGCCATCAACCACGACAGCCCTCGAGGTCTTTTTCACCGAGGCCACGAGTGTGTCGATATCCAACGGAACAAGACTGCGCGGATCGACGACCTCGACAGAGATATTTTCGTGTGCCAGAAGCTCGGCCGCCGCCAGTGCGATATGTACCATACGCGAGGTTGCGATAATCGATACGTCGCTTCCCGGACGCTTCACCTCGGCGCTGCCGATTGGCACCACGTGCTCAGATTGCGGCACCTCGCCCATTACATTGTATAGCATTCGATCCTCGAAAAAGACGACCGGATTGTCGTCGCGAATGGCGGCCGTCATTAAGCCTTTGGCGTCGGCGGGAGTGGAGGGCATGACCACCTTCAGCCCCGGGACGTGCGCCGTCCAAGCATGCAGGCTTTGCGAATGCTGCGGCCCGAGGTTCGCCCCAATGCCAACCGCCGTCCGCAACACCAGCGGCACCGAAAATTGCCCGGCCGACATATAGTTCACCTTGGCGGCCTGGTTCACCAACTGGTCCATGACTAGCGTGATAAAGTCGCCAAACATGACCTCGAACACCGGCCGTTGGCCGGCCATGGCGGCACCGACTGCCATTCCGAAGGCGCCCGCTTCGGAAATTGGCGTATCAATGACCCGGTCGCCGCCGAATTGTGTGTACAGCCCATCGGTCTGTTTGAAAATACCGCCGGCCGCGCCGACATCCTCGCCGATCAGAATCACGTTTTGGTCTCGCTGCATCTCGCCGACTAACGCCTCGAGGACAGCCGAACGATAGGTTATGTTTCGCGCGTTAGGCATGCAGGTAAAGCCCGAGGTCCTGCGGTTCCGGCATCGCCGCGGCGCGGGCGAATTCAACCGCGTCACGCACCTCAGCCTCGACAGACTGTCCGAGCGAGGCGAGCATTTCCGAGGTTACGACGTTTTCATCTCGGAGCTGCCGGCCGAACCGCTCGATCGGATCTTTTTGCCGCCACGCCTCGACTTCGGCAGTGTCCTTGTATTCTTGTTTGTCGCCCGCATGGTGGCCGCCATAGCGATAGGTGGTGCAGACGAGGAAACTTGGCCCCTCACCCGTACGCGCCCCGGAAATAGCCCGTCGGGCCGCTTCGCGCACGGCGAGCACGTCCATGCCATCAACTGCTTCGGAAGGAATATCGAAAACGGCGCCGCGCGCTTTTGGATCACGTCCGGCCGTCACGTCCTCGCTTGCGGTGAATTCGCCATAGCCGTTGTTCTCGCAAACAAATACGACCGGCAGCCGCCAAATCGCCGCCATATTCATTGCTTCGAACAACAAACCCTGGTTTAGCGCGCCATCGCCGAAAAAGCAGACGGCAACGTCGCCACGGCCGTTCCGTTTGGCGCTTAAGGCGGCACCCACGGCAAGCGGAATGCCGCCCCCGACAATGCCATTAGTTCCGAGATTCCCGTTTGCGGCGTCGAAGATATGGAGACTGCCGCCACGGCCAAGCCCGTATCCGGGGCGTCGGCCCATAATCTCCGCCATCAGGCGGCGCACGTCGGCGCCCTTTGCCAGGCAGTGGCCGTGGCCACGATGGTTACTCGCAATCTTGTCGCTCGTGCGCAGCTGCGAGCAGACGCCTACCGCTACTGCTTCCTGCCCGGCGCAGAGGTGCACAAGACCCGGTATCATCCCGCCAAAGAAGAGACTGCGGACTTTCTCCTCGAACGCACGAATGAGCTGCATATTTCGCAGCAGTGATATTGCCTCGTCTTTCGGTGGCAAGACGGCTTGGTTCACAGCGGCTTCATCGGCATCGAGTTTTGCCAAGCGGCCATGCCGCATGCTCCATGAGCGGCTTTACTTAGCTCGCAAGGCCTTAGTTGCATGGTAGTCCACCTTCAGGGTGTCGGGCTCTATAACCACTCGGTAGATCTCCTTGGCATTTTTGAGCGAAACGAATTCGTTCTCGACATCCTCGCGCACTGATTCCGGATCCCGCTCGGCCGGATTTCCGACGCCGCCGCCGCCAGAAGAATGTTTGACCAGGACATCGCCGGTCTTGATCGGCAGGAGCCGATGCGGCTTGACCCGGATGTCCTCGCCGTTGCGGCGCAGATAGGTACGAGAGACCGGTGTCGGCTCGCCACCGAGCGCGCCGAATCCCTGCACCACGTCGCCGTCTGAACTTCCAGTGGCCATCTGGCCGTCGGAGCCTTCATTGAACGCTTCCCAATGTAGGCCGGGGCCGCCCCGCCATTTTCCGGCGCCGGCGAAATCGGGCACAAATTCCCATCGCAACGCACGCCAGGGCACGCGCACTTCCATTTCCTCGACATTGTCGCGATGTGCAGCTCCCAAGGCGGTCAGCGTGCTCACCGCCTGGTAGCCGTCGTAGCCCGCGACCGCACCGCCACTACCGTCGTAATCGAAGCTGGTGCGCACATAGGGCTCGCCGGTGCGGGGATCCACGGCAAAGACGTAGTCGCCGCGATGCTTGCCCCAGGCCGCGACCGCCCGGCCAGGCAATGCCTTTGCCAGTGCCTCCAGCACGGCTTCCATCACCTGGATACCGACGTTGACGGGTGAGGCGCCGACCGTCGCCGGATATTTACAGTTGACGACCGAGCCGAGCGTCGCGACGACCTTGATCGGCTCCATCGTTCCCTGATTGTGGTAGTCGGCGATCGCCGGGTCGAAGTACAGAATCGCGGCGGCGATCGCGTTGCCATAGGTCGCCGCATAAACGCTGTTGATGAAGCCCTTGCGTTGGGCATCGCTTTCCGACAGATCGATTGTCATCTCGTCGCCTTTGACCGTGATGCGCGCGCGCACCCAGACCGGCTCGTCGAGCACCGTGCCGTCGTCGTCGGTTGCGGCGGCGCCGGTATAGACGCCATCGGGGATTTTGCGAATCTCGTCACGCACCGCGATTTCCGTGCGCTTGATCATTTCCTGCACGGAGGCAAGCACTGTGTGCTTGCCGTACATGTCGAGCAGAGCCAGGACGCGCCGTTCGCACATAGTGGTTGCGCCGATCATGGCATGCAGATCGACCCGCACGCCGTCGGAGAACCGCACATTGTTGAGAATGAGATTGACCATGTCTTTTCGTTCCTTGCCACGTTCGATGACCTTGATGGGCGGAATGATGAGACCTTCGGCGTGGATGTCGTAACCGTTGGGGAAATAGCCGCCTGGAAACGACCCGCCGGTATCCATCTGATGGCCGCGGCAGAGGGTAAAGAACAACAGCTCGCCCTTGTAGAAGATGGGACGGATATAGCCCCAGTCGGGAAGGTGGCAGTTGTGGCCGCCGTGGTAAGGATCGTTGGTCAGAAACACGTCCCCGGGATTGATGTCATCGGGGAACAATTTAACCAAATCCTTTACGGCGAACGTCGTGCCGAGAAACTGCACGGGCAGACCGACAGGGACCGCAATCGTGGTGCCATCCGCGCCCCAGATGCCAACCGACATGTCTTGCAATTGGCCGATCAGGTAGTTTTGCGCCGTGCGTTTGACCATGTGCCGCATTTCCTTGCAGATGGTCTGCATGGAATGCCAAATGGTCGCGACCGTCGTCGGGTCGATGTTCGGGATTTTCATCGGCTTGTTGGGCCGGTTGGACTTCGTGGGCTTGTTGGGCTTTCTCATATAAGCCTCCCCTCAGCGGCGCGTCAGGATGTAGTTTTTGTATTTGTCCACCGAGCAGACATAAGCCTCGGGGATGACCACGGTCGTCGTCGTCTCTTCGATGATGGCCGGTCCGGTAATGACATTGCCGGCTAGCACTTTTTCACCGTCATAGATCGAGGTATCGACATCCTTACCGTTAAACCGGCAGGTCCGGCGCCGCTTGAACGCGCCTTTTGCATTGGCCCCGCCTTTATCGACTTGTGGCAAGCTGAACGGCACGCTCGGCGTTGACGCCTTCAACCGGAGCGTCAAGATTTCCACCGCCTTCCATGGCATGGCGAAGGTGTAAAGTTCTTCGTGCTTGCGGGCAAAGGCGGCGGCTGCTGCTTCAGCGATCGCGCGGGTGATTTTTCCGTTCGCGATGTCGATTTCTACCTCGTGGAATTGCCCGACATACCGCAGGTCGGCCGTGCGTTTGAGCACGACATCCTTCGGATTGACGCCATGCGCCCGGAAGGAGGCATGGGCTTCCGCTTCCATCTCCTCGTAAGCGCGATTGAGCGCTTGCGTGTCGGCGGTGGCGACCCGGCTGACAAACGAACGGGCGTAGTCCTGGCCGATGTCCATGGCGAACATGCCGAAGGCGCTGTACAGAGCCGCTACCGGTGGAACCACGACCTTGCGGATGCCAAGACTGTCGGCGATGAAGCCGGCATGGATCGGCCCCCCGCCTCCGCCGGCAATCATGACAGTGTCGCGGATATCATAGCCGCGCTTGGTCGACACCTCCGTGATCTTGTTGGCCATATTGGCGTTGACGGTTCGGAATATGGCTTCGGCAGCGCCCTTCTCATCGACGCCGAGCCGTTGCATGAGCGGCTTCATGGCGCGTTGTGACGCCGCCGGATCAAGCTTCATTTCACCGCCAAGGAAATAATCGGCGGGCACGTAGCCTAGAATGAGATTGGCGTCGGTCACAGTCGCATCAATTCCCGCGCCGTAGCAGGCGGGTCCAGGATCGGCGCCCGCGCTTTCCGGGCCTACCCGCAGCAATCCGAGCGAATCGACCTTCGCCATCGATCCGCCGCCGGCACCGATGCTAGCGATATCAACCATCTTGATCGCAACCCGTTGATCGTTCTCCCAATGCTCGGTCGTGGTCGGGATTTCACCCTTGTCGACCACGCAGACATCGAAGCTGGTGCCGCCCATGTCGATCGACAACAAATTCGTTTCTTTCAGGTGCCGCCCGAGATGGACTGCTCCCGAGGGCGCCGCGGCGGGACCCGAATGCAAAAGAAAGACCGGCCGGCGGATACATTCCGCGATGTTCTGCACCAACCCATTGGCAAGCATCATGAGAAATGTGCCGCGGAATCCAGAATCTTTCAGCACTTTTTCGAGCGATGTCAGATAGCGAGCAACCGCCGGGCCGACATAGGAGCCAACCGTCGTGGTATTAAAGCGCTCAAATTCGCGCCAGACCGGCAGGGTCTCGTGCGAAGTGCTGACAAAAATCTCTGGCGCAACGTCGCGGCATATTTCAGCTGCGCGCCGTTCATTCTTTGGGTTCGCATAGGAGTGAAGGAAGCAAATGGCGATCGATTCGACCTTTTGCGCCTTGAGTTTTTTCACCGCCGCCGTCACGTCCTGCTCATTGAGCGGAGTCAAAATTTTGCCGTCGAACAGCGTACGCTCCTCGATGCCGATCCGGCGCGAACGAGGGATCAGTGGCTGGCTCGGCGGAATAAACAGGTTGTACAACGACACATCGACGGGCTTGATGCCGCGCCGTATCTCGATGCTGTCGCGGAAGCCCTTGGTGGTAAGCATACCAGCTTTGGCGCCGCGTCCGGTCAGCAGAATGTTGGTGGCAAGCGTCGTCCCGTGCACCAGCACTTCGATTTGGCCCAGAAACGCGCTCACGTCCGCGCCGTAATGCCGCGCCGCCTTTTTCATCGCGTTCATGAGACCGGTCGAAGGGTCGCTCGGTGTGGTTGGAGCTTTGAATTTTTGTAGCAGCCCCGTCTCGTCCATCACCAGACAGTCGGTGAATGTGCCGCCGACGTCGATGCAAACGCGTTTCTTTTTCATCTCCTGTTTCCTCTTTGATTGCCACTCGCAACACAGTTTATGGGCTTGAGTTTGCTACCTCGAGTTCCTGACATGGGCGGGCATGCGTTCGGTCGACGCCGGATGCGGAATCCGGACGCGCGGTGATCGGAGCGACGATGTAGAAATTCGGTAGGAAGTCCCCGGAAACCGAGGATGAAGGAACCCGTTAGAGAGCGTTCTCCTCGCCCGAAGACGGCGCAATGGAGTCCGCTTGAATTCACCAAGAAGCCCTGTCGGGACAGGCCCATTGAACGCCGTTTCCCCCAAGCATCTTTTTGAGCTTTTATAAGTGGATACACTTTGTTCAGTTTTGAGTCAAACGGGACAAGCCGTGCGCCACCCGCATTCATCGTATCTCGTGGCGACGCGGCCTCATCACCCAGCGGCGCGGGCCATTTTGTAATATCTCAGATCCATATATTTTGAAGGATCGCTCAAGTATTTGCGCGGATTGCCATACTCGCTTCGAAGCGACAGTACGGTCCGCACGCCTTCCAAATTTAGCTCCGCTTTTCTGGAGAAACCGTTCTGCGGGTCGAGCAGAATATCGTAGGATTTCAACGCGAGATGCTCGCTCATATTGGGAAGCTTGCTGCGCAATAGTAAGATTGCCTCGGATTTGTTGATCGGGTCGAATAGCCAGTCCAATCCGGATAGATAGCCGCGAATATAAGCCACGAGCTCTCGTTCATGCTGCACGGCCCAGCCACGACGTGTGGCACCGATCAGGCCTTGATAATAGCCGAGTTGATCGACGGCGTTTGCCAGCCGATTGAACCCCTGTGCTTCGGCCAGCACCTCGAAAGGCGAGATCAACAGGGTCCCTGAATGCTGTTTTCGGCACAAGGCTTCAAAACGCTCAACGACACCGCCCGCTTTCACCAGTTCATATTCGGCGCTCGTCAATCCGTTTTCTTCCAAAAGCTTGCGCAATACGAACGCGTATCCTGTTGTCAGCGCGTCGACCGATAACTGCTGACCCTTCAGATCGGCGTAGGTTTTCACTTCAGGCACAGTGACGAGGCGCAGGAAGCCATTATCGCCACCCATGAACGCAATGAGATCTGGGTTGGCCATCGTTGGGGCTTCGCCCTGTTTTTCATCGTATGCCACGACGTTGTCGATTGCCGTCATGGCGATGTCGAACTTGCCATCGATCAGGTTGGTCAATTGGCGTGTCCAGGCAAAGGGCACGCTGTCATGTCGGTGAAAGTCCGACCGAAG
>ODAK010007891.1_pt1 | contig 10683 bp, 9 predicted proteins | sample 1539591 | NCBI WGS metagenome assembly ODAK01 (sample SAMEA3539303, study PRJEB22396) | soil metagenome | biome: tundra; feature: field; material: soil | place: USA | collected 2010-05 | depth 0.15 m | reverse complement strand
TATGCGTGATACTCACCGATGACGGCGAGAGCGACGCGGCGCTGGTGCTGACGCTGCGCACGGAGCAATTGAGCGCGCATTCAGGCCAGTTTGCCCTGCCCGGCGGACGCGTCGACGCGGGTGAAAGCGCCGTGGAGGCCGCGTTGCGTGAAGCGCGGGAGGAGATCGGACTCGAACTCCCGCCCGAGGCCATCCTCGGACGGCTCGACGATTACCCGACGCGTTCTGGCTATCTCATCACACCGATCGTCGTCTGGGCGCCGAACGACGCAGCGATGAGCGCGAATCCGGCGGAGGTGGCGGAGATTTACCGCGTGCACCTGGCCGAACTGAGCCGGCCGGGCTCGCCCGAGTTCGTTGCAATACCGGAAAGCGATCAGCCGGTAATCCGCTACCCGTTGCTGGGCACGCTGATCCATGCGCCGACTGCAGCGGTGCTCTACCAGTTCATGGAGGTCGCGGTGCAGGGCCGTGCCACGCGCGTGGCGCATCTGGAGCAGCCCGTCTGGGCGTGGCGCTGAGCGGTCGTCGCGAAGGGGATTCCCGCCATGTGCATGAGCGATATGTCAGAACCTAAATCCCGAAAAAACGAAAGCAGTTCCCTCGAGTCTTTGCGCGGCACATGGCCGCGTCTCCGACGATCTCGTCAAAGGCTACCCGGCCTTGTCTTGAGCGGCAATTTCTTTTTGCGGCGCTTGACTGCAACATGCCGAATAGCGTGTAATTTGATCCCATGCCTCAGCAATTGGCAACTTAATCGGCGGAGTTCGACTTGTCGATCACGCTATTCTGTCTAAATCTCCGGGGCCACCTCTCGTGATCGGGTTTCCGGAATCTATCGAGTTAGCGTCGCTGCTCCTGCTGCTGGTGGGAATCGCGCTGGCTTTTTCCGACATCCGCTTGTCGGGCTGGGTCTTGGGCTGGATTCTGCTCTCCGGTGCGCTGCTGGTGCAGTGGTTCCGCAGCATCCTGAGTTATTCCTTGGAGCGCGGCAATGTGGATCCCGAGAACTTTCAGATCGCCGACGACTGGATGGGGCTCGGGTTCGCACTGCTCATCGTCGCCTCGATGTACATGATGCGCGAGGTATTGGCGAGACACAGCCTGACTGAGGAGAGACTCCGCGCCATCAGCGCCGCCGCCCAGGATGCCGTCGTCATGATGGATAACAGGGGCAGGATCGCCTTCTGGAATGAAGCGGGACAAAGGGTCTTCGGCTATAGCGGGCAGGAAGCGCAGGGAAAGAAGCTGCACGAGCTGATCATCCCGGAACGCCACCGCATGGATTTCGAAAGAAGCTTCATTGATTTCAGAAGGACGGGCCAGGGGCCGGTCATCGGCAAGACCCTGGAACTTTCGGGCCTGCGCAAGGATGGCGCGGAGATCGTCACCGAGGTCTCTGTTTCCGGCGTAAACGTAGACCAAAAATGGCACGCGATCTGCATCTTCCGCGACATCACCGAACGCAAGCGCGCCGAACAATTGCTCGGGCTTGAGTACGCAGTGACGCGCTGCCTCGACGGCGCGGAGGGCACATCCGAGGCGCTAAGATCGGTGATCCGCGCCGTGTGCGAGACGCAGAACTGGGATCGTGGCCGGTTCCTGCGCGTGGACGACGCGGCCGGCGTGCTGCGCTTAGGCGAGTTTTGGAGCGTACCGGATCCGGCGATCCAGGGCATAATTGCAGCTTCGCAGGGCATGACTTACGGCCCGGGTGTGGGCATGTCGGGCAAGGTGTGGCAGTCGGGACAGCCGCTGTGGATTGCGGATATCACCAAGGATGCCCGCGCGCACACGGCCATTTTCAAAGCCGAGTCCGGCGTGCGCGGCGCGCTAGTTTTTCCGGTGATGACGGCGGAAAAGACGATCGGCGTGTTCGCCTTCGACAGCCACGAGATTCGGGAGCCGGATCCCCAGTTGCTGGCAGCAGTGCGGACGATCGGCAGCCGGGTCGGCGCGTTCCTGCAACGCAATCGCGTAAAAGATTCGTAGCGAGACACTCCCATAAGGACTCTTATGCATGCGACCCTACACCTGATGCAGCAGTACGGCTTCCCCGCGATGCGCCGGGGACGGCTCGACACGCTTCAGGTCAATCTTGGCTACCGTTGCAACCAGAGCTGCCTGCACTGCCACGTCAATGCCGGCCCGCAGCGGATCGAGATGATGTCGCGGCAGACGGTCGCCGATGTGCTCGCTTTCCTCGAGGTTTCGGGGGTGAAGCAACTGGATCTGACGGGGGGCGCACCGGAACTCAACGCGCACTTTCGCGGCCTGGTGATGCGCGCGCGCGAGATCGGCGTGCATGTGACTGACCGCTGCAATCTTACTATCCTGGATGAGCCAGGGCAGGAGGGGCTGGCGGAGTTTCTTGCGCACCAGCAGGTCGAGATCACCGCTTCGTTGCCCTGTTACCTCGAGGACAATGTGGATCGGCAGCGCGGCAAAGGCGTGTTCAGGCGCAGCATCGCTGCGCTGCGGCGCCTCAATGCGCTGGGTTACGGCAAGGACGACGGACGGCTGGCGCTAAATCTCGTCTATAACCCGCAGGAAGCGGTGCTGCCTCCAGCGCAGGCCGGGCTTGAAGCCGATTACAGGAGGGACCTGGGCGAGCGTTTCGGCATTCGGTTCACGCGCCTGTACACCCTGGCCAACATGCCGATCCAGCGTTTCGGATCGACACTGGTGTCGAAGGGCAAATTCAACGAGTACATGGCGCTGCTCAGGGGAGCGCACCGCGACGACAATCTGGACGGGGTGATGTGCCGCAGCCTGTTGTCGGTGGACTGGCAGGGCTATGTATACGACTGCGATTTCAACCAGATGCTCGGGCTGCCGCTAGCCATCGAGGGAAAGAAGCGGCCGCACCTGTCCGACCTGATCGGCCGCGATCTCCAGGGCAACCCCATCGCAGTGCGCGACCACTGCTACGGCTGCACGGCCGGGAACGGGTCTTCCTGCGGCGGCGCTTTGCGCGGCTGACGCTACTGCACACGCATAGAGCGACGACGCCGTCGCGGCTCAGGGGCATTAGCTCCGCGACCGGAGCAGAGCCCCGCTCAGCAGATCCTTGGACAGATATTGCTGGCGGTAGGTTTCGAAGGGCATACTGTCCGCGGCTTCGATCTTTCTCTGTGCTGCGAGCGAGCCCTCGGCCATGCGTGCGTAACGGGTGCTCACTTCCGCAGGCAAGGGCAGATCCTCCAGGGTGCGCCGGTGCCGCAGCGACTGGGTCAGGGCGAAGGCTACGTAGGATTTGTCAGGCGTCTGCCCGATTTCCGCAAGCATGCGGGCGGATCGGGTCACGGAGGAATTTGCGACGGCGGCGGCGGCGGCCGACAGAGCATCGCCGTATGCGCTGCCGCGGTGAGCGGCATCGAGGGCCGCGGCAATAGGTTCGCACTCGCCGAGCAGCTCGGCACCCCAATCGGCGAGGGACAATTTCTCTCCTCGCCGTTCCAGGCGGACATCGGGGGCGCGCCCTCTTTGCGCGACATCGTGCTGGTTGCGCGAGATCGCGGCGATTTCCTCCGGCGTGTCCGGCGGGCTGTCGCCGAGCAGGCAATGCAGCAGAAACATGTCCAGAAAACGCATCGTGTCGGCGGCGATGCCGATGGGGCTGAACGGGTCGTTGTCCATGCAGCGCACTTCGACATATTCGACGCCGCGTTCGCCCAGCGCGTACAACGGTCGTTCGCCGGAACGAAAGCGCGGCTTCGGCCGGATCGTGCCGTAGAACTCGTTTTCGATCTGCAGCAGCGTCGTGCCGAGTTGGCGGTAGTCGTCGCCGTCACGCAGGCCGATGGCCTCGTATGGAGGATAGGGCCTGGTAAGCGCGTGATTGAGCGATTCTGCGTAACTCCTCAGGCTGTTGAAGCTCACCGCCAGCGATGCCTGCGCGTCGCTCTGATAGCCCAGCGGCCCCATGCGCAATGAGGTGGCGCCGGGCAGGAACAGCGTGCCGGCATTCAATTCCCGCAGTCCGTGCACCCGGCCGGCGACAAAGGAGCCACATACCGTCGGTGACGCGCCGAACAGATAGAGCAGCAACCATGAATGGCGTTTGAAGTTACGGATCAAGTGGAAATACGCGTCGGTCTGGTAGGCGATTATGGGGCCGCCGCTAGCATCGGCCCGCTGCAGGATCGGCCAGGCCGCCTCCGGCATGGAGAAGTTGTAGTGCACGCCCGAAATGGTCTGCATGCGCCTGCCGTAGCGATGCGCCAGGCCATTCCGGTAAATTGTCTTGGCCCTGCCCAGATTGGATTTGCCGTATTGTCCCAGCGGAATGTCGTCGTCGGCCGGCAGGCCGCAAGGCATGCTGGTGCACCACAGCAGTTCGTCGCCCACATGCCGGTAAGCAACCTGGTGGATCTCGGTGAGTTCCGCGACGCACGCATCCACGCCGGCGTGAATGCCGGTGATCAGTTCCAGCTGGGATTCGCTGAAATCAGTGGTGATGTGCGGGTGCGTGAGCGACGATCCGAGCCCGTCCGGATGCGGCGTGGCGGCGAGCATGCCGTCAGGCCTGACGCGAAGGCTTTCCTTTTCAATACCGCGCCGGATGTCCGTCAGCACCTCGCGCGGAAGCATGCGTAATCGTTCGTGGAGGCGATGCATACGCGTTTCCCTCGTCTCTAAGACCCGCTAGGGTAGCAGAACCGCGCTGCCGTGTGCTGCCAAGCGCGCCCCTTTACGTTACCATGCAGGCGGAAAACGCAATGCGCGCGCAAAGCGACGCGGCGGAAAGGGCAGTCAGGGTGGGCATCGGCGAAATCTTCTTCAAGGACAAAATGGGGTGATGATTTCCCCAGCGGACCAAGGCCATGGCGCAGTACGATTACGACCTATTCACCATCGGCGCCGGCTCGGGCGGGGGGCGCGCGAGCCGCTACGCCGCCGGCCTCGGGGCGCGCGTTGCCGCCGCCGAGGAGCGCTACCTCGGGGGCACCTGCGTCAATGTTGGCTGCATCCCAAAAAAGCTTTTTTCCTATGCCGCGCACTACGGCGAGGATATCGGGCATGCCGCGGGCTACGGCTGGCGCGTAGCGGCTCCCGTGTTCGATTGGCCGACCCTGGTCGCCAACAAGGATCGCGAAATTGAACGCCTGAATGGGGTGTATGCGAAGCTGCTTGCCGGCGCCGGCGTCACGCTGCTGCGCGGGCGCGCCACGCTCGTCGATGCGCATACCGTTGAAGTCGACGGCCGGCGCATCAGCGCGCGTTACATTCTCGTCGCCACCGGCGGCTGGCCGGTGGTGCCGCCCGTTCCCGGCTCCGAACTCGCCATCAGTTCTAACGAAGCGTTCCATCTGAGCGAACTGCCGCGGCGCGCGCTGGTGGTGGGCGGCGGCTATATCGCGGTCGAATTCGCCTCCATTTTCAACGGGCTCGGTGTCGACACCACGCTCATCTACCGCGGCGAGCGTCTGCTGAAAGAGTTCGATGCCGACCTCGGCGGCTTTCTCGCCGGGGAGATGGAGCACAAGGGCTTGCGCATCCGCTTCCACAGCAATATCGCGGGCATCGCGCGCGCGGCGCACGCCAATGCGCTGCGCGCGACCCTGGCGGACGGTTCCGCGCTGGAGGCCGATTGCGTTATGTACGCGACCGGCCGCGCCCCCAATTCCCGCGGCCTGGGCCTGGAGAACGCCGGCGTGAATCTCGCCGCAAACGGCGCTGTCGTGGTGGACGCAAAGTTTCAGTCGAGTGTGTCCTCGATCTACGCCGTGGGCGATGTCATCGACCGCGTGCTGCTGACTCCGGTTGCGCTCGCGGAGGGCATGGTCGTCGCTGAGAACCTGTTCGGGTCCGGCGGCAGTAGCCTGGACTACGAGGGCATTCCGACCACCATTTTCAGCAACCCCAACGTCGGCACCGTCGGCCTGTCCGAGGCGAAGGCGCGCGAGCGCTTCGGCGACATCGACGTGTACCGCACGAATTTCGGACCGCTGCGCCACCAGTTGACTGGCAGCGGCGAGAAGGTGCTGATGAAGCTGGTGGTGGACAGAAACACCGAACGCGTGCTCGGCGTGCACATGGTTGGCCCCGACGCCGGCGAGATCATCCAGGGCTTCGCCGTGGCGCTCAAGTGCGGCGCCACCAAACGCCAGTTCGACGCGACCATCGGCATCCACCCGACCATAGCCGAAGAGTTCGTCACCTTGCGCGAGGCGGCGGCGTAAGGTGCATAAGGAGTAGAAGTGCGGGTCCCGGCAGCGGCTGGAATGGCACTGGCGTTGGCAGCCATGGCTGCCTTTGCGGGCGACATAGAGGATGGTTACAAGTCTTATGAGAACCGGGATTACGCTCGAGCGATGAATTCGTTCCGCCGGGCTGCGGAACAGGGGCACGCGTCGGCCCAGTACAGCCTGGGGCTCATGTACCGCAAGGGACAGGGCGTGGCGAAGGATTACAGACAGGCTGCGTTCTGGTATGAAGAGGCTGCGGCGCGCGGAAACGGGAATGCGCAATTCGACTTGGGCGTGATGTACGCCGAGGGTCAGGGCGTGGCGCAGGACTATAAGCAGGCGGTAGCCTGGTTTGAAAAAGCCGCAGCGCAAGGATACGCTTCGGCACAATTCAACCTCGGCGTCATGTACAGCGAAGGCAGAGGCGTGGCGCAGGACTACGGGCAGGCCGTCTCCTGGTATGAGAAAGCTACAGCGCAGGGATATGCATCCGCGCAATTCAATCTGGGGCTCATGTACTACATCGGTCAGGGCGTAGCGCAGGACTACCAGCGCGCCTTGTCCTGGTATCGGAAGGCGGCAGCGCAGGGCAATGCAGAAGCGCAATTCAACCTGGGAGTGATGTATTACAACGGCCAAGGGGTGGAACGAGATTTCAAGGAAGCCGTGTCCTGGTATGAAAAGGCGGCCGCGCAAGAGCATCCCTCAGCGCAAATCAGTCTGGGCATCATGTACTACAATGGCGAAGGCGTGGCGCAGGACCATGTCGAAGCGTGCAAATGGTTGATCCTTGCAGGGACGAACGGCAGCGAGGTGGCCGGAAACAACCTTGAAATTGTGCATAGGAAAATGACGCCGGAGCAAATCACGGAGGCGCAACGGCGAGCCAGCGCGTGGATGAAGGCGCCGCGCAAGTAACGCGCCTGGCGATGCCGCGACTGTGAATGTGCGCGTCTTCGCCCGGATCCATGTGCCTGCTTGGTGCTGCTGCTGGCGCGCCCTGTTTGTGGTCGAAAAATTGGGTCTTGGGGCCGATCCCCGGGAAATTGACTAATACAGCCCGTCAAGTGTTCGGGAGAGGAGCTTCGATTGAATAGGATAACAAGCGCTCAAAACGTGAATGCCGGCCTCCTGGTTAGCAGGCGTCGACGCGGCCGGCGCATGGCTGTCCTGCTGTGCGCCGTTCTTTATGCCGCGGTTGCCCAAGCCGAGGTGACCACCGAGGAGCCCGGGCCTCAGGTCTGGATCAACCCCGGCATCTACTCATACCATTTCGACACGAGCAAGGGGTTGCGCAACGACAATATCGGCGTGGGCGCCGAAGTGCTGATCGCGCGTGACCACGGATTGATGGCCGGCAGTTTCATCAATAGCAATCGCGCAAGGACCCACTATGCGGGCTACGAGTGGCGCCCCCTCCACTGGCAGTATGCGGGCGTCAATATCGGCGCTGGAATCGCCGTTGGGGCGTTCGATGGCTATCCGAATTACCGCAATGGCGCATGGTTCGTTGCGCCTCTGCCCATGCTGTCCGTCGAGGGCAAGACCTTTGGCGCCAATATCACTCTCATCCCAACCATTGCGAACCGTTTCGACGGGGCTCTAGCGGTTCAGGTCAAGATGCGGGTCTGGTAGACAGCGGGCCATCGCCGCTTTTCGCCAATCCCGTCACTTCCGGCACTGGTTTTCGGGGCGCTAAGACGTAGCCCGTCGGCGCTGCTGGGCCGTAGCCTGGCGCGATCCATCCCGCCGATTTCGGGCGCGAAGCCGAGGCGCTGTCCTCCGTAGCACCGCATGCGCGTCCTTTTGCTTCTTTTGACCCAAATCAAACCCCGCGGATGCTTAGCGCGTAGCTTATCGAGCGTAGGCGCGCGCCGCCGGTCGCAATTGCGATTTTGGGTGCGCGCCCGCGCGCATTCACATCAGGTATAGAGGTCATCATGACTGAAACAACGGGTCCGGCTGCAGAGGCCGTCTCCGCGACCGTCGCACGTTATCGCAAGGATCCGCATTACATCCTGCAAATGCTGCGCGAAATCCAGGAAGCCTGCGACTGGATATCTCCCGAGGCAATCGACCTGCTGCAGGAGGCGCTGCGGCTGCCCCGGACCAAGATCGAAGGCGTCGCGGGTTTCTATGCCTTTCTCTACACCCGTCCGCGCGGGCGTTACCGCGTGCTTTTCAGCGACAACATTACCGACCGCATGCTCGGCAACATGGAATTGCTCGATTACATGTGCAGGCAGCTTTGGGTCGAGCGGGGCAAGACCTCGGAGGATGGACTGGTGAGCATCGATACCGCCTCCTGTACCGGCATGTGCGACCAGGGGCCGGCGCTGCTGGTCAACAATTTCGCGATCACCCGCATGACCCGGGCGCGCGTGGATGAAATCTGCGAACTGATCCGCAACAAGGTCGCGCTCGCCGACTGGCCGCGCGAATACTTCCGCGTCGAGGACCAGGTGCGGCGCAAGGACGTTCTGCTCGGCAGCGAACTCGCGCCCGGCAATGCGCTCGCCGCGGCGCTCGCGCGCGGCGCGGAGGGGTTGATTGGAGAGCTCAAGGCGTCGAATCTGCGCGGACGTGGCGGCGCCGGCTTCGCCACCGGCCTGAAATGGGAGGCCTGCCGCAAAGCCCAAGGCAAGGCGCACTACGTGGTCTGCAATGCCGACGAAGGCGAACCCGGGACCTTCAAGGATCGCGTCCTGCTCGCCTCCCAAGCGGACCTGGTATTCGAGGGCATGACGCTGTGCGCCTTCGCCATCGGCGCGGGCAAAGGCATGCTCTATCTGCGCGGCGAATACCGCTATCTGCTCGATCACCTGAATACTATCCTGGAACTCAGGCGCCGCCGCGGCCTGCTCGGCACCGGCATACTGGGCCGGCAGGGATTCGACTTCGATATAGAAATCCATCTAGGTGCCGGCGCCTATGTATGCGGCGAAGAGTCGGCGCTGATCGAATCGCTCGAGGGCAAGCGCGGCACGCCCCGCAATCGCCCGCCGTTTCCCGTTACCCACGGCTATCTCGACCAGCCGACCGTGGTGAACAACGTCGAGACCTATGCAGCGTCCGCACTGGTTGCGCACCGTGGCGGCGCCTGGTATGCAGGTATCGGAACCAGCGCTTCGGCGGGTACCAAGATCCTGAGCGTCTCCGGCGATTGCGCGCTGCCGGGGCTGTACGAGTATCCCTTCGGCGTGAGCGTGCGCGAGGTGCTGCAGGCCTGCGACGCGAAGGACATCCAGGCGGTACAGGTGAGCGGCCCGTCCGGCGTGTGCCTTTGCGCGTCCGAATTCGACCGACGCATCGCCTTCGAGGACATCCCGACCGCCGGCGCATTCATGGTGTTCGACCATAGCCGCGACATGTTCGAGGTGGCGCGCAACTTCGTCCATTTTTTCGCCCACGAGAGCTGCGGCTTTTGCACGCCCTGTCGCGTCGGCACCTCGCTACTCCGGAACCTCATGGACAAGCTCAAGAACGGTCACGGTTCGCCCTACGATTTCGCCGAAATCGAGAACTTGAACCGCATCCTGCAGGCGATGAGCCACTGCGGGCTCGGGCACTCGGCCTGCAATCCGGTGCTCGATACCATCGCCAAGTTCCGTCCGGCGTACGAGCGGCGCCTGCAGCAGAAGGAGTTCGAGCCGGCATTCAATCTCGACTGGGCGCTGGAACCGGCGCGGCAGATGACCGGGCGCGACGATGCGGGGGCGCACTTCACCACCGACTCGGGGGAGGCGGCATGAGCGCAAGTTTCACCCTAGACGGCAAGGCGGTCGCTTTTGCCGAAGGGCAAACCATCATCCAGGCGGCGCTGGCCGCGGGTGTCTATATTCCGCACCTGTGCTATCACCCCGATTTCAAGCCGCACGGCTCGTGCAAGCTGTGCACGGTCAAGGTGGGCGGACGCCAAACGGCTTCCTGCACCACGCTGGCGCAGGCGGGCATGGTAGTCGAAAGCAACACGCAGGCGCTCAACGACGAGCGCCGGACGCTGACGCAGATGCTGTTCGTCGAAGGCAATCATTTCTGCCCTTCGTGCGAGAAAAGCGGCGACTGCAAGCTGCAGGCCACCGCCTATGACCTGGGCATGATGTCGGCGCATTTCGATCACTTCTTTCCGAGCCGTCCGGTCGACGCCTCGCATCCGGACATGCTGCTGGATTTCAACCGCTGCATCCTGTGCTCGCTGTGCGTGCGCGCCAGCCGCGACGTGGACGGGAAGAATGTGTTCGCGCTCTCCGGGCGCGGCATCAAAACGCATCTCATCGTCAACGCGAAATCGGGCCGGCTCGCCGATACCGACGTGACGCTGGAAGACAAGGCGGTTCAGGTGTGTCCGGTCGGTGTGATGCTGAGGAAAGACAAGGGTTTCACCGTTCCGATAGGCAAGCGCGTATTCGACCTGAAACCGGTCTCGGCCTATGTCGATGCCTCTGCCGCGATCGAGAAAGAATAGCGATGGATACTGCCGTGAACAAGAAGA
>ODAK010007890.1_pt1 | contig 10683 bp, 14 predicted proteins | sample 1539591 | NCBI WGS metagenome assembly ODAK01 (sample SAMEA3539303, study PRJEB22396) | soil metagenome | biome: tundra; feature: field; material: soil | place: USA | collected 2010-05 | depth 0.15 m | reverse complement strand
AATAGCTGTAATCGAGTGTCTCGGCAGGGTCCTCGGCGCGGTCGAGCACCTTCGAAACCTTCGCCTTGACGATCGTGGACATGCGTCCCGTCAAGCCAGCCATCGCTTCCTCCTTTGCGGGTTCACGAGCAAGCGTAGTGCACGCCGTCGCAAAGCTGGCGAAAGGGGCTCACAAACCCGCGGGATGGCGAGCGATGTACCCCTTGTTGGCGCTCAGCAGGGGTCGCCAGCGGGGACCGTTGAGCCCCTTGGGGTCGCCGGCGCGGCTCGTGTCGAGGCGGATCCCGGCGATGTTGAGGTAGGTGTGCGCCGGGTTCGCGTAGACCGTGATCCACGTTCCCGCGCCGGCGACGCCCCACAGCTCAAGCGAGCTCGAGTCAAGCGGCGAGGCGAGCAGATTCCCGCCGTGCAGTGCGTAGGAGACCGTGCCCGAGCAGTCGTAGCCGTTCGAGACGAAGCTGAGGTGGCCGCCGCCGTAGAGGTAGGGCTCGCCGATCAGCTGATTGCCCGCTGCGATCGCCTGCTTGACCGCCGCGGGAGCGTCGGCGGGGGCCGTCGCCAGCCCGTCCGCGAGGATCCGGGCGTGCGAGGCGCTGCTAGCTGGCGGTCCGGTGGGCCCCGTCGCCCCGGTCGAGCCGGTCGAACCGCTCGGACCGGTGGGTCCACTCGCCCCGGCGGCGCCGGTGGGTCCGGTGACGGTCGTCTCGCTGGCACCGCCGCTCGCCGAGCTCGATCCCCCACTCGTGCCCGCCGCCCCGGTGGCGCCGGTCGCTGCGGTCTGCTCGACGAGCGTCGTGCCACCGTTCGGCAGACGCGACGCGGCCGCGCCGGCCGGCGTCGTGGCCGGGGTCGTCAAGCTCGTGACGTAGAGCGACCCGCCATCGAGTTGGCCTCCCGTGTCGGCGGGCTTGGGCTTGGGGGTCGTCTTGCCGACGGCCTTGCTGGCGACCCTGTGCTTCTGATGGCTCGAGGTCTTCGCGACTGCCGTCGACGGTAGGCCGAAGGTGGCGGCCGCCAGCGCGAGGACCGCAAGCGCTCGTAGCGGCGTGCGCATTCCTCAACCTGGCTCGGCAACTTCCAGCCCGGGCTGTTGGGCTGCAACAGCCGTTGCAGCCCGCCGCCGCGGCACGGCCGCGGGCACGGGCCGGCTTCAGGGGTAGATCTGGACGCCGGCTGAGTCGGTGATGATGATCGCGTCGACGGGGCAGTTCTGCGAGGCCTCGACGATCCGATCGAGGCTCGCGCCGTCGGGGTCGATCACGATCGCCTTGTCGTCTTCGTCCAATGCGAACACACGCGGCGCGGTGTCGACGCAGTCGCCGAAGCCGAAGCAGAGCTCGCGATCGACCTCGATGCGCACGCCGTTTGCGGTCGTGAGGTTGGCCATCGGCCGGGAAGCCTAGTGATCGCCGGCGGCGCCATCGCGAGGCCCCGATTGCGCGCGGAGCGCAGTACACTGGCTGGCGTTCGCCGGCGGCGGCCCGCCGTACGCAGCCCTTCCAGATCGCCACCCTTGAGCCAAGCAGAGTCGCCACAGCGCAGCGCCCCCGCCTACGACGTCACGGTCGAGGATGTGCGCCAGCTGATGGGGGCATCGACGCCGCACTTCGCGCTGCAGCTGCGCAACCGGATCGCCAAGCTGATCGAGGGGCTGGCGCCCGACGATCCGGCCCGCCTGCTCGGCGAGCAGGAGATCCGCCGGCTGCAGGCGCTCGCCGTCGCCGGCGAGACGCGCGGCGGCGAGGCGCAGGACGGACAGCGCCCGCTGCCCTCGCTGAGCGCCTGAGCGGAGGCAGTGGAGGTGCTCGGCGCACCCCGTCCGGGGGCAGGCAGGCACCCCGTTCGCCGCCACCCCCCGTCCGGGCGGCACGCAGGCACCGCATTCGGGGCACCCCCGGTTCCGGGGGCACGCAGGCAATTCGGGGCACCCCCGGTTCCGGGGGCAGGCAGGCATGCGCCGAGCTCGGGTTGGGGCATGCACCCAGCCGCAAACCCGGGGACCACGACACCGTCACCCGCTACGCTCGCTCACGGTGACCGACACACCACCACTGATCGAGCCGCCCGAGCCTGCGCTCGAGGGCTCCGAGCTCCCCGGTCCCTACGCGGTCGGCGAGTACGCCGCGGCACTGCGAGCAAAGCTACGCGGCTTCGCACGAGTGCAGCTGGTCGGCGAGCTCGCGAACCTGCGGGCGCCGACGCGCGCGCGCGCCTACTTCGAGCTGCGCGACGCCGACGGCGCGATCCCCTGCGCGATGTGGCGCAATGACTGGGATCGCCTCGGCCCGCTGGTCGAGACGCTGACCGACGGCGCGCAGGTGATCGTCTCCGGCGGCTGCGACTACTACCCGGGGAGCGCAAGCGCCTCCCCGTCGTTCAGCTTCTCCGTCTCGGCGCTGCGCGTCGCGGGCGAGGGGGACCTGCTGGCCCAGATCGAGCAGCGTCGGCGCGCGCTGGCCGCCGACGGCCTGCTCGAGCGCCAGCGTGCGCTCCCCCGGCCGCTCCTGCCGCGCACGATCGGCGTGATCTGCGGCGAGAGCGGCAAGGCCCGCGAGGACGTACTCGCCGGCCTCGCGCGCCGCGGCTGGGCTGGGCGCGTCGTGTGGGCGTTCACGCCGGTCCAGGACCGCCACGCGGCGCCGCTGATCGGCGCCGCGCTGCGCGAGCTCGCAGCCAGCGGCGAGGTGGAGGTGATCGTCGTGGCGCGGGGCGGCGGTTCGCTGACCGACCTGCTCGCCTTCTCCGATGAGACGCTCTGCCGCACGGTCGCGCTGCTGGCGGTGCCGGTGATCGCATCGATCGGCCATCACACCGATCGCACGCTGCTCGACGAGGTCGCCGCGGTCAGCTGCTCGACCCCCACGCACGCCGCCGAGGAGGCTGCGCCGCTGAACTGCCTCGACGCACGCCTCGCGCTGCACACGGCGGCGCGGCGCCTGCGAGATCACGCCCGCGACGGGGTGGTCGCCCGCGCCCGCCTGCTCGCCGCGCTCTCGCGCGCGCCCGCGGCCCATCTGCGCCGCCACCGCCGGGTGCTGCATCAGAGCGCGCGCGAACTGCGCGCCGCATCGCGTCGGCTGCTGGCTGACGAGCGCGGGCGGACCATCGGACGCGCCCAGACGCTCAGCCGTCTGCGCTCCGGGGCGATCCGCGACTGTGCCGTGCGCCGCCCAGCGGAACTCGACCGCCTGCGCCTCGCGCTCGGCGCCCACGACGTGGAGCGCACGCTGGCGCGCGGCTACGCGCTGGTCGAAGACGGCGCCGGCGAGCCGGTCACCTCGGCGCTCGCCGCCCGCAGCGCCGGCCGGGTGCGTCTGCGCTTCGCCGACGACGCCGTCGAGGCGACGGTCGCGCCGCGATGAGCGAGCAGCCCCAGAGCTACGAGTCCGCCGCGGCCCGCGTCGAGGAGATCGTCCGGCGCCTGGACTCCGCTCAGGCGGGGCTGCGCGAGACGCTCGAGCTGGTCCGCGAGGGTCGCACGTTGATCGAGTTCTGCGCGAGCGAGCTCGACGCCGTCGGCGGCGACCTTGAGGAGCTGCGGCTGGACGAGCTGGTGGCGCGACTCGAGGGCGACCACAGCGGTGGCACGTGAGCAGCACCTGGGAACGTATCTCTCAGCTTCGACTTGAGGTCGAGAGTTATCGCCTGGAGCGGCTCGATACGCCGATCGTTTCGGGCCGCGTGCGCTCGACGACTGTGATCGCGCTGAGCGGCCGCGGGCATGAGGGCCTCGGGGAGGATGTGACCTACGAGAACGAGGACCACGACGCGCTGAACGCCGCCGGAGCGGTTCTGGCGCTCGCCGGCAGCTGGACGCTCGAGAGCTTCTCGGCGCACATCGCGCAGCTCGACACCTTCCCCGCCCCGCCCCACGCCGAGGTCTACCGCAACTACCGCTCCTGGGGGTTTGAGGCCGCGGCGCTTGATCTGGCGCTGCGCCAGGCGGGAGTGGCGCTGCACGAGGCGCTCGGTCGCACACCTCGGCCGCTGCACTTCGTCGCGTCGGTGCGCCTGCCCGAACCGCCGACGCTCGAGCTGGTCGACGCGCGGCTCGCGCGCCACCCCGACCTGCGCTTCAAGCTCGACCCGACCGCGAGCTGGGACGCCGCGCTGATCGGCGAGCTCGCCGCGCGTGGCATCGTCGCCACCGCCGACCTCAAGGGGTTCTACTCCGGCACGGTCGTCGACAACACGCCCAACCCGGTGCTCTACGGGCTGATCGCCGAGCTGCTGCCCGGTGCCTGGATCGAGGACCCGGGACTGACGCCGGAGACCGAGCCGGTGCTCGCCCCCCACCGCGACCGCATCACCTGGGATGCCCCGATCCACTCCGTCGCCGACGTGCTCGCACTGCCCTGGGCGCCGAAGATGCTGAACGTCAAGCCCTCGCGCTTCGGGACGCTGCAGGCGCTGCTGGACTTCTACGACCACTGCGCCGCCCACGCGATCGGCAACTACGGCGGCGGCCAGACTGAGCTGGGCGTTGGCCGCGGACAGATCCAGTACCTCGCCTCGCTGTTTCACCACGACACGCCCAACGACGTCGCACCGGCCGGCTACAACCTCGACCCGCTGCCAACGCAGCTGCCCGGCAGCCCACTCGAGCCGGCGCCCAGCGCGACCGGATTCCGCTGGGCACAGTGAACGAGCGCGACTGGCCCTTCAGCTTCAGCGACGAGATTCGCTTCGCCGACCTCGACGCGATGGGCCATCTGAACAACGTCGCCTTCCTCGTCTTCTTCGAGTCCGCCCGCGTCGCCTACGTCTGCGACGCCGTGCCGGCTCACGACCCCGGCCAGGCGAGCGACTTCGGCTTCATGGTCGTCGAGGTCAAGATCAGCTACCGCTCCCCCGGCCGCCACGGCGAGCAGATCGACACCCTCCTGCGCCCCAGCACGCTCGGCCGGACCAGTTTCGGCTGCGAGTTCGAGATGCGCGTCGGCGAACGCCTGCTCGCCGACGGCTACGCCGTGATGGTCACCTACGACCACGCCGCTGGCCGCTCGATTCCGATCCCCGCGCCGCTGCGCGAGCGACTGCTGGCCGACGGCGCCGCCGCGTGCTGAGGGCCCGCCGCGGCGGCCGGCGGCGCCCGCGCCCGGCTCACCACACCCACCACGGGCCGCGCTGGCCAAAATTCAGAAAGCTTTATGGCACCTTTTAGGTCAGCTTGAGCCCCGCCGCCGATACTCCCTCACGCGACACATATCTCTCGCAACCGCACCTCCTCCCAGCAGTTCCCGACGCCCCGCCTACCCCCGGGGCGTCGGGCGTTTAAGGCGGCGCTCCGACGTTCGCTCACGATCGCCCGCCGCGCCAGCGCAGAAATGACGCGCGCGCGCGAGGGACGGCCGTCACGCCTCCTGCGGCTCCTCCATTTCGACGCTGGCCGGGCGCTCGCGCACCCGCACGAGGACGACGCGGTTCTCGCGCACCGACTCCACGCGCAGCTCGTAGCCGTCGACGTCGATCTTGTCGCCGCGCTTGGGCAGGCGGCCGAGGTCGTTGAAGACCAGTCCGCCGATCGAGTTGTAAGCCTCGTCGCTGGGCAGCGCGATCCCGTAGTCCTCGAGATCGGCGACCGGTACGTGGCCGCGCACGAACCAGTCGCCGCTCGGCAGCTGGCGCACGTCGCCGCCGGCCGGGTCGGTCTCATCGGTGATCTCGCCGACGACCTCCTCGACGATGTCCTCGATCGTCACGATCCCGACCACGCGCCCGTATTCGTCGACGACGACCGCAAGCGCCGTGCGCTGGCGTTGCAGTTCGGCCAGCAGGTCGTCCAGCGGCTTGGTCTCCGGCACGATCGGCGCATCGCGCACCAACGGCGCGATCGACGCCTGGGGCCCGACGTCGAGCAACCGTCGCGCGAGCCCGGTGGCGTGCACGACGCCACGGATGCGGTCCTGGTTCTCATCCTCGGTGACCGGCAGGCGCGTGTGGCCGGAGTCGATGCAGCGCCGCAGAGCGGTCTGCACGTCCTCGGCGAGATCGACGGTCACAACGGCCGGGATCGGCGTCATCACCTGGCGCGCCTCCTGCTCATGCAGGTGAAAGACGCCCGAGAGCATCGTCGCCTCGTTGGCCTCGAGCATGCCGCCGGCCTGGGAGTCGCGGATCAGGCGCTTGAGCTCGTCGGGCGAGCCGCCGCGCGCGATGCGGCGCTCCGGATCGACGCCAAGCACGCCGAGCATCGCGTTCGAGACGATCGTGAGCGAGACGATGAACGGGTGAAACAGGATTCGAAACCACTGCAGTGGTCGCGCGATCCGCCGCGCGACACGCTCCGCGCGGTCGATCGCGTAGAGCTTTGGCACCATCTCGCCGGCGGTGATCTGCGTGCTGGTGATCAGCAGGTAGGCGACCGCGGCCGCGATCACGATTGCGACGCCGTGTCCCAGCCCGTTCCCCAGCGCCCCCTTCAGCAGGTGCGCGAGCGCGGGCTCGCCGAGCGCGCCGATCCCGATCGAGGCCATCGTGTTGCCGACCTGGCAGGTCGAGATGTACTCGTTGATGTGCTCGAGCTGTCGCAGCGCGAGCTTCGCCCCGCGCTGTCCCTGCTCTGACGCGAGCTCGAGCCGCGAATGGCGCGCGCGCACGAGCGAGTACTCGGCGATCACGAAGAACGCGTTGAGCGCGATCAAGACTGCGGCGGCGGCGACCAGGGGCCAGTTCACGGCCGGTCCGCAGCGCTGCTACTTCGAGGAGGTTCGTCGTTCATACAGTCTGCGCCGAGGCGCTCAACGGTAGCAGGCGTCGCCGTCGCGTCGGTGTTGGTGGTGGCGCGCTTCGCCCGCGTGCGCGGCGGGTTACAGCGCGCCGATCGCGCCGGCCAGGGCGAGATCGCGCTGCGTGAGCCCGCCGGCGACATGCGTGGAGAGCGTGATCGTCAGCCGGCGGTAGCCGTGGAGCAGGATGTCCGGGTGGTGATCGGCGCGCTCGGCCTCCGCCGCGATCCGGTTGACCAGCGCGATCGCCGCCGCGAAGTCCTCGCACTCGAACTCGCCGACGATCGAGTCGCCCGCGCGACGCCAGGCGTGGCCCAGCGTGGCGAGGCCGGCGGCGATCTCGGAGTCAGAGAGGAGTGCCATGACGGGCATGGCGCTGGAACTCTAGCCGCCCGGACCAAGCGAGGCGAGCGATGTGTGGTCGGCGATCACGATCGCCGCCACCACGGCGACCGCCGCGAGCGCGAAGCACGCCGCGTAGCCGAGCGCCGGCGAGCGCATGCGGTCGCCCTGGTGGAAGGCGAGCGTCGCCAGCCCGCCACCGATCAGCCCGCCGACGTGTGCGCCGATCGAGATCCCGGGAATGCTGAGCGTCAGCACGAGGTTGATCACGATCAGGATCACCAGCTGGTTTCGCACCTGGTCGGCGCCGCGCCGGTGTGCCTCGGTGAACGCGGCGCCCATCAGTCCGAAGATCGCTCCCGAGGCGCCCGCAGACCCGTTGAGCGGGGAGACGATGATCACGCCAAGCGATCCGGCCAGCAGGCCGGTGAAGTAGATCGCCACGAACCGCACGCGGCCGATCGCCGGCTCGAGCAGGCGACCGACCCAGTAGAGGACGTACATGTTCGAGGCAATGTGAAGGATGTCGAGGTGCAGGAAACCGCTCGTCACGAGCCGGTAGTACTGGTGCACGATCTCGAGCTCCGGGGCGGCGAGAAAGCCGTGGTTGAGCAGCCAGGAGTTGCTCGTCTCGCCGGTCAGCGTGTAGGCGCCCGATCCCTCCGCGAGGAACACGATCACGTTGATCGCGATCAGGGCCAGCGTCGCCTCGTAACCCCGGTGGCCGCTGGAGCGGATCGTGCGCACCTTGGTCGTCTGGTGGGCGCATTCGGGGCAGCGCATCCCGACCGGCGAGGTCGTCATGCAGTCCGGGCAGATCGCCCGACCGCAGTTCGAACAGGACACGCCGGTCTCGCGACCCGGATGGCGGTAGCAGGTCGCCATGCGGCGTCCACGCTACCAGGGGTGTGGTCGCGTCAGCCCAGTGGGACTCGGCCGCACCAGCGAGCGGCAGGCTCGGCGCTCGCCTCTCAGCTCAGCTGCGCAAGGATCAACGGCTTCATCGTCGGCGCGTTCGAGCCGCCGGATCGCTCTGCGGTGACCATCACCGCGCTCGCGCCGCGCAGATCGGGGACCGCAACGATCGCGGTGCCCTCGGAGGTAGCGTTGAACAGCACGTCCGCCGCCTTCGCCACCCCGCCGCGCCTGATCCAGACCTCATAGATCCTGCCGCTCGGCGCCGGCGGCAGGCCGCTCAGCACGAGCTCGCCCTGCGTTCCGCTCTGGCGCAGCGACGCCATCGGCGCGTGCGCCGCGTGCCAGCGCGACGCCGGCGCGACCGACGCCGCGATCACCTTCGTCGGCGAGCCACCCGGCGCGATCACCAGCGCGCCCAAAACGATCCCCAGCGCCAGCGCCGCACCGACGAGGCCGCCGAGGGGGCGCACCGCTCCAAGCCGCCAGCGACGCGGCGCGCTGCGCGGCGTCGTTGCCGCCTCAAACAGCGACGCCTCCGCCCTTACGGCGTCGAGCACCCGCGAACGCAGCTCGGGGGGCGCAGCGAGCGTCGGTATGCCCAACCCGAGCACCTCGGCCACGGCCGCCAGACGATCGACCTCGTCGCGGCAGCGCACGCAGGACTCCAGGTGCCGGCGCAGCGCCGCGACCTCATGCGCTTCGAGTGCGCCGAGCACGTAGGCGCCGCAGTCGTCGCGGAAGCGGTCGTCGTGATCGCTCATCCGGCGAGCACCACCCCGGCGCCCTCGAGCGTGCGGCGCATCTTTTCCATACCAAGACGCATGCGTCCCTTGATCGTCCCGACGGGAGCGTTCAGCATCGCAGCGATCTCGGTGTGCGTGTAGCCGCCGTAGAACGCCAGCTCGATGACGCTGCTCTGCTCCTCCGGCAACTCGTCGAGCGCCGCGCGGATATCGCGCGCCTCGTCCCGGCGGGCAACCTCGACCTCGGTGTGCTCGGGTGCCTCAAAGCGCTCCTCGATACCCTCATCGCTGGCGCGCCTTCGGTCGTGGCCGCGCCGCAGGGAGTCGATCGCCCGGTTGTGCACGATGCCGAGCACCCACGTGCGCACACTGCCGCGCGTGCGGTCGTAGCGCGCGCCGCTGCGCCAGGCCGAGAGGAACGACTCCTGCACCACGTCCTCGGCCGCCGAGCGGCTGCCGCACATCCGGTAGGCCAGCGAGAACGCGACGCCGCAGTGGCGGTCGTAGATCACCTCGAACGCCCGCGCCTCACCGTGGCGAACGAGCGCCATCAGGTCCTCGTCGGCCAGCTCTCGCAACCCAGCGGCAGTGGCGGAGGGGCGGTGTCGGGGCAGCAGCGGCATCGTCCCCGCTAGGTACGCGCCGCGGGCGCCATCGGATCAGCGCGGCTCAAACAACTTACGCGCGCTGTTCGCGACATCCGCAGCGGTGCGCTCAGCGCGCGCGAGCAGCTCGCGAGCACGCCGGCGCTGGTTCAGACCGAGCAGCAGGAGCCCGGCCGCGGCGGCCGCTCCACCGACCACGGCGATCGCCGGCCGCGCCCAGTTGCGTGGGTCGCGCATCGCCGCGAGCTCCCAACCATCGAGCTCCTCGGCGGCCCCCTCACGGATGCTCTGCAGCGTGCTGCGCACCCGCGCGGAGAGGTCCGCGGGCGGATCGACGGGCGCCAGCGCGCGTCGCAGCAGTCCCTCGACGTCGCCGGCGCCGCTCATGCCGCAACCTCCTCGTCCTCCAGGGCGACGATCTCGCCGAGCTGCTTGATCGCGCGATGGATCAGCACCTTCGTGGCGCCGTCCGTGCGCCCCAGCGCACGGGCGATCTCGCGGTTGTCCATGCCGAGCGCGAAGCGCATGATCAGTGCCTCGCGGCGATCGTCGGGAAGCTGCTTGACCCCCTCGAGCACGCGCGCCAGCTCGTCGCGGCCGTCGACGATCTCCTCCGTGGAATGCGCCGTGGGCAGCGGAGAGTGCTCGTCGAGCGAGCTCTGCGGGCGCCGCGAGCGATCGCGGTAGAGATTTGCGGCGAGGTTGTGCGCGATGCGAATGAGCCACGGCCGCAGCGGCCGCCCGTCGGACTCGCGCTGCGCACGCTCGAAGTGGCGGTAGGCCTGCAGGAAGGTCTGCTCGGTGAGGTCCTCCGCATCGTGGTGGTTGCCGACGCGGTAGTAGGCGTAGCTATAGACGTCGCGCAGGTGAGTGCGGTACAGCTCGCTGAACTGCGTATCGAGCGCCGCCTTGGAATTGTCGCTATGGACCACACCCGGAGCCTACCCCGGTTCGCTCAGGCCGCCACGACGGGCTGACGCGCGACCGCGCGTGGCAGCGGCGCCCGCTCGGGCATCTTGCCGCCGAGCCAGTCCCACTGCAGCACCACACACGGCCAGATCCGGTCGGTGACGGCCGCCGCCTCCGCGGGCGTCGGGTTCTCCACGCGCGGGAACGAGAGCGCCCGTCCGCAGCGCAGCGTGACCCTGTGCGGTCGGACCCGCCAGCCGCGCCTGATCGCCTCGGTGCCGAGCACCGCGACCGGTATGACCGGCGCCCCGGTCTGCAGCGCGAGCCGACCCATGCCACGACGCGGGTGCCCGAGCGGGCCCGGCCGCGTCCGCGTCCCCTCGGGGAAGATCACCACGCAGTCGCCGCGCTCGAGGATTCGCCGCGCGGTCTCCATCG
>ODAK010007889.1_pt1 | contig 10684 bp, 9 predicted proteins | sample 1539591 | NCBI WGS metagenome assembly ODAK01 (sample SAMEA3539303, study PRJEB22396) | soil metagenome | biome: tundra; feature: field; material: soil | place: USA | collected 2010-05 | depth 0.15 m | reverse complement strand
CGCTCGCAGAGCCCAGTCAACGGGATGCCGACTACGCGTCCCGAATATTCCCGGAACAGAAAACGGTACTTCTACGCTTCTACAAAGTGTGGCATCCCGGGACGTAGCGACTGGACACGTTACGAACTTCCACCGCCGGTGAAGCGCGACCGTATCTATGGCATGACGATCAAAGGACGCATCATGTCGTGCTCTTCGTGTTCCAATATGTGGCAGTGCCAGACGTAGTTATATCCGCCAGTCCTCACGCTCACCGGCGCCCAGGAGGGGACTTGGAAGTTCATAACGACTTTCGTCATTTCTCCGGGGTTCATTCGGACGGTTTCTTTCCACCCCGTTTCGTTAAAATCGGGCGGCCGAGGAGGCCCGTGGAATTTTGGAGCGCCGGTGTAATGCCTGGCGTCGAACGGTTGCCGTTCCAGGATCTGTACGTTGACCAAGTGGAAATGGATGGGGTGGGTATCACCGGTAAGATTGAAGATGCGCCAGACTTCGGTATCCCCAGCCCGCGGTGTCTCCGTTGCGGCATCCGTAGAATTCCGCGCGAAGGTCCCTCCATATAACCTCCCGTCGGTACCCAGTCTCTGGATGAGTCGGCCATAGCCGTCGAAATCCTCATTCAGCGTCAGATCTCTCACCGTCGTTGCCGAGCTTTCGAAAAGCGGGATGATCGTCGGCAGCATCAGCGGCGGGGCGGGAGTATCCGGTGGACCGACCAAAGGCCCCACCCGGAATTGCATAAGTGCCCTCGTGTTCGGCCCGTAGCCGGGTGTGGACGGCGTGGGGTTTTTCGGATTGCCTGGGTAATAGTCGTCGCGCTCATCAGGCCCCGGGAATGGCGCCGGTGCATCGTTGTAAAGAATGAGCCGGGAACCGGGCGGAACTTCGGAAAAGTCGATGATCAGATCGGCGCGCTCGGCTGGGGCCAGCAAGAGCGTAGGAGCGTTTGGCCGGTAGTTGAGTAGCACCGGGGATGGCAGAAAGCCGCCCTCCGTCCCGATCTGGAGAAAGGGTGGACCTGGCTTCGTTACATCGGGCTCGGTTGATCCGAGGAAAGTGGAGGACTGCGCGTAGACCAGCTTGAGCGTGTAAAAGCGGGCATTGGAGCCGTTCAGTACTCGAAAACGGTAGCGCCGGGGTTCTGCGTCCACGAATGGGTAGACAGCGCCGTTCACCAGGATCGTGTCGCCGAAGAACTCGGGGACACAGGAGGGGATTGGCGGAGGCGAGCCGTCTTCCAGTTCCCACCTATCAGGCTCATAAATGCTCGGGTACCACAAGTCCCCGGCCAGACCCCATTGATCGGCGAATTGTTTGAAGGTCTTGTCCTGAATGACCAGCGGGATCTCGCGGGATGGAATCGCGCCGCTGGCGATCAAAGCCAGCTCGAAGCCGTCCCGGAGGATGTACGCGGAGGCCAGTCCTGCATAGGCGTTTAGTCGTGTGATGCCCTCTGCATGATCGTGATACCAAAGCAGTGTGCTTCGCTGGTCGTTCGGATAGAAAGAATCCCCGGGTTGCCAGTCGGATCCAACCGGTCCGTTGCCGGGTGTAAACCACGCATAGGGACCCCCATCGCTGGTCCAGGGAACGTGACCGCCGTGGAGGTGCACCACAGCCCGGTTCGGTGCGGCGTCGGCCCCCGGAAGGCTCACGTCCACAGGCAAGGGATGCACGGGAGGAAGATTGTTCGCGTAGGTGATCCTGACCGGCTTGCCGCCTGTCAGCGCGCTAGCCGCCACGATCAGGGGGCCGAGTGGTCGGAACACGGGCACCGCGGAGGGATCTGTGGCGTCGGCGTATCCCCACAGTCTGGTGGCCTTGGGAAGGTCCGGATGCAATAACGCCGTGTACTCGCCCATCGTGATTTTGTAGTACTCATAGCCCGGATATTTGGTCGTATTCGGCATGGCTACAGGGATCCCTGATGGTCCTAAACCAGGCAGCGGCTGGATGAACTTTTTCAGAGGGGGACTTTGAGCGTAAGCGTAGGCTGGTCGCCTCGCAAACAATCCGGCGCAGGTGCCCCGGGTGTCCTTCCTCGGTCGTCGAGGCCACTGAACTGCTGGAGGGGAAAACGGAGCATCACTGCCGATTAAAGCCGGAACTCTAATGGCGCTTCGAATCGTCCTGCTGTTGTGGGTCGCGTAAGCCTGCATCAGTACTGCGGCGTCGGCCGCGGACACCTGTGTGCGCAGCGCCGCGGAAAGGCGTCCCGCAAGAGTTCGCGCCAAGGTGTTGCCGATTACTGACGGGCCGATGCCGATGGCCGCTACCTTCACTTGTTGCCCGGCAACGGTATTCGTGTGTCGTGAATAAACAACTCAGAGCTGCGCACGAACTGGCGAACAAGATCAAGAAAAAGAAAGTCGGCGCGAACGGTCTCTTTTCTTGCCGTGACGTGTACCTGAAAGGCTGGAGCGGACTGGATTCTCCCGAATCGGTGAAGGCAGCAGCGGCACTGCTGGTGGATGCCGGATGGCTTCGTGAATCAAGAAACGAGCCGAGACAATCGGGCGGGCGGCCATCGAACCGATTCGCGGTCAACCCGAAACTCTGGGGTTGACAGGAGTGCTGAATCTCTGGATATTCGCCAGATTCGAACCTACAAAACCATCAGAACTGACTGGACTCGAAAGTTGTGAAGGTTTTGTAGGTTCCATTCCGGTGGAACCTGCCATTATTCGGACTGGAAACGCAATTAACGGTCGCAGCCGAGGTTTGCGGATCGCTGTACACGTGCATTGTCTGATGCCGAGTACCCAGTTAAGCAGGCCGCGCTCCGTAGCGAACCGACGTTGATTCGATACGTCGCTCAAAAAGTGGGACGATCGCAGCTTGACGCAAAGGGCTCTTCAAGCGGGTGGAAAGAGCCGCAAGAGAGACAGGTGATTTAAATCCGGACCACTTTCGGGATTCCAGACAACCACCGACACAGATGAAGGGAGGTTTCCGATGACCATCAAACGTAAAGCCACAAACATTAAACTGGCGAGGAAATGCCTGGCGCTGATCAGGGACATCGCCGCCCGAGGCGCTGACTCAGAGAATCCGGAGCACATCGGCTACGCACTGGAGGAACTGAGCCAGGTGCTGCTTGAGCGGGACGGGGTCGAAGAGATGCGATTCGTCCCAATTCCGGCCACCGAGATCGCCAACCTGGAAGATTTGTACGATGAGTTGGCGTTCGTGGATTCGTGCTCGCAATCGTTAGCCGCTGAAGATGCCGTAAAGAGCCGGCGTCACTGAAACTGACAACACAATAAATCCTGCGACAAGCTGATGACAAAAGGATCAGCTCGGCGCGATCTCCGCAGCGGCGGCGCTGCGGGTGGATTGCCCCCGGCCCAACCGAAATCCTGCCGTCTTGTATGGTGAGGGACGCGGGAACTAGCGGATCACATAAAGAAGAAGGATGTCCGCAATAAGAACGGAGGCATCGAATGGTTTGCGGCGCGTGATGTGTATCTCAAGGGGTGGACGGGGCTGGACTCACGTCTCGACGGGCGGTGCGGCAACAGCCGATAAATTGCACAGCCCCGCGCAGAACACGTTGATCAGTGTTCTCGAAATCAAGCCAGCACTCGTTATTTGTGCCCGTGGATCGGAACTTGCATATGCACGGGAGAGACCTAAGGGCAAGCCGCCCTGAGCTCGAAATGGCCGCGACATCCGTCGCTACATCCCTAGCCTACCCCTTTGCTTATAAAGAACGGCGGTCCGTTCCAGTTCGTTCCGCGCCCCATCATCGCAGCGATCGTCTCCAATCTCGGCCGCAATGTCGCCACCGGCCCGATCTCAGCCAGATTCCAACTAACGATGTCGCGCGCGATCGCCGCGTCCTGCGATGGCATCCGCGCTTCGCACGGCCTGACCCGCGTCTGTCTCAGCGGCGGAACGTTTCAAAACCTTCGTCTGCTTGTCCCTGCCGTGACCCTTCTGCGGGAAAGCGGCTTTGAAGTTTTCACTCACCACCGGGTTCCCCACAAACAATGGCGGACTCTCCCTCGGTCAGGCGGTTATCCCCAGCTGCACGCTTACTTCATCACCAGCACCGGGCAGGGAGCGTAATCGAGAACCCGTTGGGTCACCGAACCGATCAGCACACGGCTCGTTCCGCGCCTCCCCGTATGTCCCATGATGATCAAGTCGGCGCTTAGGTCGTTGGCCACGGCGATCACTTCTTCGAACGGATCGCCCCTGCGCGTGAGGCATTCCGCCGCCACTTCCGCGCGTTCGGCGTCCTTGCGGGCAAGATCCAAATAGCGCCGGCCCTGTTCCGCAAGCTCCGCATCCACTTCTTTATTACCGTGCTTGCTGAAGCGGACCAGTTCGTTCACGACCAGTTTGTCGATGACATACAGAACCGTCATTTTGCAGGAGGGGCAAAGCGCGATGACGCGCAGCGCCATTTGTACGGCTTGAAGAGACGGCTCCGATCCGTCAACAGGAACGAGGATGTGCCGAAATAAGGGTTCCACGCTACGGCTCCCGTTTTTCCTTCACGCGCTTGGTTCGCATGAAACTCTCCCGCTCCTGTTCGTCCAGAATAACCTGAATGCGCTGGATGGCCGACTGATATTTGGGAATCAGCAGATTCTCCAGCGCATTGACTCGGCGCTGGGTTTGCTCCAGTTCCGCCGCCACCCTCCAGACGGAGCCGCTGATCTCGGTCCAGGAACCCAGTATCCGGCCCACTTCGATCCAACGGGTCCGAAGCTCGTCGAAAACGGCGCTGATGCCGGCGGGGCTGTAAGGAAAAGGCAGGGGTTCGATCTGCATGGTGACGAGCGGCAAGGAGACTCCCATGACGTTCCGGACCTCGGCTGAGTATTCGGTTTTCGCGGCCGTCGCGAGGCCCGCAAAGCGCATCGCATCAATTCCCATCACAAGGCGCGCTTCCCGCTGCACCTTGTACGCGCGGGCGAAGCGTTCGCGAACCTCGCGCTCAGTGTGCTTCACCTCGCCGAACAGGTCCCACAACTCGCGCAGAAGCGTTTCGCGCTTCCGCTCGAGGATGGCGTGGCCCTGGACGGCCTGATCGAGTTCGCGGCGCAGGTCGAGGAGCACCGCCCGCGTCGGCGGTAACCGATCGGGATCAGGCATTGCCGATCCGTCCGTCGAGTTTGCCGGAATAACGGCTCCGGAGGTCGGCTTCGCCGATGCGGGTCAGCTCACTCGCGGGGAGCAAAGACAAAATCTCCCAGCCCGTGTCAAGCGTTTCGACGATTGATCGCGAACGGTTGGCCGCCTGGGCCAGAAACCGGTGCTCAAATTCGCGGCCAAACTCCAGGTAGGCCCGATCGACCGAAGTCAGACCGGTTTCGCCGATGATGACTGAGATGGCCCGGATCTCCTGCACGCGTGCATAAGAAGCGTAGAGTTGCGCCGCCCAACTCGGATGATCCGCGCGAGTATGGCGCTCGCCGATGCCATTTTTCATGAGACGCGAGAGCGAGGGCAGCACGTCGATCGGCGGGTAAATTCCTTCGCGGTGCAGTGCGCGGCTGAGAACGATCTGGCCCTCGGTAATGTAACCGGTCAAATCCGGCACGGGATGGGTGATGTCGTCGCCGGGCATGGTAAGGATGGGGATCTGAGTCACGGAACCCGGCCGGCCCCGCACGCGCCCGCAGCGCTCGAAAATTTCCGCCAGATCGGAATACAGATAGCCCGGGTAAGCCTTGCGCCCGGGCACCTCGTTACGCCGGGACGAGATCTCGCGCAGGGCCTCGGCGTAGTTTGTGATATCAGTCATCAGAACCAGAACCTGGTAGCCGTGCTCGAAGGCCAGGAACTCGGCCAGGCTCAGCGCGACGCGGGGCGTCACGATCCGTTCCAGCGGAGATTCGTCGGCCAGATTCAGGAAAACGGCGGTGCGAGCGAGGAGTCCCGATTCTTCGAAACGCTGCTGGAAGTACGCCGCGGTGTCGTGGGAAACGCCGAGGGCGACAAATACCACCGCGAGCGTTTCGGACTCCTCGGCGATACGGGCCTGTAAGGCGATCTGCGCGGCCAACTCATTGTGAGGCAATCCGGCTCCCGAGAATATCGGCAGCTTCTGGCCGCGCACCACCGTGTTCATGCCGTCGATGGCGGAGATGCCGGTCTCGATGAAATCCTGCGGATAGGCGCGGGCGGCAGGATTCAGCGGTGCGCCGTGCATATCGACGCGCGCTTCGGCCATGGGAGGTGGAAGCCCGTCTCTTGGCCTGCCGAGCCCATTGAAGACCCGGCCGAGCATTTCGCGCGACACGCCAGTATGGAACGTTTCGCCGCGAAAGCGCAGCAGGAGCCGGTTCGGCTGCAAGCCGGCAGTCTCGCTCCAGAGCTCGGCTACCACCAGGTCTTCGCCAGTGGTGAGGACCTGCCCCAGCCGCACGCCGTCGGCCGTGTGCACTTCTATCAGTTCTCCGCAGGCGGCTTTTCCATAGCCCTCGGCCACGACGAGTGGCCCTTCGATACGATCGGCGCCGACGTATTCGCGCATCAGATTCTCCGCTCCGACGGAACCAGCGCGCTCATGCCCGCTTTCAAATCGTCCAGCATGTGCGTGATCCCATCCACCTGGTCGTTGGGGATCGTTTCCTTCAGCTGCACCATGCGCCGAATGTCCACAAGCTGACGTATCCGGGTAAGCGTTGCGCCGGACTCGATGGCCTGTTGGCCTGACCGGTAAAGCTCAACGAAAAATCGCAGCAGCGCCACCTGCTTGGCGGGAACGCAATATCCATCGATGGGGTGGAGGGCGCTCTGCTGCAGGAACCCTTCCTTCAGAAGGCGGGCGGCATCGAGTATCCAGCGTTGGCGATCCGGGAGAGCCTGCGCGCCCACTAATCGTACGAGCTGTTCCAGGCGGGCGTCCTGCTCGAGGATCTGCGCCGCCGCATCGCGAAGCGCCTGCCAATCCGGCCCGGTTTCTTTTGCCCACCAGGGGGCGACCGAGGTCGAGTAGAGGCTGTAGCTCGTCTGCCAGTCGATCGCGGGGTAATGGCGGGCGTTGGCGAGGTTGCGGTCGAGCGCCCAAAAGGCCCCTGTGTATCGCTGGGTGTGTTGTGTCACCGGCTCGGTGAAATCGCCACCAGGAGGGCTGACGGCGCCTACCATGGTGACCGATCCCTCGGCGCCGCCTAGCGTTCGCACGCGGCCCGCCCGCTCATAGAAGGCGGCGATGCGGCTGGGCAGGTACGCGGGAAAACCTTCCTCTGCGGGCATCTCTTCCAGACGCCCGGAGATCTCGCGCAGGGCTTCGGCCCAGCGGCTCGTCGAGTCGGCCATAAGCGCGACATCGTAACCCTGATCGCGGAAATACTCGGCGATTGTTGTAGCCATATAAATGCTGGCCTCGCGCGCGGCCACGGGCATATTGGAAGTGTTGGCGATCAGGACGGTGCGTTCCATGAGCGGCCGACCGCTCGAGGGATCGATGAGCCGGGGAAATTCATCCAGCACTTCGGCCATTTCGTTGCCGCGCTCACCGCAGCCCACATAGATAATCACGTCGGCGTCGCACCACTTGGCTAGCGCTTGCTGCAGGATTGTCTTGCCTGCGCCGAACGGTCCAGGCATCGCCGCCGTTCCGCCTTTGGCCAGCGGCGCAAACGTGTCCAGCACTCGTTGTCCGGTGATCAGAGGGTCGGACGATTCCAAGCGTCCCTGAACCGGGCGCTCGTCGCGGATCGGCCATCGCTCGACCATGGTGACGGGATGCTGGTGGCCAGTGGCGTCTTCGACGACCGCTATCGCATGGCTGGAGGCGTAATCGCCTGCCACCGCGATGTCGATGAGTTTTCCCTGAATGCCGAACGGCGTGAGGACACGATGCTCGATCAGGGGAGTCTCCGGAACGGTGCCCAGCAAACTGCCTGGCTGCGCCACGTCGCCGATTTGTGAGCGAGGCGTGAACTTCCAGGTTCTTGATGAGAGAGCTTCGGCCTGCGAGCCGCGCTGCAGGTAGATGCCCTGCTGATCGCGCAACAGCTCGAGAGGGCGCTGGAGCCCGTCGTAGGTGTTGGCCAGCAATCCGGGACCGAGCGATACCGATAGCGGCGCGCCTGTTCCATACAGCGGTTCACCTGGCCGCAAGCCGCTGGTTTCCTCGTAGACCTGAATGGTGGCGATGTCGTGACCGAGTTCGATGACTTCACCGGTCAGGCGTTTTTCGCCCACTTGAACCTGTTCGAGCACGGCGAGCCGGCCCGCGACGCGCGCGCGGACCACGGGGCCACTGATCCAGATCAGCGTGCCGATGGGCAACGAGGGCAAAGCTGCCGGGCTCAAGGTGTCTCCCGCGACAGGATTTGGAACACGCGTTCCCGCAGGGTCGCCTGCGCCAGGCCGAATTGGGTGGGAAAGGTTGCATCGTAGCGCAGCCGCCCGCTGGTGGCCAGCAATCCTCCCCACACGGCGGCAGGTTCCGGCGCGCGGTGAAACAGGACACCGGCTTCCTTAGACCATTGCTCCAGAGTTTCTGGCGAGAGCAGTTGATGACCGACCAGATCGGCGGCGAGCACCAACTCGCTCACGCCCAGTTCGCGAGCGGCACGGAGCGCGCAGAGCTTGAGGATGTCCAGGTAGACAGGCTGTTGCACGAGATCGCGCAGTTTCTCCTCCGCGGCGCGCCAGATCCGGTCGATCGGCGCTTCGCGCAGGACGATGACATGACGCTTCGATTCCAGTTCGGCGTGGGCGGCGTTTCTTCGAAGCAGCGCCGCCAATTGGCGCTGCGCCTCTTCGGCGGACTGGCGGCGGATCGTTTCCGTCTCCTGTTTGGCGTCTTCGAGGATGGCGGCTGCGCGGCGGCCCGCTTCTTCGGCTGTCTCCACCGCGCGATGGTGCGCGCGCCTGCTCACTTCCGCAGCCAGCGCTTCCGGATCTCCGAGGATGGCCGCCACTCAATGCTCCAATCGAACGCCCAATGCACGCTCGATCCGCGTCTCGAGCGCCATGGATGGCTTCGAGGGGCCTGGGCTTGGGATTTCGACGACCAAAGCGCCCGATTCGTCCATCGATTCGGCGCGCGCTTCGGACCAGTTTTCGGTCAGCAGGATCAGCGCAGTGTCCCGGTCGGCGATGGCCTTCCGGATGGCCTCGCGGGCCTGCTCGACGCTCGAGACCGCGCATCCCGCGAGGCCGATCAGTCCCAAGCCGAAGACTGCGTCCTCGTCCCCGATCACGACAATCCTTTGGCCCGGCATCAGCCTCTCAAAATGATGAACGAAACGATCAACCCATAAATGACGATGCCTTCGGCGAGCCCGACGAATATCAGGGTCCGGCCGAGCAACTCAGGCTTCTCCGCAATCGCTCCGATGGCCGCTGCGCCCGCAATGCCGACGGCTATGCCGGATCCTATGGCCGCCAATCCGGTGGCAATGGCTGCGCCAAGGAAGCGATTCTGAGCGCCGGTAGCGGCAATGGCCGCCGAGGTCTCCTGGGCATAGACGGGCTGCGCCAGCATAAACAGCACGAGCACCAGCAACAGTACGTTGAAGCCTTCAAGCCCGAATACCCAAGCTCGCATGTCTTCCTCCCGTTTGAAAAGAGAGCGGCACAAACGGTTGCCCTCTGCCCTGAAAAAATCGTCCGAAGAACTCGTAATATTCCAATCGCAGCGCCTGAATACCGACAATCACACCCTCGAAGCCGACCACAAGAGCGGTACCGAGCAGCAGCACCAACCATCCCCAGCGTCCCCCAGAATAGCTCACTACCAGACTGGAAAGGCCCTCATGCGCCACCGCAAACGCTCCCAGCCGTATAAACGAGAGGCTGTTGCTGGCATAGCCGGTCACCGTTTCGAACAGCTCGAAGAAGCCGGTGACCAGTGCCTCGCCCATCGGAGCGGAAGGGCGCCGCCAAATCCAGTTGGCGAGTGGCTCGTGAATCCAGAGCAACACGCAGAGCACCGGAATCAGGAGCAGCACGCGCACGGGCAAAATCCCGAAGCCAGCGCCAAGCCCGCCGCCGAGTAGCGCCCAGTACAGGGCAATTCCAACCACCCCGTTCTTTTCGAGGAACAAGCGCGGCCAGTCGCGGGAGCGCCAGGCGTTCACCAGATTCATGGCGAAACCGAGGTTGAGCAGAACGACGCCGCCCGCGACCGCTGTGATGAGAACGGTCCACATTCCTTTCAGCGGCTGGAGCCAGATGGCGGGCATGATTTGTTGGCCGAAGGCGGCGCCGTAGAGCAGACCGAAAAGCATTCCGCTTCCTCCCGCGGCGGCGACCAGGATGCCGAACTGCCGTTTCCGATGACGCAGCCACAAGCCTGTGAGGAGGAGCAGCAGACCGTGGCCCAGATCGCCGAACATCATGCCATACATAATGAGGAAGCTCACCGTCACGATGAGCGTGGGATCGAGCTCGTTGTAAGAAGAGAGCCCGAAAGTCGTTACGAGCTCTTCGAAAGGCTGCAGCCAGCGCGGGGTGCGAACCAGGGTGGGAACGCTCTGCCGATTGGGGTCGGCCTTAAGCACTTCCATCGCGACCGGATGGCCGGCGGCGCTCTCCACCGCCTTTTTCAGGCGGTCCAAATCGCTGGCCGGCACCCACCCGGAAATCAGGAAGACGTCGCCGTGTTTGGGGAAACGGCGGACGGCTTCCGCCAGTTTTCGGCAGGCGCGGGCGCGACGCCACAAATCGCCGAGCTCGGGCGAGAGCTCGGAAGCCAGCTTTTGGCGTT
>ODAK010007888.1_pt1 | contig 10685 bp, 7 predicted proteins | sample 1539591 | NCBI WGS metagenome assembly ODAK01 (sample SAMEA3539303, study PRJEB22396) | soil metagenome | biome: tundra; feature: field; material: soil | place: USA | collected 2010-05 | depth 0.15 m | reverse complement strand
CGTGTTTGAAAGCGGTGGCTGGCGCCACCGCAGTCCAAAGCGCTTCGCGCGAAATGAGGCGGTGCTTCGCGTGCGCAGTGATGTTTGGATGCAGCGGTAGGAGAAGTGCGATTGGTGGCGCGGGTTAGCGTTAGCGTGCGCGCTCGATCTCCAGGTCATCGACCAGTCGATTCAACTTGGTGATGCCGATTCCTGCGCGAAAGCCACAGGCCTTAGGACGAACACGAAAACGTTGGGGATGACCGAGTCCCTTCCGGAGCGCATCGTTCACGACATGCTTGAACGACTTTCCGCTCTTCGTTGCCGTCTCCTGAAGCTCACGCGCGAGATCGTCGTCGATCGTAAGAGTCGTGCGCATGGAGACATCTTGATGCATCGTTCAGCGAACGACAAGGTGCTCCTTCAGGATGCCGCTTCCCGCCGCTTCTCCAGCCACCACCGCCCGAGGTAGAAGAGCGATCCGGCGGCCATCACGTACAGCCCGCCTGCTTTCAATCCCTTTTGTGGCGACGTCACGATGTAGCCCCACAGTCCGAGGGCGATGATTGCGGGAAGCGGGTAGAGCCACATGCGGAACGGGCGCCGGCGTTCGGGCTCGCGCTGTCGCAGGAGCACCGCGCCGACGATCTGTGCCATGAAGGGGATCACGGCGCGGATCGAGAGGATGGCCTGCAGGACGTTCTTCAATGAGAGCGAGCAGAACGCTGCGGCCACGCATCCCAAAAACAGAATCGACACGTACGGGTACGCCTCGGTGGCGTGCAGTTTTCCGAAAAAGCGGAAGAAGTTTCCGTCTCTCGCGGCGGCGTAGAGGATGCGCGAGTAGCCGAGCATCAGCGAGAAGATCGATGCGAAGGCGGTCCAGAGGATGAGGATCGAGATCCATTGCGCGGCGCGCGTGCCGAGGAGCACGGCCAGGTAATCGGCGACGATCGAAGGCGAGACCATAGCCTGCTTCATCGGCAGCACTGAGATGAGGCAAGCGTTCATGATGAGGTAGATCACGCCGATGGCCAGTATGGAGATCACGATCACGCGCGGAATCGTTCGCTCGGGCTCGCGAACTTCGTCGCCGATGTAGCAGATGTTGTAGTAGCCGAGGTAGTCGTAGACGGCGAAGATCAGGGCGACGCCGAGGCCGGCGTAGCCGATGCCGCCGTCGAGCCGTGGCGCGCGCCAGAACGCGAACGCGTCGAGCCGAAGGTGCGGCAGGCCCGCGCCGATGACGATCGCCAAGGTCGCCAGCACGCCCGCCCACAAGAGGATCGAGAACTTGCCGATCGCTTCGATGCGCCGCAGAAGAAGCGCCGTCGTCAGCACGCAGACGATCGTGGCGGTCAGCGCGACGTGGTTGCCCGCAGCGGGAAGGACGACGCGCAGGTAGTTCGCAAAACCGATGCAGCCGGACGCCATCGACAGCGGCGCCGAGAAGAGGATCTGGAAGAGAAAGAGAAACGAGATGAGCCGTCCGGCCGGACCGTAGGCATGGCGAAGAAAGACGTACGAGCCGCCGGAGCCAGGGATCGACGCGGAGAGCTCCGCGGTGACGAGGCCGTCGCTGATGGCGAGCAGTCCGCCTAGTATCCAGGCCAGCATCCCTCGGCCGCCGCCCATGGCCGCGAGGATGAGCGGGATCGTGATGAACGGTCCGATCCCGACCATGTCGATCATGTTCAGGGCGATCCCGCGCCACAGTCCGATGTCGCGCCGCAGCTCAGACATTGGAACGGGAGTCTACATGGCGGCGGGCGTTCGGGGCGGGGCAGTGAACCGGGAGCGCGGCGATTGGCGGCTGCACTGCGAAAGACGGGAATGTTCAAATGTTGGATGTTGAGTGTGAACGTTGAATGGAACGCGACTTAGTACTAGCGCGTTCCACTCATCCCATCGACTTTCCGCGAGCGGGCTGCATTCACCGTCGTGCGCCGGCCTGATGACCGGCCTCGCGTTTTCGCAATCTCGCCGTCACGAAATCGCGTGACGCGCATCACGGAACCGCGTGATGCGCTACAATTCACTGACATCTGCCACGGTTTTGTAACTGACACCAATCGACCGTCTGCCGATTCGACGCCGTAGTGAGCCGGAGACTGGATGAAACAGGAACCTCAAAGCCGAACGCCACTCTCTGCCGGAAGAGCTTGATGGCCATCGTTGCGCTTCGCTCCCGACTTTTCGGCTTGTTCCTTCGCAGGCGGTCCAGTGTGAAGCAGCAGAGCATGGCAGCTCGGCCCCCGAACTTGCGCAGCGACCGGTTGTCAGTCGTGCTCTGCCTCGGTGCGATCGCAATCGGCATCATCGCACTTACCGGGTACGTCCTGGGCAACGCATCGATCGCCGCACTCAGCCCCAACGGGAAACCGGTCGCTGCCGTCGCCGCTCTCGTTTTTGTCGTGCTCGGGGCCGGCCTTCTTGCGCTTCGTTCCCCGACTCCCGATGGCTTGCTGACGGCGCGCCGCGCAGCCCTCGCCGCGATCGTCATTGCTGCAGTGGATCTGCTGTCGGCGGCGCTCTCGGCGCACATGGAAGAATGGCAGGTTTGGGCGATACACGGCAGCGCGTATTTCAACCCGTTTCCAATCGCCGCGCTCCTTCTTGTGGCGTCGGGCTCGGCGCTGTTTTTCATCACAACGCAAAGGGATCTGGCCGGTCACGTGATCGCGTCGGCAGTTCTGTTGATCTGCGTCGTCTTTCTCTTTGCATATGCCCTGAAGGTTCCTTCGCTCGTCGACCCCTCCAAACGGGTTGCTCCCGTTGCCGTGGCGACATTCGGCCTTACCCTGATCTCCGTCGCCGAGGTGCTCGCGCGGCCGCGGGGCTGGGTCATTCCGCTCCTCGCGCGAACATCAATGGGGAGGATGTCGCGAATCCTGTTGCCGGCGGCGGCGGCCGTGCCTTTCCTTGCTCTCGCTCTGCGCAACCTGCTCGTCGGTATGGCTTGGTTCACCCCGGAGGTGGGCCTCACAGTCATCGTCGCCATCAACGTCTTCTTCAGCGCCGCGATTGTTCTCGGCGCGGGAGTGAGCCTGCACAAACGGGCGAACGATCGCTCTCGGCTGGCGTCGATCGTCGATTCGTCCGACGACGCGATCATCGCGACATCGACCGCCGGTCTCATCGAGAGCTGGAACGCCGGCGCCGAACGAATGTACGGGTACACGGCAGCCGAGGCCATCGGCCGTTCCGTGACCATGCTTGCACCTCCGGAACGGCAGGACGAGGCTCCTATACGACTCGAGAAGATTCGTCGCGGCGAGCGCATAGATTCTTCCGAGACGGTGCGCGTCGCGAAGGACGGCCGCCGCGTCGATGTTTGGTTGAGCGTTTCGCCGGTTCTGGATGAAGCGGGCAACATGATCGGGGCATCCTCGATCGCGCACGACATCACGGGCCGCAAGAAGGCCGAAGAAGTCATTCGCCGCATGGCGGAGCAGTACGCGGCGGTGCTGGCCACGTCAACGGATGGTTTCTTGCTCGCCGATCTCGAAGGCCGGCTGCTGGACGTCAACGATGCGTACTGCCGGATGAGCGGCTACTCGCGTGAGGAGCTGCTGAAGCTAGGCATCGGTGACCTCGACGCGATCGAAACACCCGAGGAAACAGCCAGCCGCATCCGAAACATCCTAGGGGCGTCAGGCTTCGCCCGTTTCGAGACGAAGCAACGGACGAAGGACAACCGAACCATAGACGTCGAGGTCAGCGTTTCGCTGTGGCGGGCGACGGGGCAGATGCTCGGGTTCGCTCGTGACATTACCGAGCAAAAACAAGAACAGGAAGCCCTCCAGAGAAGCAAGGAGCGCCTTGAGCTTGCGCAGCGAGCGGCTGGCATCGGTCACTTCTCCTGGGACATTCAGAACAACATCATTACTCCGTCCAACGAATTATTGGCGCTGTACGGTCTCCGGCCTGGCAGCTTCAGCGGAAGGTACGAGAGTTGGAGAGCGGCGATGCACCCTGACGACCTTACAGCGGTAGACGCCGAGATGAAGAAGTCGCTGGTTTCGGGCGAAGTCTCCTGCGACTTCCGCGTAGTGTGGCCGGACGCGAGCATCCACTGGCTGCACTCACGTGCAAAGGTGTTCTTCTCCGATGACGGCAAGCCGCTGCGCACGGTGGGCGTCAACATGGACATCACGGAGCGTAAGCAGACCGAGGAGGCACTCAGCAGGAGCGAGGCTGCGCTCGCCGAGGCACAAGAGATCGCTCATATCGGAAGCGCGATCGTCTACGAGGCCGGTGAGATCCGCGCGTCCGACGAGTTCTTCCGCATCTTCGATCTCGAGCCAGGGCACGAGACACGGGTGAAGACGTTTCTCGATCGCATTCACGAAGAAGACTCCTGTGTGGTCAGGTCTGCATTGAAAGCGGCTGTCTCGTCAGGGACGTTCGATGCCGAGTTCCGGATCGTCTGTGGCGATGGCAGCATTCGGTTCGCTCACGGCATCGGCCGGCAGCAGCAGCCTGACTCGCGTGTCTTCAGCTTTATCGGAACCGTCGAGAACGTGACCGAACGGAAACTCGCCGAGGAGGCGCTTCGGCAGCACAGCGACACTCTGCAACGATCCAACCTCGAGCTCGAGCGCTTCAACCGCCTCGCCGTCGGCCGCGAGTTACGGATGATCGAGCTGAAGCGGCAAATCAACGATCTCTGCGCGCAGTTGGGTCAACCGGCGCCGTACGTTCTTCCCGAGGAGCGCGCACTTGCCAAGGAGACATCATGACGAAACACACGCAATCGATCGCTGAGCTCCCAAAGTCACCCACCGGCATCCGCGGTCTGGACGAGATCACGAATGGCGGGCTTCCGCGTGGCAGGCCGACGCTGATCTGCGGCCCTGCCGGTTGCGGCAAGACCCTTCTGGCCATGGAGTTTCTCGTTCGTGGGGCCCGCGAATACGGGGAGAACGGCGTGTTCATGGCGTTCGAGGAGACCGGAGCCGATCTCGCAGACAACGTCGGGTCCCTCGGGTTCGATGTCGGCGCGCTGATCGCGGCCGGCAAACTGCTCATCGATCACGTCCACATCGAACCTGGCGAAACCCAGGAGACCGGCGAATACGACCTGGAGGGCCTCTTCATCCGGCTCGACCACGCCATTACGTCGATCGGAGCAAAACGCGTCGTGCTCGACACGGTCGAAGCTTTGTTCTCGGGCCTTCCGAATCCTGCGGTGCTCCGCGCGGAGTTACGCCGGCTCTTCCGGTGGCTCAAGGACAAAGGGGTCACGGCGATCATCACGGGCGAACGTGGCGAGAACACGCTGACACGATACGGAATCGAAGAATACGTATCGGATTGCGTCATCGTTCTCGATCATCGTGTGACCGACCAGACGTCGACCAGACGGCTGCGGATCGCCAAATACCGCGGTTCCTCACACGGGACGAATGAATATCCGTTCCTCATCGACGAGAACGGGATCTCTATTTTTGCGATGACGTCGATGAACCTTGCGCACAAGGCTTTGGTGGCACGGATTCCGAGCGGCATTCCACGACTCGACTCGTTGCTGGGCGGCAAGGGCTACTACCGCGGCAGCAGCATTCTCGTCTCCGGCACGGCGGGCAGCGGCAAGACCAGCGTCGCCGCACATTTCGTCGACGCGGCCTGCCGCCGCGGCGAGCGTTGTCTTTATTTCCTGTTCGAGGAATCCCCCGAGCAGCTGATACGGAACATGCGTTCGATCGGGATCGATCTCCAACGCTGGGCGAAGAAAGGCCTTCTGCAATTCCACGCCGCACGCCCGTCGCTGACAGGCCTGGAGATGCATCTCGCTGTAAGCCGGAAAGCGATCCGGCACTTCAAGCCGCGCGTGGTTGTCGTCGATTCGATCTCGGCATTCACATCGTCGAGAAACGAATCCGGAATCAAGGCGATGCTCATGCAACTCGTCGATTTCCTGAAGACGGACGGCATTACCGCGCTGTTCACGAGTCTCACTGCCGACGGATCCGATCTCGACCTCGAGCAGACGAACACCGAGGTTTCTTCGATGATCGACACATGGCTTCTGCTGCGTGACATCGAGCAGGACGGGGAGCGAAATCGAGCCGTGTACGTGCTGAAGTCGCGAGGGATGTCGCATTCGAATCAGGTTCGCGAGTTCCTGTTGACCGACCACGGCGTGGAACTGATCGACGTCTACGTAGGCCCGGCTGGAGTGCTGGCCGGATCTGCGCGCCTGAAACAGGAGTTGCTGGAGAAAAACGTAGCGACGGCCGAACGCGAGGAGAGCGCGCGAAGGAAGAGCGCTCTCGAACGCAAACGACGGACGCTGAAAAATCAGATCGCCGTTCTCCAGGATGAAATCCAAGGGGCCAAACTCGAGTCCAATGAACTCGAGCGCCAGAGAAACGAGAGGCGTTCGGGCGCGGCAGAGGATCGGATCTCAATGGGCAAAATCCGGAAGGCTGATGCTTCTGACAAGACCGATCGTCGAGTAACGAAGACGGAGAAGAACGATGAAACAGCCAGCGGAAAGAAAGCTGCGAGCGAAGGAAACGGCCAGGGCCGAAAAAGGCCTATGGGAGCTGCGACTCTACGTCGCCGGTCAAACGCCAAAGTCCGTAATGGCGTTCGCTAATCTCGAGCGCATCTGCAAGCAGTACCTCGCCGGTCGATATCGAATCGAGGTCATCGACCTGACGGAGATGCCGCAGCGCGCGGCGGGTGATCAGATCGTTGCAGTCCCGACCGTGATGCGGAGGCTTCCACTGCCGGTACGAAAAATCATCGGAGATCTCTCGAATACGGAACGGGTTCTCATCGGGCTCGATCTCTGTGAGCTGACAGCACAACGATGACCATCGGTGATCGTGTCCCCGCGACAGTCCGCGAGATCGAAGATCTCCGCGCGCGGCTCGAAGAAGCCGAGGAGACTCTGCGCGCGATTCGCACCGGCGAGGCCGACGGCGTTGTGGTTTCCGGTCCTCAGGGCGATCAGGTGTACTCGTTGCACGGCTCCGAGCACCCGTACCGGCACTTCGTCGAAGAGATGAGCGAGGGCGCAGTTACGGTCACGGCGGACGGTCTCATTCTGTTCTGCAACCGCCGTTTCGCCGAGTTCCTGAACGTGTCGTTGGACGCGATCGTCGGTCAGAGAATCGACTCGATACCCAATCCCGCGGTGAGAACCTGCCTCGCCACACTTCTGACAACCACCGCGACGCGATCCGATTGCGAAGAAATCAGTTATTCCGTGGATGGAGTCGAGTGGACTCTGAAGTTCGTCGGGAATCGCCTTGCCCCTGACGCCAGCATGGCGATTCTCGTGACCGATGTGACGGAGAGTCGCGCCCGGGAGGCCGCTCTGCGCCGCGTCAACGAGGAGATGGAGAATCGCGTCCGGGAGCGGACCGCTGTGCTGGCGAGCAAGGTCGAGGAAGTGCGCGAGTCGCGAGTGGCTGCGCTGAACATGATGGAGGACGCAGTCGGCGCAGCGCGCGCGCTCGAACATGCGAATCGTGACCTGGAACTGCAGATTGCCGAGACGAAGAGATCGGACGAAGCACACCGTCGCCTTGCTACGGTCGTCGAACAGGCCGCGGAAACCATCGTTGTCACTGAGCTCGACGGAACGATGGTCTACGTCAATCCGGCATTCGAGCGAACCACCGGGTACACAAGGGAAGAGGCCATCGGGCAGAACCCGCGGATTTTCGCGAGCGGCAACCAGACCGCCGACTATTACCAACACCTCTGGAGCACGATCAGTGCGGGCGGTGTATGGCAGGGCCACTTTGTCAACCGACGCAAGGACGGAAGCCTCTACGAAGAAGAGGCCACGATCTCCCCCGTGCGCGATGCCTCGGGAACCATCATCAACTACGTGGCCATCAAACGCGACGTGACAGCGGAGATCGCCCTTGCGGAACAGCTCCGCCATTCGCAAAAGATCGAAGCGATCGGTACGCTGGCAGGAGGTATCGCCCACGATTTCAACAATCTGTTGCAGGCCACGCTCTCGTTCATTCAGCTTCTCAAGAGAAAGGGCGCCGAGTGGCCGCGCCAGGTTGAACATCTCGAACAGCTGGAACAGACGGTCCGGCGCGGTTCACAACTGACAAGGCAGCTACTGCTGTTTGCGCGCCGCGAAACCAGCACGCCCGTGACTGTCGACCTCAACCAGATTTTGCAGGACCTCTCTCCGTTCCTGCGCCGTGTTGTACGTGAAAACATCCGCCTGACCGTCGAGCCGGCGGACGTTCCGCTCGTGATCAGAGCAGATCGCGGGCAGATCGAACAGGTCATCATGAATCTCGCCGTGAACGCGATCGACGCGATGTCCGGCCGAGGTGCGTTGTCAATCATGGCCGAGGGCAACGAACAAACGGCGTGCCTCACAGTCTCCGATACCGGATCGGGCATTGCCGAGTCCATCCGAGACCGGATCTTCGAGCCGTTCTTCACGACCAAAGAGGCGGGCAAGGGAACCGGTCTCGGTCTCTCCGTCGTGCATGGGATCATCGCTGCTCATGGAGGGCGGATCGACGTCTACTGTCCTGCGGATGGGGGAACCGCATTCCAGGTCGAGTTGCCGCTTCAGCATGGACCAGTGGCATCCGATGCCACAGAGGCGCCAGCGGACGGCGTGCCGAACGGCCAGGGCGTGCGCGTGCTGCTCGTGGAGGATGAAGAGGCCACGCGCGAAGGCCTGACCGGGATTCTCGACTTGATGGGCTACTCGGTCGTCGCGGTCGGCACAGGAGAAGACGCTCTTGGCCTCGACGAACAGGCGCCGTTCTCCGTTGTGCTGACCGACTCCATGCTTCCCGGAATGCCTGGAATGGAAGTGGTTCGCAGACTTCGCGAACGCTGGCCGGACATGAAAGCCATCCTGATGTCGGGCTATGCGGCTCCGGGCGTGATTGACGCCGCGGTCGCAGCGAACAAGATTCAATTCCTGCAGAAACCGTTCGACATGGCCGATCTCGCCCGGACTCTGCAGGCTGGACTTCGCCAGCCGGACCCCGCAGAGGGCGGAAGGTAGAAGGCAGAACGAACGCAGATTCCGCAGACACTATTGCGTGAACACGGCCTCGAAGTTCTGCCGCGCAAATTCCTATAGGCGATGTTCACTCGAAGCCGCGCGGCCGCTCGTCCAGTGCTGAGGCCATGTCGATCAGTCCCGAGGTGAAGATCGGATTGCTGGTGCGGAGGCGCAGCGGCTTTTTTTGATCGGACTTGATAGCGATGGTGTTGGCGTCGGCGTCGACCAGGACTTCGAACACCTTCGGCATCGCTACTTCGGTGCGCTTCCGTTCTTCGGCGATGAGGCGGCGGTTCGTGATGATCAGCATGCCGGTGTCGAGCGGGGCCTGATGGATGCAGTACTCCTGAAACGCCAGGGGGATCGGCGATTGCGCGTGGGGCATGCCGCCGATGACCGCGCGCAGGCTGCGGAACTGCTCGATCGCGTTCGTCTCCGAGGGGACGTCGTCTTCGGTGATCCCCAATCCCTCGCGTAGTTTGAGAACCTCGGCCTCCTGCGCGGTGCCGAGGCGGTCGTCGGCGAGGAGATGCCAGACGATCGTGGCGTAGAGATCGCGCTTCACGGCGTGAACGTCCTGCGGCGTCAAACCGGCGGCATCGCCTGCATCGCTGAGAAGTTTCGAGATGGCTGCCGATTCGGCGACGCCGCGGCGCGCGAGCTCTTCGAATCCGACCTGGAGCAGAACGCGCTTTGCGGTGGGCGCCCAGATGTCGTAGGCGAGATCGAGTGATTCACGCTCGCCGCGAAGGGCAATCAAAGCGTTTTCTTCGCGGTCGATGAGAAGGTGCTCCAGCGCTTTCGTGTACCAGGTGAGGAGTTGCTGATTGCGCGCAACGGCAGCTTCCCGCTCCACGCGCTCGCGTTCTTCGCGGTCGCGAATCTGTCGCCGCTGCTGTGCGGTCATCACGATCGGGATGGCGATGCAGATCGCGCCGAGGATGATCTCGACCCAACCCTGCGGACCTTTTCGAATGAGAACGCTCAGCCCGAGGAGGATCAGGAGCGCGCCGAAACCCATGAGCGCAAGGAAACCGAAGCTGCGCGGCGTGCCGTCGGGCTTCAGCGACGACCAGAAAGGCGTCTGATTGATGCTCGGCGCGACCGGGAGGCTCGGCCCGACGACGCGCTCGGTGTCGCCGAAGAAGAAGCCGTCGTTGCGCCGGCGAACGAATTCGCCGTTCGGTCCGGAGCTGAGCGCCGGATCGTCGTCGATGGCGTCGAGCGCGCGCCGCGTGGAGACGCCGAAACGGATGGGGCCGAAAGCGAGTTGCTTTTCAACGTAGTACGTCATCGGTAGCCGCCTCTGCTGTGTGCGGACTTGATGCCAGCCACCGTTTCTTACTTCAGCGTGGACAAGTACGCGGCGATGTCGCGCGCTTCATCGGGCTTAATGCCGAGGTTGGGCATAACGTTCAGCGTGTCGACGATCTGCGGGTTCTGCAGATACTGCGTCAGATTCTGCTGATTATTTGGCAGCTTGCCTGCGATCACCGGGCGCACCGCCACGTGATCGAGCGACGGCCCGACTTCGCCTCGAGGGCCGTCGATGCCGGGAATGGAATGACAGGCAGTGCAGCCGTACTGCGTGATGAGCTGCTTTCCTTTTGCAGGGTCACCGGAAGCAGGAGGCTTTGTCTCCTGCCGGTTGCAGGCGGCTCCAAGAAGCACAAGGGTAACGATCAAGATTCGGTTC
>ODAK010007887.1_pt1 | contig 10686 bp, 7 predicted proteins | sample 1539591 | NCBI WGS metagenome assembly ODAK01 (sample SAMEA3539303, study PRJEB22396) | soil metagenome | biome: tundra; feature: field; material: soil | place: USA | collected 2010-05 | depth 0.15 m | reverse complement strand
AGGCGCGGAGCGATGAGCTCCGCGGTTTCGGGCGTGGGGTCGACGCGGTGCGCGACGGTGTGACCACGGTGGTCGACGGCGCTCGGGTGAAGCTGCACATCGGGTCGGAGCCGGGCGCGGCACCCGTCGCCGCGTCTCAAGAGCCAGACTCTGGCGCGTCGGGTGCTTCGGCGTCCGGGAACGCTGCAGCTGCAGCTTCGGCTCGATTCGCGCAGATTGCGCCTGTGGTCAAGCGCGTGCCCAAGCCGGCGGCCGGCGGGATGGCGGCGCTCCTCGCACTGGCCGCGATCATCGCCGTGCGCCGCGCCCGGCGATAAGCCGGCCGGTACTACGACGCGGACGGCACGAGGACGAGCGCCTGTGCGATGGCCTTTGCTACTGGCGTGCTGACCGCTGCCGTGCCGCCGAACAGCCACGCGGACAGCACGGTGTTGGAGTACCGGTCGAAGTAGCTCTGCATAGAAGCGGGCAGTGGCACGTCGCTGGGGACCAAGAGCATCGGGGCACCATCGATCCCCGCGAGCGCCCCGCCGGAGAGCGCGTCCGGGAAGGCGACGCCACTCGCGATCGCCACGATCGACGGCGACGCGAACAACTGGTTCGCGACCACAATCGATGTCGCGTACCGGTCGGCACCGACCAAGGGCTGCGCCGTCGGGTCGGCAGCGGCGGCGGGGCCGCCAATCGCGTAACGGACGTCGGTCGGGTGGGTCGCAAGATATTGCGCGGTCTCAGGGGCCTGGATACGCCCAGCCGTCAGCAGAATGACTCCGTGGCTGAGCGCGGCCGCGGGACCGGCCGACAGACCATCGGGAAAGTTCGTTCCGTCGACCTCGAACAGGGTCGGCGGGTCGCCCAGGATGTTGGCAATCTTCACTGCGGTGTCATATCGGTCGACGCCGTCCACCCGCACCGGGGTGTAGCCGAGGGTCTGCAGGTCGGTGCCGACAGTCGCGGAGATCGCGTCGGTACCGCCGAGCAAGTAGACCGTATGGCCGACGGCGAGCACCCGCTGTATCTCGGCCCGCACGGTGTCGGTGAGTCCTGCGGTTGGTGTCAGCAACAGCGGCCCCTGGAAGCGGGCCGCGAGTGGCCCACCCGCGAGCTCGTCGGCGAAGTCGTCCGCCCGCGCGAGCACGACTGCAGTCGCCGACAGCTTGTTCGGAAAGCCGATCTGCGAGATCCGCACAGAGGTGGCAATGCGATCGGCGCCGGCGACCCGGGTCAGCGTGCCCTGGCCGGTCGTGGGTCGAGGCGTAGGGGAGGGCGTCGTCGCGACAGCCGCCGTCCCGGAGGGTCGGGCTGCGGTCAGAACCGAGCCGCTACTGCTCGGAACCCCGATCGCTAGGGATGCCAGCGCCGAAAGCGTCGCTGCGACCGCACCGAGCACTCGCATAGCAGTTTCCCCCTGGCAATCGGCTACGTCTGTTCCGGGACGCGGATCACCGAGAAACACCGACGATCCCTGGGCGGAACCCTAACCGACGGGGCCCAGGTCACGCCTCGCGGCTGGCCCCAGCTGACGCACGCGGCGACCAGATCTGCGGTGCGGTGAACCCGCCCCGCTGGAAGGCAGCCTCGACGGCGCGGCGGACCTCGTCGATCTCCGCCGCCCGGATGAGCGCAATCGCGCTCCCACCGAAGCCGCCGCCGGTCATGCGCGCACCGAGCGCGCCAGCAGCGATGGCCGCGTCGACAGCAGTGTCGAGCTCAGCCACACTGATCTCGAAATCGTCGCGCATCGATTGGTGGGACTGCGTCAGGATCGGCCCGACATCGCGCAAGCGGCCGCTGGCGAGGAGGTCGACCGTGGTCAGCACGCGGTCGTTCTCGGTGATGATGTGGCGCGCGCGCCGGCGCAGGACGTCGTCGTCGAGCTGGGCTAGCGCCGACTCGAGGGACGACCCGGGGACGTCCCGCAGGTAGGGCACGCCAAGTTGTCTCGCTGCCTCCTCGCACGCCTTGCGCCGCTCGGCGTACCCGCCGCCAGCGTGCGCGTGGTGAGCCCGGGTATCGATCACCAGCAACGCGAGACCCTCAACGTGCGGCGCGAACGGCTCTTGTTCCCTGACGTCGTCGCGGACGTCGAAGAAGAGTGCGTGGTCGGCTTCGCAGACGCAGGCAGCCATCTGGTCCATCAGGCCGCACGGAACCCCGACGAAGTTGTTCTCGGCGTACTGCGCAATGCGGGCGAGTTCGGCGCCGGGAACGTCGATCTCGTTGAGCTCGGCAGCGGCGAGCGCTACTGCACATTCCATAGCGGCGGACGACGACAGGCCGGCACCACTCGGTACCTGACCGTCGAGCACGATGTCGAGACCGCCGATGCGGTATCCGGCGCGCCGCAACGCCCACAACACACCGAGTGCATAGCCGGCCCACCCGCTACCGGCGTCCGGGCTCAGCTTGTCGAGAGCGAACTCGATGAACTCTCCGGGTCGCTGAAGCGACTGCACTGAAACTCGGTCATCATCTCGACGCGCCGCCGCGGCTTGTGTGCGCCGGTTGATCGCGAACGGGAGGACGTAGCCGCCGTTGTAGTCGGTGTGCTCGCCCATGAGGTTGACCCGGCCCGGCGCGGACCAAACCCCAGTCGGCGGCCGGTCGAAGGTGCTCGTAAACAGATCGGCCGCGCTCATGAGTCTGCCGCCTTCTTGATGCTGCGGTGGAAATCCCAGGCGTCGGAGACGATGCGGGTGAGGTCGGCGGTCGGCGTCCAGCCGAGGTTGGCGGACGCGACATCGTGGGACGCGACCAGCTGTGCAGTATCACCGGCCCGCCGTGCCGTCTCGCGTATCGGTACATCGCGATCAGTCACAGCCTGCACGGTGTCGACGACCTCGCGAACCGAGAACCCGCCGCCGTTCCCGAGATTGCACACCAGGTGCGTGCCTTGCTGCGCCGCGCGTAGCGCGAGCACATGCGCTCGGGCGAGGTCTTCGACGTGGACGTAGTCACGAATACATGTGCCGTCCGGAGTCGGCCAGTCAGTGCCGTACACATCGAGCGCGGGGCGCAGGCCGTCGGCGACATCGAGGGCGATCGGAATGAGGTGCGTCTCGGTCGCGTGCCGCTCGCCGGCGCCACGCGATGCGCCGGCGACGTTGAAGTATCGCAAACTGACAGCGCCGAGTCCGTGTGCCATCGTCTCGTCGCGGATCATGAGATCGACGGCGAGCTTCGTCGCACCGTAGGCATTCGTCGGCCGCGTGGCCGCCGTCTCACGGATAGGTATCTCGTCGGGTTCGCCGTAAACCGCTGCAGTAGAAGAAAAAACGAATCGCGGGACGCCGTGTGCGGTCACCGCGTCGAGCAGGTCGCGGCTGCCGCCGACATTGTTGCGCCAGTACCGCGACGGCTCGACCATCGACTCACCGACGAGCGACTTCGCCGCGAAGTGCAGCACGCCGTCGTAGCGGGCGTGTGCAAGGACGTCGTTTGCATGGCTCAGGTCGGTCTCGATGAACTCGGCACCATCCGCGACCGCATCGGCGTGTCCGGTCGACAGATCGTCGAGAACAGTGACGTCGTGCCCTTCATCGAGCAGCAGCCTGCTGACGACGCTTCCGATGTAGCCCGCGCCGCCGGTGACGAGCAGCTTCACCGAAGGTGGCCGTACTCCGCGGCGCCGTACTCCGCGGCGTCAGCTGTGAGATCGGCCATGTCCGGGGTCACGGAGCGCAGCAGTTTCGCCGCTTCTTCGGGCAGTACGTCGTTCACGAAGGCCCCCATAGCCGACTCCGAGCCCGCGAGGTACTTCAGCTTCCCCGGGGCTCTCCTGATCGAGAACACCTCGAGGTGAAGATACGCGAGATCGCGGTCCGCTCTGACCGGCGCCTGGTGCCAGGCGGCGATGTAGGGCAGTGAGTCGTCGTAGACGGCTTCCATCCGCCGCAGGACCTCGAGGTAAACGCGGCTCAGGTCGGCGCGCTCCTCGTCCGTCAGCGATGGGAGATCGGGTACCTGCCGGTTCGGGTACAGATGCACTTCCAGCGGCCATCGTGCCGAGAACGGAACGAAGGCGGTCCAAGACGAGGACTGCACGACGAGGCGTTCACCGGACTTGATCTCAGCGGTGACGACGTCAGCGAACAGGTTGCGCCCGGTCGCGTCTGCGTGGGCACGCGCACTCGCCAGCATCTGCTTAGTGCGGGGTGTGACGTAGGGGTAGCCATAGATCTGCCCGTGCGGGTGGCTGAGGGTGACCCCTATCTCTTCGCCACGGTTCTCAAAACAGAAGACCTGCTCGATCTTTGGGTTCCGCGAGAGTTCCTCGGTGCGGTCGACCCACGCGTCAATGACCGTCCGCACTCGGGCTGGTGAGAGCGAGGAGAACGCGGCGTCATGGTCTGAGGTAAAGCACACGACCTCGCAGCGGCCGAACCCTGGTGCGGTCGCGAACAGACCGTTGCCGTTGGCCCCGGGGCGGTCGATCTCCTCGGCGACCCATGACCCGAGAGAGAACGAGGGAAAGCGATTCTCGAACACCACGACGTCGTAGTCGGTTGCCGGGATCTCGGACGCGTAGGCCGCACTCGACGGGCACAACGGGCACTCACTGTCGGGCGGCAGATACGTGCGCGTCTGCCGGTGACCGGCGATCGCCACCCATTCGTCCAGGATCCGATCCAGGCGCAGCGTCGATGAGGGATGCGACGTCGGCAGCACCCGGCGGTCGACGATCTGCGTGCGGTCAGCGTGGTTGGCAGGCTCGTCGAAATAGATCAACTCGCGGCCATCAGCCAGCAACGTGTTCGTCTTATGCGCATGCTGGCGATCGGGCGGTGCACTCACCGGGCTGCGTCCCGTGCCTCCGCAACCACCAGCTGCCTGCCTTTCGCGGTCGGACGTCTTTGGCGTAACGACGAGCCAACGTCGGCCCGAGGCTGGCACAGGAAACCTGTTGAAGTCAACAAGAACGATAGCGCAGGTTGTTCGGACTCGTTTAGCTCTGGTGGTTAGCGAGGCGGGGCCGCTGTGTACCCTGAGCGCGTGTCAGACCCGAGTGCAGGGCCGACCGCTGCGCCGCGCTCGTCGCACCGCCCGGTGCCGAGCGGCGCCCAGTATCGCATCGGTCATGGCAACCAGCGAGCGACCGTGGTCGAGGTCGGCGCGGCGGTGCGCGAATATCGGGCCGGCGACCGGGAGATCTTCCAGTCCTATCCCGAGCACGACGTCTCATGGGCGTTTCACGGCACCGTCCTGGTGCCCTGGCCGAATCGGCTGCGCGACGGCCACTACGAGTTCGACGGCGATCCACACCAGGTCGGACTCAGCGAGCCGAGCCGCCGCAACGCCTTGCACGGGCTTGCCGCGTGGCTGCCGTGGACGCTGGTCGAGCAGGCGCCGGCCGGCGTCACATTGCGGTGCCGGATCTTCCCCAGCCCGGGCTATCCGTTCCACCTCGACACGCTGGTGACCTACGAACTAGGCGATGAGGGACTTGTCGTCACCACGACATCGACCAATGTCGGTGACCGGGCGTGTCCTTACGCGCTCGGTTTTCACCCGTACGTATCCGCGGGTTCCGGCGCGACGATTGACGACTGCACGCTCCACATCGACGCGTCGCGCAGGCTTCTCGTCGATAACCGACTGATACCGGTGGACGACGAATCTGTCGCGGGCACGGCCGACGACTTCCGCGGGGATCGACCCCTTGCGGGCCGCGTCCTTGACACGGGATTCACCGACGTCACCGCCGATGCCGCGGGTCAATCCTTCGTTCGCGTCGCGAGCTCGGACGGGCACACCGTCGAGGTGTGGGCGGATGCCAACTTCGGGTTCTGGCAGGTGTACTCCGGCGATGAGCTGCCGGCACCCCTCGCGCGTCGCAGCCTTGCCGTTGAGCCGATGACCGCTGCCCCGAACGCGTTCCAGACAGGTTTGGGCCTGCGGCGCCTCGAGCCGGCGGAGTTCGTCACCTCACGCTGGGGTGCCCGCCTGGCGTCCACTACCGAGCTACGCGTCGACTAGCGGGTCGCTCGCAGCCGGGCGTTGCTTTAGATCTGGCGCACGGTGGCGAGCCCGCCCGCCTCGCTGTCGGGCCCGGTGCCGGTGACGATGACGCGGTCGATGTGCTCGGACAAGGTGGTGCGGGCGTCGTCTGATAAGCCGGGATCGGTGATCAGCACGTCGGCTTCGTCGAGGTCGGCAAACGAGCTCAACCCCACCGTGCCCCACTTCGTGTGGTCGGCGAGGAGCACCACCTGACGTGCACCGCGAATGAACGCCCGGTTGGTCTCGGACTCCGCGAGGTTGGGGGTGGTAAGCCCGGCATGCGGATCCATGCCGTGGCAGCCAAGGAAGAAGATGTCGAAGTGCAGCGATCGGATGGCCAGGTCGGCGACGGGACCCACCAGCGCGTCGGACGGCGTGCGGATCCCACCGGTGAGGATCACGGTTGGCGCACCGGGCGCTTGTTGCAGGACATCGATGACCCTGATCGAGTTGGTCACGATCGTGAGGTCACGGACATGGGTGATGCGTTGCGCAAGCGCGAATGTCGTCGTGCCCCCGGAGAGCGCGATCGCAGTGCCAGGGCGCACTAGCCGAGCGGCAGCCAGCGCGATGGCTTCCTTCTCGGAAAGTTCGCGCGATGACTTGGCGACGAACCCCGGTTCGTCCATGCTCGGAGCCGACGCGACGGTCGCGCCGCCGTGCACCTTCTCGATCAGGTTGTGCCGGGCCAACACGTCGAGGTCGCGTCGGACTGTCATGTCGGAAACCCCGAGGAGTTCGGTCAGCTCGCTGACCCGCACCCCGCCCGAGCGCCTGACGTGCTCGAGGATCATCGACTGCCGTTGCTTTGCGAGCACGACGCTCACCCCACCGCGGTGTGATGGGGAGCAGTGGCGGCGTCCGCTTCACGAACGACGGCGACGCCGCCCGCGGCCACGTGCACGGAACCGGTCGCGGGTGTCCCGCTCAATAACTCGACTCCGGCGGCGGGCACATCGACCTCCCGATCCGTGTGATTGATGACGAACAGGTAGCTTGCGCCCTCGGCTCGCCGGCGGATCGTCTCGATCCCGGCCGTCTCGATCCCGGCCGTCTCGATCCCGGCCGTCTCGATCCCGTCGACGTTGATGATAGGAGCCCGGACGTCGTTTTGGTTGCTCCGCGTGGCCACTGCTGCCGCGTCGCAGATCCCATGCAGCAATCGCCGGGTGCCGGCGGCGTCCAGAAATGTCGTGACGTAGTAAGCGACGCCCGTTCCGACGCCGCGGCGGGTGATGGCGGGCGAACCAGGTAGCGGGCCGTCGACGTACGTCGTGACAACCTGCGCGCCGGCGGGCGTTAGGAGCTCGGTCCAGACCCGGCCAGTTGCGCCGTCAGCGAGGGTGACGGTCTGGTCTTCCAGCAGCGGGTAGAACTCTTCAACGCGGACGCCGAGGAGTTGGCGGAAGGCGCCCGGGTAACCGCCGAGCCGCACCGCGTCATTGGGGTCGACGATGCCGCTGAAGAAGTTGCAGACGAGGTGCCCGCCGGCTTCGACGAACCGGGTCAGGTTCGCTGCTCCCTCGTCGCTTACGAGGTACAGGCTGGGAACGGCGACGATCTTGTAGGCGGATAGGTCGGCGTCAGGGCGGACGAAGTCGACGGTGACGTCGAGGTGCCAGAACGCCTCGTAGGTTGCCCGCACCAGGTCGAGGTAGCGGACGTCGACCGAGGGGTGCGAGTCGAGTTCGACGGCCCACCAGGCTGGCCAGTCCCACACGATCGCGACGTCGCAATCGACCCGGCTGCCGGCGACCTCGGCAAGGCTCTTCAGGTCCGCGCCCAGCGCGGCAACCTCCCGCCACACCTTTGTGTCGGTTCCCGCGTGCGGCAACATCCCCGAGTGGAACTTCTCTGCGCCGCGTCGCGATGCCCGCCATTGGAAGAAGCAGACCGCGTCGGCACCCCGCGCGACGTGTTGCAGGCTGTTGCGCTTCAGCTGGCCTGGGGCCTTCGCAAGGTTGCGCGGCTGCCAGTTCACTGCGCTCGTCGACTGCTCCATCAAGATCCAGGGGTTGCCCCCGCCGAGCGACCGCATCAGATCGGCGGACATCGATAGGCGAATGTGGTTGGCGGGGTCGGCCCCCAAGATGTAGTGATCGTCGGAGACGATGTCCTCCTCGGGCGCCCAGCTGAAGTAGTCGACCGGCTTGAACGCCCCCATGAAGTTGGTCGTGATCGGGAGGTCCGGAGTGATGGCTCGTAACACGTCGCGCTCGGCGATGTAGCAGGCGCGCAGCTCATCGCTGCAGAAGCGCTTCCAGTCGAGGTTCTGGGTCGGGTTGCCCCACGTCGGCGTCAGCCGTGGCGGAATGACCTCCTCCCAGTCGGAGTAGCGCTGGCTCCAAAACGTGGTACCCCACGCCTCGTTCAGTCGACCGAGATCGCCGTAGCGCTCGCGCAGCCAGCGGCGGAACGCGACAGCGCTCACGTCGCAGAAGCATTCCGAGGTGTGGCAGCCGTACTCGTTGTTCACGTGCCACATCACCAAGGCGGGATGGGTCCCATAGCGGGTCGCCAACGCACCGGCCAGCGCCGTTGACGCCGTCCGGTAAGCGGTCGAACTCGGGCAGTACGCCTGGCGGCCCCCCTGCCACAGGCGGTGACCTTCGCGGGTCACCGGAAGGCTCTCGGGATAGCGATGCGAAAACCACGGGGGAGGCGACGCGGTTGCGGTGGCCAGATCGACGCCAATCTGGTGGGCGGCGAGGAGGTCCATGACTCGGTCGAGCCAACCGAAGTCGTAGCTGCCTTGTCGTGGTTCAAGGAGTGCCCAGGAGAAGACGCCGACGGTGACCATCGATACGCCCGCTTCGCCCATTAGTGCGATATCTTCGGCCCAGATGTCCTCAGGCCACTGCTCTGGGTTGTAGTCGCCACCGAAGGCGATACCCGGCACGCGTGGCCAGCGATGGTTGCTGCCAGAGGTCGTCATAGCTGCGTCAGCCTACACAGAACGCGCCACGTTCACACAAGATCCCGCGTGCCGCGGCATTCGAACAGTCGCCCTCGCCTGTACCCGTCCGGCATTGCTCGCCGCGTGATCGAACGGTCAGCTCGGACTCGAAGTCACGCTCTCGCAGCGATACTGAGTCGATTTGGTTACGCGGCTGCGAGACCGAATCGCAACCTTCGCGATGCTTGACAGACCTCCGAGCGAGCGGTTTGCTGTGAGCGCTTCTGATGGGTCCCGCTCGAATCTGTTGTGCAAGCGTTCGCGATCCCCCACGCTCCACATTTTGGCCACAGATCTACTCTCACACCCGCTCCCCACACTGATGGAGGCACCATGTCGGACTCCGAGTCCGGTACTCCCGGCGCGCAGTCGCCACTGAGTCGTCGATCCGTACTCAAGGGTCTGGCCGGAGCTGCCGGTCTTGCCGTCGTCCCCGGCGCGCTGCTCGAAGCGTGCAGCAGCAAGAAGAAGACCGCTGCGCCGGCCAGCTCGGCCGCGCCGTCCACTTCGGCCGCCGCCGCACCGTCGAGTACGGCTGCGGCGCCGGCTACCACGGCTGCCGCCCCGCCGGCCAGCTCTGCGGCCACTGGCGGCGGAGCTGCGAGCGGCACGATCACGTTCGGGTCGAACTACTCCGACGCAGTGCCGAAGGCGGCTTTCGCGTCGATGATCGGCGGCTTCACGTCGGCCAACCCGAACGCCAAGGTCACCATCAACACGGTCGACCACAACACGTTCCAGAACAACATCAACAACTACCTGCAGGGCACCCCTGACGATCTGTTCACCTGGTTCGCCGGGTTCCGCATGCGGTTCTTCGCCTCGCAGGGCCTCGCGACGCCGATCGACGACGTGTGGGACAAGATCGGCGCCAACTTCTCGGACGCTTTCAAGTCCGCGTCCAAGGGCGACGACGGGCACTACTACTTCGTGCCGCTGTACAACTACCCCTGGTGCGTCTTCTACCGGAAGAGCGTCTTCGCCGCGAAGGGCTACCAGATCCCCACGACGTGGGATGCCTTCGTCGCGCTGCAGAAGCAGATGCAAAAGGATGGCCTCGTGCCGATGGCCATGGGCGAGAAGGACGCATGGCCGGCGCTTGGGACGTTCGACATCATCAACATGCGCCTCAACGGGTTCCAGTTCCACATGGACCTGATGGCGCACAAGGTCACGTGGGACGACCCGAAGGTGCTGGCGGTATTCACCCAGTGGACCGAGATCCTGCCCTACCAGCAGCCCGGCGCCAACGGCCGCATCTGGCAGGACGCCGCGAAGACGCTGCTCAACAAGCAGGCCGGCATGTATCTCCTGGGCTCCTTCGTCGCCCAGCAGTTCACCGGTGCAGACCTCGACGACCTCGACTTCTTCCCGTACCCTGCCATCGATCCTGCCAATGCCCAAGATGCCATTGACGCTCCGATCGACGGGTTCATGATGAGCAAGAAGGTCAAGAACCAGGCCGGCGCTACGGCGCTTCTCGAGTTCATCGGCACGGCCCAGGCCGAGGCCTTGTACGGCAAGACCGACCCGAGCGACGTGGCCGCGGCAACGAACGCCGACACGAGCAACTACAACGCGATTCAGAAGAAGTCTGCGCAGATCATCAGCAGCTCGAAGGACATCGCGCAGTTCCTCGACCGCGACACCAACCCGGACTTCGCGGACAACACCGTTTCGGCAATGATCCAGAGCTTCTTCAACAACCCCAAGGACGCGGCCTCGCTCCT